>Ga0181594_10003001_pt1 | contig 15348 bp, 30 predicted proteins | sample 071ome_18_FD_145603 | JGI IMG/M metagenome (GOLD analysis project Ga0181594, IMG submission 145603) | Coastal salt marsh microbial communities from the Groves Creek Marsh, Skidaway Island, Georgia - 071413BT metaG (spades assembly) | ecosystem: Environmental > Aquatic > Marine > Intertidal zone... | reverse complement strand
CATTGGAAGCTTTCTTTCTATCGAGGATTCAGTTGCGTGGGCAGAGATCAACCTCGATCATAGCGCCTACAATGTCTATCGAGTACAGGTAGTTCATTAAAAAAAAACTTAATTGCAAAAAAAAGCTTGACGGATCGCAAAAAATTTAGTAAAATTAATCCATCAAAGAAAAACTCTAACCTCTAAAAAATCATGAATAACAGAATCAATCTCAAAGTTTGCTCAACCAAAGAATCTTCTTTCGACGAAGTTAAAGCCGTTGCTACTCCTCAAGCGACAGAGTCTTGGCAACCGATTAGCCATGCTTTCCTTGTTGATCGTGTGCAAAATCAAATGCAGGACAACGGATGGGAAATCGTTGACACCTACCACTCCCTACACCGCTTTGGACAACGCTACTTTGGCTTGTTCCATGTCAAGAACACGGGCGTTGACAACGATGAGCGAGGCACGATTGTGGGCTTGCGAAACTCTCACGACAAATGCTTTCCTGCAGGTTTGTGCATGGGTAATGCACCTTTTGTCTGCTCGAATCTCATTTTCACCAATGAAGTTGTTCTTGCAAGGCGACACACCAAAAACATTCTTTCCGATTTGTCGCAAGTTATTGCTCGCACTCTTGGCAAGATGACTGAAACATGGGCTAGTGACGAGCAACGCATTCAAGCTTACAAAGAATACGAGCTTGGCAACGAACAAGCTCATGACCTCGTCATCCGTGCCTACCAAAACGGAGCAATCAGCAAGGCAAAGATTGCAGATGTTGTGGAGCAATGGCATAAGCCCGAACATGACGATTTTTCGCCAAGAACCATGCACTCCTTGTACAACGGATTCACGCATATTCTCAAAGGTGGAATCACCGCATTGCCTAATCGCTCTCTCGCACTTCACGGAGTTCTTGATTCCGAAGTTGGACTAAGTTCTAAACTTGAAGTCGCTTAACCTAACCTAAAAACACACTAACCAAAATCAAAACACATCTAACTATGAAAAAGCAAAAGTACCTTCAAAATGTAGTCGATAGCCTCAAGGGACGATTCGTTTCCCTTCTTGTCAAAAACGGAGAGCAACGCAAGGTGTTCTCGGCAAAGGTCACTAGCGTGACTCCTCGCCATGTAATGTTCACCGATACTAACGGAGGAAATCGTCGAGTAAATCGTCGTCATGTCCTTCGGGCAACTTGCGCCAACAAGACTTTTAAGAGGTCGGTGAGTTAAATCAAATAGCTCCAAATAGGGAGCCAAATACAAAGCCTCTCTTCGGAGAGGCTTTTTTTGCGAAAGGCTATTGACTTATCCTGCATTTTTTGTGACCGATCCGGGCGGGGGCCCCCCGCAGTACCATCGTATAAAAAATTAGTTGAATATTAGCCTTGACTTTAGTTCTTGATCTGCCATACTTAGACTATGAATGCAAAAGAAAGAATGAAAGAATGGAAAAAGCTTCCGCCGAACACAATTTCATGGGAGACTTTTAAAAGGTTGCTTGGACAATTCGGGCCGGAAAAAGGTATTGAAAAAGCAAAAAAGATGCTTGACAAAAAGGGCTAATTCAACATAATTAAAGACATGATTAAGACAACGCTACTCACTCAAGGAAACGCAAAGATAGTCAAAGGCGAAAAGCTTGGCTATACAACCAAAGGAATTCATCTCGCTCCAGCTCAACTTTCGGGCTATGAGGTTTGCCAATGGCGAAGCAAAGGTTGCACTGCTTCTTGCCTCAATACTGCGGGTCGTGGTCAAATGGACTCAATCCAAAAGTCTCGGATTGCAAAGACAAAATTGTTTTTTACTCAGCGAATGGATTTCCTTGTGAAGCTATCGAAAGAAATTTCTAGTTCAATTAAGACATCAGCAAAGAAGGGTATGAAGTCAGTCTTCAGGCTTAACCTTACAAGTGACATTGCTTGGGAAAACATCATCAATGAAGATGGCGTGACTATCTTTGAGAAGCATGGCAAAACTCAATTTTACGATTACACAAAATCATTTGAACGCATGAAGCAATTCATTCATGGAGAGTTGCCAAGTAATTACCATTTGACTTTTAGTCGCTCCGAACACAATGACAAGTTGTGTAAGTTGGTTCTTGCTATGGGTGGCAATGTGGCGGTAGTCTTTCGCAATCAGTTGCCCGAAACTTGGCAAGGTTATGAAGTCATCAATGGCGATGAAAATGATTTGCGTTTTCTTGACAGGCAAGGTGTTGTCGTCGGTCTTATTGAAAAAGGGATGGCAAAGAAAGACTCAACGGGATTTGTCCAAGAAGGAATTAACTCTTGACAAAACAGAAAACTTAACCTAGTATTAAAGCATGACAGATACCTATTACGATTCCGCAGAAGATGTAACGATCACGCAAGAAAGAGCGTTTGAAGAACTCGCAAAACATGGTTGCCAAGATTATGAGCAATTCATTTTGGACATGGGCGACAAAGAAGAGTATGATGCACAAAAAGTGTTGCAATGGCTAGGCTACTAAAAAGTTGACCGATTCCCCAAGGGGGGGCCCCGCAGTTGAATGGTGCAAAAAATTTGTTGAATTGTTTGCTTGACCTTGGGCCGGTTTCTGTCATACTTAATTACATGAAAGAAACAGTAAAAATCCTAATGTCCCGCGATGGCTTGACTAAAGCTGAGGCGGTCAAACAAGTAAAAGATTTTTTTCTTGGAATGCAAGCCGACATCTCTGAAGGTGGTGATCCTTGGGAATGGGAAAACGAGTTTGTTCAAGAGTTTGGCTTGGAGCCTGACTACTTTGAGGATTTTCTTTTCAGCCTTTGCTGATTAATTTCCTTGACAAAACACAAAAAAATTCATAGAATTACAGCATGATTAAAGACGAGACTAAACTAAAAGGCTTCGATGATTTGAACTTCAAGCAACATCCTTGCTTCGCCGAAGGCACGGCAGTTCAAGCAAAATTAACTTTCGGGCATCGTGACAAAGACAATCAAGATCAATTTACGATCTCGGTTGTTCAAAACAAAGGAGATGGTTCGGGCTTGTATGGTCATGAAGATGACGGCACTTACGAAGTTGCAATGTGGTTTCAAGATCGAGACTCCATGCTTCCTTTGTCTGTATCTGACGATGTTCTTGGTTCGCAAACTCCTGCTGACATCACCCGTCTTATGCACACCGCACAGCTCAATGATTTCGCTTGGGTCACTCTTCTTCAGAATGCAAGAGATGATTTCAGAAAAGATTTAGGGCTTGACAGTTAACGAAAAATTTCATACAATTATGGCATGATTAAGATCAGGAAAACCATTCTCTTCACCAAGTCAAGACCTCACAAGGTCAAGGCAAAGGTGATTCACAGAAAGCTCAAACACAAGGAGAAATTGCAGTAATGTACATCAAAGACAATCAAGAAAATTCAGAAGAAACGCCTTTAAATGCTGAAGAAGCTATGAAAATTTGCATGGGAGTGATTTACCATGTACTGATTTCTCCTGCAATGGAAAAGAATTTAATTAATTCCGAGGATTACGAAGCACTTCAACAAGTCGGGGAAACCCTTCGCTTTGTCGCAAAAAAAGCCTTGATTTTCGAGAAGATGAAAGAGCAAGACAATGGCATAACTTTTGGTCGCAACTAATGAAACCATTGCTAACGAAATCCAAAGACGGATGTTTCGTAATCGTTTTTGCCGAAAAGAAAACTCATGTCAACGATCTGTTCATCTCTCAAGCGACATTACAGAAAAACATCAAAGAAAAAACATTCATCAAGCATGACAAACTCACTTACAATGAACGACCTCTCTACATTTACCATGAAGACTGTTAATGGCTACAAAGTTTTAAAGAACGGAAAACCCTGTGGAATTACCGGCTCTCTCGAATATGTCGTGGATGAAATTCGCAAACTCGAATCAAATCTTGATCGATCAAGAGAGCATTCGCCTTTCACGATTGTCCTTCGCAAATAGAAAGCTAATCCAAAAAAATAATTTTTAAAATAGGATCGAGCAAATAGAAATAGATGCACAAATAAATACATCAAATATTTTGTAGAATTGGTCATTGACTTATTGTACAATTTTATTGCACAATCCTACTGGGGGGGCCCCCCCGGCCCGCATCGGTCAACTTTTAAGTTGAAAAGTTTAGCCTAGGATCATGCAGTAGAATACTGCAAGCCAAGGCAAGAATAGGAGAATGTCCCAAGTCATGCTTCTAGGTATCCTTTAATTATTCCAATGAAGAAAGCCACGGCAAGAAGGATTGCAAACTCCATTTATTCGCCAAAGATTTCACGCATCAATGGGCTTACTGCCTTCATGTCACGCAAGTTTTCGTCAGAGTCAAAATCCTCTTCCTCATCTGCACGATTGTCTTGACTTTCAAGTTGAGAGATTTCGTCCTCGACATCCGACTTTTGGGCATCGAGCAATCCGTGTTGAACGATTAGTTCTTCAGCAAGGATTTCAGCTTTCAAGTCTTCAATGAAGGAAGACATTGCAGGGGAAACCTGCATGGCGTTTGAACTGTTCGCCATTTGGCGAATTATTTCGATTCTTTCTGATTGAGTCATAGCTTTAATTATGGTTATTTTTCGCTGATTGTCAAGTTTAATTCAGTTTGATTTTTTTCAGCCCGATCAAGATCCTCAAGCTCGATGCTTGCGTTGATCACGACTTGCCTTGCTCTAATGTGCCCAAGGTCTGCGATGGGTTGCATGATTCGGATGAGTTCGGTTAGGATTTTTTTTCTTTCATTCATGGCTTTAATCATAATGATTTCAATGGCAATTGCAAGCTTTTTTTTAAGAAAGGAAGTGATTCAAGGCACTTTCCAATTTTCCTTTGTTTAGGTTATCCTTGCGATCTCTTGGGACAAAGTTCGACCAATGATTTGAGCCTCCGCTTTGTTTTTCTCGAATGTGATCCATGTTCCAAGCATTTTTGACATCTCGATTTGTCCAATTGTCCCAACTCATTCCATCCTCGAATTGAGCTTCGCACAAAATTCTGTATTGATCAATCGAGCAACCGAGGGTAGATTTTCTGATTCCCAAGCATCCGCACGCAATCATGAAGGCTTTTCTCTTTTCTCCGCTGACCATGTCAAAGTATGGATCATGAGCAATTTGGTTTCTGATTTTTTTGTATTTAGATTGAATGTTTTGCTTTTCTTGTTTCTTGTGTTCGATCAGTTCTTCGAGCCTTTTGATAGTGCTATCAAGTTGGTCGATTTGATTTTTTTCTACTACTTTCAGCATGTCTCCAAGATCAAGATCTGTGCGAGAGTCTTTAACATTCTTTTTGGTGAAAATTTTATTCCAAGCTTTCGAGAGTTTATATTTCATTTTTTTCCTTCGTTTTAGCAATTTATAATTAACAAGAATATATTATACAAAGAGAATTGCAAGCTTTTTTTTAAGAAAAAAACGGATGCTTGCGAACCGAAGAAAGAGGAACAGCAACACGCTTTTGCGAGCGATAGATGCGAGCGAGAACGAAAGTCTCTGCTCCGTCTTTGTGAAAGCCTTCGACCTGAAGGATTCTTTTTTTGTAATCAATGAGAACATCTTTAATCTTAATCATACCTACAAGGTAACACAGAAACCCCGAAAAGTCAAGAAAAACTTTCAACTATTTTTTTGCACGATCCTATTGCGGGGGGGCCCCCCCGAGGGCCGGTTGTCAAGCTTTATTTTTCATTATTTTTCATTGCAACTTTGCTTTTTCCTCGCGAAGGCGGTGGATTCTATTGTGAATCGATTTTATTTTTAGGTATTGGTTAAGTGCTCGTTTAGGGTGTCTTTCTATCCTGCGATGGGCTTGAGGCATCTTGCGATTAAAATGCTTTAGATTTAGTTGATCGAGTAATTCCTTGTTTTCTTTCAAGGCTTTGCGTTCAATTCGCAATGCTTTTTGAATTGAGGGTCTAATTGGATCTTCTGAATCAAGAGATTTCAAACGATCCTCGTACCTTTTTTTGCGAATTTCCCTGTTCCAAACTTTTTCAGCACAAGCAATGCGGTCAATCGTTTGTTGTTCTAGCATGTCATACAATTCTTGATCTATTCCTGTTTCTGATGGGTATGGAGTTCCGCGTAGATCATCTTCTTTGGCATGATGCAATGCAATGTCGATTTTCCAATTATTTTTTAATGCTTCTTTATTGTTCTTTTTGAAAGCCCTTAATGTATTGATGTACCTTTGTTCCTGTCTGTGGAAGTTAGTGAATTCCTTTACCTTGATCAAATTACTTGCGCAAAGAAAACCTGAAATGTATACTGCACCATCAGAATTTGATCCCCAATGATAGGAATTTTCATAGTTTTGTAGCCTAGCAATTGGATTAATTGAAGAACCAGCTTTCAAGTGCAAAGTTCTGAGGTTAGTGTCGAGGTTCATTGCAACATATACTTTTTTCATTCTATACCTTTGTTAGTGAGTTAAAAGGACTTTTTCCTTATCTTTGATAATACATAGTATGACAAATTTTTTCGTAAAGTCAACTGTTTTTTTAAAAAAAATGAAAAAAACTTTCGCCTATTTTATTGCACGATCCTGCCGCGGGGGCCCCCTAAGCCTGCAAGCCATTGACCGTCAAAGGCTTACCAAACGAAGCCTCCTACAGCGCCCGTCCTGCCAACGGCAAGAGGGTGAAGCTCCAAGTCGGTGACGGGCACCGACCAGATGCGCGAGGAGTAACCCCGTGCACGGACGACTGCGACGCCGTCGGTTAAGGACTCAACCACGCAGGAGAATCCGTTGAAGAGAACGATATCATTAATCTTAATCATACCTACAAGGTACCACAGAAACCCCGAAAAGTCAAGAAAAACTTTCAACTATTTTATTGCACGATCCTTTTGCGGGGGGGCCCCGAGGGCCGGCTGTCAAGCTTTATTCTTCAAAATTTGCTTTAACCATTCCAATGAAGAAGGCCACGACAAGAAGGATTGCAAGCTCCATTTTATTCGCCAAAGATTTCACGCATCCGAGAACTCAACAAGTCCATTGATTTGAGCTCTTCGTCCTCGTCAAAGTTTTCTTTTTGACTTGCCCTGTCTTCGAGGCAATCAAGATTTTGAAACTCATCTTCGACATCTTGCTTGTTCGCTTGAAGCAAGCCGTACTCTGCCACAAGGTCTTGAGAAAGCTTTTCTTCCTTGAGTTCTTGAATGAGTAAAGACAAAGAAGGGCTAACTTTTTCGGTTGGATTTTTCGAGGCTTCTTCGATTATTTTGATTCTTTCTGATTTTAACATGATTTGATTATGGTTGAATTTTTTTGATTTGTCAAGCAATTAAACAATGGATTCGAGTTTTCTGAGGTTAACGCAAAGGGTGATTTGCCTTTTTTCTTTTTCCATTCTGCACTTGCTTGCACTCCATCGGTCAGGCAAGGAATTATTAGCCAACCGAAAGGCAGATCCTGCATTGAGTTTATTTACCGACTTGACTTGCTCTTTTGTTTCTTCAAGTGTGTTTGAATAGTCTTTGACAAAGCTAGCGGTTTCAAGCCAAATTTTTTCCATTTTTTCAATTTGAACATTCATGCTCAATTTGTAGAATTTTACATCAACAAGCTTGTCAGGCGTTCCATCATAAAAGCCGACTACAAGGATGAGGTCTTTTTTGATTGCAAGCAATTTTCTTTCGACATCGCCAAGAATGATGTCTTTTCTCTTGATCTCGTAGTATTTTACTTCCCAATCACCAATTAGACTTTCGGGAACATTGCCTTGCTCAACGATTTCTTTGCGGAAGTCAACCGCATCTTTGTGTTGATCATGTACAGGGAATTTAAAGTAATCTTCGAGATATTTCTCAAAGGGCTTTCCATGCTTTCCCATTTGTTTATTGTGGGCGTTAACATTACGAAGGTGTTTTTCGATTTGTGAGTAGGATTTTTCTTCAATTATTTTCATAGCAATTTTGTTTTTATTATTTTAGATTAATTTATACGAGCCTGAAAGTCAAGCTTTATTCTTCTTTGTTGAGTTGAAGGGCAAGGGCTTTGTCCACTTGCTCAACCATTTCTTCCATCCATATCAAGATGTTTCCTGCATGAACTTGTGCAAACTCGCCGTCTTCTGCAAGGCGATCTTTTGCAAGGTTTGCGATAGCTTCGGCTTTTGAGCCAATGTCGAAAGTCGCCTCAAGAGTTTTGAAGTTTTTGGCGAGCATGATGTCTTTGAATTTTGTTTTCATAAGTATAAGGTAAACTAGTTTCGGGTTAATTGCAAGCAAAAAATGATTTATTTACGCAATCCATTCGACAAGCTCAAACTTGCGAGGAAGGTTAAACTTAGCAAGATCACGATTGAGATTCTCAATTGAATCGTGGTGTTCGCATTTGAGAAGTTGATTCTCTGCGATGATGTCGCCCGTCTTGCGGTCAACGATATTAACTTTGGCGATGAAGCCGTTTACTTGTTTATCATTCTTAATCATACCTACAAGGTATCACAAAAACCCCGAAAAGTCAAGAAAAACTTTCAACTATTTTCTTGCACGATCCTACTGCGGGGGGGCCCCGCCCGCATCGGTCAACTTTTAAGTTGAAAAGTTTAGCCTAGGATCATGCAGTAGAATACTGCAAGCCAAGGCAAGAATAGGAGAATGTCCCAAGTCATGATTTGATTAGCTTAAGCGATTGCTCGAGTTGTTGAATTTTCGCATCGACATCGACTGCAACCGAGGCGATTTGTTGAGCCTCGGACATTCTGCCAAGGCGCAAGGCGTTAGTTCTTTGATTTGTTAAAGCTTGCAAGACTGCAATTAGTTGATTGATTTTTTCTTGAATCATTTTGAGATTACGATGGGTTTTCTGTTTTTTGCACGAAGCCTGTCGGCAATTTGTAAAGCGTGAGCCATGCGTTTAGAGTTGTCCACTACGACGCCATCCATGAGAATGTTCCACCATTGTGGAAAGTTTGCGTTTCTTTCAATTCTAATCATAGTTTTATTCTATTTGTTTTGGAGCAAAAGTCAAGCATTTTGTTCGCGAATTTTGAAAGCCATGTCGTGAAGACGAGAACGCGAACCGCCAAGCTCGCGAAAGTTGCGAAGTTCGCGGGCGACTTCAAAGCGAGCTTTCCAAGCTTGCTTGAATTCAGGAGCATCAACGGAGAGAGAGTTGACAAGGCGGTTAAGCTCTTCGAATTTTTGATTAAGTTCTTGTTTAGTCATAACTTTTTTAATTTAAGGGTTTAGAGAGTAAAAGGTTTCAGTCGATAAGACCGTCTTGGTGATCCAAGCGAAGTAGCTCATCTTGGAGTTGCCCGATTTCGGAGCGGATCGCTACCTTGTCGGCGATAGTTAACTCGCAATCAACGAGCGTTTCACGGAGAACGGAGATTTCGATTTCAATTTCTTCTTTGGTCATAACTTTTAACTTTAGGATTTTAACTTTCTTATCTTAACTTTATATGTATAACTTAGCACACAATGTGCGAAATGTCAAATTTTTTTTTCACTTTTTTTCACTTTTTTCATCTTAGCGATGACAAACTTGCAAAGGATTTTTTCTCTTTCGGTTAACTTAATCATGTCTATAACATAGCACAGAAAACCCGAAAAGTCAAGAAAAACTTTCAACTATTTTATTGCACAATCCTACTGCGGGGGGGCCCCCAAGCCTGCAAGCCATTGACTGTCAAAGGCCTACCAAACGAAGCCTCCTACAGCGCCCGTCCTGCCAACGGCAAGAGGGTGAAGCTCCAAGTCGGTGACGGGCACCGACCAAACCCTCGAGGAGTAGCCCCGAGCACGGACGACTGCGACGCCGTCGGTTAAGGATTCAACCACGCAGGAGAATCCACTGAAGAGAACGATATCATTAATCTTAATCATACCTACAAGGTACCACAGAAACCCCGAAAAGTCAAGAAAAACTTTCAACTATTTTATTGCACGATCCTGCCGCGGGGGGCCCCCGGCCCGCATCGGTCAACTTTTCAGTTGATTAGAGCACAAGAGGATCAGGCAATGAATTAGGCACAGCGAACCAATCGGATGAGTCAATCACTTGCCCGTTCAGTACAGGCTCGAAGTTGACTTGATGCACTCCGGCATTGACTATTCCGTTTACGCGTTCGCGCGTGGTTGGTGTGTTCCAACCTGCAAGCGACCAACGCACAAGGCCGTCCGCGTCACGCTTCACAATGGCGTTGCCATGTAGCCAAACGGTCTCGCCGTCCGTGCTAGTGTTGCCAATCGCTTTTGATTCGCGGCGTTCAAATGCTTGTTTTATTTGTTCTGTTACTTTTCTCATTTTATGCAATTTTAGCTTAAAAGAATTGACTTGTCAACCTTAAAGGTGGACAATCTCGACAGACTCGGTCAAAGCCTTTTCATCTGCAAGTATCTTTGCAAGATGAGGCGAGCGACCGAAGCGATCAATGCCCGCAGAGCGAACACGTGGAAACTGTTGAGACTCGCTGTCCCAAATTTTAACGGAGAAATGGGTTGACCATTTTTTGATGAAGATTTTTTTGATCATAGCTGTATGAGTTAAGGTTGATTAGTTAAACAAAGGATGAAGTTTGACATCCTCGAAACGGATACCGACTTCTCGGTTAGTCCTGTAAGGACGAACTTTGGCGATCTTGCCAAGCGATTCATGCTCGACTGCCTCGATGAATTGAAAGACTTTTTTGTCTCGTGAGATTAGGACATCGCCCTTTTTGAATTTGGTTTTCATAATTTTTAAGAGTTTGAGGTTAAAGGTTAGGAAGCCAACTTGGCTTCGAGTTGGGAAATTTCTTCCCGAAGAGCTACACGCTCTGCGATGGTGAGGACGCAGTCCTCAAGGGTTTCCCGAAGGATTGAGATTTCGATTTCGATTTGTTCTTTGTTCATAATTTTTAGCAATTTGAGATTAAAACTTTCTTAACTTTATATATACAAGATAGCACAGGTTTGGTCAAAAGTCAAATTTTTTTTTTCACTTTTTTTTCGATTATTTTAGTGAGAGTAGAAAGAACATTCTTCTTGCCTTTGGCTTTCATTCGACGGGCGAGCTTTTGGAGTTCATTCTTTCTCTTAATCATATATACAAGATAGCACAAGAACCTCGAAAAGTCAAGAAAAACTTTCAACTATTTTCTTGCACGATCCTACCGGAGGGGGTGGGTTGACCTATCCCATTAAATGAATTCATTTTTCTTTTACAGCTTTTCTAGATCGCGGGGGGTCCCTTTTTTCAATATCAAAACACTTTTACATTATATAATATATTTGTTCGACTCAAAAAAAATCGGCACATATTTGTGTATATATACAAATATATCAAATTATGCCTCGACGCAAGAAAAAAACCGAGATCGTGAATGAAGAAGAAATTGAAAAAATTCGAACTTCATTAACCAAAACTAACATAAAGTTAAAAAAAGTTTCATTAACTGACAAACAGCTTGAATTATTGCGCATAATATTTGAGAACGACAGCAAGATCATATTCATAAGTGGTCCAGCAGGAACGAGCAAGACATTTGTCGCAATATACGGCGCTTTACAGCTTTACAACATGAACAATGAACGCGGCATTACTTATGTTCGCACAATTGCAGAGAGTGGCGAAAAGAGCTTGGGTGCATTACCGGGCGAAATGGCGGAAAAGATCAATCCATACATGATGCCGATGAACGAAAAGCTTGACGAATTACTGATACCTGGCCAATCAAGCATAATCAAAGAAAAAGAAATAATAAAAGGCATGCCGATTAACTATCTTCGTGGTGCCAGTTGGCGTGACGAAATTGTCATCGCGGACGAAAGTCAAAATTTCACATTCAAAGAATTAACCACCTTGATGACCCGCCTTGGCGAGGGCAGCAAATTACTTATTTGCGGCGATCCGATGCAAAGCGACATCAATGGAAAGAGCGGATTTTCAGACATGTACTCATTATTCGACGACGATCAAAGTAAAGAACAAGGAATACATACATTTTACTTTGGACCAGAAGACATCAAACGAAGTGAAATACTAAAATATATAATTGAAAAACTAAAAAACCACAAAAAATGAACGACGAAACATATTTACCAAAAATAGAAATTCACGAAGAACTAAATTCTCTTAGTCAAGTAATCGACTGGGGCTTGAGACAATCCAACATTCCAGAAACCTGGAAAATCACCCAAGGTGAAGGCATTACTGTTCTTGTTATTGACACGGGCATGGTTGAACACCCCGACGTAGGAGATAATGCAATTCCTGGAGAAAACTTTATACCGAACGAACCATTAGAGGACGAAAATGGTCACCAAACTCACTGTGTTGGCATAATTTGCGCGAAAAACAACGAAGTTGGCATGGTTGGTGTGGCACCCAAAGCAAAAGCGATTTGTGTCAAGGCCTTGGGCAAAAGTGGCGGAGGAAATTATATTGGTCTCGCGGCTGCTCTTGATTATGCTATAAAAATCAAGCCTGATCTTGTTTCAATGAGCCTTGGAGGCTCTACTCCATCCCCCATTTTGCATGAAAAAATAAAAAAATTATATGAAATGAACATTCCTGTTATATGTGCCGCAGGAAATACTGGACAGGGCGGAGTTAATTGGCCCGCAGCCTTTGACGAGACTATAGCTGTTGCCGCGCACGACAAATATGGAAACATCGCATATTTTTCATCTCGCGGAGAAAAAGTTGAATGGGCTGCTCCAGGAGTGGGAATATATAGTACATATATAAACAACATGTATAGAAAATTAAGCGGAACATCCATGGCGTGTCCATTTATCGCAGGTGTTGTTGCACTCATGTTATCCAAGCACAAAAAACAAGAACAAGAAGAAAATAAAAATGACTGCAAAACTGTAGAACAAATCAGAGAACACTTGCTAAAATATACTCTTGATCGCGGAACACTTGGAAAAGATAACGACTGGGGTTATGGAATAATTGACGTTGAAAAATTGATCAAGGGCGAAAAACCCGAACCGAAACCCGAACCGAAACCTGAGCCAGAACCAGAACCGAAACCTGAACCGAAACCTGAGCCAGAACCAGAACCGAAACCTGAACCGAAACCTGAGCCAGAACCAGAACCGAAGCCCAAGAAAAGCAAAATTCACTATATTCCATGGATTGTTGTGGGCGTGGTAGCTATTATTGCAATCGCCATGATATTTTCTTCATCAAATGATGATCAAGAAGGTTTAGATATTGACTTTGACGAAAAATACCAGCAAGAAATCAATCGAAACTAATCTCATACAAAAAATTAAAGTGTATTAAAAAACATGTCGAATTATAGTCTTAAAGGTATCGCGGAGTCAATTGATAACCTAACAATTAACCCTCAAAGTTCTTCATCAACAAGTGTCACGACACTTGTTGCAATGAATGATGCCCAAGGAAACTCGCAAAGTCTATATGACCTCTATGTAGGAATTTGCTTTGTACGATTTGGTGACGAAGGAATAGATAGTGATGATGGACCAAATGATCGCGCCGTAATTGCTAACTCAACTAACGTCCTTACTGCCGACAACAGCATTCAGGTCACCAATCATGGATTTGACATTGGTGATGTAGTTCGATTTACCACATCTAGCGGAAGTAATTCGACAGGTACTTTACCAAGCGGATTATCTACAGATACTGACTACTATGTAGTATATAATGCCCATCCAAATTTTATTAGAGTATCAACTACTTCTGGTGGCTCCGCTGTCAACATTACAGATGTAGGTAGTGGAACTTTTTATGTTACTCGAAATGCATTTATCGCACTTGATGCACAAGATTGGCTAAGCACGGGTAGTAGCGCTATAAATGTATTGGCTGTTAATTTTAAATTTAGATATGGCGTTCAAGCTTACAAATGGCTTTCCAGATATACCACTGTTCGCAAAATGGCATTTTTAGTCGGATTGCCTGAAGATCGAGCTGGGTCGACTGCTAATGGCGCGCGTTACGCCGAATGGAATTCGCTCAGCAGTTCAAGCACAAGTTATGATCCAAGACCATCTATAATGGGAGGACGTGAGTGGGAAAATTTTGACGATGTATATTTTTATGGCCTGCTGCTTCCACAAGAAGATGCGCTAACCAACTATCTTGGCAAAAGGACAGGAGCAATTAGTTTTTCTTTTGGCGGAAATAGTTATCCTGCGGAAGGAACTGGTTTTTCTTCAGATACATCTAGTTATGGTTTGGGAACAACTGGAACTGTTAATGGACATTCCCGTGACGCAAACTTGTGGAGAAATGCCGCTTATGCAGCTTTTGAACGATGTCGTATAGTCGCGTATGTTACAACAAATGTTGGTCATCTTTTTTGGTTTCGATATACCAATAAATTATATATGCAGAATATCCACTGGGTTATACAAACCTATTCGGGAGGCGAGCTCTCTACTGCATTCATGATAGGTGCAAAAGTAACAACTTTCGTCAACCTTAGACTCGCAGTCTGGACTGCAGCAACGACGGGAAGTAGTTGGCGTGGCTTTATGCATGGTAATTCTGCGCCGATTGAAATAGGCGAAGGAGCCGGAACAGTTTACATAATGGGTAGCGTTTTTCAGATTTCGACAGGATCCGACCTGACCGATCCGGACATGTTAAAATGCGGCGGCAAAGGGACACTAACTATAGATCCGAACAATCAGTTTATGTACGTGAATTATTATTCTGGTATTGGCTATCCATACAAGGAACGTGCAAAAATAGTTCAAGGAATGTACTGTACCAACGCCAGTCACATAGCCAGAGGTTTTAGGCTATCACAGGAAAACTGGACACTAGCGAACGGGACAGCTTTGGACGTAGGTCTGCAGGCCGGAACTGTGACCTGGTTCTATAAAGATATGAATGGAAACAGTCGGGTGTACGGTTCCCAACCTGGAACTTATTATTATTGGAATGGGTCGGCATGGGTCGGCATGAGTTCTCATAGATTCTATATATCATAATCAAAATGGAATACTCGATACCTCGAAAGGACAAATAGAATGAATGTAATATATAAAATATATAACTCTCATGGTGAATTTGATCATTATTGGCACCCAGCGAAATCTGGAACATTACTTCCGGATCAATATTGCGAATGCGAACATGATTCCATCATAGAACTTCATCAAGATCCTAATTTCATTACGGCTTGTAATTGCGATAATAACCAAGGCACACCTGTAGAAACTGGGCAACTTTTAGCCGAAGATTTAATTTTACAAAGTGGTTTGATAGTTGAGGGAGGTCCTCCACCTTGCGACCTTCCTCGTCCAGAGCCAGAGGAATAAAAGACTTCTTGACAAAAGATTTGTGAAGTTAATTATCGAATCTTGCTTGACTGAACCTCCGAGTGAAATTTCTTGCTTTCGTGATTTAACATTATTTGCAAAGACTTTTGTCTTTGAGGAT
>Ga0181594_10002999_pt1 | contig 15351 bp, 9 predicted proteins | sample 071ome_18_FD_145603 | JGI IMG/M metagenome (GOLD analysis project Ga0181594, IMG submission 145603) | Coastal salt marsh microbial communities from the Groves Creek Marsh, Skidaway Island, Georgia - 071413BT metaG (spades assembly) | ecosystem: Environmental > Aquatic > Marine > Intertidal zone... | reverse complement strand
GCAGCGCTGCTGTAATTAAGCCGCGCCTGTTCAGGCTTCTGCCTGTGCCCCTTTATTAACCCCTTCAAAAGCGCGTACCCGGACGTGCTTCTCAGGATGGCGCTGCTTGATCTGCGTTGCCAGATAATGTGCGATCCACTCAACCGTGCTGTCGGTATCGATAACGTAGCAATGCGTGGCGGGCATGGTCAGGGCAAAGTGGCCTTGCTCGGCCTGATACTCGAATCGATATTCATCAGCCGTCTTAGACAACACGTCCTCCGCCGAGGCGAGATAAATATCCGCCCAGGCGTCTGCCCAGTGTTGCTCTTCGCGAGCATCACGTACGCCATCTAACCAGACCTCGATACGTGAGCGGTGACCGTGTGCGATGCGCTGGCAGTTGCCCTGATGTTTCTTCAAACCATGAGAATAGTGATAGAAAGCACCGTCAATGGCTTCTGGTGTGAAATCGAGCGTCAGTTGATCAATGCTGTCGGCAAAGTGAGACGTCAGCTGCGCGCGGCACCACTGAGACAGAGACTCGGCGGTAATCACGTCGGTATCGACCAGGGCGACAGCTTGTTCCGGAGCGGACATGGTGATCACACCACGGTCTGAGCGGAACTCAAGGTCGATGCGACCATCCTGATGTGTCAGGCTGAGTTTGTCGGAGCGAACCGGCACGGCCAGACGATGATCCACCTGATCGTCTAACCAATGGCGCAGAACTTTCTTTACCACGCCGAAGTCACACACCATACCTTGCTCGTCGAGCGCACCTTCAAGAATGGCGGATGCCCACCAGGTTTCACCCACGATGCCGCGCTGGGCGTCCAGGTAACTGAAGTCTACGTTAGTGAGTTGTTCGACGAATAAATGCATATCGGCTCCGCTTGGCAGGGCGCCGATTATAGAGGAAAGCGGCGCGTTGCGGCAGTGGCTTTTGCTTGGCAATTCTTGACTGGGTACGTTAGTGCTCGGGATGGCAATGCGGGCCAGCACTGCTATGATGGCCGCCTGATTGTTTTAGAGTGTTTGAGGCCAACGTGATTACAAGGCAACCAAGTATCTGGCAACGCTCCGCATGGGTTTTGTGTGTGGCCGGAGCGCTGTCGGCGTGCAGTAGCAATGATGAAGACACCAGCACGCTGGTACAGATTAAAGTACAGGCGGGGCAGGAGGATCTGGACAACGCACTGATTCGCCGGGCGACGCTGACAGAAACCGGTGAGCTTGACGAATCCACGCCGGGTGCGTTGAACTACAGTGCGTTTGCGACTAACGATGAAGGTCTTGCGAGCGTTCTGATTGACCGCACAGAAATTCTCTACTTCGATGTCTTTGGTCGTGATGACGGCACGTCGGTGACGCAACGGCGCTGTCAGTTAGTAGATGGATGCTCAGGTACGGCGTTTGGTCGTGACTATGCACAGACGCAAGGACCCGCTTGGCGTACCTTAGGAGTAGGCCTGTCTGAAAACGAACGTATCCGGGTCACGGCCCTGACTGATCTGGCCGTCGCGATTGCCAATGAGTGGGTATACAGCGAGAGCGACGCTGCTTGGCAGGAAACGGGGTACGTTTCGCCATTTTCTGTGGTTCAGGCGCATTCGCAGGTGTCACGTTTGTTTGGCATCGATGACATTGCCACTCGCGAGCCAGCCGATTTGTCTCAGTTGAGCGAGTGGCGCTCGGGCACTGGTGATGAGCTGTCGGTACGTTACGGGGCGATTCTCGCCGCCATGCAATCGTTGGAACTGCAATACAGCGCCACGCCCGAATTACCGTATTTAACGTCTGCGCTGGCGCAGGATGTGGTCACTAATGCGGCCCAGCTCATGCAACGGGGCGGCACTCAGACGACGTCATTGCACGACGTGTTTGGCTTGGCGGCGGACAATCTGGCGGCCGTGTCTGTGTCGAATAGTCAATCCATTGCGTTGCGCGATCGTGTGGTGGCGCAATTGCGCGCGGATCAGGCCGCGCTGGTCGATGGCGAACTGACGACTCAGGCACCCGCGGCGTTGTCAGCCTTGTTGGGCAGTGATCTTGATGATTATCAGCAGGGGATTGCTCGTGCCAAAGCGTTCGTCAATGAACTGCGTGACGTTGGTACCTCATTCTTTGAAGATGGCTATCGCAATGAGTTGGATCAGTACGCCGATGTGCTCAAGACCATCGGTGATGACAATGCTGAGGCGTTTGATGCCTTGCTGTCGGGCGTTACTGAACTGGCGGATTTCTATCGCCAGTGTGCTTTAAATGCCGGCTGCCCTAGTGCTGATCCAAGCTGGGCCTGGTACCAGAGTCATACCTTCAATAACGGTGTGCTGGCGTTGAATGGTGGTGCTATGCGCGTGTCTCAGGCCGTGGCAGACGTTAATACTTTGGATGACGAAACGGCACCGAGTGCTTCGCCCGGCATTGATATTCTGATGTCGGGCGTCCTGGTGGTGGATAACCTGCGTCTGGAGCTGGATCACACCTATGACGATGATGATGTCATCGTCAGCCCGACCGGTGTGCGCGTGTTTTATGATGAAGAGGTCTCTGAGCTTCAGGATGACATATCAACACCTGCGCGCGGTTATCAGGTGCGTTGGTCGGCCTTTGTTTTGTACAACACCGCCGATGTTGGCAGCGATCTTGAGAACGAACTGACAGGCAGCGCGAACTTAACGTATGTAGGTGTTGATGATCCGCAAGGTGTGGGGGAACGTCGCTTTAATCTTGCCGAGTTGGTGATTAATTCCCGTATTTCGGACGCCGTTGATGATGAGGTGTCGAGCGATGCGTTCGTTTCTACCTTGTTTGTATCGGCGCAAGCCAATCAGGCGGAAGACTTTTATCCATCGCGCGAGTTTTCATCCCTGAATGCTTTCTTTGATGCACCTGCCGATGCCACCTATACCGAAGGCTATGTGGCCTCGGATTTGGTGACCTACCAAACGGGATCGGAAGTCATTAACGGTCGCACGGTGCAGTATCTCGATTACTTTGTGGAAGGGGGGGATGATTTCCGTTATCGCTTCTATCCCACCGTAATGCGCGATGATGTCGCCGATAGTGACGGTGATGGCGATACCGACGAGAAAATCGCGACGCATGATTACGAAGCCTGTCTGGTCACTGGCGAGCCGGGCAATGTTTCTGTCAGCCGCTGTGAGCCAAAACGTCGCCTAATCGCCGAGCAGGATCTGCAGTTTGCGCTGAATGAACTTTGGGAGCTGGGCATTTTCTCGCGCCCAGAAGTGCCAGGGCAGGGTGTGTATTTTGTCGAGTTTCCGGTAAATGCGGCGGATGAGTTCGGGTGTTTAAGTCTGCAGACGGTAGGCAGCGGTTCATTGGACGGCACGCTGTATCGTGCGGCCCAGCTTGGACTGAGCAGTGCCCGGGTCACCAGTGAGGTGATTCTGAACTACGATCCGTCCACGACGGAGCCAAAAACGCTGCTCGACGTTCAGGTGTCCGCACCTTATCGCAGTCAGGCGCAGGTTTCTCTGGCGTTGTCGCACGATTACAGCGGTGTGGACACTAGTGGCGTTTACCGTGGCACGGGTTCAAACCTCGACCGATTGTTGTTTGATTACAGCACGGTGAATGACACCATCGATAGCGCCAGCATCGCCATGTACAAAGACGGTGTGTCGTTGAGCTTGGCCGACGGTTCAAGTGAAACTGTAGACAGTGAGTTGCTCGCGGGCGGGGACGTTCGCCAGAGCAATGCACCATTTACCTATCGTGTGAACGAGCGAGGCTTGCTAGACCTGTGTGTGACGGCCAACGTCGCGGAAGGGGATGCGATTGCGCCCATTGAGAGTGCGGTATTTGCGCTGAACTACCGTGATGTGGTGGTTGGGCGCGTCCAGAAAGAGGGCGCTGCCTGGATTATTCGCTACATCGATGGTTCATGGGAGACGCTCAACTGAGTTGCGTGTACGACTCTCGCTCAACGAAAAAGGCACGGGTTTCCGTGCCTTTTTCGTTTCTGCCTCAGAGTTGCCCATAGGAGATGGGCGACTGAATGTGAACCCGCGTGTCGGGCCTGTGCGCCCCGGCTTGGCCGTGCCAACCCGGTTCTCCGCTGACCCCCTCCGGAATCGAGAGAATCTCCCCTCCCTCTGCCAGAAAGTTCTGAACATCCACGTCAATCTGTGCCTGGCGTTCGGCACTCGTGATCAACTCTTTCTTCTGTTTTGCACCTTTTCTCGAAGCCATGGGTTACCTCCAATGGGTTTCTGGTCAAGAACGGGGCGGCCAAGCTCCATGTGCATTATAGTCTGTGTTGTATACATGTTGTATAGGTTTTGTATTGTATTTAAGCGTAAAGATGACCGCTGCGCCGGTGGTGTGCAGTCGATAGGTAACTAAGGTATACTCCCGGCCCTATTTTTTACGTTCAACGGCGCTGCCGCGTGAACTTCATGGACATGCAGTACTGCTGCGACCAACCAAAGTTGAGGCTAAACAATGACAGAATACGTTCAGAAGGGTGGACTCCAGATCGCCCAGGAGCTGTACGATTTCATCAACGACAAAGCAATGCCAGGTACTGGTATTGAAAAAGATGCGTTCTGGGCGAGCTTTGATGCGATCGCCAATGAACTGGCGCCAAAGAACAAGGCGCTGCTGGCTAAGCGTGATGATCTGCAGGCCAAAATCGACGCTTACCACACTGAGCGCAAAGGTCAGCCTCACAACGCCGCTGAATACAAAGCATTTCTGCAGGAAATCGGCTACCTGCTGCCAGAGGGCGAAGATTTCGAAGCGACTACTGCTAACGTTGAGCCAGAAATTGGCCAGATGGCGGGTCCACAGCTGGTAGTACCAGTAATGAACGCTCGTTTCGCTCTGAACGCAGCGAACGCTCGTTGGGGCTCTTTGTACGACGCTCTGTACGGCACTAACGTCATCTCTGAAGAAGGTGGCGCTGAAAAAGGTAAAGGTTACAACAAGGTACGTGGTGACAAAGTTATCGCCTACGCTCGTAACTTCCTGAACGATTCTGCCCCTCTGGCGGCTGGCGATCACTCCGATAGCACTAAGTACGCTATCGAAGGCGGCAAGCTGGTTGTTACTCTGAAAGACGGCAGCACCACTGGCCTGAAAGACGAAGCTCAGCTGGTTGGTTTCAACGGTGACGCAGCCGCTCCAACGGCGGTATTGCTGGTTAACAACGGCCTGCACTTCGAAATTCAGATCGACGCAACCAGCCCAATCGGTTCTACCGACGCTGCAGGCGTTAAAGACGTTCTGATGGAAGCGGCTCTGACCACCATTATGGACTGCGAAGACTCTGTTGCTGCAGTAGACGCGGCTGACAAAGTTGTGACCTACGGTAACTGGCTGGGCCTGATGAAAGGCGACCTGGCTGAAGAAGTGACCAAAGGCGGCAAAACCTTCACTCGTACTATGAACCCAGATCGTGAGTACACTGGCCTGAACGGTGACACCGTTAAGCTGAAAGGTCGCTCAATGCTGTTCGTTCGTAACGTTGGTCACCTGATGACTAACCCTGCGATCCTGCTGGCTGACGGCAGTGAGATCCCAGAAGGCATCATGGACGGCATGATGACTACTCTGATCGCTATGCACGATCTGAAGGGTAACTCTCCGTTCCAGAACTCGACTACCGGTTCTGTCAACATCGTTAAGCCTAAGATGCACGGTCCAGAAGAAGTGGCATTCGCTAACGAACTGTTCGGTCGTATTGAAGATGCGCTGGGTCTGCCACGCTTCACTATGAAGATGGGCATCATGGACGAAGAGCGTCGTACCACCGTTAACCTGAAAGAATGTATCCGTTCTGCGAAAGACCGTGTTGTATTCATCAACACTGGCTTCCTTGACCGTACTGGTGACGAAATCCACACGTCTATGCTGGCAGGTCCATTCGTACCTAAGACCATCATGAAGCAGCAGCTGTGGATCAACACCTACGAAAACTGGAACGTAGATGTGGGCCTTGAAACTGGTCTGCAGGGTCGTTCACAGATCGGTAAAGGCATGTGGCCTATCCCAGATGAAATGGGCATGATGATGGAGCAGAAGATCGGCCATCCTAAGTCTGGTGCGAACACCGCATGGGTTCCATCTCCGACTGCCGCAGCTCTGCACGCTATGCACTACCATCAGGTAGACGTATTTGCGGTTCAGAACGAACTGAAAAACCGCGAACACGCTGATGTAGACGGCATTCTGACTATTCCTCTGATGACGGCTGAAGAAGCCGCTGCACTGACGCCAGAGCAGATTCAGAAAGAAATCGACAACAACTGTCAGGGTATCCTGGGTTACGTTGTTCGCTGGGTTGATCAGGGCGTTGGTTGTTCTAAAGTGCCAGACATCAACAACGTTGGTCTGATGGAAGACCGCGCAACTCTGCGTATCTCTTCTCAGCACGTTGCTAACTGGTTGGAGCACGGTATCTGTACTCGCGAACAGGTTGAAGACAGCCTGAAGCGCATGGCAGCGATCGTTGATGGTCAGAACGCAGGCGATGCGGCGTACATCAACATGGCTCCTGGCTTCGATGGTATTGCCTTCCAGGCAGCGTCTGATCTGATCTTCAAAGGCAAAGAGCAGCCAAGTGGTTACACCGAACCACTGCTGCACGCTTACCGCCTGAAGTTCAAAGCTCAGTAATAGCGTCAAGCACTGTAAAAAACCCGGCCTCGGCCGGGTTTTTTCGTGTAAGGGGGCAGTAAAACAACGATCCGTTCGCTATTCTGGTGGTCTACCAGCCATAGAATACAGACTCACGTACTCGGGACGTCAGCATGACCATAAGAATAATGACAGCGCTGAGCGCAGCAATTTTACTTAGCGCCTGCACCGGCAACTCCAGCACCACCCGCACGATTGAAACCGAAGAAATTACCGACGTCTCGGGTCGGGTGGGCGCGGCCATTCTTGCTGGTCGTGTCAGCGCAACACCGATTAACCTTGAGGGTGGCCCGGTTCGGGTAACGAACGACAACGGTGATGTTGTGTTTGACGGTGAAGCGAGTCAGTCAGACGAGGAAGGCGATTACGATCTGGTGCTTGATAATTTAACCGTCGGCGCCACTCGAGTGTTCATCGCAACGGATGACAATGGCGTTGTGGGCTATCGCTGCGAGGACCCAAGCGGTTGTCGATCTCTTGCTTACAAGTCTTATATCAATATTCCGGATGGTCTTGATATTCGAGCGGGTGTTGGCGAAATATCCGACGGCATGCAGATCAACATTAATTGGATCACGGACCTGGCCGCCAGTCTGGCTCGAACGGTGTACATTGATGCGATACAGAACGTCAACGGCGTCGCTCTGCGTGATGACATCAGTGAGGCAGTGGATACTGCAAAAACCGGTGCCTATAACGAATACAGCATTGAGCTATCCAACCGTCATATCTCTGAGATGTTCGGCGTCAGTGACGTGATTTCTGTGATACCCATTAGCCCTAGTCAGATTACGACGTCTGTGGATTTAACCAGTGGGCAGTTTCAGGCATCGATTTATTATGGCGCATTGGTTGCCGCGTTGCCCGAGCTGGCGGAAAACTCCGATCAGGAGTACATGGCAATGCTCACAGAGATTACCGGGGATCTGATTGACAATCAGGGTCAGCTCTTGCAGAAGGGCACGCCAGCAACGGGGGTGTCGTTGGCTCAGATTTACGATGCCGCAGTGTATCTGTTGTCGGCGAATATAGATCGCTTTCAGTCTGCGGGAGCTCAGGTCCCGTCCGAGGCAACGGCTGCATTGGTGCAGTTACGCGCTCGAAGCCTTGCTCTAGTTGAAGACGAGCGCACCAACGTTGATGTGGATGTTCCGGAGTCGTTGGCGAACTGGCAAAGCAACATTGATACGGCGAAAGAATTTATCACTGACTTGACGGTCGCGATTGATAATTTCTGGGCAGAAAATCCCGATGAGTCCAGTTTTGTCGACCCGGATCATGCTCGTCGCATGAACACCTACTACGACGTCCATGAAACACTGTTCAGTGATGTCAGTGAGGAGTTGGTTGGTTCCAACGGTGTACTGCCACGCTTATTAGACGCCGCAGATTTATTGATTGAATGTGAGAACGCTCCGGATACGTGTGTGACATCCTCGGGTGATGTTGTTGTCGATAAAGCAGCTCGTTCCGTGACGATCGACTCGTCGTTAACTCTACTGCTTCAGCCTCAGGGAGCGGAAGACGCGTCGACGTTTGAGCAGTTTGATTTTGTAATTGACGAAACGCTTAACTCACTTAATCAAAATGGCAGAACGTATTCCTGGAAAGAGGATACTATTTCTGACGGTACCGTTGTTCAACAGCCATTTGTTCGTTTGTACTATGAGCAGGAATATGCGGCGATTCCGCGTCGAAGTGATGTAGAGCCTGTTCAGATTGCCGTAGTTTGGCCGCTGCTTGATTTCACAGGAACCTTATCCGACGTAGGCGATGACAGTGGCGTACACGACTTTTCCATCCTATTTGAGGCCAACCTCGCCGGCGTTGAAAACCCCTACGCCACGTCAGAGTTACGCTACAACCCGGTGACCGTGGTACTGTGGCTGCGTTCGGTTGCCACCGAAACGGATACTCGCAGTGCGATTATTTCTCAGATTCGAAGCACAGGATCGGCCTTCTTCTACCCAGAGCAGAAGTGGCCGTCGGCAGATCAGTTCTTCAACGAGTCTTCAGGCTCCGTGGCGACTATTCCTGAGATGGTCACCTCCCTCTACCGTGGTACCGAGACTTTATCGACCGGTGTTGTGGTGGATATCTTCGATCAGGAATTAGACTACAACGATACCATCACGCGTATTCGTATTTACCCCTACAACGCCCAGACCAATACAACGCAATCCCAGTCATGTCAGGTCAGTAAAAATGCGGTGATTGAAGAGCGTGAAGTCATTGGTACGTGCTCTGAGCCGTTAAAGCTTGCTGGAAACGTGTCGTTGGATTCATTAATTGAAGGCAACTTTGATTCCGGGATTCTTACTACCTACGATGTGCCGTCGAACGGAACCTATGTCATCGACTTGTCTGAGACCGGGCAGGACATTGTAAATCCCGATGGTAGCTTTAATCAGATGACTTCCGGAACCCTTTATGGGCCGTTTACTGGGCAATTTGAGTCAGCGATTAAGCTGGGGATTGACCGCCTCGATCTCACCTTGACCAGCAATATGATCGTTGAAGAAAAGTTGATTCCGGTATTGCTCGAATTTACGATGCAGCGTCGCGTGGATGATATTTATTCGACCTCTATGGGTTACGCCTACGCACCCGACGATGAGTTGGATGATGCTTCCGAGTTACTTGGTGTTGCGATTGGTGCTGATGCCCAGGGCTTCTTCTTTGAGTACGATGTTACCGAAGAGCAACTTTCTGGTGAGGAGACCATTGAGGTCGAGCTCGGCACGCTGAATATCTATCGCAGTGGCATTAATTTAGGTGGTCGTGAGCAGTCTATTCTCACTAATATCGTCTCTCGTTCTGAGTATCTGCAGGGTGACGCTGAAACAGCCTGCGGCCTAAACGATCGTGACAAGCTGTCGTCGAATGGCGACTGCGACGCCGTAGCTTACTTAACCTTCCGTGGTGCCTTGTTAGCCACCATTCGTGAAGAGCGCCCAGACGTGTTTGTTGCGCGATTTGTTGATGGCAGTTGGATGGTGCTGGGTGGCTCCTGAGCCACTTCGTCGACAGCCGGGCCGTGTTGCCTGGCTTGCGATTTTACGCACATCGACGTTGGTGCTTGCCCTGTTGGTTACCGCTGAAAGTGTTGCGGTTGATAACGAGCAGGCAGGCGCTCAAGTTTCAACAAGTACTTCAGCGCAGACCATGCCTGGGAGCACCGTCTATTCCGCCGACGGTGCTGGAAATTCCCACGCTAATATCTCACTCACGCTTGAGTTGGAGGCAACCTCAGAGCCTGTCCCCATTGCTCAGATGATTAACGGCTGGGAGGAGAGTGCTCAGCGCGGAGAATTTGCCTACGCTGATGGGCGCCTGCAATTGGTGGCTGATTACAATAAGGTGCAGTTAATGGCGGAGCGACGCTGGTTTTATTCTCTGCGCTTTTCTCCTGACACGGTGGATGTCTATCTGGATGCTGAGTTTGGGCAGGAATCCGCTGGCACGCAGGATTTGTCCTTAATTGCCGAATCGTTTGAAGCTAAAGGCATTGGTGTTGGGTATGAGTTTTCCGGTCAGCGTTGGTCAGTAACGCCGAGTTTCACCCTTTATAAGCTACTGCATTATCAGTTTGGTGAATTCACTGGGCGCAGCTTTGAGGGCGATGGTACGAATTTGTCCGCAGGGCTTAGTTACTACTTCGATGAGTATCGCTTTCCATCCTTTGGGACGTTGCCGGAATATCAGGACCCACAGGGAAATGCATCCACTCAGTGGTTTGGCTATGCGCTGCATCTGGCCGGAGAGTGGGCTGTGTCGGAGTCCTGGCATCTTAAAGCTCGCGTGCGCGATGCCTGGAATCACTTCGATATGTTTAACTCTGCCCATCGTCAGATCTGTGCGGAGGTTGGCGAGGTGGCGGACCCCGTATGTGCCAGTAATGGCGCCGCGGCCGGCGGGGACGATAACCCTAAGCCGTTTACTACGCAAATTCAGCCGTCGTTACGCTTGTCGGCGCAGCATTTGCCGCAGGGCTGGCAGGCCGATCTCGCTTGGTATCGTGAATACGTTAACCTGACGGTTGGACGTCAGTTTCAGTGGCGGGGGCTGGCGTTGACGCCGCTGGTGTCGACTCAACGTCAGTTGGGACTTGCCGTTGCACATCGGTTTGGTCATTTGACGTATCTGGTAGATCACTGGAATCCGGATCAGGCGCGTGATGCGCGTATAGCCGCCGGGTTTTCTTATTCCTTTTAACCTGTTTCTCGTATTGCACGACGCACTGCGAGTCATTTCTGCGTGACGGTAAATCCGGTATCATGCGAACGCTAATGACATAGGTGTGCGCATGTACCTTGAGTACTTCGGGCTAACGAAGCTGCCCTTTACTATTTCTCCTGATCCAGACTTTCTGTACCCGTCACCGGGTCATCAGGAGGCGCTGGCGCACCTGAGTTACGCTCTGACCGATCAGGGCGGTCTGATTTGCCTGACCGGCGAAGTAGGCACCGGTAAAACCACTCTGTGTCGTGCGTTGATGGAGTCGGTGCCAGAAGGCGACCATATTGCTTACATCTTCAACCCTCAGTTATCACCATTGGAGCTCATGCAGAGCCTGTGTGATGACTTGCGTATCGCTTATCCAGAAGACGCCTCACTTCGAGAGCTGTACAGCGTCATTAATCAAGCTTTGCTCGATTTCTACAGCCGTCATCAGCGTGTGATATGCGTGATTGATGAAGCCCAGGCCATGCCGCCGGCATTGCTGGAGCAGATTCGTCTGTTGACCAATCTGGAGACTCATCGCGAAAAGCTGCTGACGCTGGTTTTGGTTGGTCAGCCAGAGCTGCGTGATGTGTTAGCCCGCCATGATTTACGCCAACTGAATCAGCGCATCACCACCCGATATCACCTGAATTTATTGACCCGCGATCAGGTCGCTGCGTATCTCAATCATCGTTTGTCATGTGCGGGCAGTGAGGTGGCGCTCTTTGATGCGCAGGCGATCACGGACATTTGGCGCGCCAGCCAAGGGACGCCAAGGCTGATCAACAGCATTGCGGATCGTGCTTTATTGGGTGCCTATGCGACGGAAAGCACGCACGTAACCCGGGCGATTGCGCGTCAAGCGGTTACCGAGGTGCTCGGCGAACCCTACAAACCTGCCAAGTCGCGTCGTTCTTACCCGTTGGGTCAGTTAGCAACCGAAACTCAATGGTGGCCAAAAGCAGCGATGGTTGCAGGTTTTTTCATGGTCGCCGTGATGGTGGGCTGGCTATTTTCGGCAACGAATACATCGTCTTCAGATTCTACGCTGACGAGCGGTTTGAGTGCGGTACAGGGTGCGGTGAAAGACGCGCTGCGCAGTGTGGATGAAACCGATCCTAATCAGGTACTGGCTGACAGCCTGAATATTCAGGGAGACCCATGTGATGAAGCTGGCGCAGTATGCGTTCGCTCAGACTGGGCGATCAGCGAACTCAAGGCGATTGGTCAAAACAGTGTGGTGCGCCTCATTGACGGTCGTTGGCAGGCCCTGGCCGAGTATCAAGGCGGTTATGCGGGCGAGGCGTTGGTGCATTGGCGTCCGCCAGTCTCTTACCAATCGCCGTTAAAACCGGGACAAACCTCGCCAGTTGTTCGTTGGGTGCGTTCAGAGCTGGGTATTACCTGGAATCAGGATTGGACCAGCATTGGCCCGGGCGGTGTCACCGTCGCAGCGGATCCGGACTTCTACGACCCTCTACTGGAACAAGCGGTCGCTGAGTTTCAGATTACTCAGGGCTTAAAAGCCGATCGTATTATTGGTCCGAAAACACTGATGTATCTGCAGGCGAGTGCAGAATAGTGTCTTATATTCTTGATGCCCTGAAAAAATCTGAGGCCGAGCGGGCTCAGCGCGATGCGGATCAGACTGATCGTAACGCCTCAAACGACATCCACGCTGAATCTTCCATTAGCCCCCGCCGTAGCAACCAAGTAAAACGAGCTGTCGGGTTGGGTGCTAGCACGGTTGGTCTGGCGCCGGGTTCTGCAACAAGGGTTTCGGATAGAATCTTACCGGCAAGTAAAACGCCAGACTCCAACGGATTGCGCTGGGTAATGGCGGTACTGGTTGTTTTGCTCATACTCCTTGTACTGCTTTTGTGGTGGGAGCGTATGCCGTTTGGCGCCCCAGATTCGGCTACCCCAAATACTCAGCTCAACGTGCCAGAAACGACGAAACGCACCTCGGATAACACTGGCGTTACCCGTTCTGAAGCGCAGCTTATCCTTGCTCCTGCGCCCCAATTAGCAGAGGGGAGAGAAACCAAGGGGAAAGAAGCAGAGGGGGCAGAAGCTAAGGAGAGAGTGGCTCAAGCGAAGGTAAAAACGACAACGGCTGACGTCCAACAAAGTGAGATAAGTACACCACCTCTGCAAGCGCTGAAGTCTATTCCCACGCTCACGATTACCGGCCACACCTACAGTTCGGTGCCCGACAAACGCTCGGTCGTAATGAATGATCGCCTCTGGCGTGAAGGTGAGCCGATTCGGGATGGGATTATTCTCAAAGAAATCACCCGCGATGGGATTACTCTGGATGTTCAGGGTTGGCCAGTCGTCGTAGGTCGCAGTCACGGGTGGCAGGCACGCTGATGCTGGGTAAAGAAACCAAAGAACGTATTCAGGGGCTGTACCGAGAGGCTATTGCCGCCATGTCGTTGCGCCCGCGTTACGGCCAGAGGGTTATGATTGCCGAAATCGCCAAAGCACTGGGTGCGGTGCGAGAGGGTGAGAAAGGCGAACGTGACAATGAGGCAGGCATCGCCGTGGTCGAAGCTGGCACCGGGACAGGCAAAACGCTGGCCTACCTGATTGCAGCGCTCCCCGTTGCGATTGAGCGCGAGAAGAAATTACTGGTATCGACAGCGACCGTTGCCCTACAAGAGCAGATTCTTGATAAAGATTTACCCGCGCTGAAAAAGCACCTGTCGTTGCCCTTTAATTTTGCACTTGCCAAAGGTCGCGGGCGCTATTTGTGCCTGACTAAGTTAGACAAGTCATTGCAGCAACTGTCCGGAATTCTGTCGACGGTCGATCTGTTTGAGCAGACTCCTGAAGAGGCCGACCGCGAACTCTACGAGACCATGCTGCAGCAGTACGGTTCCGGCGAGTGGGACGGTGATCGCGACCGCTGGCCCGACGAAATCGACGCACGTCAGTGGAGTCACCTGACGGCAACGCACCGTGAATGTTCCAATCGACGCTGCCCGCATTTTCAGAATTGCGCCTTTTACAAAGCTCGGGCGGATATGGAAAACGCCGACATCATCGTCGCCAACCACGATCTTGTGCTGGCCGACCTCTCACTGGGCGGTGGTGCGGTACTCCCTGGGCCTGAGAAGACGATTTACGTATTCGACGAAGGCCACCATCTGGCCGACAAAGCGTTAAACCACTTCCGCTTAAGCCTGGGTGTACGTGCGACGCGACAGATGCTGAAACAGCTGGAAAAACTGATCGAGCAGTTTGTCGCCGATGCCGGTATTCCTCAGAGTCTGATGCACTCGTTGCGAGAAATGCCAGAGCACCTGCAGGCGCTGTCTCAGAACATGAGCCTCGTCTGGCCACTGGTCATGGACCTGCTGGGAGATCAGGAGCGGCTGCGCTTTGAGTTCGGTCGCGCTCCCGAGGCATTCCGTGATTTGCTAACGAACATGAAGGCACCGGCGCAGCCGGTCGTGCAGACCCTTGATAAGTTGAACGACGCGCTACAGAAGTCGCTCGATCCCAACGAAACGGGCGATTTTGCCCGTGATACCGCAGAGCAATGGCAAGCGCCCATTGGCATTATGCTGGCCAAAGCAGAAGAGCTGTGTGAGGCCCTGTCATGGCTCGCCGCCGAAGAAGCGGAGGGGGAGTTGCCGGTAGCACGCTGGTTGGCACGCACCCCGTATGGCGATGATTGGGACATCATCATGTCGGCGTCGCCTATTTCGGTGGCGGCCCAGTTGCGACGCACGCTCTGGAATCGCTGTTACGGTGCAGTGGTGACGTCGGCAACCTTGACGGCGCTGAATAGCTTTCACACGCTGCAGTGGGAAGCCGGCCTGCCAGACTGGGCGACCTACGAAAGGGTTGCCAGCCCGTTTAACTACCCTGAATTGGGGGAGTTATCCGTTGTTCAGTTGGCGTCTGACCCGAAAAGTGAAACGTTCCAAAGTGATGTTATCGATTGGTTGGCTGATGCGGTGAATACGGAAGAGGCCACGCTGGTACTGTTTTCATCTCGCGCGCAGCTTGAAGCGACACGCGATCACTTTATCAGCGATTGGTACGACCATCTGTTGTGCCAGGGTTTTCTGCCTAAAGCCGAAATTGTCCGTCGCCATAAGCAACGGATTGATGAAGGGAAGGGCAATGTGATTTTCGGCCTCGCCTCGTTTGCCGAGGGTATCGACTTACCCGGCGAATACGTAACGCACGTGGTCATTGTGAAAATCCCGTTTGCTGTTCCAGACGATCCGATTCAGTCTGCCATCTCGGAATGGATGGAAAGTCGTGGGCGTAATCCGTTTATGGAGCTGACGCTACCTGCGGCGTCCATTCGCTTAATTCAGGCCTGTGGTCGATTGATTCGTAAAGAGACGGATCAGGGGCGGGTCAGTATTCTCGATAAGCGACTGACCTCACATCGATACGGTCAGTTGTTGCTGGACTCGTTACCGCCGTTCCGGCGAACCTGATTTCCCGAATACCGAT
>Ga0181594_10002997_pt1 | contig 15357 bp, 9 predicted proteins | sample 071ome_18_FD_145603 | JGI IMG/M metagenome (GOLD analysis project Ga0181594, IMG submission 145603) | Coastal salt marsh microbial communities from the Groves Creek Marsh, Skidaway Island, Georgia - 071413BT metaG (spades assembly) | ecosystem: Environmental > Aquatic > Marine > Intertidal zone... | reverse complement strand
CCCTGGTGGCAATCACGGAGCGCAGGATTGGAAGAACTTCTCGGTTTCGCCCGCCCGCACCCCAGAATTCTTCGAGCTCAGCGAGGTTGCTATCTTGACGCAGAATCAATCGAGCAGAGATGTCGGGCTCGCGCCCGAGTACTTTTAGAATCCGTATTTTTTCATCGTAGGAGTTGGCCCGGGAGAACAGAAGGCGAATGTCCGAAAACCGTCGAGCTTTTCCCTTAAAATAGGTGAGCTGCTCGATTAACTCTATGGTTTTATCGGGGAGTCCTGTGGGAGTTTTCACTACATCCCGAATTCCTCCTGGTGTGAGAGCGAAAGCCTGAAAATATGGGTTTTCTGCGAGGTGCGGACGTAGTTTGGGGTAGAGGCGAAATCGCTGTTCCGGCGTCATCGTCAAGATGACTTCCTCACTGGGGCGGATTTCAAACCATCCCGTGTCGGGGTTTACGGTTACGTTTTCTTCCCGGGTTAATTCTCTGATGGTTACCGAATCGAATTCGGCTTCTTCCAAAATCCGCTGCGCGCCGTCAATGGATTCGGCAAGAATATTCCAGACAGTTTCTGCATTGGGATCCTTCAGGTCCTCGGAGCGCTCAATGTAGGGGGTCGGCGGTTCCAGAATCAGTCGTGAATACTCGATTATCCCCCATGGACCTGATTGTGTTTTTCGGACCTGAAACGGTGCAATATCGCGATCCGCCAAAGCTGGAACTTCCGAGTCCTTAGCCCAACCCGGAGGAAGACACACGACAACGAAAAAATGAAAAGCAGTAACCCATTTCATACAAGAGGATCGAAAATTGATATTGGATCGAAGATTGATATTGTTACCGATGCATAACCCGGCACTGGACAAAAGTTACGCGGGGATTAGGAAATGTTAGTGCGGGGGGACAATGCCGGAGAATCCAAAAGAAGAAATCAGAGATTTGATACGGCAACGCGTATCAAAATGGAGTTCTCGGTTCCTAGATTACTTTTCTAGAGTCGATTTATGAAAGCTTCTCGAATTGCTGATTTTCCCCTGATTCTCTTGGTGTTACTGACCTTCTCAAATGCCGTTTCCAGTTTCGCCCAGGTAACAATCTCGGAAAAAGAAGGTCGCATTCGGATCGAGATCGATGGCGAGCTTTTCACCGAGTGGGATCACAAGACGTGGAAGGCTCCGTATCTGTATCCGGTGATTGGTCCGAACGGCGTCGGGGTCACCCGCAACTACCCTATGAAAGAAGGTGTCGAGGGTGAGCAGCATGATCATCCACACCACCGCTCGATTCGTTTTTCTCATCGCAACGTAAATGGATTGAGTTTCTGGGCGCCGGATCATCAGAAAGGTGACAAAACCGCTTCGATTGAGTTGGAGAAAATCGAAAAAATGCAGTCCGGGGAAACCGGAACTCTTGTCCTGAAAAATCGCTGGATGGGAAACGGCAGACTCGTGCTGACAGAGACGGTGACGCTGAAATTCCATCCTCTCGAAAATCGCGAGGTGCTGATGGATTTTGACATCAGCATGAAAGCCGGTGAAGAGGACGTGACCTTTCATGATGAGAAAGACGGCGGTGTTTCCATTCGTGTAGCGGGGTCCATGAAAGTGGAAGACCGCAAAACCAAAGACGGCAAAGGCTCCATCATGAACAGCAGGGGTCTCAAAAATGCTGAGGCCTGGGGCAAGAGAGCCGAATGGTGCGATTACTACGGCCCTGACTCGACTGGCAAGACGGTAGGGGTGGCAATTTTTGATCACCCGGACAATTTCCGCTATCCGACTCATTGGCACGCGCGGACATATGGTCTTCTGACGGCAAACCGATTTGGAACCGGATTTTTCGACGCAAAGGACGGGGCGAAAAAGGGAGACGGCGACCACACGATCAAGTCAGGAGAAACCCTGTCATTACGACATCGGTTTTACTTTCACCATGGTGATCCGGAATCGGCCAAGGTGGACGAAAAGTTTGCGGATTACGCTGGGAAGTAATTTTTTCTCTCCTCGCTCCCCATGAACGTAATCGACTACATCGTCCTCATTGTCTATTTCATCACGATGGTTGCCATCGGCATCTGGTCGATGCGTAAAGTCAAAGGGCAGGAGGACTATTTCATGGGCGGACGCGGGTTCGGAAAGTTGTTGCAAACTTTTGCCGCGTTCGGTGCCGGGACAGGCGCTCACGAGCCGGTCACGGTCGGCCGGACAGGATGGACCAGCGGGCTCAGTGGAGTCTGGTCAGCTTTGATGTGGCTCTTTGTCACGCCCATCTATTGGATCACCGGAGTCTGGTATCGACGAATGCGTCATCTGACCTTGGGAGATTGGTTCGTGGAGCGCTACCAGTCTCGAGGACTCGGTGCGGCCTACACTCTTTTCGCGATCATTTTCTACATGTTCTATCTCTCGACGATGCTGTCGGCGATTGCGAAATTCGCAGTTCCACTGCTTGGTTTCGAGACAATCTGGGGAATGGAGTTGAAGTATGTGGTTGTTCCCGTGATTGCCTTTATCGTGATTATCTACGGAGTTCTGGGCGGACTGACTGCTGCCTATTATACGGATTTGATTCAGGGAGTCTTTATCATTTTGCTCTCCGTTTTGCTGATTCCATATGGTCTGCTCGCCTTGGTGAAGGAATTCGGCGATCCCGCGACGCAAGGTGTCATGGATGGTTTCCGCATTATGCACGAACGGGTTGCGGATGATTATTTCAATCTTTTCTCGGGACCGAGTGCAGGAGAGTTCCCCATTCCCTACATCATCTCACTTACTCTGCTCGTTCTCGTCGGAATCGTCGTTCAGCCGCACTTCATTGCGACAGGTGGTGGATCGGCAAAGAGTGAAGACGAAGCTCGTATCGGTCTTGTCACGGGGAATTTTTTGAAGAGACTCTGTACGGTTGGCTGGGCGTTGACCGCTTTGATTGCCTTGGCGCTTTTGGCGGGGAATGCGGAAATCGCTTCAGATCCCGATCGGGTCTGGGGCGTTGCGGCGCGTGAAATTCTGGGCCCTCTCAATCTGGGGCTTGTGGGACTGATGCTCGCCTGCCTGATGGCTGCGATGATGAGTTCTGCTGACACCTATATGATTGTCACCTCCGGTCTCGTCACTCGAAATGTGTTTGCTGCCTACATCAATCCCGACGCCAGCGAAAAAACCTGTCTGCTCGTGGCTCGTATCACTGGATTGGTGATTATTCTGGGAGCTTCGATCATTGCGGTTGTGGAGTCGGATGTTTTCGGGCAATTCAAACTGGCCGTTGAATTGCCGATCCTGTTTGCGGCTCCGTTCTGGATTGGAATGTTCTGGCGCAGGGCGAATCGCCGCGCTGTCTGGATGACAATCGCGTTTTCCGTTCTGTTCTTTTTCGTGCTTCCTCCCTTGCTGCCAAAGCTGATGCCTGGGCTCAGAGAAAATGACGCGCTGACTCAGCCAACGCATCGAGTTGCGAAAACGGTAACGCGTCCGGCCACTGCTGCTGATGTCGCTCGCCACGAGGGCTGGGTTAAAGCAACCTCCGAAGCGAAAGCAAAAGGGGACGAGGAGTTACTCGCGAAAATTGGTCCCGAGCCACCTATAGGCGAACCCGGTGAGAATATTGAGATCACCTTGCGAAGTGGCGGAAAACCGATTTTCTGGCGAGATGGTCTCGAAGCAAAGGGCGCCGAAGGATGGGAGACCGTTTCGGAATCTACCGAAGGAAATACGCACACACTTGTGGAACGAGCGGTGCACAAGAATACCGGCCTTGGATCTTTCAATGCAGACTTCCTGCTGTATCACCTTCTCGGGTTTGATCTCTCGGGAGCTTCAAAGGCAATGATCGAAACCTTGCGCTTGCCGCCACGATTGCTGATGCCATTTCTCGTTTTGATCATCTGCAGCTTACTGACAAAGCGACAGGATAAGGAAAGTCTCGATCGTTACTATGCGAAGATGCGAACGGTGGTTGATCCTGATCCGGAAAAAGATCGTCTCAAGCTGGAGGCTTCCTATGCGAATCCCGAAGTGCTTGCCGAGCGAAAGATATTCCCCAAATCCGATTGGGAATTCACCAAACCGAGACCGATGGATTGGATCGGCTTTCTCGTCGCCGTCGCAATCTGCTTCGTGATTATTGGTTTGTTAGTCTGGCTCGCAGGAATCGGGGCGTAGGTTGATCACATAACCCTGTTAGGTCACCAATCCAATCCTGTTGGATGCTCGACCTGAACCTGTCAGATCGAGTTGCTGGAATTAATCCAGCGAATTTACTAGCGCTTCGAGTCGGCGGGTGTATTCGACCCAGACTTCGCGGGCTTCGCCGGTGTCATCGACGTCCTGGCCTGCGTGGATGGCGGCTTTGATGTGTGGCTCGATAGAAAGCCAGCCGTCATATCCATTGTTCTTCAGGTCTTGAAGAATGCGGCGCTGAACAGGGTCCTCGTCAACATGACAGGTAATCCAGTCTCCACCCTCAGGATTTGGCTGAGCGCTCTTGATGTGGACGTGAGTGATGTGAGACTTGGTCTTTTCGTAGAATTCCCAGGTCGCCTCGTTGTCGTTGTCGTGAAGGCTGTTGTTGCCGGTATCGAGAATGAGTTGAAGGGCGGGGCTGTCTACGGCCTCGGCAAGTTCTAGCCATCCCTCGGCGTAGGCTCCGTAGCCGCTGCAGTTTTCGTGAGCAAGAATGACGCCTTCTCCCTCTGCGATGGTGGAAAGTTCCTTGAGTCGGCGGACGGTCTCGGCTTTCCACTCGTCTTTGGAAAGAGGATTCTCTTCCGGATTCGGGTAGGACATGATGCGGAGAAATCTGGTTCCCGCCTCACGCATTCTGGGAGCGACGCGACGCAATTCGTCGAGGTCCATTTGAAAGTCGGAAGTGATGGGGCGCGCCCAGTTTCCGATCTGGCCTCCGAAGCCAACGATCTGGATGTTCTCAGACTGGAGTCGCTCGAATGTTACTTTCCACTCTTCTTCCGTCTGGTCGCAGACATTTCCGCCGTCGAGAAGGCGAAGCTCAATCGCGGACCATCCGGCTTCTTGTAGTGTGGAGATCTGTCCGTCGAGGGACTTTTCGGCTTCGTCTGCAAATCCAGTGTATGAGAAAGACATTTTTGGGTAGGGTTAGGTTTTTCGGTAAATTCGGCCCCCAGTTAAAACGCAACCGGATCGGGATTCAACGTCAGATTGTGGCGGTTTTTCGATGACTTTGAGGGCGGTCAGATCAATCGCACGAGGCTTTCATCCACCTCCAGTTCAACCGTGTCCCCGTAGGAGAGGTTATCCTGAAATTCTGCAAGGATGACTTCAAGGACATCATCCGGCTGGACGTGTTCCGGTTTTGTCTCGGGATGGGGATAGTAGATGTAGCCACCACATTTTTTCCTGCAGCCCGGTTGGTTCACCCGGCAAGCTACGAAAGAAAAGTCTTCGGCGGGCTCGGTCGGGTGCCACTTCACCAGGCGAAAGGTGTGGGTGGGGGAAATGATTTCGAAGCGGTGTGGCGCGATGGAGAGATTCAGTGTGCCGGTATGGTAGCGGGAAAGATCGAGCCCGAACTCGCGGAAAAATGGAATCTGCATCTGGAGGGTTCCTCCGGGGAATCGAGGGTCGTTGGATTTTCCCGAGGCTACGCCGTGGCCTTCCACAACGGTGGCAAGGATTCCCTGCGATTTACTCATCCCGCTCCAACTCTTCGATCGCTCGAATTGTTCCGGCGACGGTTCCAAAGGTTGGTGCGAACATCCATCCGACGAAAGGGATTGCCATGATAAGCATGTAGCCGCCGCCGATTCCGACAGAAAGTCCTGCGCGCTCGCGGACAAAGTCGTCGCTTTCGTCGACCGTAAGACCGCGGTTTTCGAGGGGGAAATCCATGAGGCCGTAGCCGAGGAAGCGGGCTTGAGTGAAGAACATTCCGGATGCGGATATAATGGACCCGATCACGGGAATAATACCGCAGGCGAGAAAGATGAGGTTGGTGAAAATCTCTCGAGTGATGTAGCGAAGGTTGATTTTTGCCCCGCGCGCGATCGCCGGCCCAATCCCGATGTCGGTTTTCACGAAATCTTCTCCTTTGAGCGTTTTCATCGTTTCTTCAGCAATAGTCCCCAGAAATGGTGCCAGAATGACGAGTATGATGTGTTTGTGAGCGAAGAAAAATCCCGCGATGAGGATGAGAAACGCGAGGATTGCCAGTGTCCAGTTGATCGTCGTATCGAGCCATTCCCATGGCACTCGAATGAGTCCATCCATCCACCCTGTGAACTTCCCGGTGGCCACGAAGAATCCGTAAAAGAGCAGCGCGGAAACGACGAAGCTGATCGCTGCGGGTAAAAGTTGAAAGTGCCAGAGCTTGTACCGAAAGAGCACGGCAGGCACCTTGAAGTAGGCACTGAGACCAGAAATGACTCCAGGGAGGAACGAGCCGCTTTTTGCTGATTTACCGGGCATGTCGAAATCGGGGAAAGGTGGAAAACTCTACGATGAATCGATCAGGGAATTGTGGCCTGTTGTGCTACCTTCATATCCTACTGAATTCTGTGCAGATTCTAGTACAAGATTGAAAGAAAATTTCTAGCGAGTTCGATATCGGTTTAAGAAGCGCGCCAAGGTTATCCTCAGGGTAATCGTTCTATCGGCGCTATTTGTTTTTTCCGGCTTTGGCGGAGTATCGAACGCTGCAGATACGCAGGCAGAGGATTTCGATTGGCGGGCTTTGCGGTTTGGGACCAGGTGTATCAACGTGTGAAGGCCGGTGAAATGCCACCCAAAAAAGAAGAGCAACCGGCTGGGGAAGCCAAGACCGATTTTCTCAAGCAGTTGAAGGCGTCGCTGCTGACACAGGATCGTGCGTATTTGCAAGCGTGCGGACGGGTTCACGGCTGTCGCCTCACTCGAGTGGAGATTGATCTGAAGTCAGCCTTGGGTGATTAGGGAGTGTGCCCGATTCATTCTGCCGCTATTCGAGTCTTGCGATAGAACCGAAATAATCCGATTTTCTTGCCATGAGAATCTTCAAAGAGACGATCGGGCAATGGGGCTGTGTATTACTGCTGCTGTCCTCAACCAACATGGCTTACCCATGGGGAGTTGGTCACCGCATCATCACCGAAGCGGCTGTCGGGGCGCAGCCAAAGGAGTTGCTGGATCGGTGGGAGGAACTGCATCGAAACAGTTTCCACAAACAGGAAGAGTCAATTCGCTGGTATGTGGAGAACCGATTTTGCGGACACCCAGATTGGGTGGACGGACCGTCGCGAGATGAAGCAGATTTGGAGGAACGTGTCAGGGTAACTCAGTTTGTCTACGCGGAGAAAAATGGAAAGTTTCTCCCTCCCATTACCTACGCTGGACCAGATCGTTTGAAATGGGAGAGCCCTCGGCCGAAGACCTATCACTATTTCACTCTTCAGACCGAGGAGTTGAATCGCCAGTTCGCCCGAAAGGGATCGAAGTGGTATTTTGAAAAAATATCAAAAGCGTTTCGCGATGGAGAGGATGTCATTGCGGCGGAGTATTTTGGCGCGATCGCCCATGCTATTCAGGACCGAGTTTCGCCCTTTCATGTTTGGGATGGATACAAGCTTCAGCGCGAAGCTTTCGAAGACGGCCTCGCTGCGCACGGGTTGCAGACTCCAGAGGGAAGCAGAAACGAAAAGTCGATCAATACTTCTCTCTTCTGGTCAGTGGGAGGAAAGGGGATGAAGGCAACCCTCAAGGGATACAAGCCCCGATCTCTCGGCAAAACCCCGGAGGATGCTTCGATAGAATTTACGAAACGCCTGTTCGCGTCACGAGAATATGCCAAGTCGGTCTACACGGACGGTGATGGATTTGTTCACGCTCATCTTGCTGATGACTGGAAAGAAAAAGGATCGAGTGCGGAGACAGATTTCTTTCTCGACCTGGTGGCAACGGAAAATGCGAAGTTGACCGCCGATGTTTTGTATACGGCGTTCTTGCTCTCGAAGTGAGTTTGAGAAGTTGCGACGAAGAAATGTAGCATGGGATTTCATCCCGTGAGGCGTAGGATGTAGACGGTGCAATTGCAGGAGCATTGCCGGAAAGGCTAAACTGGCGAAGGAGATACAGACGCATGCCACGGTCGCGTTTTCGAAATGCTCAATCTGCATCATCAAGCGTCACCAACCTATTCTCGGGATCATCGCAAACCACAAGACCGCGAAAGCGATACTCCTGTGGGCGTTTGTTAGAGTGGATCTGCAATCCGACAGGGGAATTTTGCAGCATCTCTGTTTCGTCGGTATAATCGAAGACGAGTGAGCCGTTGGCGACAAAGCGGATGCGGTTTCCGAGGACCAGGATTTCAATCCGATTCCAATCACCTTTCTTCTCAGCGTCGATTTGCAGTCCGCCCTTTTGCCCAGCTGGCTCAATACGATTGCGCCGATACGCATCCCAGATTCCCCAGTCGTGACAGAACATCAGGAGGGGTCCCCTGAATCCAAACGCGTTATCTCCCTTGTCAGTGAATCTCTCGCCGAGAGCAGCGACGGCCGAGTGCATCGTGGAATGGTTTTCCGAGACAGTCTGCTTAACATCAAGGATGAGACGAAAATTCCTGTGACTCGACTTGGTGAAAAGATACGTACTCGATGGAACGACGCCCTCATTCCGACCAACGATCACACCTTTCTCGACCGACCAGATCGTGTCGTCGCCTTCCCAGTTCTTCAAATCGGTTCCGTTAAAGAGAGAGACGGGATTCTCTTCTCCCACCAGCGCAGCGGCGATGCGCGCGGTTTCGAGAGGGAGGCCCGGCCTGGTTTGCGGGCGAGTGTGACCGACGTGGCTGAGCCACGCATCGTGGAGGATTTTCTGCCGTTTTTCGGTAAGGTCATGAAGAGCCGGGGACAGTTCGTCGACGGCGGCAGCGCCAATTCCGAGGTAGTCGAGAATGCCCTTCGATACGAGCGTGTGACCGTCGGCGTTGATGTGGACTCCGTCATTGGAGAGGGTGTATTCGGGGTCAGTTTTTCTTTTTTCGGCAACGGCTTCGAGAACAGGTGTGCGCAGATCGATCACTCCTTCGACCCGATCTCCCTGTTTCAGAATCCACTCGGAGTAGCATGCCATCACCTCTGTATCGTAGTTCTCGTAGATTTCGAACCAGGCGTATTTGTCCGCACCTGCCGGTTTCAGTTTTCCTTTTGCCCGAAGTGGTTCCGGGTCGAAAGGCGGTGGTGTCATCAGGACCAGCTTTGCGCCGGATGCGTGAACTTTTTCGATGATGGCATTGATGCCTTCCTGATATGCCTGAAACCGTTCCTCGCTGAAGGGATGGTAGATCCCATCGTTCATTCCGTAACAGGCAAAGACGAGATTCGGATTCACAATCTTTAGCGCATTGTCGATCCGGTCGTGAATGTTGGGGCGGGGGAAGGGGTGATCCGGTTCCGACAGCCCGGTGCAGGTTTCGCTAGGCAGCCCGAGATTGATCAGTTCGGCGTTCGCTCCCCGAGACTGCAGTACGGCATCGAGGTCAGCAACGTAGTGTCCGGCGTGGGTGATAGAGTCACCGAGGAAAAGAACCGTGCCCTCCATCGTGACAGACGCTTTGGAACCCTGCTCTAGTGGAGCCGAACAGGACGCCCAGGAGAGAATGGGAAGGAGCAGTAGAGAAAATGCGGGTTTCATGGGAAAGTTGTCTCACAGAGTTCTCACCTCGGAAAGAACCACGAATGCGCTTCGCTTCCACGAATGAGACACGATCGTGTTTCATTCGTGCCTAAATCTTTTGTGGTTTCATAGTAGTAAATGGAAAACCTCAGTTCCCACATGACGCGACTCGCTCCCTTTCTCCTCATACTTCTCTTTGAACAGGTTGACTACCTCTTCGCCGAAAACTTTCCGGAGATCTACAACAGCGAGCCTGACAAAACAGCCAATCCGCCTTCACCGGAGGAAGCGGTGAAGATGTTTTCTCTTCCCGATGGGTTTTCGGTGAACCTGTTTGCAGCCGAACCCGAGGTGCGAAATCCCATCGCAATGGCTTGGGATCCAAAAGGGAGAATGTGGGTAGCGGAGAATTACACATATGCGGAACGGGCGATGCGTTTCGACCTGTCGCTCAAAGATCGCGTGATCATTCTCGCAGACATGGACAATGACGGAGTCGCCGACGAGCGGAAAGTTTTTACGGATAAGGTCCAGATGCTTACCAGCGTCGAAGTTGGTCGTGGTGGCGTCTGGCTGATGTGCCCGCCAAGATTGCTGTTTATCCCCGATGAAAATGGAGATGATATTCCCGACTCAGAGCCTGTCGTGAAGCTCGATGGATTCACGGTCGCACAGAGCAACTACCACAACTTCGCGAACGGTCTTCGCTGGGGCCCCGATGGATGGCTCTACGGACGCTGTGGTCATTCGTGTCCGGGCAAAATAGGGAAGCCGGGAACTCCGGAGGAGGAGCGCATTCCGATCAAGGGCGGCGTCTGGCGTTATCATCCTGAGCGGGAAGTTTTCGAGCAGCTCACCCATGGGACGACCAATCCATGGGGGCATGATTGGGATCGCAATGGGGAGCTTTTTTTTATCAATACCGTGAACGGGCATCTCTGGCACGGAATCACCGGAGCGCATTTTACCGAGAGTTTCGGCGCCGATCCGAACCCCTACGTCTACGAGCGAATCGACACGCATGCCGATCACTATCATTACGACAGAGGTGGTAAATGGTCCGAGTCGCGGGGAGGGGTTGCTAATGAGTTTGGGGGCGGGCATGCTCACATTGGCATGATGATCTACCAGGGAAACCGGTGGCCCGAGCGATTTCACGACCGATTGTTCACGCTCAATATGCACGGTCGCCGAACTAATGTGGAACGACTTGACCGCAAGGGGAGCGGATTCGTGGGAAGGCACGAGCCTGACGTTTTCCTGATGGGCGACGAGTGGTTTCGCGGAATTGATATCCAGCCCGGACCAGATGGAGCTGTCTACATTCTTGACTGGAGCGACACCGGAGAATGTCACGAACACACCGGAGTGCATCGGACGAGTGGACGGATTTATCGGGTGGATTATGGGGTGAAGGAAGAAGCGAAACCCGCGGAAATTGATTTTCAAAACCCGGCGACCTTTGACCGAATGGCGGGACAGGATCCTTGGTATGATCGACAGGCGTGGGCGAAAAAGTTATCTGTAAGTAGTGACTCGCAAGAGTTATGGAAGTCTTACTTTGTTCATATGGATTCAGAGCAATCTCTCGATCGGAGGTTGCGTGCCTTGTGGCTTTATTCGAGAGGCGGTGAAGAATTTGAATGGGAAGTGCTCATCACCGACCCCGAAGAATCGATGCGCACTTGGACCATCCGTCTTCTCGTCGACGAGCAACCACTCGATACTATCGCTGGCCCTCGCGAGTTCGCCATGCCCGAGCCGCTTCCTGTAGCGCAGTTCAATGCTTTTCTTGCTCGTGCCGAACAGGACGACTCGGGCCTCGTTCGTCTTGCCCTCGCTTCTGCGTTGCAGCGTCTTGCGCTCGATCAGAGAGCAAAACTTGGTAAGGCTCTCGCCTCCCGCTCTGAAGACGCCAACGATCACAACATGCCGGAAATGGTCTGGTATGGGATCAGTCCACTCGCCGAAGAGAATCCCGATGCGCTTGTCGAGATCGCAGGTGCGAGCGCGTGGCCCGATTTGCTTCGCTGGATTTCGCGGTGCCTCGCTTCACAAATTGAAACGCAACCGGCCCAACTGGATTCTCTCCTCTCTCAGATACCTGATGCATCAGAGCCTTTGCGGGTTGCGATTCTCAAAGGTGTCGATGAAGGCCTCCAGGGATGGCGCAAGGCTCCACGGCCGAAAGTCTGGGACAAGGTCATCGAAATCGCATCTCACGGAGAAAGCGAAGAGCTGGTTCGCGACTTAAGCCTTCTCTTTGAAGATGGTCGAGCTCTTGATCAGATCAAGAAAGTTGCCCTCGATGGCAAAGCGGATTTCGCGATGCGAAAAGCGGCCCTCGAAACGCTGATCGAAAACAAGCCCGACGATCTACGGGAAATTTGTGAGTCCTTGCTTGGAGATCGACTCATCAATGCCGTGGCCGTGAAGGGCCTCGTCCTTTTCGACGATCCTGAGCTGGGCAAGTCCCTCGCAAAACAATACCGGCGTTTCTATCCCGCGGAAAAGCCGTTGGTGATGGAGTCGCTCGTAAGTCGGCCGGATTGGGCTGCGGCGATGCTTTCGGAAATGAAGGCGGGACGAATTTCGAAAGCCGATCTGTCGGCTTTTCAGGCGCGCCGGATTCATGCTTTTGAAAACGAAAGCCTTTCCGAAAATTTGCGGGATGTCTGGGGAGATGTCCGCAGTTCCTCAGAGGAGAAGCGGAAGCTGATCGAAGAATGGACGGAAAATCTGTCTCCGAAAAATCTTGAACAGGCTGATCTCGGAAAGGGACGCCAGCTATACGCCGCTATTTGCGGGGCCTGCCATGTCATCTACGGTGAGGGTGGGAAAATCGGGCCCGACCTGACCGGGTCCGGGCGTTCCGATTTGGGGTATTTGTTAGAAAATATCATCGATCCGGGGGCGGTTGTTTCTGCCGACTACCGGATGACCTTGTTGCAATTGCGCGATGGGCGCTTGCTCAGCGGGGTCGTCTCGGAAGAAAACGAGAAAACCCTGACACTGCGGCAACTTAGCGGACGGGAGACTGTCGAAAAAACACAGATCGAGAGACGGGAGGTATCCACCGCGTCGATGATGCCCGAAGGTTTGCTCAAACCATTTACCGAAGAACAGGTGCGAGATCTGATTGCTTACTTGAAGCATCCTGTGCAGGTTCCCTTGCCCGAATAAAAAATGAATCCAGAAAAGCCATTGAACTCTGTTAAGTCATCGACCTGACCCCGTTGGGTCGTGGAGCGAAGATAGTTGGAGGCGCCGTTTCAAATAAATCAAAGATCGACTTTCGGAGCTAGTCATCTTAGAGATTTCCATCATGAAACGACGTCACTTTCTTCAAACGACCCTGGCATCTGCCATCGGAATTCCGGCCTTTGCTCTCGATGCCAACAATGCTTATCGCAAAAATATTGGCATCCAGCTCTACACGCTGCGCAATGAGATCAAGGAAGATGTGGCGGCGACGCTGAAGGCTGTCGCTGATGCTGGATACAAGCAGGTTGAGCCTTACGGTTTTCCCAATGCCGGAGAAATGATCGCTGCGGCGAAGGACAACGGGCTCGCGGTAAACTCTTCCCATTTTGCCTGGGAGTCGATGACGAATCCGGAAAAGAAGGGCGTGCCCAAGTTTACTGACATCCTCGAAAAAGCGAAAGACGCGGGGCTTTCTCATCTCGTGATTCCTTACGTTCACGCCCATAACCGGAAAGACGCGGACGGCTACATGACCCTCGCGGAGCGCATGAATGTTGCTGCGCTGGAAGCGAAGTCCGCCGGGATTCAGTTAGCCTATCACAACCACGCTTTCGAGTTTCAACCTCTGGAGGGTGGATACTGCGGATACGATATTTTCACGAAGGAGTTCGTTCCCGAAATGCACTTCGAGGTCGATGTGTTCTGGATCAAGGTGGGAGGCAAGGACCCTGCGGAATTGGTTCGAAGCCTGAAAAGGCGGGTGTCTCAGCTGCACCTGAAGGATCTCGAGAAGGGCACGGCAGTTCCGAATTACGGTAAGCTACCGAACGAGGCCTTTCGGGAACTCGGCGATGGAATGATCCCGATGGAGCCCATCATCGAAGCGGCAGAGGAGGCGGGCGTGGCTCATTGTCATGTCGAGCAGGACCAGTCTCCAGATCCGATTGCGAGCATTCAGCAGAGCATGAAGCACTTGCAGTCGTTGTGAGGCAGGAGAGTGATTGGTTGATTCCAAAGATAGAAAATGCGCGCTCACTCGCGAGGCCGAGTTCCTTTCTTTTCCATTCGCGTTTTATCCCATTGTTTTTGCAGGTGATGGAACGCGAATGAGGCGCGAATATCCGTGAATGAAACGAATCTGATGGGCTTTGCTGTCCAATCAGGTGCACTCGTTACCACTTTCTTTCGTCCGCGATTTCGTAATCGCGGAGGCATCCGAGAATGAGTAGCATCTTTCCATGATGCTTCGTTTCTTTCTCTCGGTTGCGCTTACTGCGACGGTTTCTCCGGGGCTTGCGGAAGACTGGACTTTGAAAAGTCCACGTCCGGAAATTGCTGTCGAAGGTTCCATCGAATCTGATGGGAGTTTGATTTTGCAGAGTCCTAATGAGGAGGGGTGCAACGGTTACTGGGAAAAGCGGTTTACTGTCGAGGGCGGAAAATGGATGCGCTTTTCGGCGAATCGACTCGCAACAGACACCGAGTACGAGCGCCGCTCCTGTGTCGTTCGGATCGAGTGGTATGGCGAAAAAGGTCAGGCTGTGACGAGCCCGCATCCTACGAATCCCGCTTATCGAGGTGCGGAGACAACTTCCGCTAGACCTGATTATCCTCGTGACGGCGAGCAAAATGCCGATGGCTCGGTGACGGTTGCAGATACCTACCCAGTTCCGGAAAGGGCGAGCTACGCCATCGTTCAATTGCACCTTCGTTGGGCACCCGGTGGGCGAGTGGTTTGGAAAGATGTTAATTTCGAAACGGTTGCCGCTCCTCCATCCCGAAAGGTGAAGCTGGCCGCGGTCCATTCGCAGTTGGCCGGAAGCGGTCGCACGGCTGCCGAGAACCGTGAGTTGCTACGTCCGCTTATTGAAAAGGCTGCGGGACAAGGTGCAGATCTGATTGTGCTCCCCGAGTTGCTCACCTGCAAAGGGGTGACGCATGACTACGCCTCTGTCGCGGAGTCCATCCCCGGAGAGACAACGGAATACTTTTGCGCCCTCGCAAAACAACACGACTGCTATATCGTTGCCGGGCTTCCCGAGAAAGTGGAGAATCTCGTTTACAATGTAGCAGTTTTGTTAGGGCCTGATGGAAAGGTTGTTGGCAAATATCGCAAAGTCACTTTGCCACGCGAAGAGATCGCTCGGGGCATCGCACCCGGCGACGAGTATCCTGTCTTTGAAACTCGATTCGGGAAAGTCGGTATGATGATCTGCTATGATGTCTTCTTTCCCGAAGTCGCGAGGGAGCTGGCGATGAATGGGGCTGAGGTCCTCGCGCTTCCGATCTGGGGAGGCAATCCTCGGCTCGCAGCGGCACGCTGTGCCGAGAATGGGGTTTACCTGGTGTCGTCGACCTACACGAGCCATGAGTTCAACTGGATGAAATCAGCGATTTGGGATCGCGAAGGGGATCGCATCGAAACGGCTAATGAATGGGAGTCCGTTGTCGTGACGGAGGTGGATTTATCGAAACCTACCTACTGGGATGGGCTTGGCGATTTTCAGTCGAGAATTGCCCGTGAGGCTCCG
>Ga0181594_10002993_pt1 | contig 15366 bp, 10 predicted proteins | sample 071ome_18_FD_145603 | JGI IMG/M metagenome (GOLD analysis project Ga0181594, IMG submission 145603) | Coastal salt marsh microbial communities from the Groves Creek Marsh, Skidaway Island, Georgia - 071413BT metaG (spades assembly) | ecosystem: Environmental > Aquatic > Marine > Intertidal zone... | reverse complement strand
CGTTAATATCGGATGTGGACGCGGAGTGGGCTGACTTTCTAGAAAAGCGCTTCTAGAAGAATGCGCGAGCGCAAAGAAGAAGAGTTGAGTTGAAAAGACTGACGCGCGTGTTGTGTGTTTCGTTCATCAGGTGCATCGATTGATGGATCTCATCGTCAACTCTTTGTATAGCAACAAGGATGTGTTCCTCAGAGAGTTGGTTTCCAACGCGTCCGACGCGTGCGACAAGCTTCGATTTGTGTCGCTCTCCGAGCCAAACGCCATGGCTGGTAACGAAGAGCTCAAGATTAAGATTCGCGGTGATGAAGCGTCCAAGACGCTCGTCATCGAGGATACTGGCATCGGTATGAGCAAGGAAGACCTCGTGAGCTCGCTCGGTACGATTGCGCGCTCTGGTACTGCCAAGTTCATGGAAATGTTAAAGAGCCAAAGCGACGGAGAAAACTTGATCGGTAAATTCGGCGTCGGTTTCTACTCTGCGTTTCTCGTGGCTGATAAGATTACGGTGACTTCAAAGAACCACACCGACGATAAAACTTGGACTTGGGAGTCTGAGATCAACGCCAACTCGTACACCATTCGCGAGAGCGAGGAAACGATGACGCGTGGTACCAAGATTGTGCTCCACCTCAAGGAGGGATGCGAAGAGTTTGCGACTGGCGAAAAGCTCTCCTCCCTCGTCAAGACTTACAGCGAGTTTATCTCGTTCCCGATCGATGTCTGGTCCAAGCAAACCAAGGAGAAGCAAGTCGAAGACAAGGAATCGACCGCTAAGCTTAAGGAGGCTTGGGAAAAGAAGAAGATTGAGGCTGAAGCCAAGGGTGAGGAATTCTCCGAGCCCGAGCCCAAGCCGGTGATGAAGAAGGAATTCGAGCAAGTTGAAGAGTGGGCCACGGCGAACAACGACAAGCCCATCTGGGTTCGTTCCCCGAAGGATGTCGAGCAAGAGGCGTACAACGACTTTTTCAAGTCTACGTTCAAGGAATTCCTCGATCCGCTCGCGCACTCTCACTTTGCCGTCGAGGGCGACATCGAGTTCCGCTCACTCTTGTTTGTTCCGGGCATGGCGCCGTTTGAGCAACAAGACATGATGGCCAAGTCCAAGGCGATCAAGCTCTTCGTTCGCCGCGTCTTCATCTCTGACGAGTTTGACGAGTCTCTCTTGCCGAGATACCTCACCTTTGTGCGCGGTGTCGTCGACTCTTCGGACTTGCCGTTGAACGTTTCCCGAGAAATTCTTCAAGAATCTCGCGTTGTGCGCGTCATTCGCAAGCGCTTGATTCGCAAGACTTTCGATATGCTTCGTGAGATTGCCGATCGCGACAACGAAGACTACGCCACTTTTTGGGATAACTTTGGCCGCAACTTGAAGCTCGGTGTCATCGAAGACTCGGACAACCGCAAGGATTTGGCTGAACTGTTGCGCTTTACCACCTCAAAGAGCGGCGACGAGGGAACCCTCAGAAGTTTGGATCAATATGTCAACGACATGCCGGAGGAACAAAACAGCATCTACTTTGTCGCCGCCGACAACAAGGATGCCGCGGAAGCGTCTCCATTCCTCGAAAAGCTCAAGAAGAAGGGTTTCGAAGTCTTGTACTTGCTCGATCCGATTGATGAAGTCGCCATGGCCAACTTGGCGACATTCAAGGAGAAGCAAATCGTTGACGCTTCCAAGGAGGCGCTCGATCTCGGCGAAGAGAGCGAGGACGAAAAGAAGAAGCAAGAGGAACTCGCTGCCGAGTTTAAGGGTCTCACGGATTGGATGAAGGAAGTTCTCGGTGAACAAGTCGAAAAGGTTGAGGTTTCCAACCGTCTCACCGACACCCCGTGCGTGCTCGTGACGTCCAAGTTTGGTTGGTCTGCCAACATGGAGCGCATTATGAAGGCGCAAGCGATGGGCGATAACCGCGCGCAGGATTACATGAAGGGTAAGAAGACGATGGAAATCAACCCGTCCTCTCCAGTCATCGCGCAGTTGAAGAAGCTCAAGGAATCCGGCGCTAGCGAAGCGAAGGAGAACTGCCAGCTCCTCTTTGACACGGCGCTCTTGACGTCTGGCTTTTCGATTGAAAAACCATCCGTCTTTGCCAGCCGCGTGTTCAAGCTCATGACTGCGCAAGCCTCCGCCGCCGAATCTTCCGGTGACAACGACGGCGACGCCGTCACTCCGGAGATCGTCTAATCGAGCGGCGAAGACGACCACGAGGGGAATAAATTTAGAAAAAGTAGCGCCGCGCCGACTGAAGGCTTAAAACAAAATAAAACTCTTTGATTATTTTTCACCGTCGCGACGATAACGTCGACGACGACAACGGTAATTGAAACACAACATTAATAACACCGCGATGAATCGATACCGAACCCGAGCGACGCGTGGATTTAACGCGTAAACGCTAAAAAAATAATTCCTTTACAAAAAGCGCGCGAAACCTTCCTCTCCAAACCCGCGCGTCCTACTCACCCGTTTCCACCATCGCGTTCGGTTCGTTTAATCCTTCATCTCCACGTCCGCGCCTTCGACGCTCGCCTTTTTCGCCGCGTCTTCCTCCTTGTTTCGAATCGCTCTCCGTTCGTTTCGAAGCGCTTTTCTTCGTTGTTTCCCAGTTCTCGCCGTGCCCGACACCCGCTTCTTCATGTCTTCGTGTTTCGCCTTGAGTCCCTTGCGCTTCTTGAGCGCGCGCGCGTTGGCGCTATCGCGAGTCTTGAGCGTCTTTTTCTTTTTGTTTTGCCACCCGGGAGCCACCATGTGCGTCCGTCCGCGCGATCGTCCGTCGAGCTCTGGAGCGTCAATCGTCATCATCATTGCGATTTCCCAGCCGCCAGGCTGCGACTCCTGGATGGATGAAGGAGTCTACGCGACGATGATTTTACAAGAGAAACTAGACCAGAGACGTCGACGCCTGACGTCGTCGTAGTGGAGCGCTCGCGCGCGCGCTCACGGACGATGCATGAACCGACGAAGACGATCGGATGCGTCGACGCAGTGCCGACGAATGTCGTCGTAGTGGAGCGCCGAGACGCCCACGGCGGCGCCGGCGAAAAAGGCGTAGCGAACGCCGACGGAATGGGCGACGAGACGCGTGGCGCCGGTGCGAACGGCGACGCTCTGTAACGCCGAACACGCCTCGCACTGAGGGTAGAAGCGTTGCAAAGGAACGCCCCGGATGAAATTGAAGACGCGACGAGTGGTGGACGCGCCTCGATTGGCCGCCGCTCTGGCGGCGCTGCCAAACGCCTTTTTGTTTGGCGGCATGTGGTCTCCTATAACCTTGCCTCGCGTGCTTCCGCAGTGATGACACCCGTCGCGCTTCAACCACGTTTGTAACGCGCGTTTCTGCCCTTCACTCGCGTAATCGCTCCCTTTCGCCGGAATGCTTCGCCTCGCGTTGGCTCCCACCCGCGAGACGTCGCTCGGCAAAATCCGTCCGACGTTTCCTCGGCTCAGCAACGCGAACGCGGCGCCTCCCACCGCGACGTCCCGAATCGCCTCATCCTCATCCACCGTCGACCACGCCGTTCCGAGGGTATAACCACCGCGTCCTCTTCGTCTTCGATTCGTGTTCCGGCCGTCTTCGACGACGTAATCCGCCGCCAATCGACTCGCCCGTCCCGCGGCGACTGCGCCCGCGCTCACGCACGCGGCGCTCAACAAACCACCCACCACTGGTGCGTAACACCCAATCCCTAGTAATAAACCTAACCTTTGCGTCGACCACGCGCACGCAGAAAATGTCGTCGCCGCCGTCACCGTCGCCGCCGCCGTTCTTTCCGTCGTCGTCGACGTCGCCGGCATCGCTGACAGACAGACAGACAGACAGAGGAATTTGAAAAGTGACTCGAATGAACCGAATCAACCGAGACGCCTCGCTCGCTTCTTCCGGCTAAATGAGGGACCACGACGTCGCGCGAAGAAGGAACGGACGAACGACGGATGCCTTCACGACGCGTCGCGCGTTCAGAGTTTCGTCCTCTTCGCGTCGTCGTCGCGTTGTGAGGGCGTTCAGCTGACTTCGCGTGTCTGCAATCCGTGTGTACTTTTGTGCGTATGGGTAAACAGTTATACCACATATATGTTTTTTCGTCGTCGTGGCAACGAACGACAGCCGACAGAGGAACGACAGACGACGACGCGCGCGAACCGGACCCGATCATCCGGTCATGGGCGCCGGAACGTCTCGCTTGGACGCCGACGAAGGTTGGGACGAAGAAGACGTCCTCCGCGCGGTGGATCAAGGCGCCGCATCCCGGGTTGAGTCGTGGGAAGACGCGCAAGATGAAGCAAATGGAAATGTAAATGGGCGCGCACCGCGACTGAGCGATGCCGGTGACGACGGAAGTTTTCACCGATGGGAGGCGAACGGGGGAGGGAAAGATGACGGAACGTCGGCGGCGACGACGAACGATGCGTTGTTGACGCCGCGAGGGCGGATGGATTCGAGGAGGGAGGCGGTTTGGGGCGACGCGCGAGCGTTGAAGCGGTCGCTCAAGGTTTTGTGCGCGTCTAAAAAATCGACGCCGGATAGTGATGACGTGTTTTGGTACGAGTTGGGGAACGCGATGAGCGAGCCGATGACTGGGGTGAGCGATAGGATGCTGGATGAGCTTTTGAGACCGTACGGGGAGGCGTTGTACGCAAACAACTCGACGAGCGGCGGGTTGTACAAGCTCGCGCGACACGCGGCGAGGCAACTCAAAGTGGCGAGTGCGAGCGCGCATTCCACGCCTTTGAGCGCAATCAACGTGACCGTGCTCATAGGCACGTTTATCAAGTACTTTATGGAGTTTTCTAGCGCGCCGACGGCTGCAGCGCACGCGCCGAAGCGAGCTGAGAGGTTGCGCGCGTTCAACGATTTGTGCAAGCGCAACGAACAATGGGAAACGGCTTCATCTGCGTCTTCGACGTCGCCGTTTGATGATTTGCTCGAGTCGTGCGTGGATATTTTGTGGAAGCAGCGCGTGACGAGCTCGACGATGGCTCTTCACCTCGCGTGCGTGCGGCTTTTGCTGGTGGTGATGTCTTCTCAACTCGCGTACGAGCTCGATGATGAAGAGGATGGGGACGCGCGACATCCACTTGCCCAGCGATTAGCGCGATTAGTTTCCGAAGACGGCGGTGGAAGAGCTGGTAAGCTGATGTGTGCGCTCCTGCGCGAGATGATGAAGCGCGAGGCGAACAGCGGTGATATCTACGAAAGTGCGGCGAGCGTCAACGAGCAAGTCGAGCAAGTCACGCGCGGCGTCGCAACGATGCTAAGCTCATTCTTTTCGGGCCGCAAGAACGCCGTGCGCACGAACTCGAATTCGTCGGCTTTCATCAGGAAAGCGATGTTGGACCCATCACCACTCGCTGATGAGTGTGCGAATTTGATATTGGCTCTGTGTTCTCACGGCGCTCTCGGGGACGCCGATACGAACCCGTTTAGAGTTGCTCTCAAACATATCAAGGATGTGTCTTCGAGAGGCTCGGTACCATCGAACAAGAGAAACGCAACCTTGATAGACTTTGAACGGTTGACGAGCACACTCACTGCATCGGTTTCGGGAGACGCAGGATTGCTCCTGACGTACACGCTCCTCGTATCGAGCTCTCGATTTCGCGCACACGTGTGTTCGACGAGCAAGTCAGTCAAGCTAACTCAAGTCTTGCTTAGAGACCTGTATGAGACGAACATGCCACACGTCTCGCAACTCATTACATCGATATTGCTCATCTTATCCGAAGACACGCAGTTTAATAGGCGCTTGCAAAAGGTGAGCTCTGGACCGACGGGTTGGTACAAGGAACGCATCATTCAGAAGACTTCGCTGGGCAGTTTATTCATCATCGTCTTATCCAGGACGATCAAATACACGACTGTGTCTTCTTCAGCCGTGGGTAGAACACTGAACGCGTTGGGAGCGATCGCAAACACGTCGTGTGTGACGAGAGACATATCTGGTTACGCTGCGCAGCGCCTTGTCAACATTCTAGCGTTGTTCACGCGCAGATACTCGCGAGCAGCAGCTGTTGAAAACAGCGACGTGGAGTCGCGCGAGCGACATCACGAGTTGGAAGTCTGCGAAGACTTTATCCGCGTGGTTTTCGAAATTTTAAACACTCTCGCCACGGACATGGATTCGCTGCACAACAACCCAGAAATCGTGTACGCTCTGATGCACCAGCAACAACTGTTGGAGGCGTACAGGACGCACGCCGCGTTTGCCGAGTACGTGCAAAACATTGAAAACGTGCTCGACCACTACAACTCGGCGGTAGACATGGCGCGCCGATCCGAAGCCGACAGTCCAATGTCCGTCGGTCGCCTGAAGACGGTGATTGCCGAAAACGCCCTGTCGACGAGCCCAGTCAAGGACAAGCTGGACGACAAGGATTGTTCCATTTTCGATTTCCATCCAATGCGCTTCAGCTACGCCGAGGATGCGTCCAGCACGCCGTACTTCATAATCCCGTACGTCTGGGCCGTCATTCACAGTCAAACTGGAGTTTTCTGGAGAGATTCCAGCGTCAGACTCTTCTCAGCGCGCGCCGCCGACGCCCATGGATGACGACTACGAAAACGAAAGCGAATCGGCGTCGTTGCAGTCGTCCATGTCCGAAGCGGGCGGCGCCGCCGACGCCAACGTGTAAAACGCCGCGTGGACAACCATCTCCATCGCACACGCCGGTAAATCTCTCGCCGCGGTATCCGTAGCGGCGCAAACGTGCGGGCGGTGCCGCACGCAGAAAAGTTGTAAATCTAAAAAGCAAACGCGGTACACTGAATGAAACCACCATTCCTCACACGACGACGCACCGATTCGGAGTCGATGCTCGCGTGTCGAGGCGTTCACGTCGTCGCCCGCGCTGGAGGCGGTGGACGACGCGGAGGAACAAACGGAGGTCGTGGACAACAACAACGGGGAGGCGGTGCGCCCGAGTGGGCGCGTCCACCGAACGAGGGTCGTCAACGAAAAAGTGGTGGACGCGGCAAGCCGCCAGTGAAAAAGCGCACGACGCAGGATGACGCCGACGCGGGTGCGAATGAACGCAGATCTTCTTCGAGAACGGCGACGTCGGTGAATGATTCCGGGTTCGGTAGCGGTGATAAACAAGTGCGCGCGTCAAAGGCTCTGACAACGGTGGATGCGGATGGCGTGGCGGCGCTCAAGGATTTTAAAGACGCGGGAAGAGGCACGAAGACGCTCACCGAAGGCGAACAGAGACAAGTGAGCGCGGAGGAAGCTTTGCAGTACGAACGTAATGGACACGTATGCATACGCGGAGCGGTGAGTCCGCCGACGGATATGAATCCAATGGTCAAGGCGGTGAGCGGGGAGATCATGGCGAGACGATTGGAGGCGTACAAGCATCGAGTGAGCGTCTTGTGTCCGGGCGTCGGCGCCGAGGCGGTGACGAGCGTGGAGGAGGCTCGGAAGATTTTGAAGAAACACTCGAAAGAGGATGTGGGATTCCTGCAAACGTTTAATTTACATCGCGATGAAGACAGTCCCGCGACCGAGTACATCATGAGCAAGCGGTTCGCGAAGATTGCAGCCGAACTCATGGGGTGTAAAAAGGTTCGTCTGTATCAGAGTTGCGTCTTCGTCAAGGAGCCGGGCATGGCGGAGACAAACTGGCACAGCGATTTAAACATGGTGCCCCTGGATACCAACGATTTCATCACACTTTGGATTCCGCTCAGATCGCTCGACGAAGGGGACGCGGCGTTACACTTTGCGAGCAAGTCTCACAGAGATTTCTCTCTGCCGTATTGGCACACCCTCCAAGGCATGGAGGATTTGGAAGGTCGCTACGAGATTGACACGTACGACGAGCTCGATTTGGGGGATTTGACGGCACATAACGGTTGGACCCTTCACTGGAGCCCGCCGCAACCGAAAGACGCCGTGCCGCGCTACGCTCTGAGTATTTGCTACGTCGCCGACGGTGCGCGAAGATTATCCGCGAGAAATTTGCGGCGCGCGCCGCACGAGGAGGATCTCTGGTCATACGAGGGATGGCTGAAAGACATCGAACCCGGGGCGGTGGCTAAACATCCCGAACTTCCTCGAGTATGGCCTTGAGTTTTTGATTTTTTAATCGCTTGTGATTGATTTACAAATGTCAGTTAATATCGTCTAAAATCGCGCGCTCCTCTGGCGTCAACACATCCTCGTCGACACCAGCTTCTGTTTGCTCCTCCTCTTCATCCCCCTTGTACCAGTTTCCATCGTAATCGACGGGGAGCGGGGGGTTTAGCCTACGACCAGAACGGAGTTAATAAGTTGTGTGGCGAAAGACGGGGCGGCATGTCTCTTACCAGAAAGCACCCGGAGTGGTCAAATCGTGAAACTTGACGCGCTCATCACCCTCATCGCCGAGGCAATCAAAGACGGCATCCGCGCGGGAAAAGTCTTCACCTTCGCTGTAGATACTCTTCGTGACACAGCAACGCATGCCCGCAGCCTTGGCGGCGGTGCAGCCAATGTGAGTGTCCTCGACGACGACGCAGCGCGCCGGGTTCACCTTGAGCGTCTCGGCAGCCAAGTTGTAAATATCCGGGCTCGGCTTCTTCTTGGCGACGACGTCACCCGCGAAAACCGGCATGCGATCGGCGAATTCCGGAAGCATCGTGTTCACGATGCCTTGAACCGCCTTCTCGTTGGACGTCGAGCACACCGCAACCTTGGCGCCGGCTTCCAACGCCTCGGACACCATGCGCTTCACGCCCGGACGCAACGGAAGAGCGCCCGCATTCACGAGCTCGAGGAACATTTCAGTCTTTCTCAAGTGAAGCTTCTTCACCAGCGCCTTGCGCTCCTCCGGATCCGTCACGCTCTTCCACGGTTCCGTTTCCGGCACAGAGTCGAAAAAGTGCGTCATCCGCTCCTTGCCTCCCCCAATCTTCAAAAGCTCACCGTACGTCTCCACGTCCCACTCGTGATCGATACCGAACTCCTTAAACGTCGCGTTAAACGTCACCCGGTGTCCGTCTCGCTCCGTTTCGCACAGCACCCCGTCGCAATCGAACAACAGCGCTTCCGGGTAATCAAAGTTTCGCAAAGCCATCGGTGTGGTCGTCGTCCTCATCTTCTTCGCACCGACGCGTCGCGCGTCGCTCGCGCGCAGTCCATCCGATCGCGCCACGCTCGCTCGGCACGCCGTCGTTCTCGTCGTCGTCGTAGCGACGCGCATCGTCGTATCCCTGGAGGTGCGGTGCGCCTTAAACTGACCGCGGGAACGCATTCACAACCCCCCCTGTTGTCTCTTATCCAAACAAGATGTGGATGTGGATGTGGACATCGATGCCCGGTCCCGACCGAACCGTCACCGACCGACGCGCGTTTCGGTGAGAACGCACATGGCGACGAGCGCGAGGGCGAGCGCGATCGGAACGAACCGGCCGTCGAGGAGCGGTTTAAGAGAGAGACGAGGCGGGAGGAGGAGGACGCGACCTCGCGCGTTTTTGGGGAATTCCAACGGTGTGACGGAGAAGGACGACGACGGAGGCGACGACGACGGAGGTTTGCTATACGGAATGCTCGACGCGGCGCGACGGGCGATGGCGTCCGTCTCGGGCGAAGGGGTCGGGACGTCGAACGCGGGTTCGGAAGGGAGACGGTTCGGGTTGGATGAGACGGCGGCGCCGACGTGGGAGTCGTTGGCGGAGCGGTGCGCGCGAATCGGCGGAGAAGAGGACGTGGATGCCGACGTTGCCGACGCGCGGGCGATGGAACGGTTGTTCGGGACGACGACGGCACCGAGGGTGAAGTTTTACCGAGATCACGCGTCTTGGTGTCCGTATAGCCAGAAGATTTGGATGCAGTTGGAGGAGAAGCGCATTCCGTATACGCTGGAAAAGATTAACATGCGCTGTTACGGACCGAAACCGACGAGCTTTACGTCCAAGGTGCCGAGCGGGGCGCTTCCGGTGATTGAACTCGATGGACGAGTCATCACCGAGTCGTCAATTATCACGCAGGTGCTCGAACAAGAGTTTCCCGAGCACGAGAGTTTGTTGCCGTACGCGCCGGGAAGTCCAGAGGCGCAACGCGCGACGCGGCTCATGCGACTCGAGCGCGCGCTTTTTTCTTCCTGGATGCAATGGATCACTAGCTCGTGGAGCGATGCTTCTGGGCAGAGCTCGTTTAGCGAAGTGCTGGACGAGGTTGATGCCGAGCTCGGAGCTGGAGGCGGGCCGTACTTTATGGGTGAGGAATTCACTCTCGTGGATATCGCGTATACGCCGTTTCTCGAACGCATGGCGGCGAGCGTGCTCTACTTTAAGGGTGTGAAAATTGAAGGAAACGGCGGACGGTGGCCGCATTTGGATAGGTGGTACGCCGCCATGTTCACGAGAAAGGTGTATCGCGGGATAAAGAGCGATTATTACACTACTGCGCACGATTTACCGCCGCAACTGGGCGGATGCGCCGAAAACGGAGACAACGTACAAGCCCGCGACGCCATTGACGGTGTGGACGGTACCAGCTGGCGACTTCCGCTCGGTCCGCTCGATGGAACGAGCCTCGAACCTTGGTGGGGCGAAGACGACCCCAAGGCGGCGCGGATCGAAGCGGCGAGGCGAATCATCGGCAATCACGCCAACGTCGCGCGCTTCGCCGCGAGAGGTTGCGGCAAGGAAGGTCGACCAGCCTACTCGGCACCGCTCTCTGATCCGAACGCGGTTCCAGGGGAAGAGCACATCCCCGCCGTGGACGCCGCGCTTCGTATGGTCGTGGCGGCTTTGTTATCCGACGACGCTGGCGACTCTGCCAGTATCGCGACGCGCGAGGGATCGTACGATGCGGCGGCGACGACTCGCTCGCTCGCCTATCTTCGCGATCGCATCGGTGTTCCGCGCGACATGTCGTATCCGGCGGCGCGGCAATTCAGAGCGCACTTGAATTGGGCCATCGACGGTATCGCCAGGGCGAGTTGAGGTGAGGTGCGGTGAGGATTCTATTCTAGCTATGCGCGTGTAATCAAATTAAATGTTTGGTCTCTTTGGCCTTGTTTCGTCGGTGAAAATAACGCCCGTGTTGAGCAAGAAATCCGCAACCCCGCGGAGGAGAATCATGTCTTCGCTAGGATAGTACTGACCACCGCGGCCGGTGGCTTGCTCCGGCCGAGACGACGGAAGGAATGAAAAGGCTGACAAAAAGTCGCGAGAGTTGGCGCGAATCGGAGCGTCAAAGTGGCACGGAACAATTCTGTTAAAGTCCCACTTCGCGACGCGACGAGCCCACTCATTCACGGGCTGCGGAACGTTCTCGTAAACGAGCGTACCGACAACCGGCGCGACGATGAGTCTATTGCTAATATCTTTCCAGCTCTCCTCTGGAGAGAGCAAGTCGTTCGGGCCAAAGTACAACGCTTGCAACGCGTTGCGCTGCCATCCCAATCTCAACAACTCGTCGCGGTTCATGTCCTTCGACGTCGTCGTTCTGTTCTTCGCCTTTGTTTTAATGTCAAACAAGTTCAAAAACTTGAGCGCGCTAATCGTAAAGTTGTCGTCATCCCCGCTTTCCTCCAAATCTCGATCGGGGATGCAATCCGGAATGTTCTCCGACACGTACACCACGGCATCCGTCACGAGCAACGTCTTGGACGGCTTGTGCAAAAACGCCGCCTCGACAAAGGAAACGTAGGACGCGACACCCAAAGCCGGTGGACGCAAGAGTTCGTACTCAAACTCGTCGTCCCACGGCGTCGGATCGCGACCGAGAATACCCGTCTTGTTGATTCCAAAAAATTGCGGCGGCAAGTTCACCGGCCAACTCCACTGCTGCGGAACGATCCAGCACTGCGCCTTGGGGTACTTGCGCTGGAACGGGCCGACGAAAATTTTGTGCTCAAACAACGTCGTCGGCAAAACCACGTGTTCCACCGGCGCATCCAACTCATCGAGTAGCGCCACCATCTCCGCCGTCGGCGCCACCGGCGCGTGCACCCACAAGCCGCCCGTCTTGAGCTTAATCACCGTCATCCGAACGTTGACGCTCACATTCAACCCGAGTCCAATGCCTTGCTTTTGTTCAAAGAACCACATTCGACCGGGATCCACCTCGTACCGGTACGTCTGTCTCTCAAACGCTGGCACTAACGGGAACAACGGGGGCGGCGCGATGAGGTACCGTCGTCCCTTGGAGTCGTCCGACTCCCCCGTGCCTCTCGTCAACGCCGTGCGAGACCTCCTCGCCGTCCCGTTCGCGTTCGCGTTACCGTTACCACCGAGCGCGTTTCGTCCCACGGCGGTGGCGACCGCACCCAATCCGAGCACACCCGTCGCGACTTCCGTCAAGGTTTGCGCATCCACGGTCGCTTGGACGGCTCGCACGACGCGCGCCGCCCGAGAGCGACGACGTCCACGAAACGCCGCGTCTCCGCGAAACCCCGCGGGCGAGGTTCGTGGACGCTCGAACGCGGACGCGAACATCGACATCGACACTGGGAGGATAGCGGCGAACAGTGATGCGCGAGAGAGCGAGCGCTGGTGGATTTGGATAAAGATGACGAAGCGACGACGACGACGACGCGGTACGAGCGATCATCGCGAAACCGAAACGCGCGCTGTGCTATGCAATGGATGATATTTTTGCAATGCTAAATGTAAAAGTACACTGATACTACCGCCGTGACTCGATGGTCACTCAAGATGCAAAGTCGCGGGGAGTGAAGGTGTCGTCGACTGCGGCTTCGATGGAATCTGAGGCGAAAACGTTGCCTCTCGCCGAAGCGGAAGCCGGCGGTTCCTGTTCCTCTTGGGCGCGCTCTGAATCATTCAATTTCGCACTGGTGCGATCGACGGGTGCGCGATCGCCGAGTAGAGCTGTCGTCTCGCCGGCGACATGACTGCTCTCGTCGACCGGCTTGGCGAGCAAGAAGGGCTCGATAACCTTTTGGTTGACTCGAGAGATGAACTGCATCAAATTGCTTTTTGAATCCGCGTTGGATGCGCCGCCGCCGGACGAGGAATCGACATCATCTGGTTGAGTGGTGTTAAGCAGCGTTAAAAACCAGTTTGTCATCCCGCCTTGAAGAACGAGCGTGACCGCGACGATGAAAAGGGTGACGTCAAACATGACGTGTCCCTGCTCGCCGAGATCGCGTTGCGCTTTGACGGCGAGAGCAAAGGCGACGGCTCCGCGCAGGCCGCAAAACCACAGTACAAACTGGTTTTGCTTGGTGATTCTCGTGTGTGGATGTTTTCTCCATGCCGTCAAGTTTAACAGCGCCGACCCGGGGAAAATGTTGACGGCTCGACCGATGTACGTCACAAACAAACCGACGAGACACGTGGTGATGTGCGCCATTCTGAACGTGTACATCGCGCTCCCCATGTAAAGGAAGACGAATGTTTCACTGAGGAAGGAGAAAATCCTAAACAGGCACATTGTCACCATGCGCGGTGCTCGCGATAAGTTTGGACGAGTGTAGCGACCCATCACAATGCCAGTGAAAAGCACCGACACGATGCCAGACAATTCAAACGCTTCGGCGAGCGAATAACTAATATATGGAAACAGAAGAACAATGGTTGAATCCACCACCCATCCCTCATGAAAGTAGTTTGTTGCGTTCACGTGTTTGTGAAGCAACGCGGAGACGCATCCGGTGATGACACCTATCAGAGTTGCTTGACCGAAAGCGAGAACGAAAATCCCTACAGTTTGCAAAATCAACGGGAGAAACGCGTCATCCGATTGTAAAACATCGAGCGCCGTGATGTCTCCGGCAGCGTTGCCGATTCCTAAGAAAAGCGATTCGAAGAACACAATCGTAACCGCATCGTTGAGCACGCTTTCGCCCAAGATGATCGCGTGCAAATCCTCTGAGACTGGACTATCGCTAAAAATGCTCAACGTCGTGACTGGATCTGTCGAGCTAATCAACGCGCCAAAGAGCATGCAACTCTTCAAAGAGAAGGCGTACGACACTCCGAGAGCGCCAAAACCATACATCAACAAACCAATAGATATCGCGCTCGTCAGAGCGCCGAAAAACGCAAACGTGGCGATGGCATCAGAGTTTTGAAAGAATGTAGACGGGTGCAACGTGTAGCCGGCTTCGAAAATCAACGGCGGCAGAAGCACCAAGAAGAAAAACTTGGTGTCGAACTTCATGCACTGCGCGAAAGCCTTCATCGTGTACCTCATGTCGTCCGGCATACTATCATAAGACGATTCGAGCGTCAAATAGACAAAGCATCCCAACGCGACGCCGAGCAACAGCGCCGCGCCGCTCTGGTGCACCCACTTGGACTTGAAGTGCTTCAACATGACGCCCATCATGATCGTCAACAGCAAAAGCGCGAGCATCACCGTCATCGTAAACGCCGCCACGCGTTCATCCGTCGCTTCTTCTTGCATGTTGTGCTGTCCAGAATCGCCCGGAAGGTACAGCATGTCCCGAACATCCACCGCATCCGGTTGCGCCGACGCTTGCAGCGCCACGTCCTCGACGATGCGATACACTCGCTCAGAATCTGCATCGCCATCCTCGGCGTCGTCAACGCCGGCACCGTCCTCCTCGTCTTCGTCATCCTCTTCCTCCTCTTCGTCGTCGACTTCGTCATCGCCGCCCTCTTCTTCTTCTTCTTCTTCTTCTTCCTCTTCTTCGTCGTCGTACTCTTCGTCGTCAACACCCTCCTCGTCCTCGCTCGCCGTCGTAGACCGCCGCGACGCCGACGCCGACGCGATCGACCCCTCGCTCGTCGTCCCAGACGTCGTAAACGTCCCGTTTCTCCCCGAACTCGACGTCGACGTCGCGCTCTCGTCCAAACCGACCCGCGCGCGCGCTTCCTCGGCCCTCTGTTCGAGCTCGAGCGCTTCCTCGGCCACGATCACGGCGAGGTCGCTCGCGGGGGTTGACATCGACGACGACGCCGACGACGAGGCGTCGCCGTCACCCAGGGGTATCGACGACGACGGTCGCGACGACGACGGTCGCGATCGCGTCATCTCTCTCCGTCTCGTCGTCACCGAGGGAGGTTGACTCTGACGTTCATCCATGCGATCACTCGTCCATCCATCCATCCATCCATCCATCCATGGTGTTCACTCACACTGGTACGTAGCATGATAAAGTGGCCACGTAAGTCACATCGTCGACGCGCGCGCGAAGGTCAACGTGAACGAGCGACGCGAACGTCAACGTCGAAGGAAACGTTTATCGTCGACGCTACCGTTTCGACGTCAACGTTCGCGTCGCTCGTTCGCGACACCCGCGTCGTCCAGATTCGATGTCGGGATGAACCGACACATGTCTCAGTGGCCACTTTATGCATGCATCATCGATCACACGGCGCGCGCGCGGGCGCTTTAAACGCGTCGTCGACGCGTCGCGACGCACAGACGGTGATTAAAAAAAGTATGTTTACA
>Ga0181594_10002992_pt1 | contig 15367 bp, 19 predicted proteins | sample 071ome_18_FD_145603 | JGI IMG/M metagenome (GOLD analysis project Ga0181594, IMG submission 145603) | Coastal salt marsh microbial communities from the Groves Creek Marsh, Skidaway Island, Georgia - 071413BT metaG (spades assembly) | ecosystem: Environmental > Aquatic > Marine > Intertidal zone... | reverse complement strand
GGCGGATCGCCCGCTGTGGGACGCTCTGCTCCAGAACACGACGGGCATGCGGACGCGGGGCGTCGACGAGGAGAAGGAGCTCGGGCGCGCGTTGACGCGCTACCTGAAGGCGAAGGTCGAGTCGGGTCACGTTTCGGAGTTCACCCAATGGGTCGCCAAGGGCGATCCGGAAGATGCGCCGGAGGACCTGAAGCTGGTCCTGAAGACTTTGAGCCGCGTTCGCAGGGAGCGGGCCGAGAAGCGTAAGCAGCTGACGATGGGGAGGCCAGGCGGCCTATGACCGAGCTCGTGATTGAGACCAGGATCAAGGACGGGGGCAGCGATTACGAGACGCTGAGCTCGCGAACCTTCACCTATACGCAGGGGCGCCTCGTGCGCGAGGTGCTGAACAACGAGGAGGCCGTGCTGTGGGACGCGGCCCAGAGCGGCGCGCTAGCGGACTTCGATCTGCTGGTGCTGGTCGCGGACCAGCCCGTCGAGCTCGAGTTCACGGTTAACGAGGGCGACGGCAGCGAGGAGCTGGGGTCGCTGACCTTGGCGAAGAACGTTGCGCTCGCCCTGGGCGACGACGCTGCTCGCTACAACCACTCCGCCAGCGACGCCTTCGCTGGCACGCTGGACGTAATAGACAAGATTCGCGCCAAGGAAACCAACGCCGTGGACGCCACGGTCACGCTGAGGCTCTACACCTAAGGAGGGGATCATGCCCCAAGTCGGACAGCTCAAGCGGGTAGTCGAGGACAATGGACTCGGCACTTCCGCTACCACGGTCACGTTTCACACGTTCACGCCCGAGGCTGACGGGCACCACGTGATCACGATTTTGATCAGCAGCGCCACGTGCCAGCTCCAGGTGGTCGAGACGGACCAGGCGACGGTGCCGAACGCCATGACCTCGTTGCTGAATCGCGGTGCGGAGCTCCAGGTCGGGGTGCGCCACGACGACTTGGTCGTGAACCACAAGGCGGGGAACACCTATGCCTACTCGATGGTCTTTAGCACTGGCGCGCCGAGCTGCGATCAGTTCGTGATTCATAGCTATGACGAGCGCGGCGACGGGTGAGGCGTAGCCGTCTAGCGCGCCGTCGGGGGCTACGGCGAGGTCAGCCTGTGCCCCCAGACCCGGGGAATCTGCTGTTTGACTGGGATCCGACTTGGGATCCGATCAGGGACCGCGTTGCGGGGATTGGGCTAACGAAGGCTGGGGACGCTCAATTGGCCAATGGCAACAACGGTCTATTGGGGCTCCTGGTCTCGGGGAGTGGCGCCTTGCTGGGCCGCGCTCTCTTTTCGTCCGTCGACGACCTCAGCGGCGACCGATTTACCGTCTACGTCGTCTGCGAGTTCACCGGGGCGGGTACTACGGTGTTCCGCTCGGTCTGGGGCATGGGCGACGATTCCGCCTCCGCAAATCAGCAGGAAGCCGTGTCGATCTACATGATCGAGTCTAGCAACGCTACGGTCGTCAACAGCGCGGACGAAGCTGGTGCCCAGTTTGACGTCGGCGGCATCCAGACGCGGGACACGGTTCAGGTGTTACACGCCGACGTGAGCATTAGCGGCTCTCTGATCATGAACCTCGACGGTGCTACGGGGGGCGGGACCGCTTTGACCGCCACCCCGCACACGCCAGAGAACATGGACAAGATGGCGATTGGCACGGGTTACACGTTCGCGAATAACGGCACGAGTCCGGAGACGCTTGGGACGGGCTGGGTGGGCTACGTGCATCGCGTGCTGATCTATCGCGGCGCATTCAATGCTGCAGTGGTGGCGGCTGCGTAGATGGCCTACCTCGACACTGAAGTGGTGGACTACCTTCTGGGGCTGGTGACGTAGTGGGCTATCTCGACGATCTGTATCAGACCTACGGGGACCAGACTGCCCCCGCCTCCCCGACGTTGCCCGCGGGCTCCGTTTTCGACTTCGATCCGCACGTCTCTATGACTACGGATCAGAGCACTAACGCGGCCTCGCTGACGAATTCTGGTAGCTATACCGCGGACGCGGACGTCCTGGCCAAGGGCAGCCGAAAGCGGGTCCAGTTCAATGGCACCAACGTCATTACCGCGACGTGTCCACCCGAGATTGTGGACTACACCACGGACCTCCCCTGGACCGTCTACTGTGTCGTGCGCTCGAGCGAGTTTGACGAGGCGGCGGCATTGTTTTCGATTTACGCGGCAGCCTCGGCGGCGACGAATCGGATCTACGGGCAGCTCGTCGCGTCCAACGCGCGAACCAACCGCCAGCGGTTGGATAACGCTTCGGGGTCGGCGCTGGAGGACGACGCTAACGGTGCACGAGCTCCCGGGACGATTCAGATTCTGAGCTACACGTTCTACTCGACCAGCCAGGGCCGAAAGAGCGTAGACAACGGCATTGGGAGCCTGCAGAGCTACAGCTCGACCCGCGACGTCGCCAGCGACTTCGACACTATCGAGGTGGGCGGTCGGAACGGTGGCAACGTCTGGGACGGAGACGTGTTTCGCCTCCTGGTTTACACCGGGGATGCGGATCAGGACGTGCTGGATTACCTCTGGGACACGTACGTGAAGACGGACGCGGCGGGTAGTGATTTGACCGCTCCGTCTGGTGGTGCGATTACTTTCGACTGGTCGCCTACGCACACGGGTGATTTTGCGTCTGGGCGAGATAGCAGCGGAGACCGAATTCACGGCGAGTTGCTTCCCGCGGGTCAGTTTCCGGCCAATCAGCGGCTGGACGGTGGGAGCTACGGCGGGCAGAGTTTCGACGAAGCGAACGATGAGATGATTTCGTTCGCTTATCCGGGGGCTGCCACACTAAGCGCCTGCCAGAACGATCGGATCTGCTTCTACGTCGTCTTCGAGTGGGCGGGCACGGGGACCGATCCGATTTGCGGCCTCGGCGACCTGGCCAGCTCCACGTCCGACAGAATGTGGCTGACCTACACCCAGTTCGGCAACACGACGGCTAATGCCCGGGACGACGGCGGGACGCAGTTCACGTCTGCGGGCGGCAACGGCCCGACCTTCGGAGCTGTTGTGATGGCGATGGAGGCGACGTACGACAACGTCGGCGGCATGAGGATCGGCGCAGCGGACTCGGGAGACGTTATGTCGACGACGCAGAACGCGGGCGCGACTGGGGACATAGCGCTCGACACGGTCGTGCTGGCTGGATCCCACACCGCCACGCCCCAGGCCACGTTTGATTCCGTGATTCGTCGCCTGGTCGTGGTGGAGGGCGCGGAATACGACGCGACGTTCGCCAATAGCGTCCTGAGCAGCGTGACGCCGTAGGTCGTGCCTGGTCGTTTAGGGAGAGGCTGCCTTTTCCTTTGGGAGAAGTGCATGACTGGGGCCGCCCTGGTCGAGAAGGACGGGACATTCGTCACGGCGAACGAGGCCTACTGCTCGATCCTGGGCTACGCGAACAGTGAGTTGGCGGGCAAGCGATTCCAAGAGGTAACCTACCCGGGCGACACGGAGTATGACGAGGAAATGGCCTCGCGGGTGGCCGCAGGACAGATTGAGTCCTACACCATGACCAAGCGCTACGTCACCAAGCGCAGCTCGGTGGTGTGGGTGCGCCTCCGCGTTGACGCCCTTCGAGACGGCGACGGGCAATTCCTTTGCTTTTTGGCGCAGTGTCACCCCCTCGAGCCGATCCCGGCTGCTGCGGTGGCCACGCCAACGAGCGGCACGATCCCAAGGGAGGTCGCCCTTCTGGTCTGGGTGAAGGCAAACTGGCCTGTGCTTCTCTGGGTCCTCAGCGGGCTGGCGGCGGTCCTGGGCTACGCATTGCAGTCTATCGGCAAGCGGTGAGAGCGACGTAAGTCTTGCGCTTGTCGGTCTTGACTCACTCTTGATTGACAGCTTGCTGTCGTCCTAGATGAACCTCACGGAGCCGGGGGTGTTTCAGTCGCCAAAACCTCAACCCCCCCCGACCCCGCGAGGAACGTGTGTAAGAGTGGGAAGGATAGCAGCCTTGGTCCATTAGGCGCCAATGCTACTACGGCGATGACGCTGCTGGAAGCAGCCAGAGTCTTGCTGGAGGCCGTGCCGAAGGACGCTAGCGTCGCGCGTTTGCTGGATACGGTGAACCAGGCGTGTAGCATGGTGCTTATGGGCGAACAGGTTTGGCGCGTAACGGCTCGGCCCCCCAAGGGCCGAGACGGCTCGAATTGGCAGCTGCGCTATTTCCCTCCTCCGGGCCACGGTCGGCCTGGGAAGGAGGGTCAGCCCTATCAGCGGAGCGCGGGAACGGCTTGCGCCGAGGACGCCGTGCGAGCGGCGGAGCGGGAGGAGCGACGCCTTAACGGCTCGCGGCTGACTTTCCTGGACGTGATCGAGCGGCACGTCGCGTGGCGCGAGGCCGATCCCGAGCAGGCTCCGAACACGCTGGCGGCCTACCGGACGGCGCTGAAGAAGGCCCGGAGCCTGCAGGTTGCACGGGTGAGCAAGCAGGAGCTCCTCGAGGCTAGAGACGCGCTGCGCGCTGACGGGCTGGCGCCCAGGACGGTGAACCTGACCTTTGCGCTGTGGCGAAAAGCCTGGGCCTGGGCTCTGGAGAGGGGCCTGGTGGACGAAGACTGGCCCCGGATCAGACGGCTGAGGGAGCCGCCTACGAAACGGCGGCCGTGCACGCCGGCCGAGCTGGAAGCGCTGCTTGACGTGTTTCGCGTTTACCGCGGGGGGGAGTTCTACCCCTATTGGCTGCTCCTGGCCGAGCTCGGGGCGCGCCGCGGCGAGGTGCACCAGCTGCGGGAGGAGGACCTGGATCGCGAGAGTGGTGTCGTGACCTTCCGTGCGGAAGTGACGAAGACGCGGCGGAAGCGCCTCGCGCATGTTGCGCCAGAGGTCCTCGAGCTCGTTCCGCGGGGCGAGCCTGGCCGTCGTCTGTTCTCCTGGTCTCCTCCGACATTAACCAGGAGCTGGAAGCACGCGATTCGGGTGGCGGGTCTGGACGGCGAGGCGCTGACCCCACACAGCCTGCGGCGGGCTTGGATCACGGACGCCTTCGAGGCCGAGCTCCCGCTGAATCACATTATGCGGCAGGTCGGGCACGTGAAGGCCCAGGTCACCCTCGGCTATCAGGCAAACGCACGGGACCAGAGGGTGCGAGAGAGCGCTCTAAGGGTTAGGGCCTATCGGGATTTACCTCCCCCACAGGATCCCCCACAGAATTGTGGGGGCGGATCTGCTAAAGTGCGTGCCACCAAGGAGCCGCAGGTGCAGGATACTACTGGCTGTTGCGAGGCGAGTGCCCGTGTTGGCAGGGCTAACTGTAAGTGGGAGGTCGCTTTACCCCTGAGCTTGGTGACCTCGCTCCCCCACAAGGATCTGGTCGTGCTTGGGCAAGCTCTGGCGATGATCCAGAGCGGGGAGCAGCTGCAGGCCTTGCAGGCCCTGGTCCGCAGCCCGGAGCTGTGCCAGGCCGTCGCCGAGCTCAAGGTCAAGCCCGACTAGGGGGGCGGCGCATTCGCGCGGCTAGCCGGCTCCGCTCCGAAAGGTGCGGGGTTTGTTCGTGTACGGTGGGCGCGCTAACGGGTTGTCACGAAAGGACTTGGACTTAGCGCGGGGCTTGACACGTGTCGGTAGCAATCGGTAAAAGAAGAACGCGACAAGGGGTTGCCCCCTTGCCGCGTTCTCTACCAACACAAGCCTAGCGCCTATCGCAGAGGGCGCAGCGAACGATCACGGGAACTGCCATTCCTACGTCGTCGCACCGGCCTACGAACTTCGGCACTACTGCGAGTGCTCCACCAGGGGACCCGCCAAGGTTCCCAAGCTGACTCCACTTCTATCACCTGCGACGCCTAGGTGGCAAGGGGGAATCTGGGGTCTGGGATCACACGATGAAGCCCAATCCAAGGACCACCCTCCGCGTGAAGCGCGAGGTTTACACCGTTGCCCAACTCGCCGAAGCTTCCGGATGGCACCGTGCGACGATCTGCCGGGACCTAAAGGCCGGCTTGCTTAGCTATGACGTCCAGCTCCTGGGCCGGCTGGCGATCAGCAGGCACGAGGCCGAGACGTGGCTCACGAACAGAGCCGAGAGGGTCAAGGCCCGCGGCTGGTAGGCAATGGTTCTTCCTGCCGGCGCGATCCCCTGCCCCTCCTGTGGCGGGGATCCGATCCTGACGTGCAGCTGCGACGGACAGAGTTCCGACTGCACGTATTGCCTGGGGGCACAGCTGCCACTCTGCGAGTGCGAAGCGGGTGTGATCCAGCGCCCAAGCTACTGCCCTTTGTGCTACCTCGACGACCTGGTCAGCAGCGTGGAGCCAATCGTTCGCTGGGCTGAGCACCCGGTGTTTGATCGAGTGGACCTGGACTATTACCACCAGCTAGGCCGGTTGAAGCTCGACGAGTGCGAGCGCGCGCTCTGCGAGGATTGCCACGCGGCGTGCACGGGCTGGTCGCCGTGAGCGAGCTCTTTGATCGGCTGGAGTTCAGCCGCCCCGTCCTGGTCGTGAGTGGCCAGGTCGCGGACGCGCTGATGCGCCGCGAGGTCAAGCCGGCGAACGTCGCGGTCTACGTCGCGCTGCATTCGCACTGCCGCAAGGATCGCGTCGTGTGGCCCAGCGTGCCCCGCCTGAGTGCCATGACGGGCGTAAGCGAGCGGCGGGTCAGCGAGGCTTTGCGCGAGCTCCGCAAGCGTGGCTGGATCACCAAGGTGGGAGAGACGCCGACGGGGGTCTCTCGATACCACGTCGACCCGCAGCATGGGGGTGACGCTGACGTCAGTGTAAACGGCGTTGGGGTGACGTTTGCGTGCAAACGTCCGGACGCTGACGTCACCCTGAAGGGAATAGAAGAAGGGATTAGCTCTCTTGAAGAGGAGGCTGCGCCTCCGGGCTGGGGGACTTCTGATTTCAGGCTTGTCTTCGAGGGGTGGCCAGGGCGAAAGAGCGAGCGCGAGTCTCGGATTCGATTCTTCGAGCTAGCGCGGAATGTTGACTGGCTCGTTCAGGGCGAGGGCGGCCTGGTCGCGAGGCTGGGCTTCTACGTCGAGAGCTACCGCAAGCTCAATTGGCCTTTGCCTCCCCTGCAGCACGTGCTCAAGGTTGATCAGGAGCAGCTGACGGATCACTACCTCGACGGGCTCAAGGGCGACGTGGATCACAGGCGCCCAGCTCGAGGTGGCGCGTGAGCGGCTGGCGTAGCGGCGCCGGCTCCGACCAGGGGGCCGCCAGCGACTACCGGCGCGACGCTATGCGGCGTCGCCGGGCTGCGCGCTGGAAGGAGTGGCGCCACGGCTCTGCGATCCGACGCTGGGAGAAGCTCGACGAGCTCGGGGTCCAGGCCCTGCGCGAGTGGGCTCTGGCTCCCCTCGTCGACGTGCGTCGCGTCTTTGGCCGCGCCCTCTGCGGAGGTGGCGGCGACGACTTGAACCTGGGGGACGTGGCTCCCTCGGGGCTTTACCCGGTGGCGCGCGCCTACATGCAAGCTGCCGACGATTTCGTGAACCCGGGCCGCGAGTGGGTGCTGCACGCATTCGCTGCCCACCAAGGGGGGCTGACCCCCGACCAGGTCGTGGCGTTCGCGGGCAGTGCCCGTAATGGCCACGAGAAGGGCCCTGCCAGGCCCGTGGTGAGCCGATCGTTGTCGGCTCGACCCAATCCACCAACGACCCGCCTGAGCTTCTAAGGAGGCTTCCTATGACGAATTCATATCTACCCGCCCAGATCCAAGAGGTCGGGCAATTCGCAGACATAGCTGTGGCCTCGGGCCTTTTCGGCCGCGGCGAGAACCTCGGCGCCGAGCTCGTCGTCAAGCTTATGGCGGGCGCTAGCTGGGGCGTCCCGCCCATGGCGGCCTTGACCGACGTCTACGTGGTGAAGGGCAAGCCGCAAATGAGCGGGACCCTGCTCCGCGCGTTGATCCGGAAGCACCCGGGGTACGACTACAAGATCCTGCGTCAGGACGACGAAGCGGCGGCTATGGAGTTCTTCTCGGTCGCTCCGGATGGTTCCAGGCGGAGCGAGGGGGTGATCGAGTTCACCATGGCTATGGCACAGCGTGCTGGCTACACGTCGAACCCGAATTACCGCAAGGCTCCGCGGAACATGCTTTTGGCTCGCTGCACCAGCGACGGCTGCAAGGCCTACTGCCCGGACGTCTTCATGGGGAGCGTCTACTCCGAGGGCGAGCTCGACGACCACGAATACCGGGGCGCGGTGCCCCACCCTCAGCCGGCGCCGGGAGAGGCGGCTCCCGCCAACCCTAAGCTAAACGGGGCCGTGATTGAGCCGGCGCCGGCTGAGGTTTCCCCGGGCCCCTCGTCGACGGACCAGGTCGAGGACGTCGTCGACGTCGACTTCGCGGTCTCGCAGGCGGAGCCGCGCGCGGAGTCGGTCAGCCTCGAGGTCGACGGGGTCCTCGTGCGGGCGGCGGGTGCTCCGGATGGTTTCCCGGCCGAGCGCTGGGAGGTCGGCTTGCGCAAGGCCTTTGAGGGCTGCAGCTCCTGGTCGGACGAGCAGCGCACGTCGCAGATGGTGTCGGCAATGCGCTTGAAGACGACGGGGGATCTGCAGGCTCTGGTCGTGCGGGGGAAGGGTTACGCGAAGTGAGCGACGCCGACTATTGGCTGCCGTTGCAGGACGTCCACGTGGAGATTCAGCGGGTAATGACCCTGACCAGGAATGAGTGGGCCCCGAAGGGGGTCCCGCGGAACACGGTCACGCCAGCTGGGGCCCAGCTCTGGGTGTGGCCGGACGGTTCCTGGCTGGACTATGGCTTTGGTGTGCTTGAGGGCGGGGGCGACGGTTTCCGCGTTCGGGTGAGGGAGCGGGGCTGTGCTATTCGCGAGTATGGCTGGCTGCGGTCGCCCTGGTGCGCCATGGCTGACGGGGACCAGCTGACGTTCATGGGTGAGCGCGTCAAGGGCGCGCCGCGCCCGGAGCTCGGCACGCTGACCTGGGCTGAGGCGAGGGAGACTCCCTGCGGCCTGCACGCAGGGACGAAGCTGAGCGAGTGCCTGTGCCTTCCCCAGGACCTGGAGCAGAGGTTGGGAGAGCTCCCGGACGTGGTGGTGAGCGAGCCCGTCGAGCTGCCCCCGTTGAATCGTGGGCAGTTCTGGGAGGTGGAATGCGAGAAGTGCGGGAAAGCGGAAGAGACTTGGGCGAGCGAGGGCCCGCCCTTCGCGGTTTGCTGCAATCAGCCCGTACAGCTCAGGCAGTGGCCACAGCTCATGCCGACTGAGCGCGCCGCCTCGATCATGGCGGAGCTGGACGAGAGGCTGCGCAAGGCGCGGAAGGGGGCGGAGTTGGCGGCCTGCCAAGCCTGCAACAAGCCGATCAGTCCTGGCCAGCATTATCGCGCCACGGCGAAGAACTCTCGCAGGCGTCGACTGCATGCGTTGTGCGTGGAGGCGCTTGGACGATGAGAGGCAAGTGGTCGAGGATCAACGCGAAGGGAAAGCGGCGTCAGCCTGGAGCTATGAACAAGGTGGAGGAGGCCTACGCTCGCGAGCTGGAGGGTCAGCGCGAGCGGGGCGAGCTCCTGGATTTCGCTTTCGAGGGCCTGAGTCTTCGGCTCGGGCGTGCTTCTCGCTATGAGCCTGACTTCGTCGTCGTGGCTGCGGACTGCACGCTGGAGCTACATGAGGTCAAGGGCACGGGTGGCTGGCGGCTGGACAGTGAGAGCAGAACCAAGTGGATCGCCTGCGCGGAGCGCTATCCGTGGTTCGTGTTCAAGGTGGCAACCAAGCGGCGCGTTCGGGACGGTGGCGGCTTCCTGGTCGAGGTCTACGAGCCGCGCGAGGGCTGGGGGGTCTCCGGATGAGCGAGTTGACCTGGAGGGCATTGGCTATCGTCGTGACGCGCAGGCACAGCAAAGCGCACGACGAGCCGCGAGAGGCGGGGGATCCGAAGGACTGGGTCGTGGACGTCCAGACCTTGCCTGCTAGAAACAAGGGCCCGAACGATCCACAGGTGATCGCTCAGGCCGGGGAGGTGTGGCGGCGCTGGGAGCGGATCCCCGGGCGGTTCAAGCTGGAGATCGTCACGTGAGCCAGGAGGTGTTCGTTGCGGCCATGATGAGCCTTGTGGCTGCGTTGTGCGTCGCGACCTACGTCTTCGTCGGGCGCTGGGAGTAGACTAGCGCCACCCTGGGCTGGGTCACGCCCAAGAAGAGAAGCCCCGCGGCGCGAGCCACGGGGCTTCTCCCCTTACCAAGGACCTAGGCCTGCGAGTCTACTGCTCGGCTGCGACTTCGTCGGTTTGGTGTTCGTACCAGACCCGGTAGGCCTCTACGGCGAGGCGAACGGTGTCAGGCTCGCTGCGGGCGTTCTTCTCGCAGCTGCCCACGCTCGACGGGCCCCAGCGGCGTCCAAGCTTGGTCTTGAAGCCTAGGCGGTTCAGCTCCTTTGCGGTCCCGCGGACGCTGTTGCCTAGGTTACGCAGGGCGAGGAGGGCGCCTAGCGCCTCGAGCTCGCGTTTGACGGGGACCAGCTGGCCTTTGGCGCCGTGGCGGAAGCCAAGAGGGGGGCGGCCCACGTATTCGCCTCGGGCCTGCTTGGCGGCGAGTGCTTCGCGCGTGCGTTCGCTGATTACGTCGCGCTCCATTTGGCTAGCCGCCAGGAACACGCTGGTGATAACGGTATGGGCGAAGCGCTCGGCGCTTGTCAGGTTCTCGGACTCGCCGATGACCAGCCCCTCTTTCACCATGTGCAGGGTGATCTTGTGCTGCTTGAACCACTCGAGGTCTAGCTGCCCCTCATGGAATGACCTCCAGAGTCGGCTCATTGAGTGCACGACCAGGTGGAACGTCCAGGGCTCGGTGATCCCGTGCTCAAGAGCTGCCGCGCAGTGCTGGCCTGCGGGGCGTTCGTTGAATGCGATCCTCGACGTTACGCCGGGATCCTCATAGCAGCGAACGAGCTCCAGGTCCCGCTTGCGGACGTAATCCCGGCAGGCTGCCTCCTGTGCGTCCAGCCCTAGGCCGGTTTCGGCTTGGCCTGCGGTGCTCACGCGCATGTAGATGATCGCCTTTTGGCGCTTTGCGGTCTTGGGTGTCTGGCTCATGTTTGGGCGCTTCACGGTCTTGGGTCTCTGGTGGATTCTAGCGGCGGCGCCGCGCAGCGGCGCCGCCGCGTCGGGGTGCGGGGCGCCCCCCGCCCGGACGGGCGGGGGGCTCGAGGGACGCGGCCGGCTCACGTGGCGAGCTCCTGTGCGGTCGGCGCGGGGCGCCAGTCGCAGGGCGCGACTAGGCGCACGGGGAAGACGTGGTAAGCCGCCGGCGTTCCGCACAGGCAGACGGGGCGGGGGAGCTCCTCGGCGGCGTGGTCGCACGGGCATTCGCCCGAGGCTTCGGCGCGGGCCTGGAGCTCGCGCGCGAGGTGGGCCTGGGAGTAGATCCCGGGCAGGCGCACAATGCGCCCGCGCAGGTTCTCGCGGTAGACCGCGTAGGGGCCGGGGCCGCTCACGAGAGCCTCGCCCCGGCCAGGGGCAGGCGCTTGGCGCCGCTGCCGTGGGCGGCGAAGGTCACGCCGCGCAGCCCGCGGCGGGCGAGCTCCTGGGGGTTGCAGAGTCCGCAGGTGTTGCACGTGATCCAGGGGGCGCGCTCGTTCACGCAACGGGCGTAGGTCGCGGGCGGGTCCGTGGGCCCGGCGAGGGCGACTGCCCAGCCGGCCTCTTCCGCCTCGGCCGCGTCGGCGAGGGTCTCGACGCTGGCCAGGAAGTGCGCGCGCAGCGCGGGGCGCTCGCGCCAGTGGTGGGTGTAGCCGATTGGGCGAAGGCCAGCGGCCTCGACCTGGTCGAGCTCGGTGAGCGTGGTCGCGAGCTCGACGCGGCCGGGGTCGCCTCCCCCGCCGAAGCGGGCGACGCGAGCGGCGCGCGGGGTGCGCTCCAGGACGCTGGCCAGGTCCTTGGCCTTGGCGCTCCGGATGACGCCTCCGTGTGCGCGGCGGGAGTTGCCACCCCAGTACCAGCACCCGCCGTCAGCCCACGGCGCGAGGTTGCAGCCGTCGCAGCTCGCGCGCGTCTCCTCGCGCGTCTTGCCGACGTACTGCACGGGCACGGGGCCCGTCTTCGGGTTGGCCTGGGAGACGGTCCAGAGCGAGGCGGGGGCGCTCACGACGCACCGCCGATCTGCTGCGCGCGGGCCAGGCGCCCGAGGGCGGAGCGGTGCGCGGTCTCTGCGTTGCGGCGTCGACGCGCTGCCGCGGCCTGGGCGCGGCGGGTTCCGCGGAGCTCCTGCTCCAGCTGCTCGACGCGACGGGTCACGGTCGCTTCGGCGGCCTGGGCGGAGATCAAGGCGTCCGCGAGCTCGGCGAGCTGGCGCCGCTGGCGCTCGCTGTGCGCGTCGGCTCCGAGGCTAACGGCCCAGACGTAGGTAACGCGGGCGAGCTCCTGGTCGTGGTGGTAGCGGAGTCCGCAGCCGGCGTCTTGGCCGGCGTGCTCCACGGCGAGGCGCTGGGCGTCGGTGAGGTGCGTGAGGTCCAGGCCGGCGACGATCTGGCCGACCTCCAGGTCAGGCGGGCTGAGCTCGGCCGCGGCGAAGCACGCGCCGGGGAGCGAGTCAACGCGGGCAGCGAGGGAGGGCGGCAGCTCCGCGCGCCAGGCGGCGCCCAGGAGCGGGAGGTGAGGTCTACGGTGGGTCATAGTGGCGGGTCCTTGGGTTTGGGTTGGCGAAGCGCTGGCAGGCGCTCCCTGCTCGCCCGCGTGGCAGCGCGGGCGAGGGGGGAGGGTCTGGAGCTGGAGTGGCTAGGCGGCGTCCTCGTCGATTCCGCCCGGGTGGCAGCTCGCGCACCACAGGGCGGAAAGGTTGGGGGTTTGTCGGTAGCAGTTGCTGCCGCAGGTCGGGCAGTCCTTGAGCCTGCCGGGGAACGGGACTCCTGCGAGGTCAAGCTGGGCCCAGCGGATAGCGTCGCGCTCGGCCTGGTCTTCGGCGCGGATCGCAAGCCACTCGTTGAAGTCGGCGAAGAGGTCCAGCCCCTCGGGCTGCAGCTCCGGGTCGGCGAGCTCCTGGTCGTCGAGCTCCTGGTCGTCGAGCTCCTCGGGCTGCAGCTCCTGGTCGTCGAGCTCCTCGGGCTGCAGCTCCTGGTCGTCGAGCTCCTCGGGCTGCAGCTCCTGGTCGGCGGCTGGGCGGAGGAGGGAGTGCAGCTGGGCGAGCTGCTCGCCGATCTGCTTACCCTCGCTGAGCCAGTCGAGCTCGACGTTACAGCGCTCCAGGTGAGGGCGGAGCGCCTCGACGTAGGCCGCGCCCGCGTGCACGAGGACGCGGCGGGGTCGGCCCCAGTGCGAGCTCAGGCGGTTCCAAGCGAGTGTTCCCCAGGTCTCGCGCTCCTCCTTGTGCAGCTTGGCGAGGTGGACGTCGTAGGGCTCGACGAGCTGGCCGGGGTCGAGGGGTCCGTGCTTGCCGCTGAGAATCGCCCAGGGCAGGCCGGTGTTCTCGGCCCAGGCGACGCGGGCAGAGGTCAGGGGCCCGGTGTAGAGCTCCCTGGCGGGGCGCGCCGTGGCGGCCTTGCGCTGGCCGCATGCGATCAGGACGAGCGTCTCGACTTGGCGGCGGGGATTCTGGGGGAGCTCGGGGAGGGGCAGCTCGGCGAGCTCCGCGCTAACCCGGCGCTGAGTCTCGCGCGGGTCAGCCAGGAGGTCCTCGGGCCGCAGCTCCTGGTCCTCGTCGAGCTCCAGCTCCTGGTCCTCGTCGAGCTCCAGCTCCGGGTCCTCGTCGAGCTCCGGGTCCTCGTCGAGCTCCTGGTCCTCGTCGAGCTCCTGGTCCTCGTCGAGCTCGTCGGGCTCGGGGGTCCGGGGGGCCGCGGCCTGGGCCTTGCGCGTGCGTAGCTTCACGCGGTAGGCCTCGCGGGAGGGCTTGGCGGCGAGCTCCTGGTCGTCGGAGGGGACCAGGGCGAAGGGGACGGCGGGCAGGCGCCAGGCAACCCAGCCCGCGCCGCGGCGCTCGCAGTGCACGTCCTCCACGGTGGCGCTCCAGGGCTTGCCGGTGAAGGCGAGTTCCTCGACGCAGCGCAGCTCCTCCTCGCGGCAGTCTTCGTCGGTCCAGCACGCGGGGCAGAGAGACGCGCTGCCGTCGCAGGCGGCGCGGAGGTCCTGGAAGCGGGCGCCCTCAAGGCAGGAATCGCAGCGGGTCCAGGCCATAGGGTTGGGCAGGGCCTGCGCCTGGGCGCGGGCGATTGCCTCGGCGCGGGTGGGGACGGGCTCGCCGAAACGCTCTGCGAGGGCCTCCTCGGTGCTCCTGGTGAAGCGCTCGCGGTCCTGGGCGCTGAACTGCGGGGGCGTGGCCAGGTCCCAGGCGAGCTCCTCGGGCTGCAGCTGCAGCTGCGGGTCGGCGCCCTGGTCGCCGCCCTTCTGCGTGCAGACTTCGCGCAGCGTGGCGAGGTCAGCCTCGGCGATTGCGTCGGCGCGGGCCACGGCGGTGCGGTAGTCCGCTTGCAGCTGCTCGACCTGGAGGAGGGCGGCGGCCTGCTCCTCGGCGCTGGGGGCCGCGTGGTAGGCCTCGCCCGGGTCCAGGTCGAAAGGGACGCGGCCGCCGTAGGGGCGGCGCGCGTCGGCGGCGAGGCGCGGCTCGTAGTAGCCACAGCCCCAGGCGTGGCCCTCGTCGCTGTCGCAGCGGCGCCCGGTGATCGGGTGCAGGCGGGTGCAGCGCTGCACGGGGTGGGAGCAGAGGAGCTCCAGGTCAGGCTCCTCGCGGGTGAGCTGGGCGCGGGTGAAGAGGTTCATGGCGGGTCCTTTCAGGCCCCCAAGTCGTTGGCTGGCAGGCCTTTGGGGGAGCTATATAGTCGCAAAGCCTGGCCAGAAAGACAAGCGCCAAGTGGACGCGCAAGGTATTGGCAGCAAAGGGCTTGCGCGAGTTCAAAAGATTCCGCCGGCCCAGGAGGAAGGGGGGCCCTGCTGTGAGGCTGCTATGTCGCTGGGCTGTGAGCGCTCATGGCGCCTGAGGCAATGAGGTGGGAAGTGAGGTGGGAAGGCCCAGGTGAGGTGGGATTGCGACGGCCTGGTCGCGAGCTCCTCCTCGACGACGGCCTGGCGCGGGCTTCGCGTCCGCAGTCCAGCCCTGGGCATGAGGGTGCAGGGCGAAGCCCGTCGGGCCCGAAGGGCCGCAGTGAGAGCAGTGAGGCCTAGCGGAGCTCCTCGAGGCGGCCTCTCAAGGCCGCCTCAAGGAGCGCAGCAGGCCAGCAGTCGAGCGCGAGCCTGCGAGCTGCGTCTGGGAACTCCGCGCTCACGACCTGGTCGCCAGCTGCGCCGACGCTACCGCAGGGGCCGGGCACCCCTCCGGGGTGTCCGGAACGATTTTTTTTGGGGGTACGCGCGCGCCTGGCGGAGCGGTGCGAGCTGCTCCTGGAGGAGCTCGGCGCCGGCAGGGAGGGCCTGGAGGGGCGGAGCGAGGCGCGGTGAATCGGGGGTCTGCGGGGGGGAGGG
>Ga0181594_10002989_pt1 | contig 15379 bp, 18 predicted proteins | sample 071ome_18_FD_145603 | JGI IMG/M metagenome (GOLD analysis project Ga0181594, IMG submission 145603) | Coastal salt marsh microbial communities from the Groves Creek Marsh, Skidaway Island, Georgia - 071413BT metaG (spades assembly) | ecosystem: Environmental > Aquatic > Marine > Intertidal zone... | reverse complement strand
AGGGGAGATGCGGCGGGGTTCGTCGTCGGGCACGTTCATGGGACGTCCAGGGTAAGCGGGAAGGTTCCGGTTACCGGTGTGACGCTTCCGGCAAGGTCTGGACAAAGCGAACAAAAATGGGCGCAGGGTCCCTGGGGAGGCTTCGCATAACGCGCCAGACCTAGTGCAATAACTGAATGTTTGTGTCGCAGTTGTGTCTCAGGTGGGTGCGGTCGACGTCGTGGATCCCGTACCAGGAGCCAAATTCCCTCTAAGGATCCCGGTTTTCCTAAATAATAGTTATTATCAACTAATGCTAAATAGTTATTTCGAGCCTAGCAGCGGGGGTGCGGGGGGCGTACTTTCTGCGCCACTGCAGGGCAAGCCCAGATCGAGTCGTAGGAGGAACCCACGTGTCGTTGGACACCGACTGGGCCGCGCAAGCGGCATGCCGCACAACCGACCCCGATGCTCTCTTCGTTCAGGGTGCAGCCCAGAACCGAGCCAAGGCGATCTGCATGGGGTGCGATGTCCGAACCGAGTGCCTGGCCGACGCCCTCGACAACCGAGTTGAGTTCGGAGTCTGGGGTGGAATGACCGAGCGCGAGCGGCGTGCGCTGCTGCGTCGTCGTCCGCACGTGACGTCCTGGCGGAACCTTCTCGAGACCGCGCAGAGCGAATACGAGCGGCGTGACATCTTCGCGCCCAATCGCGCTTCTTGATCTCTTCGTCCTAGACAGGTCTACCGAGCGCGAGCAGTTCACCGACTTCTTCGAGGCCGTCGAGGTCATGAACGTCCTCGGCGAGCGCGGGGACCTGAGCTATCGGCACTCCCGGGTGCGCCCCGGTAAAGCTTTCGGTCACGTGGTGTTGCCGCTCTCGAACGCGGAGTCGGTCCGCGTGAAGGCGGAGCAGGCGAGCCGTCAGGGGTTCTGTTTCTGATTCAGTAGCCAACCTCTGTGCTGCAGCAGCCGCCGTCTCAGCGGACATCAGCTTCCGATCGACAGATTGCACCCGGTTAACGATCAGGCCACCGAGCGGCATGCTTTCTGATCTCAATCGGTCCACGAAATAGGAAGCTTCGCGCATAGCGTCCGGCTCCGGTGCTGCGATGACCAGAAAACGTGTGTTGTTCTCTTGAAGGAGAGCAAACGTCTTGTCGGCTCTTTCCCGAAAACCTCCGAAGGTCGTGTCGATAGCCGCCACGAACGTCCCGACATCGGTGAGCACCTGGGCTCCGAGGATCTTTCCTAGGACCCCGGTGAAGATTCCGAAACCGGCGGCGGCCAGGCGTCCAAGCCCTCGTCCCGCGCCGCGAGCCGGGGCAGTGAGGATGCGAATGAAGCGACCATCGAGGAACGAACCGAGTCGAGCCGGCGCATCCAGGAAGTCAAGGGCACTTCGCGATGGAGGGGTGTCGACGATGACCAGGTCCCAGGGGGCGTCTTCCTGGGCGTGCAATTGCCCGAGTTTTTCCATCGCCATGTATTCCTGTGTACCCGCGAAGGACGATGAAAGCGCCTGGTAGAACGGATTCTCAAGAATTTGCGCCGCACGGTCTGGATCTGCGTGTGCTTCGACAACTTCGTCGAAGGTGCGCTTCATGTCCAGCATCATCGCGTGGAGAGACCCCGAACCGCTTTCCATCACCACCTCGCGTGGGGTGTTATCGAGTTCCGTCAATCCCATCGCCTGCGCGAGCCGGCGTGCGGGATCGATCGTCAGTACGCAAACGTTCCGGCCGCGCTCAGCCGCCCGGAGACCGAGTGCGGCGGCGGTTGTCGTCTTGCCGACACCACCGGCGCCGGTACACACAATGATGGAGATCGAAGTGTCGTCGATGATGTCATCGACGTGCAGTGATGGTGGCTCCATCAGCGTGCCCCCTGCTCGCTGAGAGCACCCGCGAGTTCGTACAGGCTGCTGAGATCGATTCCGCCTGCGAGGTAGGGAAGCTGCAGTACAGGAAGATCCAAATCGTTCAGGCGCTCGAGTTCACGTTCTTCGAGTTGGACCCTCCGGGAGTGGTCCAGCCCTTCGCGAATCAAGGTCTGTGCAATAGCGGAGACCTCGTTGGTGACCCCTGCTTCGACGAGTGATTCCTCGATCTGCTGCACCGGGAGCGAACCTGCAGTAGCCATGGCCATCTCTTCATCGGTGAGAAGTGGGGGACGTGTCATGTTCACGATGACTCCCCCCACGGGAAGACTGGCGGCGCGGAGCTCGTCGATGCCGTCGATTGTCTCCTGGATGGGCATTTCCTCCAGCAGAGTCACAAGGTGGACTGCTGTTCGAGGTGATGCAATGACGCTCATAACGAGATCCGCGTGATTACGGATTGGCCCGACCTTGGCTAGCCCTGAGACCTCGCTGTTGACGTTCAAGAAACGAGCGATCCGTCCCGTCGGCGGAGCGTCGAGAACGACGGCGTCGTACGCGTTGGGTTCTTGCTTCTCTGAACGGCGGACCACTTCGCACGCCTTTCCCGTCAGCAATACGTCCCGTAGACCTGGCGCGATGGTCGTGGCGAAGTCGACGGCGCCCATGCGTCGCAGGGCTGAACCGGCTCTGCGGAGGTTGTAGAAGATCTCGAGGTAATCCAAGAGAGCATCCTCGGGATCAACGGCCAAAGCCCACACCTCACCCCCACCTGGAGCGACAGCAACCTGACGTTCCTCGTACGGAAGAGGGGGGACGTCGAAGACTTGGGCGATGCCCTGACGGCCTTCGACTTCCATCAGCAGAGTGCGGCCGCCGTCGCGAGCCAAGGCCATAGCTAGCGCCGCTGCGACGGTTGTCTTGCCGGTGCCCCCTTTGCCGGAAACGACATGGAGCGCGACTCCTGGCCACAGGGCTTCGGTCATCACTCCACCCTATTGCGGTGTCACGGTGCCATGCCCGACTCAGGGTCTACCCTGGCGTCCATGACGAAATGGGAATACGCGACGGTTCCGCTCCTCATCCATGCCACTAAGCAGATCCTCGATACCTGGGGTCAGGATGGATGGGAACTTGTGCAGGTGGTTCCCGGGCCGAATGCGGAGAACATGGTGGCCTATTTGAAGCGACCGTTAGAAGGGTGATGAACCAATGTCGGTGAGTTCACGTTTGGCGGAGTTGGGAATAGAGCTGCCCGCTGTCGCTGCGCCCCTGGCGTCCTATGTGCCGGCTACTCGCAGCGGCTCGTACGTTTACACATCGGGTCAGTTGCCCCTTGTTGGCGGCGAGTTGATCGCAACGGGCAAGGTTGGAAGCGACGTCGACGAGGCAATGGCCCACGAGTGCGCGCGGATTTGCATCCTCAATGCCATCGCCGCGGCTGCCGAGACGGCCGGTGGTGTGGACCGAATTTTGCGGATCGTCAAGGTCGTCGGATTCGTCGCGAGCGACCCCTCTTTCTCCGGGCAGCCGGCGGTCATCAACGGGGCCAGCGATCTCTTGGGAGACATCTTCGGTGACGCCGGAGTCCACGCCAGGTCTGCCGTAGGTGTCGCGGTACTCCCGAAGGACGCTCCCGTGGAAATCGAGATGATCGTCGAGGTCGCCGAGTAGGGGTGGATCATCCGGAGCGTTGGCGGTCGTTGCACTCGGGCGACGGGCGATGGATTCCACCGGAGGCTAGGCCGGCGGCCACCATGGTGCTGTTGCGCGAGAACTCCGTCCTGCTCTTGAAGCGAAGTCCCACGATGCCGTTCGCACCGGGCATGCATGTGTTTCCCGGTGGTGGTTTATCGGAAGTGGATTCGCTCGATGTAGATCCCCTCCGTGCGTGCGCTATTCGAGAAACGCACGAGGAGGTAGATATCCGCGTAGAGGACTGCTGGCTTTTCGACCGCTGGGTTACACCCGAATTCGAAGACCGCCGCTACGACGTCTGGTTCTTCGCCGCCCGCACCGATGATCCAGGACGACTCGTCACGTCGGAAGCGGTCGACCTCCGTTGGCTCGAGCCGGATCACGCGCTCGCTTTGCATCGAAGGGGCGAGTTGCCGATGCTGCGTCCGACCGCTGTTGTTCTGCAATCTCTGGTCGACGGTGCCATGACGAGAGAAGTGTCAACGGAGGCTCCAGCGCCCAAGCTTCCGAGGTTGCAGGCAGATGGCCGGTGGTCAATCGTCAATGCGCAGACCCAGGAAATTCTTTTAGACGACGTTGCTGGACCAACCACTGCGGAAACTGACTCGCAGGCGATGCGAGATTAGGCGCGATATGAGTGGTCGGATCCTTCCTGGCAGCCAAGAGGTGTGGAGCGGCGGTGAGGTCTCGAACCTCGCCGAGTGCGTGCTCGCTCCCAATCCCTCTCCCTGGACACTCGACGGCACTAACACCTGGATCGTGGGAAAACCTGGTGGTTCATGCGTAGTCATCGATCCGGGTCCGATCGCGAACGGCCACGGGCAGGCAATCGAAGACACTCTCGATCGTCGGAACGGGAGTCCGGTCGCCGTTCTCCTCACCCACGGTCACATAGACCATGCTGAGGGTGCGGTCGAACTTGCCCAGCGTTTAGGGGTTCCGTTGCGCGCCTGGGATTCCGATCTGCTCCCGGATCCGGTCGAGGCGCTGGGCAATTCCCATCACGCAAAGGAGATCGAGGTCGAAGGTGGGGTTGTTGAGGTACTCGCAACACCCGGGCATTCATCGGACAGCGTGTGCTTCGTGATTGGTTCGATGATCCTCACCGGAGACACGGTGCTCGGTCGAGGCACCACTCTTGTTGCACATCCAGACGGCCGTCTCGATGACTACCTCGCGAGTTTGGATCTGCTCGCGCGAACATGCGAGGAGCGAAGCATCGACTCACTGCTGCCTGGACACGGCCCCACGGTTGACCAGCCGCGGTCGATTGTCTCGACCTACATCTCCCACCGGCACGAGCGGCTCGAGGAAATTTCCGCCGCGATGACGGCGGGTGCGCAGACAGCCGAGGAAATCGTCGAGCGCGTGTACGTCGATATTCCCGTCGAGGTGCGGCCGGCCGCACTCGCGACGGTCCTCGCCCAGATCGAGTACCTGGACAGGAACTAACGAGCGCGTTTACCGAGTCTTTCGACGTCGGTGATGAGTACTTGGCGTGATTCCAATTTGATCCAGCCGCGGTGCCCAAACTCGGCCAGCGCCTTATTCACCGTTTCGCGCGATGCACCTACGAGTTGGGCGAGTTCCTCTTGGGTCATGTCGTGGGTAACGAGGAGGCCGTCGGGGGTGAGGGTGCCGAACTTCTCGCCGAGTTCCATCAGCGCTTTGGCCACGCGTCCTGGAACATCGGAGAACACGAGGTCTGCCATCGCCTCGTTGGTGCGACGCAATCGTCGAGCGAGGGCCTGCAGAAGGGCCGCAGCAACGGCCGGGCGGCCTTCGAGCAGCGGCATCAATTGCTCATTGCCGAGTGCGAGAACCGTGGCTTCGGTTAGTGCAGTGGCCGTCGAGGTCCGAAGACCCGGATCGAACAGGCTCAACTCCCCGAACATCTCGCCGGGTCCGAGGACTGCCATCAGCGATTCACGACCATCGGGGGCACCGTGGCCAAGCTTCACCTTGCCGTCGAGGATCAGGTAGAGGTGATCACCGGGCTCACCCTCGTGAAACAGTTCCTGTCCCTTAGCAACACGAATCTCCGTCAGGGAAGCGCGAAGAGCTTCGGCTCCCTGCGGACCCAGCGCCGAGAACAACGGGGTGTTGGCCAAGACGTTGTCCACGAGCGAACCTTTCTCAACGGGGAAGTCGGATTTTCCCTGTGCGCTGACCTCATTGTGTCGTAGTCGGGTGTCACCGAAACGGACAGGGTCGGACAGGAAACCGAACACCAGGAGATTCGCAGCTTCGACGACGACGCTTACCCTGGTCACATGCCGCGTTTCTCGCAGCCGTTGGACGGCGAGCCTCTCAAGGAGTTGCGGCGTCGAGCGCGAGCGATCTACCGAGGCCTTGCGAAGACCTATCCGGATGCGCACTGCGAGTTGGACTTCTCAACTCCGCTGGAGCTTCTTGTCGCCACCGTCTTGAGTGCGCAGTGCACCGACCAGCGGGTGAACAAGGTGACCCCGGCGCTCTTCGCGAGTTATCCGTCTGCTGAGGACTTCGCGGGTGCTGCGCGCGAGGAATTGGAGCAGGCCATCGCGCCTACCGGCTTCTTCCGGCAGAAGGCCCAGACCATTCAGCAGATTTCCCAGCGCCTCTGCGACGACTTCGGTGGAGAGGTTCCAGCAGACCGAGACTCCCTGGTCTCCCTTCCCGGAGTGGGGCGTAAGACGGCAAACGTGGTGCTCGGAAACGCCTTTGACATTCCGGGCATCACTGTGGACACGCACTTCGGGCGACTTGCCCATCGTTTTGGCTGGACCACTCAAAAGAACACCGACAAGATCGAGGCCGACGTTGCCGCCTTATTCCCGGAGAAGGATCACACGATGCTGTCGCACTATGTGGTCTGGCACGGGCGACGCATCTGCCATGCGCGCAAACCTGCGTGCGGTGCTTGCCCCGTTGCGTCGCTCTGCCCAAGTTTCGGGGAGGGGCCCACGGATCCGGAGGTGGCCTCAGCGCTGGTCCGAACCCAGGGTCGCGCATGAAGCTTCTCGGCCTTGCCTTCGCTGCCATCGCTCTGCTCGCGGGATGTGCGAACGGGGCGCCGGTTTCTACCCAGGCGTCGGCCGCAACTGACGCTGCTCCAGCACCCATGGTCACAACGCAGAAGGATCCGGATCTGTTGCCGCTCATCGAGCAGGCAGGTCTGGATCCGTGCCCGCCGGGAGATCCCAGTCCCGATGCCGCGATTCCCGGGTTGCCGGCGGTGTCCTTTCGTTGCCTTGGGTTCGGCCCTGATGTAGACCTGTCGGCTGTTCGGGGGATGCCTCTGGTGGTCAATGTTTGGGCATCCTGGTGTCCGCCGTGCATAGCCGAGATGCCGATCCTCACGGCAGCGGCCGCCGATCTCCGCGGAGAGGTCCAGTTCCTCGGGGTGGACATCCAGGACCAGGATGCATCGGCCTTACAGATGATGAGCGACTTCGGATCGGACTTCCCGTCGGTGGTTGATGAGGACGGCAGTATCCGCGGGTTGATGGCGATCTCGGGACCGCCGGTGACCTTTTTCGTTAACGACAAGGGTGTGATCGTCGGGCGGCACAACGGAGCTCTCCCTAGTACCGAGTACTTCAATGCACTTCTTGAGCAGTACCTCGGCGTTCGTCGATGAGGTGGCGCAGTCACGGCTACGTCGATAAGGAAGCGTTAGCACGCATTCCGAAGTGGCTGTCGCCCCTAGCGATGGCCCTGCCGACCGTGAACTCCGCGGACGTCACTCGCTTCGTCCCCGTTGATGGAAGCGGCAGGCACGCCGCGGTCCTGGTCCTCTTCGGCAATGGCCCGGATGTCCTATTGATCGAACGTGCCCGAGGCGATGATGCACACGCCGGCCAACCGGCTTTCCCCGGTGGCATGGCTGAACCGTTCGATGCGGACGCCGTGTCTACGGCGCTGCGCGAGGCGCAGGAGGAAACTGGAGTCGATGTCTCGGGGGTCACTGTCTTCGGTGCACTGCCCGACCTGTGGGTTCCGGTCAGTGATTTTGTCGTCACTCCAGTGTTGGGCTGGTGGCATCAGCCCTCCCACGTGGCCGTGCAGGATCACAGTGAGGTCTCCCGCGTTGAGCGCATCGCGCTGGCTGATCTGGTGTCTCCGAGCAATAGATGCACGGCCGTTCACCCCTCCGGCTATCGCGGACCCGGCTTTCTCGTCAATGACATGCTGGTGTGGGGGTTCACCGCTGGCGTCTTGTCGGGAGTCATCGACTACGGCGGTTGGGCGCAGGAGTGGGATGCCTCGCGCGCGGTGGAGATCATGAAGTGAACCTCGTTGACTGGTTGATGATCGGGGCCCTCGTCATCTTCGCTCTCGTTGGATGGCGTCAGGGCTTCGTCGCTGGAGCGCTTTCCTTCCTCGGGTTCTTGGGAGGCGGGTTGCTGGCCGTGCTCTGGTTGCCGGACGTCGTTGAATCCTTGGTCGAGTCCGGACCGCTTCGGATCGCGCTTGTTGCCCTCGGCGTGCTCGTGAGCGCCATCGTTGGCCAAATCCTGTTGTCGATGCTTGGACGACGTTTGCGGTCTTCCATGACCTGGCGTCCGGTTCGCTTCGTCGACAATCTTGGCGGCGCCGCATTGAATGTTCTGGCTCTAGCGCTCGTCGCATGGGTCATCGCGAGCGTGGTCGCTTTCCTTCCTCGAAGCGATATCACTCGTCAGGTCAATGATTCATTCGTCTTGACGACCACGGATCGATTTCTGCCCGATGCCGCTCGATCTGCCTTCTCGAGCCTTCGTGACCTCGTGGGAGAAACCGCTGTTCCACGAGTGTTCGCCGGGCTCACCCCGATCCCCGGACCGGAAGTCGACGCTCCCATTCCCGAACCTGCGCGCTCAGCGGTGGAGGTCATTCGTGACTCGACCGTGCGACTCACGGGCAGTGCAGAGAAGTGCGGAACGATCGTGACCGGATCCGGGTTCGCGCTCGAGCCTGAGTTGATCGTCACCAACGCGCACGTTGTTGCAGGGGTCGAGGACCTCGTAGTCCGAGTTCGACCGAAGCAGACGGCTCAGCGGGCGCGAGTGGTGTACTTCGATCCGGAAACGGATATTGCGTTGGTGCGGACACAGGGCCTGCAGGCCCGCTCGGCTCGGCTGGCAATGGATCAGCTGGAGTCGGGAGAATCCGGCGTCGTTACTGGATTTCCGCGCGGGGAACGATTCGAAGCCCGGTCTGTCCGCGTGCGCACCCGCGTCACTGCCCGGGGCGAGTCCATCTACGGAGATCCCGGTGCTGAGCGATCGGTATACGTTCTTCGCGGGTCCGTCGAGCAAGGAAATTCGGGGGGTCCGCTTACCGACGAGTTAGGCGAGGTACACGGGATGGTCTTCGCCGCGGGACTCGAGGAACAGGATGCGGCATACGCATTGACGAATGACGAGATCCGTCGCGCTGTCGCAGCGGCTGGGGCCGCCGACGAGCCAGTCGCCAATGGTTCATGTGAGTTGCGATAGCGATTCAAGTACGAAGGCCACATCGATCACTGCGGGAACGCGTCCGGCAGCCAATTCCGCGCGGAAGCGTTCTTCGGCCCGCTCGGCAACGCGCGTACAACCGACGGGATTTCCGCGCGAATGATGGGTGAGCGCCGCACCCCATTGGGCGAGGGCCTGCCACGAGTCTCGTTCGTCGTCGGGCGCACATTTCCAGCGTTGCTCGAAGACTTCATGGGCATGAAAGGGCAACCCATCGTTCAGGTAGGACGTGGCCTGTGACCAGGCTTCGTCGCCGTCGATGTACCCGCGATCGGGAACGGTTGGGAAAGAACGGGGATCACCAACGGGCAAAGGTCGACCGAGTCGGTCCCGCGGCCGCTCACTGCTCGCCGACATTGGATCTGCCAAACGTTTTATCTACTCGCGTTGTCCCTACTCGGTGATGGACGGGCGACCCATCGCCTGCGAGACCGCGTCTGTGGTCGCCTTCCATTCCTTCTGAGCAACGGTGAGCCCGGTGATCTTGCCGGAGCGAACCTTGGCCACCAGACCGGCGACGATCGCCAGCAGAAGCAAGATTCCGGTGACGATGAGGAAACCAGCCCACACGGGCAAGCCGAGAGCGGCGATGCCGAAGGCGAGAGCGATCAGCCCAAACAGCCCGGCCATGGAGAGCCCGGTCAGCGCGATGATCCCGAAGACCGATACGACCGCGACCTGTTGTCCGGCCTGCTGAGCCTCAGTCTTGGTGAGTGCCACCTGCGCATTGAGCAGAGTCTTGGCATCTCGAACGACGTTGGAGATGAGCGAGCCGAGACTTGGTTGATCGGCCATGGTTCCTCCGTGTGAGATCGCGTCACGACGCTCGACTCAAGCGTCACGAGAGTTCAGGCTAGCGTTGCGGAGGGTCAGGCGTCTCGGTGGTTCCGTCGAAATCGACGCCCCGAGTGTCCTGGTAGACGTCAGGGATGCCGTCATTGTTCGCGTCGACGTCTTCGCTCGCCGCCAGCCGGCCGTAGTGCTTTCCCCGCATCGTCAGGGCCACGGCGGCGAGCAGCGCTGCCACCAGGGACGCGGCAAGAATGGCACCCTTTGCCGATTCCAGGGTTTCGTAGTCGCCCTTGTATCCGAGCTCGGCAATGAGCAAAGCCACGGTGAACCCGATACCGGCGAGAACACCTATCGCTCCCACATCCCGCCAGGCGATGCCTTTCGCGAGAGTCGCCCGAGTGAATGTTGCGGTAACCCACGCGAAGAGCAAGACACCGAGCGGCTTTCCGATCACAAGTCCGACCAGTACACCTAGGGCGACCGGAGCGGTGAGTGCATCGACGATGCCGATAGAGCGGAGGTCCACACCGGCCGCCATGAAAGCGAAGATCGGTACTGCGATTCCGGCGCTGATGGGGTGGATCCGGTGGGCGAGGCGATCGGCGGGTGATTCGGCCTCGCCAGGGTCGGTCTTGACGCGGGTGAGCAGACCGAGCACAACGCCGGCCACTGTCGCGTGGACACCCGACTTGTAGGTGAAGTACCAGGCGATGAGCGCGATCGGGACGTAGAACCACGGTGAGGTCCAGCGGAACTTCTGGGCTAGTGCGTAGGCGACGAAGGTAACGAGCGCCGCGACGAACCAGGGCAACGAGAACTTGTCGGAGTAGAAGATTGCGATGACCGCGATGGCGCCGAGGTCGTCCACGACAGCAAGTGTCAGAAGGAAGGCTCGGAGAGCCACCGGGAGTTTGCGACCGAACACCGCGAGAACTGCGAGGGCGAAGGCGATGTCCGTCGCCATCGGGATCCCCCACCCGGTAGTGGAGCCGCCTTCCATCGAAGCGTTGATTGCCAGATAGAGCCCGGCGGGCACGATCATTCCGCCGAGCGCGGCGATCGCAGGGACCGCGGCTTGGGAGGGCTTGGAAAGCGAACCCACGATGAGTTCGTGCTTGAGTTCGAGACCGACGACGAAGAAGAAGATCGCGAGGAGGGCGTCGGCTGCCCACGCGTTGAGGGTGAGATTGATGCCGAGGAAGGGAATCCCTACTTCGTAGTTGACCAGGCTGACGTATCCATCACCCCAGGGGGAGTTCACCCAGATCAGGGCGATCGCAGCCGCCACGATCAGCAATACGCCGCCAACGGTCTCGTCGCGGAGATACGACAGGATCCAGCCACGCTCGCGCAGCGAAGGGCGGGTCAGGACCTTGTGTTCCTCCATGGTCCGACCATATCCGCGGATCGGTAGCCTCACTAATCGTGACCGGTCGCCTAGAGATCACCATCGATTGCCGAGACCTTGCGGTCATGTCTCACTTCTGGACAAAGCTGTTGGAGTACGACGACGCCGAACCCATGGACGACATCTACTGGGCGGCGGTAGATCCGAAGGGCAACGGTCCGCGGCTGGTGTTCCAGCGAGTGGACGATCGGCCCGTCGAGAAGTCGCCAGTACACCTCGATCTCCATGTGGACGATCTCGACGGTGCTTCCGCAACCGTCTCAGCGATGGGTGGAACCAGAATCGATCAGGCGCCGATCACCGAAGCCGGGTCTACGTGGATGCGGTTCGAAGACCCGGAAGGCAATGTCTTCTGCCTGGTCCTTGCTCGATCGAACTCCTAGTCCTCGTCGCTTCCTGAATCCAGACCGGTGGCGATGAGATTCATGACCGTGGGATCAGCCAACGTGGTCACATCGCCCATGTCGCGGTGCTCGGCGACATCACGCAGGAGACGACGCATGATCTTGCCCGACCGGGTCTTGGGGAGTTCGGGGACAACCATGATCTGTCGAGGCTTGGCGATCGGCCCGATCTCCTTGGCGACATGATCGCGCAGGTCTTTCACTAGTTGCTCGCCCTTGGCGGTCTCCTCAGGAACACCGCCGCGCAGGATGACGAAGGCGACGATGCCCTGCCCGGTGGTCTCATCGGCAGCACCGACAACGGCTGCTTCTGCGACTGCCTCGTGGGAGACGAGCGCAGACTCGACCTCGGTGGTGGAGATGCGGTGACCGGAGACGTTCATGACGTCATCTACCCGCCCAAGTAGCCAGATGGCTCCGTCGTCGTCGAGCTTTGCACCGTCGCCCGCGAAGTACAGGCCAGCAAAGCGCGACCAGTAGGTCTCCTTGAAACGCTCCGGATCTCCCCATATTCCGCGGAGCATCGACGGCCACGGCTCGGTCAAGACGAGGTAGCCACCACCGCCGTTGCCAACGGGAGTTGCGTTGTCATCGACCACGGCCATTCCGATCCCCGGAAGCGGTCCCATCGCTGAACCGGGTTTGCACCCGGTGACTCCGGGCAGCGGGCTGATCATGATCGCGCCGGTCTCGGTCTGCCACCAGGTATCGACGATCGGACACGTCCCGCCACCGATCACATCGCGGTACCACATCCACGCTTCCGGGTTGATGGGTTCACCGACGGAACCGAGGAGCCGCAGAGACGACAGATCGTGCGACTTCGGGAGTTCGTCACCCCACTTCATGAAGGTGCGAATGGCCGTCGGAGCGGTGTAGAAGAGCGTGACGCCGTGGCGTTCGACGATGTCCCACCATCGATCCTTGTTGGGCGTATCGGGTGTGCCCTCGTAGACGACCTGAGTAACCCTGTTCGCGAGTGGCCCATAGACGATGTACGAGTGACCGGTCACCCAGCCGATGTCAGCGGTACACCAGTAGACGTCGTCGTCGGGCTTGAGATCGAAGACATTGCGATGGGTGAACGCGGCTTGCGTCAGGTAACCGCCGCTGGTGTGCAAAATGCCCTTGGGTTTTCCGGTAGTACCGGACGTGTAGAGGATGAATAGCGGGTGTTCGGAATCGAAGGCCTCGGGCGTGTGATCTGTCGACTGTCGTTCGACGATGTCATGCCACCACACATCACGATCGTCATTCCATTCCACATCACTACCGGTCCGCTTGACGACCAGCACATTCTTCACACTGGGTGATTCCGCAACGGCTTCGTCGACAGCGGGCTTGAGCGGCATGGCCGATCCGCGCCGGTTCTGCCCGTCCGCGGTGATAACGAGGACTGCCTGCGCGTCCTCGATGCGGCTTCGGAGCGCCTCGGAACTGAAACCGGCGAACACGACTGAGTGCGCGGCACCGATGCGAGCGCAGGCAAGCATCGCAACGATCGCCTCGGGAATCATCGGCATGTAGATGGCAACTCGATCACCCGCGGTCACGCCGAGTTCGATGAGCGCGTTCGCGGCCTGCGAGACGTCGTCCTTCAATTCCGCATACGTGATGTCGCGACGATCGCCGGGCTCGCCTTCGAAGCGGATAGCGACCTGACCCCCGAAACCGTTGTCGACATGCCGATCCACGCAGTTGTAAGCCACGTTCAACGTGCCGCCTAAGAACCACTTGGCGAACGGCGCATCGCTCCAGTCGAGGACCTCGTCGAAATCCTTTGCCCAGGTGAGGTAGCGGGCCTGCTCGGCCCAGAAGGCGAGTCGATCGTGTGCTGCGTCGTCGTACATCGCACCCGTGGCATTGGCTTGGGCGGCGAACTCGGGAGACGGCGGGAAGACGCGCTCCTCGTGCAGCAGGTTCTCGAGTGCCTCGTTACTCACAGGGATCCTTTCAACGGCGGTGGCACCACTAAACCAAATCGGGACCTTCGATGTCGGGCAAATCGGGCAATGCAGTCGGCTGGCGATGGGCCATTTAGCGTTGGGCCATGTCCTCCTCGGTTATCGACGCCGTACGCCGCATCGCATCGGAACCGCAGATCGCCCGATCCGTGGAGACTTCCCGTGGTGCCGTAGACGAGTTGCTGTGGCGCAGGGACGTTCGGTCTGCAGCCGCGGAGTACACGGCGGCATCGAGGATTCGGGGTGCGCAGGAGTCGGCCGCTATGGACGGAGCTGACATTGCGGTTGCCGATGAGTCTCCGATGGGGCGGGTGCTCGCCGCAGCCCAAGCGGTTACCGGGGATGTGCCAACCCAGGTGGAGACGTGGTCTCGCGCGCCACTTCAGGTCCTTGCCCACTTGCACGCCATCGCAGCGCACGGTGCAGAGCCAGATGAGGCGCTGGGCCGACCGCGCTCGGAGGGAGTGGCGATCGACGATCCGCTCAATCTGGGTGCCGCTCCTTCCGCACGGGAAGCAGCCGGCCGATTGGCTCTGCTGAGTGAGTTGGTGACGTCAGCCCGGGAGGAGTCCGCACTTGTTGTCGCGGGCGTGGTGCATGGCGAGATCCTGGCGATTCGTCCCTTTGCCTGGGGCTCAGGGTTAATCGCCCGCGCGAGCGTTCGACTCGTCCTCGCTGATCGTGGCGTTGATCCGGCGTTGTTCTCGATACCGGAGGCCGGAATGATGCAAATGGGTCGCACGAAATGCGTTCGGGCTGTTCGCGCGTACGCCGACGGTGATATGCCGACCTACTTCCATTGGTTCCTGCAGTCAGTGGAGTTGGGTGCACGAGCCGCCTAACTGCAGTCGCCGATTCGCTGAGGCCTGCAGCTGTAGTCGTAACCACGCTCGTTTTGTGACGACAACTGCAAGTTTCGCGACTTACGTGCGCATGCCGCGACGGTGCGCGTACCAGGTGAGGCCGAGAGCCACGGCGCCTAGGGCGACACTCGCTCCGGCTGCGACCGCCTGCCGGGTCTCGATGGTCCGACCCATGTCGACAGGCCGCGCGAAGTCCGAGATCGGCCAGCCTCGCTCGACCGCGATCGCCCGGAGAGCGGAATCGGGATTCACCGCCACCGGGTTGCCTACGGCTTCGAGCATGGGCAGGTCGGTCTGGGAATCGGAGTAGGCGAAGCACTCGTCGAGGTTGTAGCCGCGCTCTTCCGCGAGCGAGCGCATGGCGTCCGCTTTCCCTTCTCCATACGCGTAGAAGAGGATTTCCCCGGTATAGCGGCCGTCTTCGATGGCCACCTGGGTGCCGATGGCGAGGTCGGCTCCGAGTCGGGCGCCGATTGGCTCGACCACATCGGTCCCCGACGACGAGATGATGATGATGTCCCGCCCGGCCGCTCGATGCTCGGCGATGAGCTCAACCGCTTCCTCATAGATCATGGGATCGACGATCTCGTCGAGGGTTTCCGCGACGATCTGCTGGACCTTGTCCACCTCCCATCCTGTGACGAGCGCAGACATGTACTCACGCATCGTTTCCATCTGATCGTGATCGGCGCCGGAGGCGAGGAACATGAATTGGGCGTAGGCGCTGCGGACCACATCCGATCGACCGATCAAGCCCTCGCGGTAGAACGGACGAGCGAAGGCGAAGGAACTCGACTTGGCGAGGATCGTCTTGTCGAGATCGAAGAACGCGGCTGAGGTCACTGCAACACCGTAATCCTGAACCGTGAATTCGCGGTAATGCACAGGTGGCGCAATCTCATCCACAGGC
>Ga0181594_10002985_pt1 | contig 15390 bp, 20 predicted proteins | sample 071ome_18_FD_145603 | JGI IMG/M metagenome (GOLD analysis project Ga0181594, IMG submission 145603) | Coastal salt marsh microbial communities from the Groves Creek Marsh, Skidaway Island, Georgia - 071413BT metaG (spades assembly) | ecosystem: Environmental > Aquatic > Marine > Intertidal zone... | reverse complement strand
TATCCTCTAGTTGCTTAGCCTTCTCCCAATGTTCAGGTGTGATACTGCTACCTGCTTGTGACATATCTACTCCTTAAGCATTTGTCTGTAAGTTTGGTAGAGGTTATCTACATTGACAGTAACATTGCCAGATAGTTTCTGCTCTCGTCTTTCTCTAGCTTCATCACTCCTCTTGTGATCTCTCCACCAGATTTGTAACTCTAGAGATTTAGTAGTAACATCGTTGGCTTTACACCAAGTACATAGTAGAGCAGTAAGACTGTCTAAGCCCTCTTGAACTCCATATTGGCCTACTTGTTTGTACTCAGGGCGTAAACCTACCTCGTATAAGAAACCTGCTACTCGCTTGTTCTCTCGCTCTCTAGCAGTAGGTTCCATGTAATCTGATCTGCAAGGCATTAGCTCACCCCCAACATAAGACGACAATCATCCTGCATTTCAGCAATAATGGTTTCTATGGTTTTTTCTGAGCCGTAGTCTTTCAATAACTCTAACTTAGTTTGCATTCTAAATCTCCCCCTCTTTCCAGTAATGTTCAATGTCTTTGACACTAGTGTTGTGAAGATGTAAGTAGTATACCACCTTCTCAATATTAGCTTCAACATACTTCACATAATCATCCCACTCATTAGCTACTGGGTAGCCTTCTGTGTCTACTCCTACGTCATCTGTATCGTAAGCGTTACCATACCACTCAGATAATCCCCAACCATGGTCACAGTCAGTTACTTCTCGTACTACTGGCAGGTCTAACCAATTAACCTTGAGGAGTTGATCAACTAGCTTCTCAACGTATACAAAGTTAACCTTCTCACTAGCTGTATGCTGGTGTATATAACCTGCTGCTACATTCACACACTCAGGGATAAAGGTATTAAACTCTGAATTGTCAGTAAAGACCCCCTCGTTAGAAGGTAAGTGCCCCATGTCTAGCTCATCAGCTAGTGCCTCAGCAAACTCATCGCTAGCACCTTTACCAGTAGCTTGGTGTGTGATGATCTCATACTCACCAGCTCTGTCTACTTCTACACACATTAAGAAGGAAGATAGCCACTCTTGCATTGTGTCAGCAATAAAGCTAGCACCAATCAAGCCTTTCTCTTCTCCTACTGTGAAGAGATAAGTACCTCCTACACCTGCTTGTATCATTCGTAAGTTAGTGTAGATTCCTACCCCATCATCAGCACCTAAACACCCTACCTGTTTGTTCGCTACATGGTAGTAGTTCTTCTCTTCTAGAACCTGAACTACTGTAGCCTCCATAGTATGACAGGTGTCAATGTGTGCTACAAATAAGATAGGGTCATCATTAACTTTAACGTAGTGATTACCCATAGAGTCAGTAGTAAAGGAGTACCCTAGCTGCTTAATCATAGGCTGTAGGTATTGAGTTACAAAGTCGTACTCACTTGATGAACCATGACATCTGGCATAACTGAGGATCTTTTTAAGGGTTAATGTTAGCATAATACTACTCTCCTGAATTATTTTCTTGTTAATTGTTTACTTCTTCTTAAATTTATGCTATAATTATTACTATCTTAAGGAATAGCTTAAGGAGTAGGGTAAGAAAGTAGAAATACTCCTTACTTACTTCTGATATTACTCCTTAGTAACTAACCTAGTGCTACTCCTTAGTCATCGTCACTGTTACAGTAGCAGTCGTAGCAACAATCACCTACTCCATCTACCCAGTAAATGTCCTCCCTCTCTACCTCTTCTCCACAATTATCACACTCTGTTGTACTTTTAACCCCTACCCCTGAGTCAATACAGCCATAGTAGCTACCACCATCAATAATGACAGACTCTTTACTATGATCAATACTGACAAAATTAGTACAACTGTCAAGGTAAGGTAGTAGTACATCGCCATTACAAGTAGTGTTATAAGACAGCTCATGGTCTAGTAGATCTTCATAGTTAATGTCGAAGTCCGTAAAGCTGATAATTTCTAGTCCATACTTATTGACATACCCGCTGTTCAGCTTAGAGCCGATAGACCTAGCTACATAAGGGAACTCTTTATTGCTAGAACAATCCTTGATCAGTAACAGTAAGCAGTCACTATCCTCATAAGCCATGGTAGGGTGTTCATCACTCTCTAGCTCATAGCACCCAGAAGTCTTAGACATGCAGCTGTCTAGGTTCTGATCCTCTGACAGCTGAATATAACACTCAGGAATGTAGTGATCAGTGATGAACATCTCAAACTGCTTAGGCTTAAAGCTTACATGTTTAGATAGATTAGTAACCTCATACTCAGTGAACCCTACTGATCTTAACCAACGACCTAGCTTCATAGGGTTACGTACTAGCTCTATCTCACGAACCTCTTCTTTGTACCCACCAGCAGGGGAATAGTTCTCAAAAAATAGATCGATCTTAGGAGCTACTAATCCTCCTTCTTGAATACATAGCTTTAGGTAGAAGCTAAGAGTACAACGAGAATCTTTGATGTTTCCCCAACCACCACCAGTACCATTAGTGAGCCTGAAGAAGCCATACATCCTGCTAGGTTGGGAGTAAAGAGCGGATAGTATAAACTTATTAGGGTCTTCGGTAACATTCTTGACCATAATATCTAAGAGACTACCTTCATTGTTACACATCAACCGCAGTAAGTCCTCATTTCTTAGGTCTTTCATGTAGCTAACTTCACGGTCACCTAACAATTCTTTCCAGAAGAGCTCGTTGTCCATGGAGTGAGAACCAATATCAGTGTGGTGGCTAATCTTACTCCTAACCCCCCTTTCGTCAAGAGCAACCTCTACCACTTTCTTAGCTTCTGGATAATACTTAGAGAAATTCTCCTTTGTATACTCTTCAATATACTCTACAATTTCAGGGATACTAGCACGATAGTCCATAACTTACCTCTTCTTACATTAATATTAGCCTTTTCTAGCTCATGAGAGCTTACTACAGGGTTTTATAGGGAAAAGTAAGGCTACCCTACTAGGTACTGCTTAGGGAGCCTTACAGAGCTTCTGAGTTATTAGTCTAAATTTTGGATAGTGGCCTTAAGTTCTTCCACTTTAGCTTCTAACTCTTTGAGTTGTTGTTCTGCTAACTCTTTAGGAGTAGGTTCAGAAGGTTTGATACGGTAAGTATTATCTTCCCACCAATTAGGAGACTTCTTATCTACCCACTCCTTATTATTAAAGTATTGAATCTCAGCACCATCAGCCCATGCCTTGATTAGCTCAGCATGTTTGTGAGGGGGGTTAGGGTACGCAGGTTTTACCAGTTCAAAGGTTTTCCCACCAATAAACCCATCGTATACTCCTGTAAGGCTGTTCCCAATGGCAGGACTTACTTTGTATCCTACTTCACCATTATAGCCCCCTGTTTCAATAATAGTTACTTCTCTTCCTAAGTGCTCGTCACCACAACCCCATCCAGTTTTTACTACTCTAACTTTGTCACCTACTTTGTACATAATCACAACTCCTTAGTTTCTAGGCTCATAGCCTTAGCTTTACAATCAAGATCACACAAAGGTACAGTGATAACCTCAGAGGCTAACGCTATACCTGAGCATACCAGTAGCACTATCGCTAAGATAATGCTAGTTATTGTTTCATCACTCATGATGCTAACTTACCAGAATCTAAAAGCTTAACAATCTCTGCTTTCTGCTTCTTAAGGTCAGACACCATGTTAGTGATACGCTTAGACTCTACCTGTACAGACTCCAAGTTATCAATTTCAAGGTTGACTTTGTTGATAGCCTCAATAGCTTGTGCCTCAGTTAGCTTCTGAGTATCAATACCATAGACAGTATAGCCAGTTACTTTGTCGAAAGCTTTAGATGAATCGGTAGAAAACATAGGGATTTCTCCTTGTTGGATACATTCTAGGTTAGTTGTTTTTTCAGTGTCTTGATTAGGGAACACTTTGTAATGCTCTAATACGTGACTAGGGTAGTCAATTACGTGAGCAGTTACTGACAGAGCTTTACGGAATAGGTGGTATCGTGGACTGGTAGTTGTCAGTAAAACAATACTAGACGGATCTACCCTATCAGAATGGTCTATTAATACTTTCATTAGGTAGTGAAAAGATACATCTGAGTATAGGGTTTCTGAGACAGTTCTGTTACGTGGGTATCCAGCCCTAACTATTAAAGTCTTGAAACTTACAGGACTACCGCCAGTTAACATATCTATATAGGCGTTAATAACCGTATCTAGCAGCTTTTTGTCATTGTCAATGGTCAGTGTTAGGTCACTAAACCAGTCTTTTTCCATGATATTCTCCTTACAAGTATTTAGACTTAAGAAAGCTAGCTGAGTCTTGAGCTAACTTCTTTGTTGGTTGAACATCTACTACTATACCATTGTAACTTACATGCCAAGCCACCTTAGCTGGTGATCTTACTACTTTTAACATTGTCTTATCTTCCTTAACTTACAAAGTAGTTAGAGAGAAGCAGGTACACAACAAAGAACTAAGATGGTAAACCATGCTAGACTAGTTGCTGCTACTGTACCTGAATCATGAGGGAAAGCCTTATCCAGATATTTGTTGATAAGATAAGCAGTAGAATCACCAATAGGCAAAGACACTACCGCCAGTAATGCTACTAGAATTATTGTATCCATTTAGATACTCCTTAGTTACCAAACTGTCATAATAGCCACTAAGATAATAGACAACACTACTATCTTAGCTGTTTCTTTAGTAAGACTATCCATTCTTGGTTACTCCTGTATATAATAACACTTATTGCTAGACACTCCTTAAAGTGCCTAGTCATAAGTATTACAAGGCTAGTGTGAAAGCTAGCATTAGTAGCACATAGCCGAGTAAGAAGTTCATAAAGACCCCTTATGCAATAGCTTTTAGCTTGCTTAGATCTTCTTTGCTAACTGAGATTAGCTTAGCTTTAGCGGGATCATTAGCTGCCTCTATCTGCATCTTCTCGGCTTTAGCCACTAGGTTAGCAATCTGCTCATGTAGATCGAAACCTTTAAACACTGGTTCAGGCTTTAGCTCCCACCACGGTTGCTCTTTAGCTCCTTCAATGTCAATAGCTTCTTTGCCCTTCCAAGCTGTAAAACCTTCACTTTCTGAGCCTACTGATAGACCACCGTACTTAACGAAGAATTCTACCAGTGCTTTAGCTCGTACACCTTTGCCTAATGCCTTCACTAGGTCATTAGCTTTGGAGTAGTCACCATGTTTCTTAGCATGTAGTAGAACAGCTACAGAGGCATATTGGATTTGCTTTTGCATAGTATCGACTGACTTAACAGCGTTAGCTATTAGCTGATCTACTTTGTCGGCTGTTACTGCTTTGTAATTAAACTTAACTTTACTCATCTTATTTTCCTCTTAATTACTGTTTAGTTATGACCACTACAAAGACAGTAGCCATAAGTAAAGAGTAAAGAAGATGATCAACCATGCTACCATGTAGGACGCGTTCCAGTGGCTACTTCAAGGTTTCTGCTAAAGACTTGCTTCCGAAGGATCGTGTATTCGGCTAGTTTCTAAAGTTACTAACTTTCAGCTATCTCCGCCACTGTACTAACAGTAGTTTAGGTTGATCTAACTTTTTCGCTAGCTTCTTTAGTTGCTAACGCTGGTGTATTGAAGTGGTGTTACCCTTAACTATAAACCCACCAGAGGTCTGAGGTTGCTTTGTTTAAGAGTAGCTGCTCTATAAGTACCCAGTGTATAGACTCTGAAACTAATGTCAATAACTTTTTGAAATTAATTTCTAGCTTCTTAACACTTCTATAAACCCCTAGTTATTAGAGGCTTATAGAAGGGCTATTTAGCCCTTACTTGTTCTTAACTCTTTCTTTGTAATCCTTCAAGTGTTCTAGAAATTGTTGATCATTCATGAACCCAGTGATTGTCAGAATGTCAGTGTTAGGATAGTAGGTGTTTTGGATATCTACCAGTTCTTCCCATTCTTTAGTTTCGTATCTTGCCATTTATTTGCTTCCCGTGTTAGTTGATGATTCTCATTATAGTGTGCTCAAAACTAATGTCAATAACTTTCTGAAATTAATTTCTAAACCCGATAAACGGCATACCTATCACTAGTGCCAGTGGTTAGAGCCTTAGGCTATCTGATCGCCCTTGCTCCATGTCAACCATAGTACAAAGGAGTAGAGTAGATAGCTAATGATTTGTAACTATCAGTAAGTCGAGAGTGATAGGTAAAGACTATGAAGGTTAGTTGCTAGGTGGTTAGCATGTTACAAAGCAGTAGTCTAGTAGTATTTATCTATCTTCTTACATTAGTTGATAGGTTATAGCTATGATAGTAACTATCTATGGTAACTATGATAGTGATAGCCTAAAGCTATCCCCTGAGGTGTAGGCTCTGAGGAGTAGTACTGAGTGTTAGCATGATGCTAGCTCTATGGTGTGGTGGTTGCTAGCCTTGATTGCTAGTCTTGGTTGTTAGCCTCAAGGGGTGGCCTAAGGGGTGTAAGAAGTAACCTAAGGAATGCCCTAAGGGATGATGTCCCCCTTACCCTATCTCCACCTACCCTAGAAATAAATTCATACGTACTAGCGCCTGAGGGATACTGTCAGCGTTACACACCGTACTAGCGCCTGAGCACTACTCTCTGAGTAGTAACACCTGAGAAGTAGCACTGAGCATGCTTAGTGTTACCCTTTGTGTACAGCTGAGAAGTAGCTCCTGAGTGCTAGGGTGGGGGGGAACCTTTTGGGTTAGCTCCAAGGGGGGATAGTTCCTCCTGTTACTTATGGGCTAATTTAACAACTGACCCTAACTTCTTAACCTGTTACTTAGGGGTGATTTTAACATCTGACCCTAGCTACTTAGTTAGTACTTACTAACCTACTTCTGTGCTCTTAAGTACTAGCATTATGTTAGTACTGAGTGGTTACTGATAAGTAGTAAACATAAGGGTTACACTCTGAGAAGTTATTACTGAGAAATAAGTAGTACTAGTATAGTTTCTATGAATACTTCTTATACTTACTATTGATTCTATGAATGATACTCATAGTTAGGTTACTGTTAGTTTAAGAAGTAGGAGTCTTACTCCTTAACCTAAGATCATTGTGTCAAGCTAGTCTAGTGCTAATCATCTTCTTACTTAACGCTAACAGTGGTTATGAAGCTAGCACTAGGAGTAGTTATGAAGCTAGCACTAGGAGTAACTACGAAGCTAGCACTAGTACTAACTTAAGAATCAAACAAGTGTTTGAAAATAAAGTTAGTCTAAACTATTGACAAACGGTAATTTGTATGGTAAACTCAAAAACTTCTTAGGCTAGCCTGAAAGGATAAGGAGTAGAAGTAGTAGATAGAAGAAGAAGACTCCTTAAGTTAACAACGACACTAGCACTAAGGTTACTAACAACACAACACCAGAGGGCGAAGCTATGTCAGTAGTAAAACTAGCCTCAGTCAAAGATACTACCATTGAAGAGAGGATCAGTAAGTTTGCTGAAGCTTGGGTTAATGGTGCTAACAAGACTGAATCTTATGCAGCAGCAGGATACAGTTGTCCTACTGCTTCTAATGCATACAACTTCTTTAAGAAGCATCAGGTAGCTATTGTACGAGAAGTACAGCTACACCTACAGAACAAAGTACCATTAGCACTTAAGACTCTTGCTGAGATCATGGTTAATGGGAAGAGTGAGACAGCTAGGGTTAAAGCTAGCTTAGAGATCCTAGACCGAGGAGGCTTTGATAAGCAGACTAGGATTCAGATTAATGAGGAATCTCCTAAGTCACAGGAAGATCTTAAGGCACAGCTTAAAGAACTTCTTACCAGTAACCCAGATATTATGATTGATGGAGAGTAGAATGATTACTTGTCCAGAATGTACAGCAGAGTGGTGGGATGACATAGAGGTATGCCCTGAGTGTCATGCTGATCTAGACTCACCAGTAGAGACTGAACCTAACACACAGGAGCCAGAAGATCCTGAATTACCAGTAGACCAGATGTTCGATCAGCAAGGAGAGTCTACTTTCTACGTTAACACTGACATGGAGGGTTGGGACTAATGTCTGGCTTTGATAAGTTCAAATCTATTATTAAGAAGATAGAAACTGGTAACCTTAAAGATCCTTTTATACGTACTCAGTTAGCTCAAGGTTCTTCTGCTTATGGCCCTTATCAAGTAACTAAGGGACTAGCACTAGACTACATTGATAACGATAAGCTAACTAAGCAAGAGAAAACTGCTCTCAAGGAAATGGTAACTAGACAGATGGTATCCCTACAGATTGGTGGTAGTGATCGTGCTAGGTATGAGGAGGGTGGTGAGAGATATGAGAAAGGTAAGGAGTTTGCTAAGCACTATGGCTACTGCTGTAATACTTCTTTCCTTAATGACTTCGACTATGGTGGTACACTAGGTTACCCTGATCAGTGGAAAGGTCTACTTACTTCTGCACAAGAAGCTATCCTCTTCTTGATCTATGAATCATGTGATTGTGATCCACTAGAAGCAGCAGCAGTGTGGCATGGTGGTAAGGGTTGGCGTACTGGTAAGCATAGAGCACAGACTGATGACTATCGTATGAAGTACTCAACACTAGCATCAGCATAACACACAGGAGCATTTGTTATGGACTTAGATAACCTAACTACTGATGAGCTAGAGCAAGCTATCGCTCTACTTAAAGCTCACGAAGACCATAAGAGATTCAATAAGATCAACTACTTCAGTCCTTATGGTTGGCAATCTGAGTTCATCACTGCATCTTCAGATAACAAGCAGCTACTAGCTATGACAGGTAACCGGTGTGGTAAGACCTACACTGGTGCTTTCATTATGGCTTGTCACCTTACTGGCTTATATCCAGATTGGTGGGATGGTTATAAGTTTGATAAACCTATCATGGCTTGGGCTGCTGGTATCTCTACAGTAACGACTCGTGATATCCTTCAAGCAGAACTCCTAGGGAATCCAGTAGACCCTAGTGCATGGGGTTCTGCTGCTATCCCTTTGGATTGTATTGTACGTACAGTAAACAAAGTAGGTACACCTAATGCAATAGAGTCAGTAGTAGTTAAGCATGTCAGTGGTGGACAAAGCATCCTAACCTTTAAGTCTTATGAGATGTCCCAAGACAAGTTCATGGGGACAGCTATTGATTTAATCTGGCTAGATGAGGAATGTCCTCAGGATGTATTTACCCAGTGTATTACTCGTACTGCTACCACTAATGGTATCACCTACATGACCTTTACTCCTGAGCATGGACTTACTCCTCTAGTAAATGACTTCATGAATGACATTAAGAATGGACAGTTCATGATTACTGCTAGCTGGGATGATGCTCCTCACTTGGATGAAGCTACCAAAGAGCAGCTACTCTCAGTGTACTCTCCTATGGAAAGAGAGATGAGGAGTAAGGGTGTACCATCACTAGGTTCAGGTGTAATCTTCCCTATTGCTGATGATGATATTATAGTTGATCCTTTCGAGATCCCTAGCCACTGGGTTAAGCTGATAGGTATTGACCTAGGGTTTGATCACCCTAACGGTGCAGCTATGGTAACTAAAGATCCAGCTAACAATACTTACTACTTGATTGATGAGTACTCTGAACGTAAGCAAACTATCCCAATGCATGCTGTTGGTATTAGAGCTATGGGTGGAGATACAATCCCTTGTCAGTTCCCCCATGATGCCTTTAAGCATGATGCTGGTGGAAGTGGTAAGCAGTTCATTAAACTATACGAGGCTCAAGGAATCCATGCACTACCTCATACCTTTTCTAATCCACCTTCCTCAGATGGTAAATCCGGTGGTAATTCAGTGGAGTATGGACTACATTGGATGCTTACTAAGATGCAGGAAGGGAAGTTAAAAGTCTTCTCCACTTGTCGTAAATGGTTACAAGAGAAAGCAACCTACCACAGAGACAACGGTAAGGTTATAGCACTAGATGATGACATGATCAGTGCTAGTCGTTATGCTTTCCTAAGCTTAGACAGGTTTGGAACTACAGGCCAGATTGGTAACCAGACATGGGATGATCCTAATTGGGAACCAGTACATTGGCAAGGAGTAGTTTAGCAGGGTTGACAATTTACTTTTATATGTTATAATCCTCATAAATACAACAGGAATTATCTATGGCAGATGAATTGAAACCTATGACAGAAGAGGATCTACTTACTGTCATTGATAGTTATGTTACAGAAGGTTTAGACTATCAACAATCTAAGCTTTCAGGACAGATTGAAAAGTCTATTAAGTATTACTATGGAGAACCCTTAGGGAATGAGATCCAAGGTAGATCTTCAGTAGTGTCTAAGGACGTAGCAGATGCAGTAGATTGGCTAATGCCTTCATTGATGCGTATCTTCGCAGGAGGCAAAGAAGTAGTTCAGTTCGTACCTGAAACTAAGGACGACATTGAAGTAGCTAAGCAAGCACAAGACTACTGTAATTACTTATACAATGTTAAGAACGATGGCTTCCTTAACACTTACTCAGTGATTCAAGACTCCCTCTTAGCTAAGAATGGTATCATGAAGCACTACTACCAAGAGAAGATCAAAGTAGAGTTTGATAGTTTCTCAGGCCTATCACAAGACCAGATTGCTCTTATCTTACTAGAGGACGGAGTAGAACTCCTAGCTCAAACTGCATTACCAGAAGGTACTTACGATATTGAGATTAGTCGTCAGGTAGTGTGCAAGGAGTTGATGGTAGAAGCTATCCCACCTGAAGAGTTCATCATTGATACTTGGTCAGCAACAGTAGATGAAGCTAGCTTCGTTGGACACCGTAGGCTAGTGTCTAGGTCAGAGCTAGTATCTATGGGCTACGATGCTGAGATGGTACAAGGGTTAGATGCAACTAACACTACTTGGTTATCTGGTGGTAATGGTAACTCTATTACACGAGCACGTAACTCTTACGACAATGCTCAATTCCAAGGAACAGGTACAGTCTCTTGGCCTCAGGAAGATAGTCAGGAGAAAGTAGAAGTAATCGAAGGTGTTACATTAGTAGACTTCGATGGTGATGGTATCGCTGAACGAAGACGAGTAGTAGTAGCAGATGGTAACCTACTGCTTAATGAACGTTACGATGAGCCACTATTCACTGACTTCCGTACTCACATTATTGCTCACAAGTTCTATGGGTTGAGTATGTATGATCAACTGAAAGACATTCAGAAGATCAAGACTTCATTACTGCGTAACCTACTAGATAACATGTACACCATGAACAATGGTAGATACGAAGTGTTAGAAGGTCAGGTTAATATGGATGATCTACTTAACAATAGGTTAGGTGGAGTAATCCGAACTAAGATGGCAGGAGCTATCAAGCAGTTAGATACACCTGCTTTGCCTACTGAAAACTTTACTATGTTAGAGTACTTAGATACTCTAAAAGATAACCGTACTGGTATCTCCAAGACAACTAGAGGAATGGATTCTAGCATCTTACATAGTAACCAAGCTGGTAGTGCAGTAGCTGATGTCATGTCAGCAGCAGAACAGAAGCAAGAGTTGATTGCTAGAGTGCTAGCTCACTCCTTCTCTAAACTGTTTAGGAACATTTACAAGCTAACTCTTCTTCACCAAGATCAAGAGGTTATGTTCCAAGTACGAGGTGACTTTGTTACTACTAACCCTACTCACTGGCGTAAGGATTATCGTATTACTCCTGTAGCTGGTATTGGTGATGGTAAGGTAGCAGAGAAGGTAATGGCTTCACAGATGATGCTTAACCTTACTACTTCTTTAGCTCAACAAGGAATGGAAGGTATTTTGTTTGATTATGAGACTGTCTACAATTCCTTAGTAGCGATAACTAAGAACTCTGGCTTTGATGAGCCTCACCTATTCTGGCTTAACCCTAACTCTCCTGAGTCTAAGCAAGCTCAAGCTGCACTAGAACAGAAGAGAGCACAGCCTACTCCTGAACAGATTAAGCTTCAACTAGAGCAACAGAAGCTAGAATTGGATGCTAAGAAAGCTCAGGAAGAAGCAGCAATTAAACGTGAAGAGATTGCTGTAAGGAATAGGGAAGCAGCAGTTAAGGAAAGAGAGTTAGACATTGACCAACAGAAGGTAGACATTGACAGAGCTGAGTACGAACTTAAGTACGCTACTAACATTGCTGAGTTACAGATGGAACTAGAGCAAGGTCGTAGAGTTTCTATTGGTGATACCAACGTACCTAATCCGCGTGATGGTGATCTCGCTAACAGTTAAGCGTTGTCGTTACGCTCTTGGCTACTCTTCGGGGTAGCCCTTTTTCTAACTACAAGGATAACAACTATGAGTAAAGATAACGACATCGTAACCTTTAAGAAGTTTAATGAGTGGATGGATGATGTAGAATCTACTCTTCAAACTAGTATTGTTAATACGAGGATGGATGAAACTAAGGAGAGGGAAGATCTTTACTTCCTTTACCACTCTGTCCAACTACTAAGAGTTAGAGCTGCTTCTGAACTTTACAAAGAAGTAGAAATCCCTAACAACAACTATGATGAGTAACAACGACAACTAGGAGTTTTATTATGTCTGATGTCAACAACCCTAATGCAGGACTGACAATTGATCAGGCTGTTGCACAACTAGCCGCTAATCGTGAACAAGCTCAGGAGACTGAACAACTTGATAATGTTAGTGTAGACGAAGTTGTGGATCAGGAGTATGAAGATACTCTTGAATCTGAGGAGTATGAAGAGGAAGAACTAGAATCTGAAGATGACGATCTGGAAGAGGAAGGTGAAGAATCAGAAGACTCTGAGGAAGATGATGTATGGGAGATTGAGGTAGATGGTGAAACAGTAGAAGTTACCACTGAGGAACTTCACAAAGGTTACCTTCGACACAATGACTATACACGTAAACGTCAAGCTGATGCTAAGCGAGCTAAAGACTTAGAGGCTGAGTATCAAGGTAAGCTTGAACAACTAAACCAAGCTCTAGCTCAAAACGTTAGTGCAGAACAACGACAGTACACCCAACTTCAACAAGAGTATCAACGTACTACTGATGAGGGGCAGAAGCGTGATCTACACTACCGTCTACTTCAACTACAACAGACTATCAACCACCAAGCTCAGATGAACCAGCAAGCACAACAGCTTCAACAGCAAACGCAGCAGGCTCAATTCGAAGCTTACTGGAATGAGCAACAAGACTTACTACGAGTACAGTATGAAGACTGGGACACTAAACGCGAGGAGCTAAAGTCCTACTTGTCTGATGCTGGATTCGAAGACATGTCTATGTTCGCTCATCATAAGATGGCTGAACTAGTTGATAAAGCTAAACAGTTTGACGAACTACAACTTAAGAAAAAGTCTGTACTGAACAAGAAGATCAAGCGTAAAGTACCTAAGGTAATGAAGGCTGGTCAAGGGGAACGACAGTTCAATGCTAACACTAAGAAGATAGCAGAACTAGAAGCCCAGTTCAATCGTACAGGTTCAATCAAAGATGCACAAGCACTTATGCAAGCTAGAAAAGGAAACTAAACACTATGGCTAAACGCGCAAATATGTTCGCTTCACACGAGATCAACGGTACTCGTGAAGATCTATCTGATATGATCTACAACATTGACCCTACCGAAACTCCTGTACTTACCGCTATCGGTACTGACGGAGAAGGTGGTGGCAACACTCAATTCGATTGGCAGGTCGATGGATTGGAAACACCTAATCCTAACAATGCTAAGATTGAAGGTGAGGATGCATCAGCAGGTGCATTGACAGCTACCACTCGCCTTAACAACTACCATCAGATCTCTGACAAAGTGTATGGTGTAACTGGTACATCTCATGCACTAAACTCAGCAGGTCGTGGTAACGAGCTAGACTACCAACGTCTTAAGAAAGGTGTTGAGCTACGTAAGGATTTGGAAGCAGTAATTACTGGTATCCACCAAGCTAAGCAAGCAGGTAATGATTCTACTGCTCGCCTTACTGGTAACTTGGCCTCTTACATTGCTACCAATGTTACTGTTGGTGTAGGTGGTGCTGCTCCTACTGGTGATGGTTCAGACGTCCCAACTGCTGGTACTCTTTACTCCCTGACTGAGACTGCTCTACAAGATCGCCTACAAGCTTCTTGGGAGAATGGTGCTCGTCCTACTAAGATGTTCATGCCAGCAGCTATTAAGCGTACTGCTAATGGCTTCACTGGTCGAGCAGACAATGTTCGAGCTACTGACTCTGATACTGTTGTACACGCTCACGTAGATGTGTATGTATCTGAGTTTGGTACTGTTGAGATGATCCCTTGTCGAGACATCGAAGCGAATACTATCTTTGGTATTGACCCAGAGTTTGCGTCTATGAAGTATCTACGTAGCTTCGAGACTAACCCACTTGCTAAAGTTGGTGACTCTGATCGTGAGCAAATGCTTGTTGAATGTGGCCTTAAGGTTAACAACGAGAAAGCTCACTTTGCATTCTACGGTGTGCAAGCATAAGGGGGTGATCCCTATCTGGAATTGCTAGTCCTTCGGGGCTAGCTTTTTCTTTATCAGAGGTATAATAATGAGTAAGCGTAATTACGACATCGACTTTGCTTCTAAGTTAGAAGGTAACAAACTTATTACTCATCACTCTCAAGACTGTCAGGTACAAGTAGACCAAGTCGAACAGTTAAAGAAAGTAGATGGTGGTAATAAATCTTTTGGTAAGCATGTAGCTAGAATCCCTCAAGTACTCTTCATGCAATGGGGATTAGAAGATGCAGGAGACAAGCTAGCTTACCTACAAGGTAGACACAACAAAGACCCTGAGCTAGCTCGTAAGTTAGCTATCCGCCTTAACAGTAATGAGTTCCAAGCACTTAGGGTTTGGGAAGGAGCTATCTCCTCTACTGATATTGTTAAGGAAGGGAACAAGATTAATAAATAGAGGTTAACATGCAGAATCTGGCTGAGCTTAGAGATCAGATCAAACTGTGGTCAGAGCGAGATGATATTGATGATACACAGCTTAACCACTTTATATTCTTAACTGAACAAGACTACAAGCAGGACTTCTTCTTACCTGCTAATGAAATCAAAACTACCCTCCTAACTGATAGTGCAGGGGAAGCAGTAATCCCATTTGACTATCTTAAAGCTAAGCACCTTAAAGTGTTAGACACAAAAGGCAACCTTAAGCCAGTTCTACGTAAACCTAATGAAGCTGTAACTTTAGGTGGTAACTTCCAAGACGTAGGAGTACCAGCTTACTTCGAAAGAGATTATGGTTCTTTCATCTTTGCCCCTAACGTAGGGCAAGATGTAGAAATCTTCCTTACTTACTATGCTGTCATCCCTAGCCTTATCGAGCTAGAATCAGTAGACCCTAATCAAATTAACTTTGTGTTAGCGGTAATGCCTACTGTCTATCTCTTTGGTGCACTTATGTTCTTACACCAATACACCTTTAAC
>Ga0181594_10002982_pt1 | contig 15399 bp, 11 predicted proteins | sample 071ome_18_FD_145603 | JGI IMG/M metagenome (GOLD analysis project Ga0181594, IMG submission 145603) | Coastal salt marsh microbial communities from the Groves Creek Marsh, Skidaway Island, Georgia - 071413BT metaG (spades assembly) | ecosystem: Environmental > Aquatic > Marine > Intertidal zone... | reverse complement strand
TGCTCGGCGGCGCACCCCCTTTAAACTGACCCGAGGGGACTTAGTTAGCCGCAAGCCAAAAGCTGTCGTCGATCAATCAAATGCGCCACCTTATTTCCGATCAAAGACCTAAGACCTAAGACCTAAGACCTAAGACCTAAGACCTAAGACAACATTGCTCTAATTACAACACTCGATGAAGGTCCCTTGATTGATAGGCCTTAGAAATAAGCATCGCAGATAGGCTCTGGAGCTAGGTCATCGTCTCAGATCATGGGGCTAGGCCGTGAATCTAGGCCATGAATCTAGGTCATGAACAAAAACCATCAGGTCAGCGTTGACGATTGAGCGCGCAGCACCTGATGCAACGATAAAGTGCGAAAGAGCTGGAACTAGCTAGAAAGTGGGCTAGGTTAATATCAATGGAAGTGACCGGAGACGCGAGATCTCTTTGACTTGAGTCGCATCTCAAGGAAAGGGGTATCGGGCAATGTGGACTGATAATAACCCGTGACTGGAGTGCGTCCTCTCATGGCGACAGGATGCACTGCGGCATCCAAAAGGTGATGCTTGGTGAACAGATCGCAATCCTTGATTGAGTTCTTATGGAAAAGTATGGAGAGAGCGACAGCACGTCGTATTTATCTTGAAGATAAAAAATACTGACCTAAGGTTTAAAGAGGAAATCACAGCGGAGCCTTTGATTAAAGCATTGGGCTAAGTCATCCAAGGAGAACAAAATGAAGATGAGTCTTGCCACTATTATCTCGATTGTAGTGACGTCTATTGCATTTATGTTGCTGCTCGCGTCGTTCGTTGTGATCGATGCAGGCTATGTTGGCGTGGTGAAACGTCTTGGCGCCGTGCAGCCGGATTACCTGCCCGAGGGTTTTCATATCAAAACGCCGTTTATTGAAATCGTTGAAGAGTTCGACGTGCGTTTGAGTAAAGTGGAAACAGAAGCGGGGGCATCGTCGAGAGACTTGCAGGTTGTAAGAACGGAAATTGCCGTTCAGTACTCAATGACGCCGGAGCTTATGCCGCTCACCTTGCAAAAAATTGGCACTCGAGGCGTGGTTGAACGAACGCTGATTGCACCATCGATTATGGAATCGGTGAAAGCGATCACCGCGCTTTACACGGCCGAGCAGCTGATTACGCGTCGAGATGAGGTCAAGGCAAAAATTCAAGAGCAGATTAATAGCTTCCTCAACGAAACCCTGATGGAGAAGGATCTCGCAGGACTCCTTACGATTGCCAACGTAGCCATTACTGATTTTGACTTTTCGGCTGAATTTAACCGCGCCATCGAGGAGAAGGTAAGGGCAGAGCAGGAGGCGCTTAAGGCGAAAAACGAAAAGCTGCGCCGAGTGACTCAGGCCGAGGCTGCTGCTGCTGAGCGGACCCTCGCAGCTGATGCCGCGGCCTACGAGATCGAAGTGGAATCAAAGGCGCGAGCGGCAGCCATTGAGCGAGAAGCGGAAGCGCTCGAAGGGAACCCTCAGCTCATTCAGCTCAGGATTGCTGAGAAATGGGACGGCACGCTGCCCCGTTTTTCGGGTGGCGACTCCATACCGTTGATTAATATTGATGGTTTAGACAAGCCGTCTCGATAGCATCAAAGGGCGTCGAACTGGGGCGAATCGGTTTATGGCTTCATTATTGAAGCTGGTTGGCTTATCCCCAGTTTGCCCTACTAGGCCTAGTAGTAGTCCCTTAGTGAGCACTGCTGCACCGTAAAGCTAAGAACGGCTAATAATTGGTGCGGGAGATCATTGGTTCTGATCTCTGTGGGCGCTGATAGTCGCAAATAGTGGTTCAAGCATCGCTCTTTGCTCTGATGGCAAATATAAGAAGTTGATCCCTCGATCAATGAGCTCCCAGTAATGGGGACGTGACTCGGCAATGAGATCATCCCGAATTGCGGTGAGGAGACTGTCGTCTTCATTCGCCAAGCGATCAATGAGTGGTATCGCCAAGTTGTCAAAGCCCCGAGCCATGAGTAAGCACGCGAGCTGGATTTTTATCCTCACGAGGCCACTGGTATTGGTTTTCTCGGTGCCGCTAGGCGGCCCAAGCTCGAATGTTGATGCGATGCCTATGAGCGGCTCAGCGAGTTCCGGTGCGGTGCTTGCCGTCTGACCTATTAAGGTCATGAGGTCAAAGCTTGCTGTCTCAAGCAAGAAGGAGAATCCCCGTTGATGACCGACGTGACCGTACTCCTTAAAATAACGCGCAATTTCCAGCACTCTTGCTTCATGCGGCGTGCCGAGCAGCGATTCAGCAAGCAACCGGTATTGGCCAAACAGGTAGTAGGTTGTTCGGATATCCCCCGCGTTAAGCATTGTCCTCAGATAACTGTTGTAGCTGAAGAGACACAATTCCATTAACCCTGGCGTGTCCTGACCAAGGCTGCCAGCGATCTCACGGGTCCGAATGGAAATCAGGTGCGCGACGTCTCGTTCGCCGTGCGCCGACTGTGCCATGAGTGAAAGAAGGCGTCTGAACACTTTTCTTTCAACCCATAGCCCTTGCTCGTTAATCATCGACAGTGAGGAATCGGACAGGGCGATGAAGTCCGGATCCTGCCTTATCTCCTCGCTTACGCGAAACCAATCCCCTGGCAGGGTTTGTTTGATGGCCTGATATTCGATCAGGAAATCCGAGAGCGAATTAACAGCGAGCATGGCGATCTCACGATCACCATGAGTGATAGCGCTGCGGGCGACGTCTTGGAGCTCATCAATTCCCGTTTCTACCGCGTCTTGACGGTAGGAGGAGGCATCCGATTGAGCTTTCACAACTTGGCGCAGTGTGATGGCACCGATCCTGCGCACAACCGCGTCAGGCGATAGGAAACTAAAGATGCTGTAGATGTAGGGTACGAGAGAAATCAGGCTGACCGAGGCCAGAATCATGGTGATCACTAACGTGAAAAACGTACCAAACCCCGGTTCGGGCGCCAAGATGACGCCAACCCAGATGCATTGGATGGTTGTCAGCGCATATAGCGACAGTACCAGCAGATTATTGGGTGCTGTGAGAAAGAGGCGGGTGATCTGATGGCTGTAACGGTTAGCGGCCAGCTCAACAACGATTGCAACGACGGTAATGGCGATACCGAGCACGGCGGCGATTACTTCAGCGACTGAAGACAGTGCCTCCATGGCATCTCGCCCTGTCAGACCACTCGGTAAGCGCCCCAGTAGCGCAGAGGAGTTGGGCACAAGCTGGCTGACAGCGACTTGGATAAGAATAAGCCCCGCAGAGGCTGCGAGGAGCATAAGGAAAACGGTTTCTGGGTGTACCAAACCCTCGGTCACGCCTTCCTTTTTGGTGAATCTCATGGCCTAAGTCCTTCTATCGGTCTGGGGGTAGCAGCGTCTTTCTTTCCAATGCTAATGGCTAAGCCATACCAGCGAGATGAGTTAAGGTTATCCTGCGTTTCAATGACCGATTAGATCCGGATCTCTGGTACACAAACGCTCAACTAGCCAATCGTTGGATAGTCAAACGCAAACAGTGGCAAACAGCCGCCAGCGTCTGCATGTTAACGAGGCAGACAGGGAACATTGAATAACTCCCCCCTATGAAGTACCGGCGGGCCGTTGATGCGTTAAGCCATCTGCTTCGCCATCGGTCAGATTGCACGCTCCATTCTAATATTGCAGCGCTCGTAAGGTGACGCTCTCGCATCATCCGGCAATGTTTGAAAGCCGAGCTTCTCATAGAGCGATAGTGCCGGCTTCAGAACGGTGTTGCTCTCTAAGTACACTTTTCGGGCGCCCATCGCCTTTGCTCTCGTGAGCGCGGCTTTGCCGAGCGCGAGGCCGAGGCCCGTTCCTCTCGCAGTCTTTGACACGGTCATTTTAGCGAGCTCTAAGGTTCCCTCCTCCAAGGGAATCAGGGCAACGGTTCCCACGACCGCTGAACCTAATTCTCCAATTAGGATTGCGCCACCCACATCAATGATGCTCTCAAAGGGTGAATCCAGCGCTTTGAGATCAGCGGCTTCAACCCTCCAGTGCTCAGTGATCCACGCCAGATTGAGTTGCTTGAACGCTGCCGCGTGCTCGGCCGAAAAATCGATGATGTCCATGTAATCGGTTGTTTTATGTCAGCCTAAGTTCCCGGACGTTAATTGGGCACATCTAACGCGGGATTTCGATCAAAGAAGTTCCTCGGCTTCAACACGATTTCATCAACCTTCGATGGCATGACCGGCCAGTCCTCCGCCACCGGCACGTGATGGAAACCAATCATTGGCCAGGCAACTAGGTCGGCGCTATCGAGCGCATCATTATTGCTGATGTATTGGGGTAAGCCTTGGGCCGCTGCAGATTGGTTGACCACCATCCCTGAAGAGAATAGCTCATCCCGTTGGTAGCGTGTCACCCAGAGATTGTTCTTTAAGAATTCAGCTCTTTGATAAGTGACGTCATCAAGCGTTACCAGCGGCCGAATGTTGGGGTACATCAGTTGATATGAGGTTGGGTAGCCCATGGCATTGGTCTGTGAGGCACTTTCAAACGTCAGCAGCGCAGGCCGGTCAACATTCATCACTGTCTGTGCCAATTGCTCATTGGCAACTGGCTGCCGATTGACCTGCCAGATTCCTCGTCTAGGTGCGCCTGCTGGTTGAGCCACTGCCTCGAGCTTATAGCGAACGAACTGATTGGCTGGGCCGTCGATGTCGAAATCGATGCGATAGCTAAAAAAGTGATCGTGGTTAACACCTAGACGATACGGGGCAATCAGGGTGCCTGTTACGACTTCAGACGCTGCGCGAGGGTCCGTGATGTCCGCGGAAAACACCCCTTTGGCAGCGTCGATCCCTGTAGAGATCAATCGGATGCGAAGGCGTCCATCCTGCTGGAAGACGTAGTCCTGAAAATAATCGTAGTTGCCGATCGTTGCGACCATCCGAACGACAAGGTGCGTTGAGGGTCGAGATTGGTGAGGCGCGATGCCAGGCACATCATCGAATATTCCTTCATGGTGACGCCATACCGGATAGCCTGGGTCAGCTTCAAAAATACAGATTCGGTTTGGGGCGGTGAAAGGCTCGCCTTCGCCACTCACAAACACCGCGTCTTGATAAACTGCATTAGCTGGGCAGTCGCTGCCCTTGAGTTCGGTCGCCATATTGCCGAAGCCGAATTCACCCATATCAAAGTAGGCGCGATAGAACCAGTGCGGGTCCGGGTCTTGGTAGGGCACAAACATTTCTGACATGGCGATTTCATACGCGATAGAGCGGAATGCTTCGTCTTCGACATACCCTACGCGATTAAGAATTGTGCCTTGCCGGGGATCAAAGCGCAGATGGAACTGCCAATGTTGCCAGTTAACTTCACTGCCCGTGATGGTGAAATTGGTGCCTTCGGGTTGGGATATCTCCACACGAGATAGTGGGGCACGAGATTCTATGGCCTCCTCGCTGAGCTCCAGCACTTCAAAGTCCGTGGGCGGGGCATCGCCGTCTGTGAAGGAGTCCATGAAATCTTTGACTTCCATCGCCTCCACATCGAACAAAACGCTCAGGCCCTCGATAGGTCGCGCGAAGGCGCTAGCGGAGGGCAAGATGCCAAGCGCACCTTGGCCTCTGATATCGAAGCAATCCAATCGAACTAACCGGTCGTTAATCGGGTCGGCAACCTCACCGAAGTAGCGGCCTGTCGTTCTCGGCAGGCAAAGGCCGTAGCCCGATGGAACCTCTCGGCGCTCAAGTGCTTCTGCGATCTCGGGTAAAGCGTTGACGGCCTCAACCGCACCCATCAGTTCTTCGCCAACGAGCATGGGTTGTCCGCCTGAGAGCGCTTCAGGTTCGGTGAGCACCTGGGTGCCAAAGTCATACGTCGCTCGGTACGACTGTTTGCTCGACCTATAAATTAAATCGGCGCCCCGCGCTGCGGTCGCGCCACGCTCCCATGCCAAAGCGTCTAACTTGATGGGTTCAAGTAGGCTGATTCGGTTAAACCTAATCTCCTCACCGACTGACGCACGAAGCGCACCCACTGCCTCGGTGATTTCATCGCTCGTGAGCGCGTGCCAGGGAGAGCGCTCCGCAGATGTAATCGGCTCCGAGGGCTCATTTTGGCCCGGAGCCTGACTTGACGGTTCAGCGCAGCCGGCCAACAACAGTAGAGCGGTGACGATGACTATGGGCTTGGTAGTGGTAGTTGTTAATTCCATGGGTGACCTTCAGGTGTTCAACTGCGAGGTTGATTGTTTAGGTGGGTGCCGTCATTCGTTTGCGGCCCATCGGTACTTAACCTAGCGCTTCCTGCTCTCGTTGTCATGTTGATGAGTCGCCTAGTCCGCTAATCCAATCCTACTTTCAATGACTTTCTTGTTAATTCTATTCCTGAACGAGCCAGGCTATTCGCTCGATGCTTTAACAAGTTCACTTTCACAATCTGCGGCGGTTCTCGTGGAGTGGCAAGTTGTTTTCCCGATTGACTTGAGCCACGCGATAGACTGCTAGGGTTAATAAGCATTATTTTTTGGCTTCAATTGTCTTCTGGCGCTCGTGTCGAATGTGTCACCTGTAAAGCATCTCACTCGTCCCAAAGCCAAAGGGTTGTTCAAATTTCTTTTAGGCCCGTCAGCGTGATCTCCGCCAAAGCTTGTTAATCTCTTGATACGGCTAGCAGCTAGGTTTTAAGCCGTGCGGGCCGGTTGCCGGTGGCGATTCATTTATGGGAGCAAAGTATGAGAAGTTTTGAGCATTCGTCAGTCGTTATTACGGGGGGCGCAACTGGAATCGGTTTTGCCCTTGCCAAGGCATTTGGCAAGGAGGGTGCTCACGTTATGATTGCTGAGCCCCGCCAACACCGGCTTGAGGAGGCAGCGGCGTTACTCCTGGAAGAGGGAATTAAGGCGGTGTGGCGAACCTGCGATGTCACCCAAAGTGAGGAAATCGAGGCGCTGGCCGACGGGGCTTGGTCTGAATTTGGCGCGGTGGATGTCTTGATTAATAACGCTGGTATCAAAGCGCCTAATCGGCCCGTTACTGAGCTCGATATTAAGGATCTTCACGCAGTATTTGATGTCAATTTTTTTGGCATGTGGCGCGGTACCGCGATATTCGGCAAGCGAATGATCGAGCAAGGGCGGAGGGCAAGCCTGTACTCAGTCGGCTCTGAGCTCTCGTTTTTTAGCTCGGTTCCGAATGCCACGGCGTACATGGCGTCAAAGCACGCGGTACTCGGTATGGTGGAGGGGCTTCGCGAGGAGATGCCAGAATTCATCGATGTTGGTTTGATCGTTCCAGGATTTGTAGGTACTGAGATGCACGCGAAACCTGTCGCATCACTCGGGATGAGCGCGGACCAGTTCGCCGAGGTGGTCATGCCACAGATCAAAAAAGGGGAGCGCTACGTGGTCTCCCACGCGTTTAACATCGAGCACATCACCGAACGCTATGAAGCGGTTTCAAAAGCCTATGAAACCTACGCACCCCGCTATGAAGGTGACGATGAGTTCGACGTAAAAGCGATGATGGCTCGTCGAAAACCTAGGTAGTGGTAATGTCAGACAAAAACATAGGTTACCGATAGCTCTCTTCACTATAGGTGAGACCCGACACCGGGCGTCGGCCCAACAGCAGCGTTTCGATTTGACCCACGGAGGCGAAATCAGTTTGGCGCTTCCTTAGGAGCTTCATTCTCTTCGCCGAGCCAGATTAGGCTTGTCTGGAAACGTCTCTTCCACGAAGTGATATCAACTTACCTGTCATTGTTATTTCCGGATTCTGGGGACTCAGGGTAGGCCATTAAGAAATTCGCGCATTGAGCCCTCAGTTGTCGCGAAGTTCGACCAAAAAAATGCAGAGGAATTTGCTAGAGTTAATGAGAATCATTCCTATTTAGTGGTTTCCTTCCTTAATCGTTGCACAGATGGAAGCTCGGATAGCTTGGTCGCTTCATCGATGGAGGACAGATCAGATGGATCGCAGGGTAGACCTTCAGCACTGTTGGTTTCTAGGGCCAATCGTCATCTCGTTGGGAACAATGGCCAAAAACGGAGGGGTAGCGTTACCTCGGTTTGAGCGTATGGTCACCAATGATGCACCGCCTCAGGAGCTAGGTGTTCGTGCCATTCCGGTTGAATCAGTCAATCATCTTTTTCAAAGCGTGGAGGCTCGACTAGGCTCCTCCGCGATAGCGGCATGGGCCGAGGACGCGGCACTCGCTCAAACTTCTCCGCTTTCATTGCATTGGGGTGAGCCATCTATCGGCGACGTGGTTAAGCGCGTAGCCGAGACGTCGCTGCTGGATCACAACATAGCGGCCATTGGTATTTTTGAAACGGCAGATCATTTGACGATCTTTTTGCTGCCCGTAGAGGGGACTCCTAAATGGGTGCATGTATTTTTCCTCGCGCTACTAGCTGAGGGCATCAGTAAATACAACGAGGACCCAGATCTGGTTGAAGATTTGGGGCTGAGTGGCATCTCTAGTCAATTGTTGAACGGGCGCGTCGATAGTCGATATTGGAGCGAGTTATCGAGCGATTTGATCAAACCCTCCTGGGTCAGATTTAGGAAAACCTCCCTCGGTGCCGATACCGTTTTCGCGAGTGAGAGTTGGGCGCGCATGACGCGTTCAATGCTGAACCCCGTAGTGGGCTGGCGATTTCGGACGAGTTCTTGGCGTTACAAGACCGTTGTGTTTTTCTGTAATGAGATTGCGCGCACAAGCGAACTAAATATGCCCAAAGCAGCCGAGTTCATGAATGTAGATGTATCCACTCTCCGTAGACATCTGAGTATTGAGGGCACTAGTTTCAGAAAGCTCCTAGCAGAATTTAGAATGAGCGTAGGCCACATTCTCAGGGCACAAAACATAAAAGACCAAGGCGTCTCCAGTCTGTTAGGTTTTTCATCTTCCGCATCCTTGAGGCGTCTGAATCTGTAACAAGCCTTCTGCTGCTCGCTTTTGGTCAGCTATTCGTTTGGGCTATTCGATAAATAACGCGCTCTGGCAACGCGTTTGCCCGAACTTTTATCTTTAGTTTAAAAACGCTGAATTCTCCAGAGAATGCGCGCGGGCTCCCAGTAGTTATGTTGTACCGTTCCGTTCTCCAAATGGGATAAGCGTTGTGCTCAAAAACGAAAGGAAAGAACCTACTTGTATTGATGTTGACGTCGGTCTACTTCGTGGCTCTGACTACCAGCTTTCGGGAGTGCCACCTCATCTATCGCGAATGCTGGTTCAATCGCGACTGCGCCTCGAGGAGCTTCAGCGAGAACAAACTCGCTTGAAAGCTTGTATCTGGCGGATTGAGGAGCAGATTCTGAAGGAGCTCAACAAATCCGGAGACCAGTCCTCTTCCGCCTCCGCCGAGGAGTAAAGAAAATAACCTACCCGCTCGAGTGGCCGCGTCGCTTTGAATTGCGCTGGTGGCGCTTGCCGTATCGAGAGGCGGCGGCCCCACCACTGCCCACAAATACTAAACACAGTCTGTGCAGACATCGACGTTAGGGCAGGCGGCCAAGCTGCACAAGTTCAGTTGATTGCCTGCTTCCGACTGCTACTTCCCTGCTTACCGATCGCGAGTTCTATGTTAACGATGGCTGCGGTTTTGGCTCCGATATTTCTAGCGCCTCAGTCCCGCGATGGTAAAGGCGGAAATTTAAGCGTTACCTCCGAAAAGCATTGACAAATAACTCCCTTTAGCTATTTTTGAATAAATTCATTTATTGCAAGGGGGCAGAGTGATGCGTGTAAACAGGACGTTAACCAAAGAAGCAACAGCGGTTGCTGTCTCTATAGGGCTGGGCTTGTCGGGTAATGCGCTGGCCGATAAACCAAGCTTCGCTGGCGCATCGCCAGACGTGCTCAATGCCGCCAACAATTGCATTGTGCGGTTCAAGGATGATGTGCCCCGAGCCGATGTGTCAGGCCGAGCACGGGGACTGCTTGCTCGGGCGAATGCTGTCAACAACGCATCTGCCAAGTTGAAGCATGTTTATCAGCACTCGATTAAGGGATTTACGCTCACCATGCCTTGCCATGCGGCGTCACGCGCATTCGGTAATGATCCTATGGTGCAGAGTTTAGAGGTCGATAGCATTGTATTTATGAACCCAAGACCCCCGGGCAAGGGCCCTGGTGGGGGCGGTGGTGGTGACACATCTCCTGACCCACAAGAGACACCCTGGGGGATTGCGCGAGTCGGTGGGCCGCAGGATGGAACCGGGTATACCGCCTGGGTATTGGACACCGGAATCGATGTGGATCATCCTGACTTAAACGTCGATGCTGCGCGAGGGTTCTCAGCCTTCACAAGTCGTAAGGATGCGGGCGTCGACGACGGGCAAGGGCACGGTACGCACGTCGCGGGCACCATTGCAGCGCTGAATAACAACCGAGATGTGGTAGGGGTGGCTGCAGGCGCATCCGTCGTCCCCGTCAAAGTCTTAGATCGAAGAGGCTCGGGCAGCACCTCGGGCGTCATCGCGGGCGTCGACTTCGTTGGAGCGAATGCATCGCCTGGAGACTGCGCCAATATGAGCCTGGGCGGCGGGATCTCGACCAATCTGGATGATGCTGTAGTCGCAGCGGCAGCTGAATCTGGGGCTTTTTTCACGCTGGCTGCGGGTAATGAAAGTCAAAACGCGAACAACAGCTCTCCTGCGCGTGCTAACGGCAATAACGTATTTACGATCTCAGCGCATGATTCGTTGGATGGGCTTGCAAGCTTTTCCAACTACGGTAACCCACCGGTTGACTATGCCGCACCAGGTGTCGGTGTTCTATCGACCAAGAAGGGCGGTGGTACGGTGACATACTCCGGGACATCTATGGCGGCACCTCACGCGTGCGCCGTGCTGATGCTCAATGCCGGCAATCCATCTACAGATGGAACCATCTCTAACGATCGAGACAGCACGCCAGATCCGATTATTCACTTGTAAGAACGGCGCTTATCGAGCCCGTGCCACTCGAGAGAGGGGCGCGGGTTATTTTTAGGTTTTGCACGGTCTTTCATCTCGTCCGTTAACGACGGGTTAATCCATGCTAGCGGGCAACGCGCGTGTCGTTGAGGTGAAGGGAGTTCAACCGAAGGGTTTCGCTAGTTGGGTGCTATGCTCTACCTACAGTTTCTGGGTAAGCGAGTAAATGACTTCAATCAAGCGCCGAGGCTTTCTGAACGGGTCCGCGGTCATGCTTGGTGGGGCGATGGTTGGCCTGCCTGCTCCCGCTAGTAGTGGGCGCTCGGAGGCTTCCCCGAATCCGCCAGAGCTAATAGGGCTGAGAGGGAGTCATCCTGGCTCTAACACCTATGCGCATGCGTTAGCGTGGAGCCCTGACACTAAAACACGAGCGTTCGAGCGCGCAACCGAGCACTACGACCTAGTCATTGTAGGCGCGGGTCTGAGCGGCCTTGCAGCCGCCTACGAATATCGGCGCGCTCATGGTGCTGATAAGACCATCCTCATTCTAGATAATCATGATGACTTTGGAGGCCACGCGAGACGGAACGAGTTTACCGTTGATGGTAGGAGGCTCATCACTTACGGCGGCTCCCAAACGCTAGTCGAGCCATACGCAGCTGGGCCAGAAGTCATGCGCCTCTTTAACGATATTGGAGTCGTGCTTGATCGTTTCGATTCAGCATTTGATCGAGACTTCTATCGCCGACATGGCCTCAGTGCGACGACCTACTTCAGCGCTAAACGATTCGGAAAGGATGTTGTGGTTAGGCACCCCTTTACCAATTACTACAATTTCATCGAAGGTCTGCCTGGACAGCAGGTCTCCCACGAGGCGGCGGTCAGCGAATCGCCACTGTCTCCAAGTGGCAGGGCTCAGTTGCTAAAAGCGCTTAAGGCGGGTGACCACTTAATCGATTTGCCGCCAGCCCAACGCCAGCAGTACGTGAGTCAAGAGAATTACTTCACCTACTTGAAAGAGGTGGTAGGGATTGACGATGAAGACGTCCTACATATTGCGCGTCATTCAGTGAGCGACTGGTCAAATGCCGCAGCCGAATTGCTGACGGTCGAAGAAGCGAGAGATGCAGGCGCCCTTGGTTTTAAGCCGGTCGCAGTGTACGACCCAGATAACCCCTATATTCATCACTATCCTGATGGGAATGCTGGGGTTGCGCGATCGCTTGTTAGGCATTTGATCCCGCAGGTGGCGGAGGGAAATACCGCTGAGTCGTTGGTCACGGCGCGGTTTGACTATGGAATGCTAGATAGACCCGATAGCTCCGTGAAAATTCGCCTGGGCAGCACGGTGGTCGGCGTCAAGCACAACGGAGATCCGATTTCCTCTGATACCGTTGCTGTTCGGTATATGCGTGGAGAGACTGCTCGGGTCGTCACGGCAAATCATACGGTACTCGCTTGCTACAACTTCATGATTCCCTACATTGTCAAAGACTTGCCCAAAGAGCAGGCTGACGCATTAGCGCAGCAGAAAAAGAGCCCGCTGATTTACTCAACGGTAGCGATGCGACACTGGCGAGGGTTTGCAGATCGAGGAATTGGATTGGCTATGTCGCCGGGGAATAGGCATCAAGTTGCCTTTTTGGATTTCCCCGTCTCGATGGGGGGCTATGAGCAGCCCCAAACGCCTGATGATCCGTGTGTGCTTCAGATGATTAGTTGTCCATATAGTGATGAGGTTGGGGTCTCACGCGCCAGTCAGTACAAAGAAGCTAGACACCGGATGCTCTCAGAGCAACTCACAGACTATGAGAAAGACATTCGTGGCCACCTCACAGGTATGCTTGCGGCCCAGCATTTCAATTTTGATCGTGACGTTGCGGGGATTACTGTCAATCGATGGGCGCATGGATATGCGGTGGCGGGTCCTGGTGATTCGGCGCGAGTGGGACGTCAGCCCTTCGGGCGTTTAGCGATTGCCAATTCGGATTCAGCGCCGGCGGCTGATGCCATTGAAGCCATGAGGATGGGCATTCGCGCTGTTCAAGAATTGAAAGTCTGACCGATTGCGAGAGGAATGCCGCTCAATAGAATTGATCACTTTTGTGGCGACAGTGTCAGAAGGAATATGAAACGCGCTAACCCAAAGCAGTTAGCCAATGCGAGAAATAAGAGGTACATAGTATGGCGATATCACCGATTTTAGGCATCGACTCTGATGCATTACCGGATAAGGTGCTTGTGGTGGGTGATCCCGGTCGGGTCGAAAAAGTCGGTGAATATCTCACCGGCTCGGAATGGCTTGGTCGCAATCGAGAATACCACTCACTGATTGGTCGGTACGGCGACACTACTATTGCCGTGGTGTCTCATGGTGTGGGTTCAGCAGGGGCGGGCGTCTGCTTTGAGGAACTCTGCCGGGCTGGGGCAAAGCGTATTGTTCGAGTGGGATCCGCCGGGGGGCTGCAGCCGTCTGTCATTGCCGGCAGCGTCGTGATCGCTCGAGCCGCAGTGCGCGAGGATGGGTTATCGCCAAAGTTGGTGCCGCTTAGTTACCCTGCGGTAGCAACGGAAGCGCTCGTTAGTGCGCTACGCGATGCCGCGGCTTCGGTTAGCGTTAAGGTCCATGAGGGCATTGTGCTGACTTCTGATCTGTTCTATCCGGGCGAAGCGTTGGGCAGCGATCTGCCGCTTTGGCAACGAGCGGGGGTTACTGCGGTGGAGATGGAGATTGCCACACTCTTTGTCGTATGCGGATTACATGGTGTTGAGGCAGCAGCGGTCGTCGCCGTCGACGGCAACCCGCTTGAGCAGGATGGTGGCTCGATGGACACATACGATCCCAACCAGTCCGATGTGAAACAGGCGATCCAATCCTCGATAGAACTTGGGTTGATAGCAGTAACCTATTGATTAGTAACTATCTTTTGAACCGTGGCCTCTGGCCGTAAGTGAGGCCGCGCCACGCCCATTCGATGGGCCCAAACTGATAGCGCTTCAGCCACCAAGGGGAAAACCACAGCTGAAACACCCAAATGAGCAGGACCACGACATAAAGTTGATACCGAGCAAGTTCCCCTACAAGCCCCAATCCCGCGCCGGTAAAAATGAAAAGGCAGACGACCGATTGCATTAGATAATTGGTTAGCGCCATGCGCCCAACTGCTGCTAATGCGCTTGCGAGCCACCCCGTTTTAATGGCCAGCACGACAAGGCCGATCCAGCCGATGCTGACTGATAATCGGCCCAGGTGATAAGTCGGTTGCAACTGAGAGAAACCGGCGAGTAAGTCGCCGGGCGCCCCTAGTGCGGTACTGATCTCATAGGCGTTGATTAAAAGGCCCAAGGTGAATCCACCGATGGCCATATTTCGATAAGCCTGAACTGACCGCTGCCCCTGCAGTACACCTAAACGATATAGCGCCATGCCAATCAGCATCATGACAAAGGCGTCTGGCAGTAAAAATGTTGGTACAGTCTCTGCGATTACGGCCGTGTTGTGATTGAGGTTCCAGCTAAAAGCCGTGCTGTAGGATTCCCCCCGAGCGTCAAGCTCCGCCGCGAGCGACTCAGGGCTCGGTTGATAATCTGCTTTAAAGATTTGCCATTCGTTTGCCATCTCCTTTTGCTGGGCGCTGGGTTCTTTACCCTCTGCGATCAGTGCCTCGGTTTCGACGTGGGCACTCCGAAGCAAGTGAAGGCCGCCGTGTAACAAGCCGTTATAGAGCGTTAGTAGCAAGAATAAGGACACTGACCAGCGGACCAATGCCTTGGTGCTGAGGTTGCGGAAGAAAAATAGGATAAAACCTGCGAACGCGTAGGTCAGCAATATGTCACCGGACCAAAGGAGGAGGTAGCCGTTGACCAGCCCGAAGACGAGCAGCCAGGCATTGCGCTTGAAGTGCGCCCGCTCTTTACCGCTCGCTTCGCGATCCAAGAATAAGAGTACGCCTGCCCCAAACAGAATCGAAAAAAGGCCGCGCATACTTCCTTCAAATCCTAAGTCTACGAGGACCCACGCGATCAAATCGCCAGTTCCGGTGATGGTTGGCGCTGCGTAGGTATAGCTTGAACTGGCAAGACCAAAGCCAAGGATGTTGATCAATAAAATGCCGAGTAGCGCAAAGCCCCTCAGTATGTCGAGCGTTTGGATGCGCTGGGTCTCGGAGGTGGTGGTGAGTGGCATGGGGGGATTTCTCTCGACAAATTACTAGGGTGTTAACCCATTGGGTTGAATGTTAGCGGCAAGTGGCAACTGCTCACCGCCTATTGAACACAAAATCAACCTTGACCGATCGCTTGGCGATTCGCCAGCCATTTTCCGTGAGTGAATATTGATCTTGATACTCACCGACTAAGATGGGCCCATCAACCCGAGCGCGCTCCCGGTCAGGGTCGCCGTCATCCCTGTACAAAGTGAGATAGACGCCGCCGCTTGCCTCGGTCTCGCTGACGGCCTCTAGCCAGAAATTGGTGCAGATGTGTTTCGATTTGCGGCCGCGTTGATCCTCTCGTGC
>Ga0181594_10002981_pt1 | contig 15401 bp, 13 predicted proteins | sample 071ome_18_FD_145603 | JGI IMG/M metagenome (GOLD analysis project Ga0181594, IMG submission 145603) | Coastal salt marsh microbial communities from the Groves Creek Marsh, Skidaway Island, Georgia - 071413BT metaG (spades assembly) | ecosystem: Environmental > Aquatic > Marine > Intertidal zone... | reverse complement strand
TTCGGCCCTTTCAGGGCGATAAACAGATCTCCGGGTTCCAGTGTTCTTGTATCGATGCTGACGCCCGTTGCCGACCAGTCATTCGATGCTGTGCCTCCGGTTGCCAGAGCGGCGTCTTTCGCGGTCCAGAGAGGCTTTCCGGTCATGCCGCGCCTCCCATATTTCCCAGCGCCTGACGCGCGACCTCTCGGTCATCAAAAGGCAGGATGGTGTTGCCGACGATCTGGCCGGATTCATGTCCCTTGCCGGCGATCAACAGGACATCGCCGGGGCCCAGACGGCCGACCGCCACCGCGATCGCCTCGGCCCGATCTCCGATCTCCTCCGCGCGCGGGGAGGCCGCCATGATCTCGGCGCGGATCGAGGCGGGGTTTTCGCCGCGTGGATTGTCGTCGGACACGATGATGCCGTCTGCCAGCCTGTCCGCGATGGCGCCCATTTCAGGCCGCTTGCCCCGGTCGCGATCTCCGCCGCACCCGAACAGGACGTTCAGCTTTCCCTGCGCGTGCGGGCGCAATGCGGTGAGCACGGTCGAAAGCGCGTCCGGCGTATGCGCGTAATCGACATAAACCGCCGCGCCATTCGCAAGCGTTCCTGTCAGCTCCAGCCGTCCGGGCGGCGCGGTCAAACCCGAAGCGGCTGCTGCCGCCTGGTCCGCGTCGCCGCCGCAGGCAATCACCAGCCCGATGGCGCACAGGATATTTTCAGCCTGGAAGGTCCCGGCGATCGGTACGGCGATATCGTATTGCTTGTCCATCAACTGGACGGTCAGCAATTGTCCCGCGCCATGGGGTTGCGTATCGATCAGTTTCAGATCGGCGCAAGCGCGCCCGTATGAGATGACCTGCAGCCCCCGCTTGCGGGCGATAGAAGACCAGTCGGCGAATTCGTCCGTATCCGCATTCAGCACCGCCGCGGCGCCTTCCGGCATTAACCGGTCGAACAGACGCCGTTTTGCGAGGCGATAAGCCTCCATATCGCGGTGATAATCGAGATGGTCACGCGACAAATTGGTAAAGGCGCCCGCGCGCAATCGCAGCCCGTCCAGCCGGCATTGATCGAGCCCGTGGCTAGAGGCTTCGACAATGACACAGCGGACCCCTGCGTCCGCCAGTTCCCTGAGCGTTTTGTGCAACGTCACCGGATCGGCGGTGGTCAACCCGCCGGATGAGGAAAGCGCTGCTTCCGGCAGATCGACGCCCAGTGTACCGATGGCGGCCGCCTTGTGCCCCAGCGCCGACCAAAGCCGCCTTGTGAACCAGGCGACCGAGGTCTTGCCGTTGGTGCCGGTGACGGCGGCGGCGATCTCCGGTTGTTTGCCGAAAAACCGCGCGGCGAAAACCGCCAGCGAATGGCGCGGGTCGGTGACGGCGATCAGGGGTAAATGGGCCGCATCCGGCGGCAGAACAGTGCCTTCGGGCGCCAGAATAGCGGCGGCGCCGCGCGCCGCGGCATCGGGGATGTAGTCGCGTCCGTCATGCTCTGAACCGGGCAGGGCGGCGAACAGGAAACCGGGGCCGACGGCACGGGAATCGGCGGTGATGCCGGTGATCGGGGGGTTCACGTCGACCGTTATATTCTCCGCGCAGGGCGCGCATATCTCAGAAAGATGCAAGGCGCTTTTTCCCTGATTTCATAGTCATGATCCGGATTGCCATCTGATCGCGAATTGCCGGATCTTCATCATTGACCGGTTTGACGCCGAGCAGCGGCCCGATACGGGAGATCACCTCGCCCACGACCGGGGCGGCGACCCAGCCGCCGGTGGCGTAACCGAATGTTTCCTTGGTGCCGGTGGGTTCATCCACCATGGCGAAAACCACATAGCGCGGCGCGTTCATCGGGAACGCCGCGACGAATGAAGACATCAGCGCTTTCTGCTTGTAGCTGCGGCCCACGACCTTTTCCGCGGTGCCGGTTTTGCCGCCGACAAGATATCCCTTGGCCGCCGCCTTGCGTCCGGTGCCCTGGCTGACCACAAGCCGTAGAAGCCGCCTGACCTGCTCAGAGGTCTTTTCCGAAATTACGCGCCTGCCCACCGGCGTCTCGGCGCGGCGGAACAGGGTGGGGGGGTAAAGTATCCCGCCATTGACCATCGCGGCGACGCCGGCGACCAGTTGCATCGGGCTGACCGCCATGCCGTGACCGAAGGAGATCGTCATCGCATTGACGTCGCGCCACGGGCGGGGCGTGATCGGGGCGCCGATTTCGTCCAGCTCCACCGGCGTTTTGTCCAGCATGCCGAGTTTTTGCAGAAAGGCGCGCTGGCCTTGGCGGCCGACATCCAGCGCCATTTTGACCGAGCCGATATTGGATGAATACATGAAGATTTCCGGCACGCTCAGCCAGCGCTTCTTGGCGTGATAATCGCGGATGACGAAGCGCCCGACCCGGATCGGATCGGTTGCGTCATACCCGCCCTGCAGAGTGACCTTTCCGGCATCAAGCGCCATCGCCGTGGTGAATATCTTGAAGGTCGATCCCATTTCATAGACGCCCAGGGTCGCCCGGTTGAAACGCGCCTGATCGTCCGCGCCGCCCGCATCATTGGGGTTGAATTCCGGCAGGGAGACCATCGCGACAACTTCGCCGTTCCGGGCGTCCAGAACCACGCCGGCGCCGCCGATGCCGCTGAATTTCCGGACCGACCGCCGGAGCGCGTCGCGCATGATGTGCTGAACACGGATATCGATGCTGAGTTGCATCGGCTTGCCGCCTTTGGCGAGGTCGTCGTCGAATTTGCGTTCGATCCCGGCAAGCCCCTGATTGTCGATATCCGTGAAGCCCAGCACGTGCCCGGCCAGCGCGCCCGACGGGTAGAGCCGCCGTTCCTCGTTTTTGAAATCCAGCCCCGGAATGCCGAGCCGGTTGACCGCGTATTTCTGTTGTGGCGTCAGGTGCCGTTTGACCCAGAGGAAACTGCGGTCTCCCTCAAGCCGCCCCGTGAGCCTTGCCATATCGAGGCCGGGCAGCAACGCCGACAGCCGCGCAGCCGCGCTGCCGGCATCGGGGATCATCCTGGGATTGGCGTAAAGCGAGGCGGTGGCGAGATTGGTCGCCAGCAACCGCCCGTTGCGGTCGACGATATCCGCTCGGCCGACCCGATGTTCCGTAACGCTTGGCGTGCGCACGATTTTGCGCGCATCGCCCGCCGGCATCATGGTGACATCCACAAGCCGTACCGCGACCACGGCGAATGCCGCCGCCGCCAGACCGCCGGCGATCAGAAGACGGCCACGCGCCGTCTCCACTTCCTTCGGAACCGGCGGTTCACGACGGGTTCGGAAGGGAAAAAAGGGTTGGCGGCCGATCATGGAACACGCGTAAACGTGATTTTGGGGGGGGGATCACGATCGGCCGCCGGGGGGGCGGATACGCCCGGCGCGGCAACAAGTCCGACTTCCGGGCGAAACGGGATATCGCCAATGGCGACAGACTGATCGGCATCGACGGGTTCCAGCGACAGCAGGCGCTGCCCCAGATCGTCGAGCCGGGCGGGTTGGTTGAGATAGCTCCATTCCGCCTTGAGAACATGGATGGCCTCCAGATGGCCGCGGGTCTCGCGCTGCAGCGCCGCCAGCCGGTCTTCCATCTCGGAAACATCGTATTTGAGAATAAACAGGCCGATCCCCGCGAAAACCGCGAGCATCATCCAGACAAGGGTTGAGCGCTTGATCATGGCCGGGCGCCTCCGTCCGCAATTGGCGCGGCGGTGCGCCGGGCAATACGCAAACGGGCCGAGCGCGCGCGCGGATTCGCCTGTGTTTCGACCTCTCCCGGACGGACCGGGCGGCGCGAGAGCAGGGCAAAGGCCGGTTCCGGTTCCTCTCCCCGGGCAGGAAGATGACGGGATCCCCTGGCCGACAGGCCGGATTCCCGCGTCAGGAAGTTCTTCACGATCCGGTCTTCAAGGGAATGGAAGCTGACAACCGCAAGCCGGCCTTCCGCCGACAGCAGCCGTTCCGCCGCCGCCAGTCCGCGTTCCAGCTCTCCCAGCTCGTCATTCACATAGATGCGCAACGCCTGGAAGGTGCGGGTCGCCGGATCAATGCGCGCCGTCTCGCTCGCCCGGGGGGGCGGAAAGCAGCCCCGGACGATCCCGGCGAGCTGTAATGTTCGCGTAATCGGCGCTTCCTTGCGCGCGGCGACAATTGCCTTGGCGATCCGGCGGGCGCGCCGTTCCTCGCCATATTCATGAATAATATCAGCCAGCTCCCCTTCGGGGCACTGATTAACGATATCGGCGGCCGTCGGGCCATGGGCCGACATTCGCATATCCAGCGGTCCGTCGGCGCGGAAGGAAAATCCGCGCGCGGCCTCGTCCAGCTGATAGGAGGAGACGCCGAGATCGAGCGTAACCCCGTTGACCGTCTCAATTCCCTCATCGGCGAGCAGTCCGGCCATGTCACCGAAACACCCTTCGAGCAGCATAAGCCGGTCGCCATAGGCATCGCGCCATTCTTCGGCCCGCGATGCCGCCGCCGGGTCGCGGTCGATCCCGACCACCCGGCAATCCGCCGTATCAAGCAGTGCCCGCGAATATCCGCCGCCGCCGAAAGTGCCATCGACATAGATCGCGCCGTCGCGCGGGGCGATCGCCGCGACTACTTCTTCCAGCAGGACTGGTTTATGGCCGTTGGTCATGCGCCGCCTCCGCCGAGTTTTTCGCGAAGCCGGGTGACCGCGTCTTTCTGATGGGCGTCGAATTTCTCCGGATTCCAAATCTGAAAACGATTGCCGCGCCCGACAAAGGCGGCCTGGCCGTCGAGTTCCGCCGCCGCGATCAGGGCAGGCGGCAGGATGACCCGGCCCTGGCCGTCAAAAGGCAGTTCATGGGCCAGCGCCATGATGGTATCGACAACCGAGTCGCCGCCGCCCAGCAGCGCCTTTTCGAAGTCACCGTCATCCATGGTCTTGTCGAGACGCCGGCGGTTGAGCTCTTCCAGCATGGAACGGCCGAACCCGTCGATCGCGGGATCGGCCAGCGACGGGTAAGCGATCACACCCTGAAAGGATTCGGACGCCAAAGATGCGCGGAACGGCGCGGGCACGGAAACCCTGCCCTTGCTGTCGATCTTGTTCACAAATGTGGACAGGAACGATGTCATTCACGCTATCCCCGGCCTGCGCCGTTAAACCCCCGAGTGGGGTTCCAGTACCCACACTCATCCCACCCTGAATGATGGGATATCATGGGATATCATGGGATTTAATATCATGTCAATGGGATCAAAGGCGCTGAAATGGGATTTATTAGGGGTAAAAATAAACCTCCCAAGTATCCGTAAAGATGAAATTCTGGCTGGCGAGAGATCGCCAACACGCATGATGGAAATTCTCGCCTGGAAATTTGGCGAGAATTTGTTCTCTCTATGTTCTTTTAAAGAACAGGCAGGGGAAAATGCCAGACGGTCTGTAAGCCGGGTTCTGTTCCCGCCGAAGCGGGCGATGGCCATTCATCTGGGACGCCCGTCGCCGGACGCCTCGCGCGACCCACCCGGGCGGCGGCGCGGAAACCCGCCCGCGGGCCGAAACCCGCTATGCCGCCCCTACTCGGTCTTGCTCCCGGTGGGGTTTGCCCTGCCGCCGCCGTTACCGGAAGCGCGGTGCGCTCTTACCGCACCCTTTCACCCTTACCCGCCAAAGGCGGGCGGTCTGCTCTCTGTGGCACTTTCCCTGGGGTCGCCCCCGCCGGGCGTTACCCGGCACCGTGTCTCCGTGGAGCCCGGACTTTCCTCCCCCCGCGGGGTTTCCCCCATTGCGAAAGGCGGCCATCCGACCGTCTGGCAGGGCATAGTTGGCGGCAGAAAGGGGACGGGTCAAGAAAAACCGCGTGAACCCGACGTCAGCCGTCCTGCGCGAGGGCTTCGATGATACCCCAGCATTCGGCGTCCAGGACGCCGTCCACACGGGCCGGGCGGTAGTGGCGTTGAATCGCTTCGATGACATCCTTCAAGGAAGCGGTCGGATCATATCCGATCCGGTTCAGAGTATCCCTGATGGCAGCCTTGTCATCCGGCGGGGCGCTGGGGCAGGCTTCCGGCCAGTATCCGATGCCGGCCTGCGCCAGTCCCCGCCAATCGAACAAATGTCCGGGATCCTGTTTGCGGCCCGGCGCGACATCGGAATGGGCCAGCACCATCCGGGGCGAGATTGCGTGACGCGATAAAATACCGGCCGCCAATTCCTCAAGGACATCCATCTGCGCCTTCTGAAAGGGGACATAACCCCAATCATGTCCGGGATTTTGCAACTCGACCCCGATCGAACGGCTGTTTGTATCCGTTTCACCGTGCCAAGAGCTGACTCCCGCGTGCCAGGCGCGATTTTCCTCCGCGACCAGCCGGTGGACTGCCCCGCCCTCGTCGATCAGATAATGGGCGCTGACCTCCACGTCCGGATCGCACATATTTGCCAGAGAAATTTCCGTGCTTTGCATGCCGGTATAGTGGATCACCAGCATATCGATAACGGTGCCAGGCGCGCGGTGACCGAAATTCGGCGATGGATGTTCGATCATCGGCATCATGATTCTGCCGCTTTTCGTCCGCCGCGATAGGACAGGATGATCGCGACCCCGGCGATGGTGACCAGACCGCCGCCGACCATCTGGAGGCTCAACACCTCATCCAGCAGCAACACACCGAACAAGACCCCCAACACCGGAACCAATAGCGTAAAAGGCATGACCTTGTTGGTTTCGTACCGGGCCAGCAGCCGGTACCAGAATCCCTGGCCGATGATGGTCGCGCCCAGCGCCATATAGGCAATGCCCGCCCAGGCCTGCCATTGCGCGTTTGCGGCGGCCGCCAGGTGGTCTTGCTCGATCAGGGCGGATACCAGAAAGGCCTGCGGCAAGGCGAGCAGTGAGACCCAACCATTAAGCGATACGAAATCGATGCCGCGCAGCCGCCGGATCAGAATAGAGGCGACGGAAAAGAAAAAGGCGGAGACCACCATGACGCCCAGCATCATGACGTTTCCTTCCAGTGTCGGCGATCCGGCGATAATCATGATTCCGGCGAAGGAGATAATCATACCCCAGAAACGTTGCCATCCGAAGGTTTCGCGATAGACCAGCCAGGCGATGATGGCGGCAAAGGGCACCGAGCTCTGCATGGCGATCGCGCCGGTTCCCGCCTGCACATGCTGGACCCCGACCAATCCGAGTCCGAAATGTAGCGTGGACATGGTGAAGGAGATCAGCAGCAGGGCGCCCCATTGTCCCTTTGGCGATTTCAGGAACCAGACCAGCACGGCGGAGGCGATCACCATGCGGCAGCCAAGGGTCATATACGGGGGCAGGTCTAATACGCCTGTGCGCATGGCGACGAAATTTCCGCCCCATACCGTGACCACCAGAAGGGCGATAAGGAAATCGCCCGGCTTCATGGTCGCCGAATGCCGCCGATTACTTTATGCCGCGATGTTTGCATATGCGGTCATAGGCATCATTGATCGCCGCCAATTCATCCGTGGCAACCTCGATGAAATCCTCGGGCATGCCCTGGGCGATCAGCGTATCGGGATGGTGGTCGCGGACCAGCTTGCGCCATGTCGCGCGTATTTCATCATTGCCGGCATCCGCTGTTAGTCCCAGTACGGCATAAGGATCGTCCATCCCCTCGCCCAGATGGGCGGCCTTTAGCCGGTTAAAGGTGGTTTCGTCGAAACCGAAAATCTCCGCGACATTTTTCAGATAGTTGATTTCCGCCGGATGGGCCATGCCGTCCGCCCTGGCGATATGAAACAGCCCGCCAAGCAGTTCCTCCAGAACCGCCGGTTGGCCTTCGAACATACCCGCAATCTGCCGCGCGTATTTCTCGAATCCGTCGGAGTCTTTGCGTGCCTGATCGAAAACGCGGCCGACATGTTTCGCCTCGTCGGGCGGGATATGGAAGATTTCCTTGAAGGCGTTGACCTCGTCCCGCGTTACCTGCCCGTCCGCCTTGGCCATCTTTGCGCTCAGGACAATTGTGGCCAGGGCAAACGCAGCCTGTTTGACGGTTCCCGGTTCTGAATCATCGGGTCCCGACTGACGGTCGATAATATGTCCGGCCGCCGCGCCAAGCAGCGCGCCCAGCGGTCCGCCCATCGCGAACCCCGCCGCGCCGCCCAGAATTTTTCCCCAGATCGCCATGGCAGGTTCTTACCACAATTCAGCCGTGCCGATACCCGGCAGGCGTAACGCCTTCGAGCCCGGATCGACGCCGAAGGAAAGCCCGAGGATATTTACTTCAAACCCTTCCGTGGCGGAGGCAAGGACGCCGAACACGCCCCAGAGCGAGACCTGAAAGCCACCGCCGCTGGGGGCGCGATCGAGAAACTTGCCCGGACCCAGATAATCCTTGCCGATGGCGGTCGGCGGCAGATCGACGGCAAGGCTTGGCGAATTGCGGATGATCCAGGCGGTAAAGCTGTTGCTGTTGGGCCCGGGCCAGCTTCTGTAGGAAGACGGCCATGGGTAGGTCTTTATGGCGGTGCGGATTTCCCGGATCGCCTTTTCGGCTTCGGCGCCGCGAATTTCTCCTAATAGAAACGGTTTCGCGCCATACCAGTACCGGTCGGGCACGCCGGCCTGCGACCGGATCGCGTCGCCGCCATAGCGGACACCCCAGCCGACGACCTCATGGGTCTCGAAATGCGCGCCGTCTTTTTCCTTGAAGGCGACCCAGCTATGGACCGCGAACGCGCCGCGCCAGGAAAAGGTACGGGCGGCATAGACCTGAACCACCGCGTCGCGGACTGTCGCGGGGTCGGGGGCGATCCCGGCGGACTCACGGCTGGCGGTGCGCCAGTCACCCGAAATATCGGCCATCCCGGTCGCAGCGGAGAAAAAAGGACCCAGCAGCAAGAGCGTGAGTATGACGACGAGGCGGCGAAACCATGGCATGATGGGAATCTCTAACATGCCGCGTTGTCGCCGGACAATGTGGCACCATTTAGGCATGCCGGGGAAAGAATTTGTCCGAAGAGAAAACGCGGGCCGGAACCAACTGGTCCCTGGTGTCCATTTTGATCGGCGCGGGTGTTGTCTGCGCCTTTCAGATCGGCAAGGCACCACCCGCTCTCCCCGCAATCCGGGACGAGTTGGGGCTCGATCTTGTTTTTGCCGGATGGCTGATCGGCGTCTATGCCCTGTTCGCCGCCGCGGTAGGCATTCTCGGTGGCGCGTTTTCCGATGCCGCCGGCTACCGGCGCGCTCTGCTGTTCGGTCTCGCCTGCATCGCGCTGGGCAGTATTTCCGGCGCGCTTGCCCCCACTGGCGAAATTCTGCTGCTGGCCCGGTTCGCGGAAGCGGTGGGTTATCTGCCGATTGTCGTTTCCGTGCCGCCGCTTCTGGGACAGGTTACCGCGACTGAAGGCGACCGGCGGGTCGCGGCGGGAATCTGGGGGGCGTATATGCCGGCCGGCACGGCGGCAATGATGGTCGCCGCCCCGCTCTTTCTTGAATATCCCGATCTCGGCTGGCGCGCGCTGTGGCTGGTCAATGGCGCCCTCGCCGGACTCTATGCGGTCGGCATGGCGCTAACGACCGGTGGGCTGGAACGGCCGCGCGTGACGGCTGCCGTCAAACGGAAACCCGTTCGCGATGTTGTGTCGCTGCTGAAAAGTCCCGGACCGGTATTGCTCGGGCTGTTCTTCGGAACCTATGCCGGAAACTATCTTACCGTTTACGGATTTTTGCCGACCATGCTGATCGAGGATCTGGGCGTCACGCGGAGCGAAGCGGCTCTGATGGCGGCATTCGCGGTGGCGGTGAATATCGGCGGTAATATTTTCGGCGGCTGGCTGCGTAAAAAAAACATTCCCTTTGCCACAATCCTGATTTGCGGCTCGCTTTTTACCGCTGTAACGGCGATCGGGATTTTCTCCGGCGCGGTCCCGCCGGGGGTCCGCTATGGCATGGCGGTTCTTTATTCGGCTTTTTGCGGGGTGATCCCGGGCGCGACCTGGAGCGCCGCCGCTTCACTCGCGCCAAAGCGGGAACTTGCGGGAACCGCCGTCGGCTGGGTGGTGCAGGGCGGCAATATCGGTACCCTGATTTTACCACCGGTAACCGCGGCGCTGGTTGCAGCTTTCGCGGGCTGGCATGCCGCCGCCTGGGCGGTCGCCGGCGCGTCGCTTCTGGGTGTCGTTCTGGCGCTGCTGATCGCGCGCTTTGCCGCGCAGCCCGCCGAAGATGGTTGAACCGGCAAGAGCTGGGGGCTAATTCAGAAGGATGAGCAGGCGGCCCCTTTCCGACGCATTCATGAGCGACATTAGCGTGCTCCCGGAGTTGGAGGTTTCCAGTAATGCCGCCGCTCTCGATCATCACGCGCGGGATGAATCGCATCATGATCTGAGCCCACCGGATCTGGTCGCCTTCCCGACAGGCACGGATCAGGTCGCGGCGTTGGTCAGGGTCTGCGCGCGCCACAAGGTGCCCGTTATCCCCTTCGGCGCGGGAAGCTCTCTGGAAGGCGGCGTCGGCGCGCCGGCGGGCGGGGTCTGTATCGACCTCACCAGGATGAACCGTATTCTCAATGTTTCCCCGGCCGATATGGACGCGACGGTCGAGGCGGGCGTGACACGCAAGACGCTCAACGCCCATCTGCGCGATACCGGGCTGTTCTTTCCGGTCGATCCGGGCGCGGATGCGACGCTGGGCGGGATGGCCTCGACCCGGGCGTCGGGCACCAACGCCGTGCGCTACGGCACGATGCGCGACAATGTACTGAACGTGACGGCGGTGCTGGCAGACGGGACGGTGTTCAAGTCCGGTAACCGCGCGCGCAAAAGCGCCGCCGGGTACGACCTGGCCCGGCTGCTGATCGGCGCGGAAGGCACGCTCGGCGTGATTACCGAACTGACGGTCAGGCTGCATGGCGTGCCGGAGGCGGTATCCGCCGCCGTGGTTCAGTTCCCGGCGGTCGCGGCGGCGGTCGATACAGCGATCATGACCGTGCAGTCGGGCATCCCGGTGGCGCGGATGGAATTGCTGGATGCGGCGCAGATGCGGGCCTGCATTGCCTATTCCGGTCTCGCCTACGATCCGTTGCCGACATTGTTTTTCGAATTTCACGGCTCGCCCGCTTCCGTCCGCGAACAGGCGGAAATGGTCGAGGCGATCACCGTGGATCTGGGCGGGTCCGGGTTCCAGTGGGCGGAAAAGGCGGAGGACCGGTCAACGCTCTGGCAGGCACGGCATGACGCGCTTTACGCGGCGCTCGCATCGCGCCCCGGGGCGAAGGCCTGGTCGACCGATATCTGTGTGCCGGTTTCGGCGCTGGCGGATTGTATCGCGGGTACACAGGCGGATATCGAGGAGGCGGGCGTTCCCGCGACCATCGTCGGGCATGTCGGGGACGGCAATTTTCATGTGATCTTCCTGATCGATCCGGAGGCGCCGGAGGAATTTTCGGCGGCGATGGCGGTCAATGACAGGATGGTCGCCCGCGCGCTTGAACTGGACGGAACCTGTACCGGCGAACACGGGATCGGCATTGGCAAGCGGGACTGCCTGGCGCGGGAAATGGGTCCGGCCCTCGGTGTCATGAAACAGCTCAAACAAGCGCTCGATCCCGATAACATCATGAATCCCGGAAAGATTTTTTCCGACTAGTCCAGGCCCCGATTTTCCGCCCTGATTTCGCCGCAATGCTCCTCTTGATTATTGGCCGCTACCTATGATCTTTAAGCATTGAAGCGAGGAAGGGTAAGACAATGCGCAAGGTTCTGATCTGGTTTGCCGGTATTGTGGTCTTTCTGGTCGCCGCCGCCCTGATCGCCCCGAATTTCCTCGACTGGAACAAGTACAAGGCCGAAATCGCCGCCGCCGCGCGTGACGCCACCGGGCGTGATCTGGTCATCAAGGGTGATCTCGACCTCGCGATCCTGCCGGCGCCGCGACTGTCCGCCGCCGATATCCGGCTGAGCAACATAAAGGGCGCCGCCGCGCCGGAGATGGTGGCGATCAAGGCGCTCACCGTCAGTGTAAAGCTGCTGCCGCTTCTTCAAGGCAATATCGAGGTGGATTCAGTTATGTTGGATGAGCCCGTCATCCGGCTGGAAAAACTGGCCGACGGGCGCGCCAACTGGGAATTCAAGCCGCGAGAAAAACAGACATCGGAAAGCGGCGGCGCGCCGCCGGTGACGCTTGGCAATTTGCGCATCAATCGTGGCACTGTGATCTATAGCGATGGCGGCAATGAAACCCGTATCGCCGGGATCACGATGGATCTTTCCGCCGACTCCCTCGAAGGGCCCTTTGCCGCCAGGGGGGATTTGATCGCGGGTGGGACCCCGCTGTCCCTTGAGTTCGCCATGGGCCGTCTCAAAGCGGACGCGGCCAGCCCGTTCAAGGTGACGGTCGGTCTGCCGTCATCAGCCGGCAAGGCGGAAATTTCCGGCAGCGTCGCGGCGTTGGCGCCAAAACCGCGCGTGACCGCCAAGCTGCGGGCGGAAGGCGGGGATCTGCGCCGGGTAATCGCCGCGTTGTCCGGCGGATCGCGGACCGCCCTGCCAGAACTGCTCGGTAAACCGTTTTCGATGAATGCGCGGCTGAGTGGCGGGGCCGAAGGCGGTGAGATTTCCCAACTCGATCTCGAATTTGGCGGGGTGCGCGCGGCGGGGACTGTGACAATGCGGGCCGGGACCGGCAAACCCTCGGTCGCCGCCAAATTGCAGGTCACGCGGATCGATCTTGATGAGTGGCTGAAGGGCATGGCGCCCGCCAAGGCGACTGGCGGCGAAAAGAAAGAGGCCGCGGCAAAACCGGCGGCGCCCTTTACCTTGCCCGATATCGAAGCACGGGTTGAGCTTGGCGTCGACGCGGTGAAATTCAACGGCCAGAACTTGCGCGGTATAGAATTGCGGGGCGGCCTGTCGAAGGGAGTCGCGACCATCCAACGCGCGGCGATGCTGGTGCCGGGCGGGGGCGAGGCAAAGGCCGCCGGAACACTTCAGGCGGTAAAGGGTAAACCGGCCTATGCCGTACAGTTCGATATGGCCGCCGATAATCTGCGTTCTGTCCTGCAATGGGCAGGAGCCGATATCGCCACCGTGCCATCCGACAGGCTGCGCCGGGCGTCGGTTTCGGCTCGCATTGATGGCGGAGAAGAAGTAGTCCGGATTTCCGCCGCCAAGATCGGGGTCGATGCGACTACGGTCAATCTGGCGGCGACCATTGCGCTGCGTGACCGTCCCGCGTTCGGCGCAACGGTGACCGTGGACGCGCTCAATCTCGACGCCTACGCGCCGCGTGGACAGGTCCCCGCGAAACCCGCGGATAAGAATGCGGGAGTGTCTTCCGGCAAGGGGCCGCTCGCCGCGCTTCAGGATTTCGATGCCAATCTTCGTGTCACTATCCGGCGGCTGACGGCGAATGGCATGCGGATGCGCGATATCCGTTTCGACGGCACGCTGGCGGGCGGCAAGTTGACGGTCAAGCAAGCCTCGGTCGCTGATGCGGCGGGCGCGCGGGCATCAGTCGCCGGTACGCTAAGCAATCTCGACAAGTTCCCGGTCTTCAGTGGATCGGTTTCGGCGGACGCGAAAGACGGGGCAAGGACGCTGCGGGCGCTGGGAGTCGACGTGCCGCCTGGCATCCGCAATATCGGTGCGCTCAGAATTAGGGGCAAGGCCAATACCGGCGTCGACAATGTCGCGCTCGACCTGTCCCTCGGCGCGGCGGGCGGTCAGGCGGCGGTGAAAGGCCGCATCGATAAATTCAATTCCGCGCCCGCCTTCGATCTAAACGCCAACGCGACCCACCCCAACCTGGCGCGGCTGCTGGCTATTCTGGGATCGGATGCCGGGGTGAAGAAGCTCGGCGCGATTTCCGCCAAAATTTCCCTGAAGGGTGATTTGCAAAAACTCGCGGCGGTTGCCGATATCGGTGCGGCAGGCGGTAGACTGGCCGCTCACGGCGCGCTGGCGAACCTGCTGGCCAAACCCGGTTTCGATCTGACGGTCTCTGCCACACATCCGGCAGCCGGTACTCTCGCCCGGACATTCGCGCCGCGTTACCGGCCGCAGGGCGGCAAGATCGGTCCCTTCAAGCTCGACGCCGTGGTGAAGGGTGGTGATGACAGATTTAACCTGTCTAAATTCGACCTCAGCGCGGGTAAGGCATCTTTGACCGGCACCGGCACGCTCAATACCGGTGGTACGCGGCCCGTCATTGTGGCGACGCTGACCAGCAAGACGCTGGACTTCAACCCGTTCCTGCCCGCGAAGGATGGCGTAAAGAGCACGCCCGCCAAACCGGCAAAGGCCGCGCCGAGGGGAACGGCGCGCCCGGCCCCGGCGCAAAGCGGCAGCGCCGCCTATTTCCCGGATACGCCCTTCGATACGGCGGTGTTCGGTCTGTTAGACGCCGATCTGTCGGTCCAGGCGGCAAAGCTCAAATATCGCCAGTTCGAGGTTGATTCCCCGACGATCAAGGCGGTGCTGAAAGACCGTGTCATGGCGGTGAACCAGCTTTCCGGCAAGATGTTCGACGGCGCGTTCAATATGAACGGGCGGTTCGACACGCGGACCAGCCATTCGATGAAGGCCTCTGTCTCGGTCTCTCAGGCGAATGTGGGCAAGGCGCTCTTTACCGCCGCCACCGTCGACCTGCGGGGCGGGATAACCGATTTTTCAATGAATCTGACCGGCGCGGGCAAAACGCCCCATCGCATGATCCGGTCGCTGAACGGTAGCGGCACCCTTTCCAGCCGCGACGGCATCGTAAAGGGGTTCGATCTCGACCGGGTGAATAACCGGCTGAAAAACCTTAATCGGGCGATCGATTTCATCAGCCTGTTCCGGGATTCGATGAGCGGCGGCCAGACGAAATTCAACCGGCTCGACGGCACCTTCGCGATCAAAAACGGCGTGCTGACCAGCAACGATGTCAAACTGCTCGCCAATTCGGGCGAGGGACGGCTTGCCGGCACGGCCGATTTGCCCAAATGGCATATGGATTTCACCGGTGAATTCAACCTGACCGGTCACAAGAGCGCGCCTCCCTTCGGCATGCGCATGGTCGGGCCGCTCGATAATCCGAGGCGCATTTTCCAGATCGAACGGTTGCAGACCTTCCTGTTGCAGCGCGGTGTGGGCTCGATCCTGCAAAATATTCTCGGCGGGCAAAAGAAACAGCCGGCCTCGTCCGGCTCGTCTTCTTCCTCCGGCGCCGGGTCTTCGTCGGGTCAGCAGAACGCGCCGGCGCAGGAACAGAAACAGCCCGAGAAAGTCACGCCGGAAACCATTATCCGCGACGTGCTGCCCGGCATATTCAGGGGGCTTGGCGGGCGTTAGATAGCCGCTCCTTCAACGCCGCCAGCACGAACAGGCGAATGGCGGAGGACAGGTTGGCCTCCCGGGTCTGGTCGATCTCGGCAATCAGCCGGTTAAGCGATATACCGCGCGCC
>Ga0181594_10002978_pt1 | contig 15406 bp, 14 predicted proteins | sample 071ome_18_FD_145603 | JGI IMG/M metagenome (GOLD analysis project Ga0181594, IMG submission 145603) | Coastal salt marsh microbial communities from the Groves Creek Marsh, Skidaway Island, Georgia - 071413BT metaG (spades assembly) | ecosystem: Environmental > Aquatic > Marine > Intertidal zone... | reverse complement strand
TGCAGTGGCGATACGGGGCCCCAACTTAGGCAATTCGACAGGACCGGATGCCAGGCGATTATCGAGATACCAATAACCGCCAGAGGCAGTTATCGCGATAATGAAAAGCGGAATCGCAAGGTAGAGGGCCCACCGCCAGCGCCTGTGACGCCAGCGCGTGCTGCGGAGCACCAGGGTAGATTGATCGGGGAAGTGTTCGGCGCCGGTATCGACATCACTGCCGTACACTCCCGAGCCAGTCTGTACTGCCTCATTTTCCGGCGAAGACTGGTCCGATTGCGCTGCGTGGCTATGGTTGTCGCGAAAAGACAAGTATACTTGCACCCCTAACTGGCCGCTTACGCACAATCCGGCAAAGGAACGGCCTATTGCTGCATAGGCAAGCGCCGGGCCATGGACGTCATGACTGATCTACGAATCGCGGCCCGTCACAATACCCCGGCAGGTCAGTCCCGAATACACAGCGCGCGTGAGCCCTCGCGATCTTGCAGCGACAAGGCCGCAGGATATATTGTTCATTGGGCTGTGCGCAATTGACCCGATTTGCTGCCAGAAACATGAGTTTGCACATAATTTTGGTCGAAAGGAAGGCACGTGAGCGATCCAATCAAGGAGGGCGGAAAAGCCCCGGCTTTCAAACTGGCGTCTTCGTCGGGCAAGCAAGTCTCCCTCGCATCCCTGAAGGGAAGCAAGGTTGTGCTTTACTTTTACCCCAAAGACGACACCAGCGGCTGTACCCGAGAGGCAATCGACTTCACCGGGCTCCTGAAAGAATTCAAGAAAGCTGGTACGCTCGTTTACGGGGTCTCGCCGGATACCGTCGCAAAACATGAAAAATTTATCGCCAAGCACGATCTGGGTGTGGAATTGCTCTCCGACGAGGCAAAGGCCATGCTCGAAGCATATGGTGTGTGGGCGGAAAAAAGCATGTATGGGCGCAAATACATCGGTGTCGTGAGGACCACGGTGCTCATCGACAAGAACGGCAAAATTGCCAGGATCTGGAACAAGGTAAAGGTCGCCGGCCACGCGGCGGAAGTACTGGAGGCTGCCAGGGCGCTTTGATGTGCCTGCGCCAGCGGAGCAAGACTGACCTGCGTGCCAACCGCTGGCGGGTGCCGGCAATTTAGTCCACGGGCAAAAATTATTCCCCAATTTCAAACGGTTGAGATGTATTTCCCGATTTTCGTGACGGTTGCCAGCGGGTAGTTTGCGAAACATTAACCTTAAAAAGGCGTAATCAGCTGAGTATTTGGTGCCAGTATGTACGCTTAGGATACGGTTGATGTCTTCGAGAGCGGGCTTTCCAAAGGCCAAACTTTCCAGATCCCATTATTTCTTGACCTTAGCGCGCGGTGAAAACATGCGTTGTTTTGCCTTGCGCCCATGGGCCCTATACGCCGCGGCCGGTATTTTTCCGCTCTGTGGCGTTCTCTATTTCTCGGCTTCGCTCGTTTACATCATGCGGGACGACGTCGTCACCGGCATGTACCAACGCCAGCGCGCCATGCAGCAGGCCTATGAAGACAAGCTGGCGGAAATGCGCTCCCAGGTTGACCGTGTCTCCAGCAAGCAATTGCTCAACCAGAATTCGCTCGAAGGCAAATTGCACCGGTTGATTTCACGCCAGGCCATGCTCGAAACCCGTTCGGCGGTAATAGCGAGACTGACCAATTCGGTTACGGGTCCCAACGAGAGCCGCCGCCAGCGTACGGCAAGCGCGCCAATCCCGCCGAGAAGACCTGCTTCGACGGCAAAGAACAGCAGCGCCGGCCTCTTGCCGGCAGGCGCGACAAGTTATTCGCAAACAAACGTCCTGACTTCGCCAGCCTCAATTGCGCTCGGGAACGCTCTGGGCGGTTCCGCGAGCAATCCGCTTGCCGGACGCCCCAAGCCACGAGCGATCGAAGTTGTGCCGGACAATTCGGCGAACAAGAACGGTAGAAAAGACAAGCTGACTCGCTTGAAAGACCCGTATGTTCACGCAGTTGCAACGGATTCACGGCTGCCGGTCGCTATGCGGATCAATGCCCTTTCCCTGTCGCTGGACAAGGTGGAGGCCGATCAACTCAACAAGGTGGCGATTATCGGATCAGTGGCGCGTCAGAAAGCCCGCAAACTGCGCAAGGTCATAGCGACGACCGGTCTGTCCGCAAAAAGCCTGCGCCTTCCCGGCAACAAAGGCGGCAAGACCGCCGCCGGTGGCCCGTTCGTTCCCTACCGCGCAGCCGCCAACAGTTCTGCCTTTGAGAAGGCCGTGCTGAACTTGCAGGAACATCTGAAGGAAGCTTCCCGGTTGCAGCGCCTGTTGCGTTACATACCGGTCGTGAGACCCCTACCCGCAAAAGCGGCATTGACCTCGGGCTATGGCAGGCGAATCGATCCATTCAACGGGCGGGCCGCCAATCATACCGGTATTGATTTTCGCGAGCGCTATGGCGCCCCGGTGTTTTCGACGGCCGCCGGCCGGGTGGTGCAAGCCAGCCGCCATGGTGGCTACGGGAAAATGGTCGAAATAGACCACGGCAACGGCCTCATAACCCGCTACGCCCATTTGTCGGCCTATAGCGTTTCCAAAGGACAATGGGTAAAGCGTGGCGCCAAAATCGGGAAAATTGGCTCAACGGGACGTTCAACGGGCGCCCACCTGCATTACGAGGTCCGCCTCAACGACAAGCCGCTAAACCCGATGCGGTTCCTGAGGGCCGGCCGCAAGCTTTGAGCGGCTACAAGTCCCTGCTCGTGCGTCCATCGCCATTGCCATTTGCGGCTTAAATTGGGAAAGGTGAGCCGTGCACCGGCTCGGGCCGAGCAAGGTGCGCATATGTCACTTTGACCAGGAGCCTGCGAATTGTCCGGCGATGCCGAAGGCAAGTCCAATCAACCGCTATTGCTGCGCCTGTTGCTTCATCCGTTCCTGATGCTTGCAATCGCCGGCCTAACCTGGGCAGGCAATCATATCGCGGCGCGCGCCGGTGCAGGACACGTCCCGCCGCTCGGGATGGCAAGTATCCGCTGGCTGATCGGCGCCGCCATACTCTACCCCTTCGTTTATCGCCTGCTGCGCAATGACTGGCCGCTGATCAAGCAGCAGTGGCCTATCATGGCGATTTTGTGCATCGGTGGTGGTGCCGGCTTCAGCGGGCTGCAATATACCGCGCTGCAATACACGACCGCCCTCAATGCGGCAATTTTCAATTCGTTCGGACCGATCGTCATAGCCGTTGCCGGAAAAATCATTTACCGGGACCGTCTGAACGCCATCCAGGCGCTCGGTATCATGATATCGCTTGCCGGCGTCCTGACAATCGTGTCCAGAGGCGACAAGGCCATCCTGCTGAACATGTCGTTCAACATTGGCGACATTTACCTGGTCATCAACATGGCAATCTGGGGCCTCTATTCGGCGATGCTGCGTTCGCGGCCAAAGATACACCCACTCACGTTTACTTTCGCGCTGGCCGTCACCGCTGGCGTGGTCTTGTTTCCCGGGTTCCTGTGGGAGCACGTAAACGGCAAGCAATTTCACTTCGACTGGCTGACGTTCTGGGTGATGTTTTACGTTTCGATATTCCCATCAATCGTTGGCTACATTTGCTGGAACAAGGGTATCGAGGCTGTCGGTCCCGCGCGCGGCGGCATTTTCCTTCATCTGGTCCCTGTTTATGGGGTGATACTGGCAATATTGCTGCTGGGCGAGATGCTTCGGATATTCCATTTGGCAGGCTTTGTCCTGATTATTTCAGGAGTCTGGCTGGCCTCGCGCAAATACTGAAATGCAAACGGCTTATTGCCAAGCTAATAACAATCCGGAGAATGAACGAAATGCCAGAAGCCGCACATGACCCATCAAATACTGCCCTGCCCGCCGGCATACGGGACATCGTTGCGCGCGGCGCGTTGCGGCTCGGATTGTTCCTGCCGCAGTATGATGAGGACCCCTCGACCGGGGAGATACGCGGCCAGGGTACCGGTTATGTCGGGATCGACTTGTCGCGCGAGCTTGCCAGCCAGCTCGGCATTCGCCTGGAAGTGATCGGTTACGCCAACCCGGCGCTGGCAGTGGATGCGCTGCGCGATGGCGGTTGCGATATCGAGTTTCTCGGTATCGAACCCGGCCGCCAGGCTGTCCTTGATTTCACCGCGCCGATTTTCTGCTTCGACTACACCTACCTCGTCCCTGAAAACTCTCCAATCAAGACGGTATCCGATGCCGACCAAACGGGCCGTAAAATATCGGCGGTTGGCAACCATGCCTCGACAATGGCGCTTGAGAAGCAAATCCGGAACGCCGAAATTCTACGCTCGGAGATACCGCGACAGGCGTTCGATATTCTTAAAAATGGTGGAGCGGACGCATTGGCATTGCCACGCGACCAGTTGATGCCCTACCTGCCGGAGTTGCCTGGTTCGCACGTGCTGGAAGACCGGTTTGGCGAAAACAGCATCGGTCTGGCCACAGCGCAGGGCGATGCTGACAAGCTTGCCTGGTTCGGAAATCAAATTGCCAGTGCGAAGCAATCAGGGGCGGTGCTGGCATCGGTCGAACGCGGACAGATTATCGGTTTCCGGATCGCGTGACGCTGCCGCATCTCGGCATTTGAATGCGCTGGTCGTCCAGACGTGCGCGCGTTCACCAAATCACCCTGCGCGTACTAACGGAGCGGAGCGTAGGCGCTGAACCTGGGGGGCAGGACGACATGGGCGCCCGTGATAAGCTTGGGCAAACGCGTGTACCTTGCCGTCAAGGTCGTTGATGGCCGGCGCGGTGGTAGAGGGGCCCGCCCCAATCGCACTGGGATAATATGGCCGCCGGCGCCATCCGAAACGAGGCCTGGGGTTGAGGTTTCCACCGCTCCAGGCTGGCCGCCGAGGCCTGCCAGCGGCCCGTGTGCTATTCTTTGCACCCGGCGTGAGGCGTTCTGGATTTCACCGTCCGGATCCTCCGATCGGGGCAAAAGCGCTGAAAATCCGTGGGCGACCTTGGACGCAATCGAGGCAGGCAGTCCCGTGATAGTCGAAGCTGACGGCACAACGCCCGACAAACGGGAAGTCAGGCCGGATTTCATGCGGCTGAGGAAGCGGGCAACTGGCCCATGTCCTGGAGGCACATAGACCGGTTGCCGTATCGCCGTCCTAGCGGCGGAGGCGCCTGGCGAACCGCCATGATTGCCCGTATTGCAATCACGGATTCCCAGCGCGATGAGCTGCTCGCCCGAGAGCGCCTTGTAACGGCGCGTCAGGTAACCCAGCCGTTCACGCACAGCCTGGGGATAGGAGCTAAACAATTCATCGGAAGCTGCAACATCAACCCGCCGGGTGTCGCGATCGTATATTTTGGCGAATCGCAAAATGCTGGATCGGAACACGCATACTTTCGGCAACGACAGGGCCAGCGTGCAGGCAGAACGGCATTCATGTAACTGCACCTCGCGGTTGTGGCGCAGGAAGTGGTCAGTTTGCTTGCGGTAAACCGAATAGTCTCCACCGATGTCGCGCACGACGACAACGGGAGCCGGATCCGGTGGAGGGGCCAAATAAGGCACAGACGCAACCTCTACTCACACGCAAACTGTACTGAACAGAGGATGACGAAAAATGGTAAGAATTGACTTAATCAAGCGGCCATTCGACGTGGCCAGCCCTCATTTCCACACTTGATAAAATGATTCAGGGTGCTCGAAACGACATGAATAAAAATATTTACAATATTGTTATATAATATTTTTTTCTGATTCATGCCCGGCAATTTCGAGGATAAGTTTACGTTGGATCGCCTCGGCAAATTTTTCATAAGACGGGGCCGGAATGGAAAACGATCCGGGCCCTCCTATGACATGTTGGGCAAAATGACGGTCGAGGCCCGGAGCAAGCGACAGGATCGGCAATCCGTTGATCACCACGCCGGCCTTGACCGCATCATCGCGCGCCGAACCGGCGGTACGCCCGGAGGAATTGTAGCCATCACCAGATACATCAATGACACGCCGCGCCGTTTTCCAGGGCGCCTTCGCCAACAGCAGACGTGAATAGTCGATGGCTCCCGAGATCGAGGTCCCGCCACCGAACAGCTCGCGCGGGGATTTGTCGATCTTGTCCGCCAAAGCCCGCAAAGACTCCTGGCTGTCGACCCGCTGCCAGGGAACCGCGACGACATGGAGTGCCGGGCCGGTCCATTGCACCATCGTTACGCCAATTGCGCCGACCATCCCGCCGCGGATCGCCCGGAATATTCGCCGGCTCCGGAAGGCCCTGGCGTATCCCTGGCGCTGCAAGGTGAACCGTTCCTCGCTGACCGAGCCGGAGGCATCAACCGCCAGGACCAGCAGCAAGTCGACGGCCGTCGACGTTTGCGGCAGGTTTCCATCAGATCCCTTGCGCTTCGCGGCCTGGGCAAGCCCGGGGCCCGACGCGGCAATCAGCGCCATCCCGGTCAAGCCGGCCAGAGCCTGGCGGCGGTTCGGGCGCGCGCGTTCCGCACCGCTCAAGCGCGGTTTAGCCAATGGGCGGGCAAGCTTGCAGCTTCGTGACATCGCAGGCACTCCGGCAATTTCGCCAGACTAGCAAGACCACCAGCTTGCGCCAGAAGGAAATCACAATGCAACGAAATTCCCTCTGAAAATTCCCCGGCAAGCTCTCGCAAGGCGAACAATATTGGTCTATACGCCGCGCATGAGCCTCATTACTTCTTCGGACGCGGTCAGAGCCGTCTGCGAACGCCTGTCCCGGCACTCCTTCGTCACCGTTGACACCGAATTTCTGCGCGAAACCACCTTCTGGCCAATGGTCTGCGTAATCCAGATCGCCTCGGACGAGGAGGCGGTTGCGATCGATGCATTGGCCGACGGTATCGATCTGGCCCCGTTTTATGAGCTGATGGCCAATCAATCTGTTGTGAAAGTGTTTCATTCCGCCAGGCAGGACATCGAAATTATCTGGAACCAGGCCAAGCTTATCCCTGCCCCGCTGTTCGATACCCAGGTTGCCGCGATGGTTTGCGGCTATGGCGATCAGGTTTCGTACCAGGAATTGACCGCCTCGATCTGCAAAGCATCTCTCGACAAGTCATCGCGCTTTACAGACTGGTCGCGCCGGCCACTTAGCGAATCGCAAATCGCTTACGCCCTGGCAGACGTTACCCACCTGCGCGAAATATACCGGCAGTTGAAAACGCGGGTCGAAAAGGCCCGGCGAAACAGCTGGCTCGAAGACGAAATGCGGCTTCTAACGTCGGTGTCGACCTACGAGCAACGCCCCGAAGACGCCTGGCAACGGTATCGCAACCGGGCAAGAAAACCACGCGACCTTGCTGTTTTGATGGATGTCGCGGCCTGGCGCGAAAGCGAGGCGCAGGGCAGGAATGTACCGCGCTCGCGGGTCCTGAAAGACGACGCGCTGATGGACATAGCCGTGCGCGCGCCCACAACAATCGCCGCACTGGCGGAACTGCGCTCGATTCCCAAGGGGATGGAAAAGTCCCCCGCGGCGCCTGACATCCTGGCAGCAGTGGAACGCGGTCTCGCGCGCGATCTCAAGACATTGCCGAGTTTGAAAAAGGACCGCAGGAATCACAACGGCAACGGGGCAACTGTTGAATTGATGAAAGTGTTGTTGCGGCAGGTCTGCGAGCGCCACGGCGTCGCAGCCAAGATGATCGCGACGGTGGACGATCTGGAGGCTATTGCCGCCAGCGACCGGGCGGACGTCAGCGCCCTGAAGGGATGGCGGCACGACATATTCGGCAAGAAGGCCCTGGAATTGAAGCGCGGACGGCTGGCGCTGACGCTGGAGCGCGGCAAGGTCGTCACGCTGGAATGGCAAGACGCGACATCGCACGAAGCGGCTGAATAGCCCACTTCGCCCTGCCAACCAATGGCTTCATTCGGTGGTAACAATTTCCGCTTCGCGCCCTATGAGCCTGCCCAGCGTTTTCATTCGCCCCATAATCCGGTTGTGCCCCATGGCCGCGAGCCGTTTTGGAAGCGACAGAACGAGTTTTCCCCGGCGGCACTTCATTGGCGCGTGGGGTAAGACATCGGGCATGGCCGCAGAAAGAACATAGGCGACGCGCATGGCGGCGCCAAGAATATGCGCCCTGTCCAACAGGCGCGCGCTGGCAAGCTGGCGCAGGCGAATGCTCACATCCGCCTCGCCCGTGTGCCGGTAAAAATTAGCGATCGCCAGAAATGCCCGGCCGGGATGATCTATGCCCACAAACGCGGCATTGGCGATGATGTTGAACGATTGTTCGCCGCGATAATCTGGATGTGCGCGCCAACCAATGTCAGCCAGCAGGCAGGCGACGCGCCGAAGCCGCTTTTCTTCAGCGTTCTCGTCGAGTTCTGTCGTACGCATGAACACGTCAGTCCAAACCGCGAGTTCCTCCCCGTGACCGGGCGCACGCGAGCGCAAGATGTTGAGATCGCTTGCGGCTTCGACCAGCGGATCGTTGTTCTTTTGATCCTTCGAAAGCCGGTCGAACAGAACGCCCTCGCGCAGGCCGAGGGCGGAGATAACAATTTTGGACGGTTTTGCACGCCGCATGATCTCATCGAGTACAACAGCCCCATACGCAAGAAGCGGGCGCCGGCCGGATGAAATGGTCTCAATTCCGACGAGCGCTTCAGCGTTGATGCGCTCTACGAGAACGGCAAAATCGGCCGCATCGCGGTGCGATATCTCGTAGCCGTGCATGACGTTCAACGGGTAGTTGCGCTGAACCATGTGCAGACGCGCGAGCGAGCGCCACGTACCGCCAACGGCATAGAAAGGCCTGCCGCGAAAGTCCGCAAGCCAGGGCACCGAATCGAGATGATTGCGTACGATACGAGCCGCTTTCTTTGGCGAGCCTCCGGTCATATCGATCAGCGATAGGCCTCCAACCGGGATCGAAATCCCCTTGCCAGCGCGGCGATTTTTGACGCGATTGAGCTCCAGCGATCCGCCGCCCAAATCGCCAACTATTCCATCGGGACTTTCGAAACCACAAATGACGCCATTGGCCGCCAGCTTTGATTCACGCGCGCCGGAAAGCAATTCGATTGGCGCGCCGATGGCGGATCGCGCGGCTTTAAGGAAGGCGGAACCATTACTTGCGTCCCGCGCGGCGGCCGTGGCCACGACCTGAATGTCCTCTATTTGCATTACATGGCAAAGCGTTCTGAAACGCTCCAGCGCCGCCAGCGCTCGCTTGGCGCCCTCCTCGTTCAACTTGCCTGTTATTGCCACTCCCCGGCCAAGCCCGCACATGGCCTTGTCATTGAAAATCGGTGTCGGCGCACGGGTCAGCCCCTCGTACGCGACCAGGCGTACCGAGTTGGAGCCAATGTCAACGACCGCAAAGGGCTTGAGGTTTGCCAGCCTACCGGGCGCGTTGAGGTGACGAAAAGGCATGAAGGAGGCCCTGGTAACTCAGCGTTGCGATTTCAACCCGCCTCATTGCGCGGCGCCAGCGGATCGGTGAGTTCCGTGTATGCCAAATTGGAGGCCCCGACAACGCGCCATTGGTCTCACGTCAGGACGACCCTGGTTCGGGTTCCGGCATGTCGCCAATCTGTTCGGCAAGCCGCGCGAGCAAACGCGCAGCCATTGGTCTGGTGACCGCCCTCCCACGCGACAGGGCCTCGCGATCCAATGCATCGACAATGCTCCTTGCGGCTGCCAACGAACGCTCGATGCGCAGTGCGACGAATTCGATCACGCTGGCATCGACAATCAATTGCCGGTCATGAAACAGTTTGACCAGAACCGCTCGCACCAAGGTGTCGTCGGGGCTGGAAATACGCACGACCGGCGCAAGACGCAATCGCGAAAGCAGGTCCGGGGTCGAAATCTCCAACCGCGCCAACGGAAATGCAGTGGTCACCAAAACATGCCCACCTTTCTCACGCATTGAATTGATGACATGAAAAAGTTCACGTTCCGGAATGGCTCCAGGACAGGCCTGGTCGAGCAATATTGCCCGCCCCGACGCAATCTTTTCATGATCCTTCAAGTCGAGTTGCGAAACCTGGCGGAAAATCGCGCCGGCACGGCGCGCCCAAATCATGCCAAGGTGTGATTTCCCCGACCCCGGCGGCCCTTCGAGCAGCACCAGGGGCGCGGGCCAGTCCGGCCAGCGCTCAATGAGATCCAAAGCCTGCTGATTGGAGGGCGCGGCAAGAAAGTCCTCAGCGCCGAGGCGCGGCTCAAGGGACAACTCCAGTGGGAGCTGTCCGGAGCTGGCTTCGTGAGACCTAGCCGGTTTGTTCGCATGTACGCTCACTAAATATCCTGTCCTTTACTGCAACGCGGATTACCGAAGGCCCGCAGGCGATTATTCCTCTACTTGGCAGGTTCGCCGCCCGGGGCGTCGCTATCGCCTGCGGCAGATTGTATCCCATCGGGAAGTGAAGCATCCCCCACACCGCGGTACAACGGACTTTCCAGATATCGCGACAGGGCAAACCGCAGCAAAACACCGATTGTCGCGGCAACGGGTACGGCAACAATCAGGCCGGTAAAACCAAACAGCGAACCGAAAGCAATCAGGGCAAACATCAACCAGACCGGGTGCAACCCAACCGACTTTCCAACCCAGCGGGGTGTAAGGAAATTACCCTCCAAAAACTGTCCCACGCCGACAACAGCAACTGCCGCCAGGAGCAGCCACAGGCTTGGCCAGCCCTGCACGACCGCCACGCCAGCCCCGAGCACCAGCGCGGTCAGCGAACCGACATAGGGTATGAAACTCAACAAACCCGCGATCATGCCGATGAGGAAGCCAAAGTTCAGCCCGATCAACCACAAGCCAACGCCGTACCAAAAGCCGAGGAACACGCACACCATCGTTTGTCCGCGAATAAACCCGGCAATGGCCGTGTTGATGTCACGGGCGATCGCACGCACGGTCTCACGCTGGTCGAGCGGCACCCAACCATCGATTGTCTCGATCATGCGATCCCAGTCGACCAGCATGTAAAAGGCGACCACCGGGGTGATGACCAGCAGCGAAACCACGCCGAGCAAGGCCTGGCCACCACTCAACAAGGATGAAGCGATACTGCCAAGCCAGGCGCCGCCCTTCTCGATGACACCGGCGATCGCCTTGCTGGCGTCACCTGAGCCGTCTTTCCCGATGCCAAGCTTTTCCAGGATGTTGAAACCGAGTTTGTCGGCCAGGGCGCCGCCCTGCTCGGCTGCGAGGGTTTGCAGGCGCGATATATAGCCGGGAAGCTTCTCGATAAAGCCGCCCAATTGCGACACGAGCAGCGGAACCACCGCCAAAATCAGTACGATAAAGACAAGCAATGCCGCGCCAATGATCAAGGTTGTCGCAACTACCCTGCCAAGCCCCCAGCGCTCGAGACAGTCAGCTACCGGGTCGAGCAGATAGGCCAACACCATTCCAGCAGCGAAAGGCATCAGCACGCCGCTCAACATCCACAAGAGTGCGATCAGCACCGCCAGTGCCGCGAGCCAAAATGTCGCCTGTTTTTCCAGCCGCATCGCCCGCTCCCCTCACCGCCTGCGGGTTCTGGCCCTCCCGGCCAGGCCTTTCGCCATCCGGCGTCAAATATCCATGTGCCGCAACCATTGCACAAAATAGATCGCGAGCGATGCAAGGGTTAACACCGCGACGCATATATACAAGCCGTAAAAAAACCAATCGCCGATATCCACACCAAAGGCCTGAACACCCAAAACCGCAGCGGCGAGAGAAATCTGCGCGGCCGTGTTTGCCTTGGAAATGAAGTGTGGGGCCACTTCCATCGGATTATCCATAGCCCAGGCTATGATGAAGGCGCCGACTATCATGACGTCGCGCGACACCACGAGAATCGTGACGATCGGGGGGATCTCGCTTGTTATCGCCAAGGCGACATAGATGGAGACCAAGAGGGCCTTGTCGGCTATGGGATCCAGAACCGCGCCCAATTCCGTCTGCAGGTTGAAGCGTTTGGCCAGAAATCCGTCGACGCCATCAGAAATGCCTGCGGCCAGGAATACCAGGAATGCCGCCATCCAGTTTGGCAGCACAATCAACGCGATTATCAGCGGAACCATGCCAAGCCGGGCTATCGTGATCAAATTGGGAAGGCTGGCAAATAACGAGTAGGCACTCATCTGATCACATCACATAGTCACGGCTATTGATCCACCCGACCATGCGGCACCGACAAGGGTGAACCCGGCAATCAGCCCCCGCCTGGCGCCGGCCCGGAGTGCAAACCACCTGTTGCCCCAAGCTGGGTGGTGAATCCATCTCATACTCACAATGCGTGCAAGGGCAAGCGCGAAAGTACAGCGAACGCACCCGCCGCGCGCGCAAATTGATCTCACGCAAACGTGCGGCGGGTTGATTTTCGCAGTACCGAAGAAGCCGGCAGGCTCCAAAATACAGTTTAAATGCCTCAAACAGAGCAGGACTCTACCATGAAGGTCAGCAAAACCGACATAAATCCAGGCGCCGGGTTCGAAACCGGAAAACGATCGTTCCTCAAGATGGCCCTTGTGATTGGCGCATCGGCGGCGTTTCTTCCAACTGCGGCGTCGGCCCAACCAGCTGCCTGGCGCCGTCAGGGTTGGCGCAAAACCGACTTTTCCAAGACTAGCGTCAAGCTGAGTGAAATCATCTCCGGCGGGCCGCCGAAGGACGGAATCCCGCCAATCGACAAGCCAACCTTCGTGCCGGTGAGCAAAGCAAAAGGGCTGGCACCCACAGATCCGGTATTGACCGTAGCAGACGGCAAAACGGCGCGGACCTACCCGTTGCAAATCCTGATCTGGCACGAAATCGTCAACGACGTTTTCAACGGCCGCCCACTCGCGGTGACCTATTGCCCGCTATGCAATTCGGGGATTGTTTTTGAACGCACGGTCAACGGGCAGGTTCTTGACTTCGGCACCTCTGGCAAGCTGCGCAATTCCGACCTGGTCATGTACGACCGGCAAAGCGAGAGCTGGTGGCAGCAATTTACCGGCGAAGCCATCGTCGGGGAATTCACTGGAACCAAACTCAAACCGATTCCGGCCAGGCTGGAATCCTTCAAGGACTTCAAGGCCCGCTTCCCCAATGGCGAAGTACTGGCCCGGCCCAAGGTGCCGCGCCCTTACGGGCGCAATCCATACGCCGGATACGATACCAGCAAAAAACCGTTCCTGTACCGTGGGGAAATGCCGAAGGGCATCGAACCGCTGGCCCGCGTTGTCGTCGTGCGGCGCGAGGGCAAGAAACCGCTTATTGTCGGAATGGCGCATTTGCGCAAAGCCCGACAACTGGTGATCGACAATGTCACGCTGAACTGGACGGCTGGCCAGGCGTCGGCGCTGGACACCAGCGTTATTTCGCGCGGCCGCGATGTCGGCAGCGTTGTCGTGCAAACACGTGCGCAAATGGCAATATAGCCGATGTGAATTATGACGTGACATTCGCATTCGTGGCGCACGCGTTCCACAAGGGAGTTCCGATCATCCTGAAATAGGGGACTTCCGCGGTTCTTTCATCTTTTCATTACAGCAATGAAAAGACCGGATTTCCGATTTGACGCGTTTTTGCTGTGCAAACCGGCGACTGCCTCAACTGGCAGCGCCATTTATGGAAACGCCACAAAGCCATCATCGTACAAAATCGCGCCGCCCGGTCCTTCAAACCGGGCGGCGGTTTAATCTCAGAGCTTCGCGGCAGAAACCTTTTCACCGCCTTATCAAAGGCGGCGAAAAGACCCTGTTTGACTGCAACGCCCTTACCGGGTCCTTTGGGCCTGCGCCGGTCAGCGCTTGCTCTTGATCAGGTGATCGATCGAGAACGTACCGGGACCATAGGCGGTCAGCATCAGGAAGATCGTCGCCCATACGCCATGGGTTGGATAGGCGGATGGGTAAACGAATATCTGAATGACCAAAGTCATAATCAACAACGCGATCGCGGAAAAGCGGGTCGCCAATCCGATCACGATCAAAAACGGGAACAGGTGCTCTGCCAATGCAGCGAACGGCGCCATCAGCTCAGGCCAGGGCATCTTGTACTCTTCCTGGAAGAGCATCACGGCAGATCCGGACAGTTTGGGCAGGCCCAAACTGATCTCACCGGTCGCAATATTGACTACAAAGCCCTCAATTTTCGTTTGCCCGGACTTCCAGAAGACACCGGCAACTGAAATTCTCCCGATCAGGGCAATCAGCCAATATGGCACCTTCTCGCACAGGCCGATGGCCCAATTTATCAATCCGGCCAGCCCTCCGCCGAACGTAGCGTTTGCTTGATCGGTCATGAAGATTATCCTTCTTCTGCTTGCGAGTGGGAGCTGGTCAGCCGAACAGCGAATCCCGAGTGCATCAGAATTCCAAGATTCGCGGCAAGATCAAACTCCGGTGTGTCGATTTGGGATGACGCTGCGGCTTCGCCGAGCGGAAGGCCCGATTTAACCGCCCTGAAAAATTGCGCCCCGCCCGGAGGAAGCACCATAGTCTCAACTTCCAGTTCCGGACGCAATACCAGCACCGCTTCCGGCGCTTCGACATTGATACCCGCCAGTTCGGCTTCGCCGTCAACCTGATGGGCAGCCCAGATACTGAACACTGCAAACGGTGATTCAATTATTGTCGCAGATGGATGGGACTGGACGCGCAATTGCGGCAATATCGCCGGATCGATGGCTTGCCAATCCGCTGCGCTAACGGATTCGGCGTCCGCCGCGTGCCAGGCGCGAACCCTTGCCGCCTCGATCTCGGCAATGCCGGAAAGGTATGGTATTTCCCGGGCCGGTTCGAATCCGGCTACGAATAGCGGAAAGTCGCCGCCATATTCGCTGAGGATCTTTGTCCTTGGAGGATGCTGGCGGACGAATACGCCAGCCATGGCCCGGAAAAATTCCTCGCCCACTAGTTCAAGGCAGGCTGGAAAGGTAGCGCAAAGGCCATCGACAAGGTTGACGATGACATTGTTCCGGTACACCGCAAACCGTGCTGTCGGGTCAGACCCGTTCCAAGCCCGCAGGTTTTCCGGCGCCGGGGAACCGGCGTCCAGCAACGCGCTGGCAAATTCATATTGCCAATTGCGCTCCCGTTGCGTGGCCGCACCCATCAGGCGGCGCTCCTGTTACGGCGGCTTTTTTCAGCGCCGAGCAATAATTGGACTTTTTCGGCTTCCGCACAAAGTACCGAAAGCCCGGGTACATCATTGTCCCATTCAACCAGTGTAGGAGCCGGTCCCGTGCGGTCCAAGGTTTGCTCGTATAGGCGCCAAACCGGATCAAACACCGCGCTGCCATGGGCATCAATCAACAATTGATCGCCGTTGGCATCTTTATCCTGCGCATATCCGGCCAGATGAATCTCACCTACATGTTCTACGGGGAATTGATCGATATATTCCGCGGCGCTGCGATTGTGGTTGGTGCAGGAGACATAAACGTTATTGACGTCG
>Ga0181594_10002976_pt1 | contig 15410 bp, 10 predicted proteins | sample 071ome_18_FD_145603 | JGI IMG/M metagenome (GOLD analysis project Ga0181594, IMG submission 145603) | Coastal salt marsh microbial communities from the Groves Creek Marsh, Skidaway Island, Georgia - 071413BT metaG (spades assembly) | ecosystem: Environmental > Aquatic > Marine > Intertidal zone... | reverse complement strand
CATGACGGCAGCGCCACGCCCGAGCGTTCAAGCGCCGTCGATGCTGCCGCAGACGTCGCGTTGACCAACGCGCACGCCTGCGCGAGTGCGAGCCCAAACCACCACCCACCCCGCACGCGCGACGACGACGAATCGAACCATCGCGTCGCGCTCGACGGCGTCCACCACTTGTTGTCGTCGGTTAGGCCATCACGAGCGCTTTCGCTCGGTCGCGTCGACGCCTCGGTGTCCATGCCTCAACCTCGGTCGCACTGTGACGTTTCACCTAACTGACTTCACTCAACCACGCGCGCACGCACGCGCGGGATGTCCACCGGCTGTCGCAGCGGCGGCGCGTCGTGCTCGCGCGCGCGCGTCGCCTGGGTGAGTAGCGCGCCTCGTGGTCTTTGTCGTCGTCGTCGTCGTCGTCGCGCGGCGGCGTCGCGCGTGAAAGCGACGGCGAGTGAGGACGCGTTCGAGAACGCGTTCTTCGAGCGACGACGCGTCGTCGAGGATGAAGACGCGCCGACGAGTCGGGAATCGAACGGGGAAACAACAGCGCTGAGCTGGGAAGAAATCATCGAACGCCGACACGCGGCGACCCCGCTCGAGCTCGAGGCGGAGCGGGCGGCGGCTACGGCGCGAGCGGCGACGAGAGATGACTTGTGGGGCTGGGAAACGACGCCCGAACGTGTCGTCGTTTGCGGCGTCGCGGCGAAGAATCGATCGATGACGGACGAGATGGATGGAAAGTTTGATTTGGAGGACTCGTTGGATGAGCTGGAGCGGTTGGCGATCACGGCGGGGTGCGAGGTGGTGGGGCGGTTGACGCAGAGGCTGGCGAGAGGACCCGAGCCGTCGACGTACCTGGGAAAGGGAAAAATTGGAGAACTGAGGGAGATGTGTGGATTACCGCGCGATATGACGAGTGATGACGACGAGGAGGATGACGAGGAGTGGGATGAGGATGAGGATGAGGATTTGTTTTACGACGTGGATGAGGAGCAGGGTGAAGCGGGGGAGGACGATTGGGAGCGACGACGGGATCGAAGAAATGGATACAACCTCGACGCACCTTCTGTTGATTTGGTGATTTTCGACGACGAACTGAGCCCGAAGCAAGCGCGTAACTTGGAGCGTAAGCTTGGTGGGAAAATTCGTCTATGTGATCGCACGGCGTTGATTCTGGATATTTTCTCTCAGCGTGCGCAAACCGCGGAAGGGCAGCTACAGGTTGAGATGGCGCAGTTGGAATACGAGATGCCTCGATTGACAAAGATGTGGAGCCACTTGGAGCGGCAGAGCGGAAGCGGTGCCGTGAAGGGTATGGGTGAAAAGCAAATCGAGATTGATAAGCGCCTCTTGCGAGAGCGCAAATCGCTCTTGCAGAGTAAGATTGAAAGCATGAGAACGCATCGCGAGCAATACAGAGCAAAGAGAAAAGCCGAACGAGTTCCGATCGTCTCCCTCGCGGGCTACACAAACGCCGGAAAGAGCTCGCTGTTGAACAAACTCACGAATGCGGAGGTGTTGGCGGAGGACAAGCTCTTCGCCACCCTGGATCCGACGACGAGAAGACTCGAGCTTGCAAACGGTATGGCGATTCTCATGACGGATACCGTCGGGTTCATCCAGAAGCTTCCCACACAACTCGTCGCGGCGTTCCGAGCCACGCTAGAGGAAGTGCTCGAATCGTCGCTCATCCTTCACGTCGTCGATATCTCTAGCGATTTGGCTGAGGTGCAGATGCGAGCAGTTGACAAGGTGCTCGACGAGTTGGACGCGGGTCACATTCCGCAGCTCCTCGTGTGGAACAAAATTGACAACATCACTGACGAAGAAGAGCTCTTGGAGATAGAAATCGCCGCAGAGGATGCCGGCGCTATTCTCATCAGTACCCTCACCGGTGAAGGCTTGGATGCACTTCAGGAGAAGGTCGTCGAGATTATCAAGAGGAGCACCTTGAGCCGCTGCGAGTTACTCGTTCCGTACGACCGCGGCGCCTTGATTGGAGAAATGCGCCGAACTGGCTTTGTCGAGTCGGAAGATTTCCTCCCAGAGGGTACGCGCGTCGTCGCGTACCTCCCAGTCGGGATGGCGAGGCGTAAAGACGTCGTTAGCTTTATCTGTTAAACGAAACGGGCGCTCGGCGCGTTTGCTCGCTCTAGTTTGTAAAACTATGAATTCTTTTGCTGCTATTTACACAAAACTATCTAAGCACCCGGTTCCGCCGCCGCACTCGCCGCAAACCCTCTCTCTGCCGCCAAGCGCTCTCGCTTTTCCGTGCGCACGCGTTCCTTCACCGCTGCGTTCACCGCCTCCCCGTCAAAGATTCGTTCCCTTCTCAAAATCTCCTCCACCACCCACCGCTTCGTCTTACTCAGTGGTCTCGAGTGTTTCAAGCGCACCACGTCCCCCGGGTTACACTCATTGAGCTCATCGTGCGCCGCGTACTTTTTCTTGGCCCGAACGAAGCGCTTAAACCGAGGGTGTCTGTACAGTCGCTCCACCATGACGGTCACCGTCTTCATCATCTTATTTGATACCACCCTTCCGACAATCTCCTTCATCGCGACGGTCAGGACCCGCGATGGCGTGTTCTCTGTTTGTTCTCTGTCTCTCCTCGCACCGTCGCGCGCGTCGCCGTGTGTCGCGCTCGACTCTCACAATTTAACTGAGGGTTTGCGTGGTGCGAGCGACTAAAATTCCAGGCTGATTTTCACCGATCAATGTCGAGTACGTCTAAAGTTAAATCTGAGGATCAAACACTTCGATGCGTGTTTTTCATCGATCAAGCGAGACGAGGGGAGTAATCAGATTTTACCCACTGACGGTGACGGTTTCGAGTCGTCACGACGCGACGCGCGAGCGACGACGCGAGCGAGGATTCGAAAAGGAGAAGGATCTATTCGCAGAGATTCGTCATGGAGACCGAGTCGACGCGGAACGAGGCCAAGGAACAGGTGGTGACGCCCTGGGACGTCGAGGGTGCGGACGGCGGCGGGATCGATTACGCCAAGCTCGTCCGAGACTTTGGATGCAGCACGATCGATGAGGAGATGGTGAAGCGGATCGAGCGGGTGACGGGGATGCGGGCGCACCCGTTTTTGCGACGAGGGATGTTTTTCGCGCACCGGGAGCTGGATTTGATTCTGAGTGCGTACGAAAAGGGGGAGAAGTTTTATCTGTACACGGGGAGAGGACCGTCGAGCGAGAGCTTGCACTTGGGGCACTTGATTCCGTTTCACTTTACGAAGTGGTTGCAGGATGCGTTCAAGGTGCCGTTGGTGATTCAACTCACGGATGATGAAAAGTTTTTGTGGAAAGATTTGTCGTTGGAGGAGTGCGGACGGTTGGCGCGGGAAAACGCCAAGGATATCATCGCGTGCGGCTTCGATCCAAAGCGCACGTTCATCTTCTCTGATGTGCAGTACATGTCGACACCGATGTATACAAACATGATGAAGATTGCAAAGTGTGTGACTTTGAACCAAGTCAGGGGGATCTTTGGGTTCACGGGGGAGTCGAACATTGGACAAGTTGGTTTCCCACCGACGCAAGCGGCGCCGAGCTTCCCGGATTGCTTCCCGCACATGTTTGGTGAGAGCAAGACGAGCTTGAGGTGTTTGATTCCGTGCGCGATCGATCAAGATCCGTACTTCCGCATGACGAGAGACGTCGCTCCTCGTATCGGGGGCTACAAGCCGGCGCTCATTGAGTCTCGCTTCTTCCCCGCGCTCAAGGGTGAGAGCGGAAAGATGAGCGCGTCAGACGCGACGAGCGCCATCTACGTCACCGACACGCCCAAGGAGATTAAGAACAAGGTGAACAAGTACGCCTTTAGCGGTGGTCAGCTCACAGTCGAGGAACACAGACGACTCGGTGGTAACCTGGACACGGATATTAGCTGGAAGTGGCTCAACTTTTTCCTCGACGACGACGAGGCGCTCGCAAAGATTGGCGAGGATTACAGCAGCGGCCGCATGTTGAGCGGTGAAATTAAGGCTAAGCTCATCGAAACGTTGATTCCAATTTGCCAAGGTCATCAAGAGGCTCGCGCTAAGGTCACCGATGAGATTATTGACGAGTTTATGTCCACCCAGCCGCGTTTGTACGCGTCGCTCTTTGGAGAAATGGGCGATGTCGCCGGCGCCTTGGACGAAGCTACGATCGCCAACACCAAGCCAGGTGTCGCGATCGGCGCCCCGCTCCCGGAAGAATTGACGAAGAAGATATCTAAGGCTCAAACTGGCGAAGACGGGGAGCCAATGTCCAAGTCTCAGTTGAAAAAGCTCGCCAAGGAGGCTGAAATTGCTCGCAAAAAGGCGGAAAAGGCTGCTGCAAAGGCTGCCGCCGCGAATTAATTGTTTGTTCTATAGCATTACAACACTCAAATCACGCATTCGTCGTTTCTTCGCACGCCTCTTTATCGACGCCGCAGGCTTTGCCCATCAACCTTTGCTCCCTAGCCGCCAGGTGCTCCGCTAGCGACCCCCGGTTCGTGACGTTCAACCGATACTTGGCCCACACGTCGTACACCGCATTCGCCGCCTTTAACAACGCCGGAACGCGCGTGAAAGCGTACACGTACCCGATCCCAACTGCGTCGTACGCCCGTTGGAAGACCTCAACGCCCGTGTACACTTTTTTATCTGCATCCAACCCGTGAATGGTTGCCATCGCCGTCTCGTAATCGATCCCGGCGTTATCGCTCGGATCGTAATCGTCCGCGGCAATATCAACGAGGGATAATTTACCCTTTCCAGCATCCTTAGCGCGGAGGAACTCGACTTCGCGCACGCAGAGCGGACAGCCACCGTCGTAGAGAAGACGAAAGTTCCAAGATAACGCTGACGTCGACGACGACACCGACGACGACGCGCGCGGACGAACGATCGTGCGCGAGACACCACCGCGAGTCGGCGTCGGTGTCGTCGTAAAACGCGCGATGGCGCGCGAGGCGGTGACGAGTCTCGACATGGTGCGAATACGAATGACGAAAGGTGAAGAAGCTTGCTTCGACTCGAGTGACGTCAGACGAGCGCGCGCACCGTATCGCGCGCGCGACGGACGAAACCGATCGAGTTCTCGCGCGCGCGAAATAAAACTTTGATTTTTTAGTTTCCCCGGTCGCGTCCGAACGCGTTGTCGAAGGAATACAATGCTGTTCGGCGTCGTGTTTGCGAAAAAGTCAATCGTCGTGGGAAGCGATGCGTTCGTGCGCGCAGATGAAACGCGGTGGACGATGGATTTGAGCGCGCAATTGGGCGAAGGGTACAGCGAGTGTAAGGACGTGTGTCTGTTCATGCCCTCCCAGCGACGTACGTGATGATCTCGAGCGTTGACTATTGTTTAAGTCGAGTCGAGTCGAGTTGAGTCGCGCCGACGGCTCTGACGAATGCGCGCTCACAAAGGAAAGGACAAAGTCTCGAGACTGACGGAGAGATTACATCTCTTTTCAACGACACAGTTTTAGATGATAATAGCGCACTTTGCGTGTACATCCAGGCTGGGGATAAACCTTGGGAGTATTGCGGATGTGTGGCCAACGCCAAGCCGTCGGACGTCTTTGCGCTTCGTTGGCCCGTCGACGACGCCGGCTGCGCGTACGCCAACGCATCCATCGGCATCTCCGTCGAACCCTTAGCCTCGGCGATGGAGAAGGAAAATGCGCTCATGCAACACAAGGAAGAATTCGCCAAGCGCGTTGCGGAGGATTTATTCCGTTACATGCAAAGTTTTCAAGCCGACGGGAGCACGAGCGATCGAATGGTTGTTCCCGTAAATATTCTTCACAAGTGGTACGAAAAGTTTACCAATAGATTCAGACGCGATCCGGGGTTTTTAGACCGTCCTCGGTTAGACACGGCGTGATTGATTTGATTGATTGATTGATTTTAGCATCGAAACGTCATCCTTAGCGGCGTTTCCCCAGTACATAGCGAGCAAGGGCGGACGCGTCGTCGGTTGAAAACGCGCTTTTTGAAACACCAAAACGCTGATCCACTCATTCAATTGCCCCACAGTTTTTGTCGCCGCAAACGAAACCACCGAAAACAACCGATGCCGCAAAACCAAGCCATCATCTCCCCGAGTCTGCTCGCGTGCGATTTCGCCCGCATGGCGGACGAGTCTCGTAAAGTCATCGACGCCGGTGCCGACTGGCTCCACTTGGATGTCATGGATGGACACTTTGTGCCCAACCTCACGTTTGGTGCCCCGGTGGTTGAATGCCTGCGTCCGCACGTCCCGAACGCGTACTTTGACGCGCACCTGATGGTGACGAACCCGAAGGATTACATCGCGGCGATGGCGAAGGCGAAGACGAACATGTTTACCTTTCACGTCGAAGCGTGCGCGAACGAGGAGCAAGTCGCAGAGACGTGCGCGGCGGTGCGAGCGGCGGGTATGGAATGCGGATTGGCGTTGAAACCCGGAACCGGGGCTGAGGCGACGTTTAAAGCGGCGGATGCGGGGATGTTGGACATGATTTTGGTCATGACTGTCGAACCTGGGTTCGGTGGGCAAAAGTTTAACCCGGAGATGATGCCAAAGGTGAAGGCGTTGCGAGAACGGTACCCGGATATTAAGATTCAAGTGGACGGAGGTCTCTCGGGGTCAACCATCGATGCCGCCGCCGAGGCGGGGGCGAACGTGATCGTCGCGGGGAGTAGCGTGTTCGGGAGCGATGATTGGGCGGCGGCGATTGAAGTTTTGCGAGCGAGCGTGAAGAAGAACAACGCGTAGTCAGTATTTTGTAAATGGAATCTTTACGTGTAAAGTGTTTTCTACGATACAACTGCCGCGCGCAGACGAACGGTGACAACGCTGATGTCGTCGGTGCTGCGACGTCTTCGCGCAGTCAGAACCATGGTGTGCGAAGCGGCGTGTAAACAGCCATCTATTCCAGGTTCGTTCATGATGTTGTACACTTGTTCCGGCGTGAGAACGTCCCAGATGCCATCGCTACAGATGGTGAGCACGTGATCGTCTTCCGAATCGTCTTCTATGTTGATCGGTTCGCTGACGAAAGGATTGGCGATGAGGCCGACGTTTTGATCCTTGAGAAACTTGTCACCCATCGCGCGCGACAACGCCAATCCGTACAGCCGCGTCGCTTCCGGAGGTAAGTCGGCGCCTGCCTCATTCAGACGGTTGCGCTCCGATTCGTGTTTCACCTTGTGCTCGGGCGTGATGTAGTGTGCGCCGTGAGACGATGACGCGCTACTTTTTGAAACGCGGCCGATCGCGACGCTCGAATCTCCGACGTTTGCCGCCTGAAGCGTCAGACGACCCGTCTTCGGATCTTTCCAAACCAAAACGATGCTAGCGGTGCAACCTTCGTACTCAACAGCCATCGTTTCATCGCTCTCGATGAAGGTGGATTCTAAAATTTCTTTCACTCCGTTAGCTTTGGGAATATTTCCGTTCAATTTACCGGCGAGCACTTCGGGAAAGACATGTCTCGAACGCTCGGCAGCGACGTGACCGCCGTGGCCGTCGAACACGCAAAAGAGCCCGACGTGTGGATTCCCGCGCAGTGGACACTCGATGAGGACTCTATCTTCCGAAGCCGTGGCTTTCGATCCGTCGGAACGAACAACAGTTTGTAATGACAGAGCCTGTCGCGCTTCGAGCGTTGAATCGCGGAAGAAATGCACGGACACTCGAGGACTTGTCTCTCTTTCGCCCAAGCGAATCACGTCGCCGTGACAAATCTTCCGCCACGCGCCCACCTCTCGAGTCACTTTCGATATGATTTCGTCGTTCAAACGCGTTCCATTTAGAGAACCCAAATCACGCATGGTCCACTCTCTCCCGTTCCACTGAACCGCGGCGTGCATGGTCGAAACCTCAGAGCTCTCTACGACAAACGTGTTCGCTCGCCCTCTCCCGACGGTGAACTCATCGACGCCGAGCGACGCAATGTACGACGCTCCGCGACTCGAACCGTTCTCCACCTCGAGCTTCAACGCCGGTCTCATCGATGCAGACACCGCCTCTTCAGCCTGCTCCCCCGGCATCGCCTCCTCAACCTTTGCTTCCTCTTTCGCATCCGCGTCGCCCACCCGCATCGCCGAGTCGTCTCCTCGCGCCGGCGGACTCGAAATCTTCGTCACCACGCTCGCCTCGGGTTTCCAATCCGCATCGAGATCGTCACCATTTCTCTTTCTCACCGTCCCATCTCGCCTAAGCGATTCTGATTCCGTTTCCTCGCTCGAAAGCGACGCGGCGCCGTCGTACGTCAACCGTCTTACCACGTCTCTCGGCCCGGCTTTCGCCTCGCCCTCTTCATCCTGTTTCGACAAACCCTTCCCACGCCCGCGTCGCACCGCCGACGTCCCAATCCCAACCACACACGCGCACACGACCGCGCTCACGATCGTCGTCATCAGCGATGACGAAGAAGAAGAAGAAGAATGCGCCGAAGGTTGACCGTCCTTCACGCGTCGCTTTGCTTCACTCGCGTCTGCACCCTTACCACCCATCGCGACGACGTCCTCGAAAGCCCACAAACGCAGAACCAACCAAATGGCCAATTAACCAACCAAGCAATCAATCAGAAACCACAAACCGTCCCGTCGCGCACCCAGAGCGATTATCGAACCCAGAGTTCGTTGTCTCGACGGTGCCGACCCTCGAACGGAATTGGATTCCTCCGTCACCGTCTGCGTCCCGTGCGCGCGTGAATCGGTCAATACCACTCGCGAGAGGTACCGGCGAGAAGAATGAATGAACGCGACGCGTCGCGATGGAGACGCGATGGGTCGTCACCGAATCGAAACGAGTCGAAACGACGAGGCGTCGTGATGTGACGAAACGACTTTTGTTTTTTTTCGTTCGTTAAAGTGAAGTTTGAAGCTCAAATTTTGATTGTTTGAAGACACACACTGCGACGCGCGATAGTCATGCTTCGTCGAGCGACGAGAACGATTGCGGACCGAGCATTGACGTCGACGTCGACGTCGTCGACGCGTGGCCATCGCGGGCAGCGGGTGCACGCGTCGTCGAGGGCGGGATTCGTTAAGGATGGGAAACACCAGTACGATAAGAAGGCTTCGACGACGACGACGACGACGAAGACGGCGAGCGCAGGGGAAACGGTGGAGATGGAGGAGCTATCGGTGTTTCGGGCGATCGGTGGACTCGTCGCGGCGGCGGCGGGGGGGACGCTGGTGTTCGCGTTGGGGGCGGGCGCGGTGACGGGAGTGGCGTCGACGCTCGCGGGAGCGTTGGGAAGGACGGTGCGGGCGAAAGACGCGATGCGGGAGCGAGAGGCGTTGGAGAGGGAGTTGGAAGGGGTAAATGGATGGGGTTTCGGGGCGCGGAGGCGAAGAAGGGAGATTCGGGAGAGGTTGGATGCGTTGGCTGAGGAGGAGACGGCGTGAGAATGTTTTGCAGCCAGCGCTCGCGTTTTGATTTCTTGTAACGTCTACTACCGTACAGTGTGTTAATCTAAGCCGCTTCTAATCGCTTTTGGCGTCTTCGTGTTGTTGTTGTCCGTCCTCCGCGTTCTTCTCCTCGGTGGCGTCTACCTCTGGCGACGTGTCGGGTTCGTCGCTCGCTTCAGCGAGTTCGTCCGTTGTCGTCGCCTTTGGAATGACGATTTCCATGGCCTTGAGTTCGCTCACGAGAGCGGTGAGCGACTCGGTTGCGGAGTCGCTCTGCATCATCGGTAGCTCTTGGATTGTCGCGTTGACGTTATCGAGATCTACACGCAGTTGAGTCACCAATCGAGCGTCGCTTGTCGCGTCGACATCGAGCGAACGCACGTAGGATGTCAACGACGCGGCGGATTCCGAACGAACTCGTCCGAGCACGTCTCGGCAATCATCCTCGGATAACAACTCGTTAATCACCCTTCGCAGCGTTCCCATCTCTTTCGTCAGAGCCATGGCGAAATCACTCTCTACGGTAACCTCTAAAACTTCGCCTTGTTTGGCTCTCGTGCGCTCTACGATTGACGACAGAGTCTGCAGATGAACGCTGACTCTATCTCTCATGATGCTGACGAGCTTTTCGTGAATTTCGCTTTTGTGCAAATCCAAATCTTTCTTCAAACGATCAAACTCTTGCGTGAGTAAGAAATGCTTCGGACCTTCGATGAGCTTGCACGTGCCCTCTTGAATGTGGGGCAAAATTGCCGACAACAACGAAATGCTTTGCTGCGCGAGGCACAAGTGCTTGGCCGTGATTGATTTGAGTTTCGACACCTGCATCGCGCCCGCTCCGAGTATCAATTGACAAACTCCCGCGTTGTACTTTTTAATCAAATCGAGCACGCGATGCGTGCACTCTGTCGCCAGAGAAGGGAGCTGGTGCGCCAACCTCACGTACTCGGCAACCATGTGTACGAGCCAAAGAGAACTCTTCACCGGGCGGAAGGCGTCGTTCACCACGACGACTGTCGTGTCGCTACCGACTTCATCTATCTGGACTTCGGGTGAATGCGACGGCTCACGCACGAGCGCGTCGACGAGCTCTTGAAAATTTCTCGGAAGAGTCGACGCAGTCCAGGTTTCACCCTCTAGTAAGGATGCCAACTCGGCGGAAGACGCGGTGTGTCGTTCTCTGATGAAAGCCTTGCTTTGGTTGGCCAAGGTGGAGTGTAAACTCAAGCAACGATGCTTCCCGATACTCTCTGCCATTTTTAAAAATCTGTTCGCCGCCTTGATGATGCGCATGAACTCATGCAACTCGAGGGCGACATTCATCGGCGCTCTCACTCCAAACAGCTTTGCCACGCGTCCTTGCGCAATGTCAATCATCTTGTTCAGCGTCTCTTTCGCGACAGACAAAGTGGCTTGCGAGGTGGAATAATCTACATCTGTGGCGGCTTCTTGAGCAGCGGAAACTAAACTCTCATCCATCGCCCTCAGGGCTTTGAGTGACTCTTCATCGCCGCCTATGACGCCTCTGATCATCGATTGAACCAGCATTGTCCGCTGAAAGTATCTTTTGAATGTTTCGCTCAGCGCGTCAATCATCGCAGCGAAGAGCTCCGCCGGGAGATTCCTGATTGGGTTGGCGCGAGCTGAATCGAACGCAGCCTCTTCTAAGGAAGACGTCGAGGCGTACCTCTGATCGCCAGTCACGTGAGCGAGTATCTCCGCTGTGGCGATGCGTTCCACCTGGCGCGTATCTTCGCCCAACGACTGTGACCATAGCGTCAAGGCCTCGACTAACATGCCATTGCCCGAGTATAACAGAGCGATGAATGGTGGAATCATATTCCCCAGCACGCTCGCGGCGTCCTCGATCAGCTCTTCGCCCTGCGTCACTTTCTTTGCTGGAATTTCCAATCCGCAACCAGTCGCCACCTCGCGCAGATGCTCAATTTGATCCTTACTCACGATAGACTTGGCGTCTACGACGACGTTAGCCCCCTTGATGAAATCGCCAACCATCGCCTGTTTGACATTCGAAACCGTTCGCTCGACATGTTCCGGTAACTTTCTAAAGCACGCTAATTTACCTAGCACTTCATCTTCACGCAAAATTCTCTGAATATCCTCTGCAATTTGAAGCGCGCCCGAGTAGTCTGCGCTCTCCACGAAGACGTCCATGTCCAACCTCATTTGATGAAGCGACGATATGGATATGAATGTTTTCTCTAGTCCACGAAGATTTTCACGCTTATCGTGCAAAGTCTTTATCAATTTACCAGGCTTTACCATTCGCTCGCCTAGAGTCTCCATGCTGTCCACCATGGTGCTCACCTTGATTTGCGTCTCAGACATGGATTCGTGAAGGTCGCTCAACGCTTTGAGCGCTTCGAAAAATTCATCGCTCTTGGCAGTAATCTCACGAATCAAATGCTGCTCTATCGTGTCCAAATGCACGCCCAAACGTTCCTGAACCTCTGTCGAAGCTCGAGCGAGCTCGCGCAGTCCGCGATTTTCTATCCCGGCGCACGCCTTGGAAAAGACGTGCGGTTTACTCAACGCAAACGCATAGTCATCATCGAAAAATAACTCGGGTACCGTGGACAAATCTCCAACCTCTTCATCGAGCTCAAACCTCGCCAATCTCGCCTCGCGTCGAGCTGATGAATCCCCTCTCGCGCGCTCAGCATACGAACGGTGCTCCACAAACGCGGCGTACTTCTCCCGAGTTCGCCGCAAATACCCCTCGAAATCGTGCATCTTCACCTCTGGGAGCAGTCTACCCGCCATCGCCTCACTCACCTCTGCCGTTCTCGCCGCCGACGCCACCGCTTCCTCGAACGCTCGCACCAAACTCGCATCTAATCCCACCGCCTCGACGTACGACGACAGCGTCCCACCTTCCCCGCTACCGTCCGTTCCACCCCCATCCGACCGTCTCGGCGTCACCGACGACAGGTACGCGCACGTCCGCACTTTTCCTAGCGCTTCCATCGCCTTTCGTTGCCGCTCTCGCCGTTCACAGCGCTCAGACGTGGACGCAGTCAACGACGAAACATCACCAACAACGGCACCGTTGCGTCGTCCAATCATCGTCACGTCGAACCGAAACGGTTCCGCACCGTCACGAACCGCGCAAAGTGTCCGAAATCACCCCCTGAGTGATCCGCCGTCGCGCGACGCTCACTCCACGCCGTCGCGCGACGCTCACTCCACGCCGTCGCGCTCCCTCGCCTCGCTCTGGCGACGTTCATTTGTGCGCGCGCGAGCAGACGGACACACACCCACACATAGACATATTGATGACACAGTATTGACTAGGGTGCACGTTTCTTCCTGGATACCGTTACTGTAGGCTTTATAGTGTATACGGCGCGAGCGCCCGTGGAGAAGGCGGCGACTCGCTCGGCACTGTTTGACTCGCGACCGGCGACGCGACGACGAAGCGAGGCAAAGCGCGCGCAGTGTTTGAAGATGTCGGAAGACGACGACGCGGCGCGCGATTTCCCGGTGGTGTGCGAAACCTGCCTCGGCCCGAACCCGTACGTGCGAATGCAAAAGCAAGACCACGGCGGGGAGTGCGCGATCAGCGGACGGCCGTTCACGACGTACAGATGGCGACCCGGGAACGATGCGAGGTATAAAAAGACGGTTGTGTGTAAAGAGGTCGCGAGAGCGAAGAATGTGTGCCAAGTGTGCCTGTTGGACCTGGATTACGGGATACCGGTGGCGGCGAGAGACGCGGCGTTGGGAAGGGTTGGCGGGGCGCTGCCGACGAGCTCTGTGAATCGAGAGTACGCTGTGAACGAGATAGCGAAAAAGTTGGATGAAGGGGAAGATGTGTACGAACAGAGCGGGAAGGATAAGAACAACGAGTTATTGATGCGGTTGGCGAAGAAGAAGCCGTATTATCAAAGAAATAAATCGCCGATTTGTACGTTTTGGTTGAGAAATGCGTGCACGCGAAACGACTGTCCGTATAGACCGTGCAACGGGGATACAAACATGCCAGAGTTGAGCGCGGCGCCTGAATTGAGAAAGCAAAACATCAAGGATAGGTACTTCGGTACGAATGATCCCGTTGCGGAAAAGATGCTCAAGCGGGCGGCGGAGCGACCGAGCCGTAAGTTGACTCCTCCGGAGGATACGAGCATCACGACGCTCTTCATCGGCGGCGTCGATCACGAAAAGGTTACTGAGGATGATCTTCAACGACGTTTCTACGAGTACGGAGACATCAAGGGTATCCGAATGATTGGCAACAAGAAGTGCGCCTTTATCACCTTTGTCACGCGCGAGGGAGCGGAAAAGGCTGCCGAAGATGCCGCCTTCAACTTGACTGTCAACGGCGAGCAGCTGCGCATTCAGTGGGGCAAGCCTCCGGCGAAGAAGACTGGTGAAAACAAAAACGCGCAGTCCAACCAACAACCGACGGTGATGATGATGGCTCCGGGCATTGAGCCACCCGCGGATGGAACCAATCTGCCGGCACACATGGCTATGCCGATGCCGGCGCCCAGCGCCATCGGGGTCAAGGCGAAGTATGCCTCTCAAGACCCAAGCGCCATGGGATCGACCGGACCTAAAAAGGATGATAATTAGAAGAATTCTTTCGCGATTGTAAGCAGCACATTTAGCGCGACGATAGAGATCAAAAGTATGTGCATCATTAAAAATATATTTTACGTACAGCTCGACAAAATGCGCGACTACTTGTCCGTCCTTTTCAACTCTTGCGTGAGCGCAATCCAATCATTGAGCGTCTTGCCAGCCTTGCCACTCTCGTGCGCCTCTCTAGCCATCGCGATCCCTTCGGTGACATCCTTCGCTTGTTGAGCCGCAGCCATGGCGACACCGGCGTTGAGGATGAGCGTTTCGGCAACCGGACCCTTCTCCCCGCTCAAGGCGTCTCGCAGAATCTTTGCGTTGACATCGGGAGTGCCTCCTCGAAGATCCTCGAGGGTGCACGCCTTAACACCTACATCCTTCGGTTCGAAGGTGTACTTACGCGTCCCAGTCGGGGTAACCTCCACCACGTCAGCCGGACCAGCAGGAGTGAGCTCGTCGAGACCCATGGAGTGCACCACCAAAGCCTTCTTCATGCCCAGCTTCATCAAGGAATCCGCCATGAGCTGTTGAACGCCAGTGCTGTACACACCAACGAGCGCGTACTTGCTACGGGCCGGGTTCAACATTGGACCGAGCATGTTAAACGCCGTGCGTACCTTTAACGCCTTGCGTACTGGGGAAACCTTCGCCATAGCTGGGTGGTATCTTGGCGCAAACATGAAACCAACGCCCACCTCTTGGACGCACCTCGCCATGGCTTCCGGACCCAACTCAATCTCCACACCGAGCGCCTCGAGAACGTCACCGGAACCACAGAGCGAAGAAACTGATCTAGATCCATGCTTTGCAACCTTGGCCCCCGCCGCGGCCGCCAAGACGCAAGAACCTGTAGAAATGTTCACGGTACCCGCGTCGTCGCCCCCCGTACCGACGATATCCAACACGTCGTCCCCCGCGTTCACCTCGATCGCCCGTGACTGCATGGCACGCGCCAACCCAGCCATTTCGCTCGCCGTTTCCCCTTTCGCCCGCAAGAGCACCAAAAACGCAGAAATCTGCGCCGGATCCGCGTCAAGAAGCGCTTCCATCGCCGCGAACGCCTCCTCTTCAGATAAATCCTTTCCGGCGCACAAATCCTCGATCACCCGTCGCAAATCCACCGCCGTTGCCGGCACCGCGGACGCAAAGACGACACCACCGGCTGAGATTTTCGGGGACGCCATCACGCGCGCGTCCCGTCGCGTTCCCATCGCCACCGTTGTCGTCGTCGTCGTCATCGAACGAAGCACGGCTGGCGTCTTCATCTTAATCATCATCATCTTATCGCCTCTCTTCCCTCGCGTCGCGACGGAACCCTTGGTCACCGACGCGCGCGTCGTCGCGTTCGCCAACATCGCGTCGATATGTATATTTCCGTTCGTTCGTTCGTTCGTTCGCTCGTTCGTTCGTTCGCGCGCGAGAATTCGTTCGCGGGCG
>Ga0181594_10002975_pt1 | contig 15412 bp, 14 predicted proteins | sample 071ome_18_FD_145603 | JGI IMG/M metagenome (GOLD analysis project Ga0181594, IMG submission 145603) | Coastal salt marsh microbial communities from the Groves Creek Marsh, Skidaway Island, Georgia - 071413BT metaG (spades assembly) | ecosystem: Environmental > Aquatic > Marine > Intertidal zone... | reverse complement strand
CCGCCATCATTCTGGTGCGCATGGATCCAGAGGAGATCCGCTCCCAGCAGGGGGAAGGGTGGGACTACCAGGGGATCCTGGCCTACTCCAAGATCTGCACTCACGTGGGCTGCCCCATCGCCCTGTATGAGCACCGCACGCACCACCTGCTGTGCCCCTGCCACCAGTCGACCTTCGACCTTGCTGATTCTGGCGACGTGATCTTCGGGCCGGCCGCCCGGCGCATGCCGCAGTTGCCGATTAGCCTGGATGAGGAAGGATTTCTGGTAGCACGATCGGATTTCCAAGAACCTGTCGGACCTAGCTTCTGGGAGCGAGGATGAGTACCACCAGCCCCACGGCTCACCCCGTGGAGAAGGTCGGCGCCGCTGGCGCCACGTTTGTCGATCAGCGCCTCGGCAGTAACAAGTTCCTTTCGCGCAACCTGTCCAAGGTTTTCCCCGAGCACTGGTCCTTCATGTTGGGCGAGATCGCCCTCTACTCCTTCATTGTGGTCCTGCTCACCGGTACCTACCTGACTTTGTTCTACAAGCCCAGCATGGCCGAGGTCATCTACGACGGTTCCTACGTTCCCCTCAACGGCATCTACATGTCCGAGGCGTACGCGTCCACGCTGAACATCAGTTTCGACATCCGCGGTGGCCTGCTGATCCGGCAGATGCATCACTGGTCCGCTCTCATCTTTGTGGCTGCCGTTGCCGTGCACATGTTCCGCGTCTTCTTCACCGGGGCGTTCCGCAAGCCCCGTGAGTTGAACTGGATCGTCGGAGTCGCTCTCACCACTCTCGCCCTCGCCGCTGGCTTTACCGGCTACTCCCTGCCTGATGACCTGCTCTCGGGGACCGGTCTGCAGATCATTCGTGGCATTTTGCAGTCGATACCGTTGGCTGGCACCTGGCTCGCCTTCTTCGTCTTCGGGGGTGAGTATCCCGGTGGAGAAATCATTTCCCGGTTGTATTCCGCGCACATTCTGCTCGTTCCCGGACTGATCTTGGCTCTGATCACCGTCCACTTGATCATGGTGTGGACCCAAAAGCACACGCAATTCCCCGGACCGGGGCGCACCAACAACAACGTCGTCGGATACCCACTGCTTCCCATCTACATGGCGAAGGCGGGCGGCTTCTTCTTCATCGTCTTCGGCATCGTGGCCCTGTTGAGCGGCTTGGTGAATATCAACCCCGTCTGGATCTTCGGTCCCTACACGCCCGACCAGGTGACGGCCGGAACCCAGCCCGACTGGTACATCGGCTGGCTCGATGGCGCGCTTCGTCTCATGCCGAACTGGGAGACGGTCATCGCCGGGTTCACCATTTCATGGAACGTGTTCATCCCCTCCGTGGTGATCCCCGGGATTCTGTTCACCGGACTGGCCTTCTATCCCTTCCTGGAAGCGTGGGCCACCGGCGACAAGCGCGAACACCATCTGCTCGATCGGCCCCGCAACGCACCGGTGCGAACGGGGATCGGCGTCATGGCCATCGTGTTCTACGGAATCCTCTGGCTTGCCGGCGGCAACGATCTCGTCGCGACGACTTTCGACCTCAGCATCAACGCGATCTCATGGACCCTTCGGGTGCTCCTCATCGTCGCTCCCCCGCTTGCGTTCATCATCACCAAGCGGACATGTCTCAGCCTGCAAAGACGCGACCGAGACAAGCTGCTTCACGGCTACGAGTCTGGGCGGATCTTGCGTCTTCCCCACGGTGAGTTCGTGGAAGTGCACCAGCCGTTGAACGAGAAGGAACTGGCGGTCATCAGTTCTAAGCCCGATACCGCTGTAGTTCCCGCTCCGGAGAAGTCCGACGCCGACGGAGTGCGCAACCCGCGCTATCTCGTTCACAGCCTCCAACACCGCCTGTCCGCGTTCTTCTACGGCGACAACATTCCCCGCCCCTCGGCCGCAGAAATTGAGGCCGGCCAGCATCATGCGCACGACCAGGCCGCGCTCGAAGCACCCTTGCACGAGTACGAGGAGCAGGACGTCATCGTCAACGCCCATGGAGGTGTCCTGCACCATCCAGGGATGGCGACAACGAACGCTGAGCAGCTGTCGTCGTCAGAAGACAAGTCGTAGGGCGCTGCCCTTTCCCAGCCCCGAACGAAGCCCCCGCCTGTAGGCGGGGGCTTCTGGGTTCCTATAGCGTCGGGTAGCACCGCGGAGCGCTTCGCCACCCCGCCGTAGCCTCATTCCTGTGGCGCAACATCCATGAAGAATGAACCGAGTCGCATGCCGGGTGTAAAGGGGCCGGCATCAAAATCACGATTGAATAGCGCGCGGTTCAAGAGAACATCAACACCGTCATGTAGCGTCAAACGGCCTTGATAGCCGTTGGACTTTCCGTCCAGCTTCGTCGAGCGAAGCCCCTCGACATCAAAGAGCGCGATGCGTCCCCAATCGCCGGTGCCATCGCTGGGATTGTTGGCAAATACTTGGGCCGTAATCGTGCCGTTGCGACCGTCCCGGATCAATGTGGGGCTCTCTACGTACAAGAAGCGATTACCGGGGCCGTTCCACCACGCGACGCTGGACCCCTCGTTGTCGGTGAAGGTGCGGCCTGTGCCATCAACCGCCCGAACGTTGAAGTCCATTCCCAGCCCACCGTTGTCGCCCAATCCCACACTCGGTCCGCCAATGCTGTAGAAGCTGAGACCTTCCCTCTTGAGGTCAGCGAAGACGCTCGGACCCACACCCAGCGACAGCGAACCTTGTGCCGGCGTTTTCTTGGTGGACTCGGCGGCCTGAGCAGGAGCCACCAAGGCCGTGGCCAGTGCAGTAGCGGAGGCCACCGTGACGATCGATCGGAACTTCACGCGAGATATCCCTTCTCGAGACAATACGGATGAAGAGTACGCGCAAAACACTGTCTCACGCAGCCTCCTCGACGCCTTCGTCTTTTTGCTGCGGAGCAACGCCACCCCTGGCAAGGTGTCACCATGGCGCTTCGAGTCTGCCCCCTGTGTGAGGCCACCTGCGGATTAACCCTCACCATTGACGGCGACCAGATCACGGACATCCGTGGCGATTCCGAAGACGTGTTCAGTCGCGGCTACATCTGCCCGAAAGGCGTGGCGCTCGGTGAACTCCACGCCGACCCCAATCGGCTCACCCAACCGATGATCCGTCAGGTGGACGGAACACTGGCCCCCGCTACATGGGACGAAGCTTTCGACCTAATCCGCGAGCGCGTGGGCCCCATCCTCCGGGACCACGGTCCGTCCTCGGTGGGTCTTTTCTTGGGCAACCCCAACGTCCACAACTTATCGGGGGCCTTCTACCTACCCGCGTTCATCAAGGCGCTCGGCACCACGCAACGATTCTCCGCGAGCACCGTCGATCAAATGCCCAAACAGGTCGCGTGCGCGCTGATGTACGGCACGGCATTGTCGGTTCCGGTTCCCGATATCGACCGCACCGACTACTTCCTCATTCTTGGAGCAAATCCGCTGGTCTCGAACGGCTCGATGATGACGGCGGCAGATTTCCCAGGACGGCTTCGGGAACTTCGACGACGCAAAGGACGCGTCGTCGTGGTCGATCCCGTACGCACGCGAACGGCGGCGGCAAGCGACGAGCACCTGCCCATTCGTCCCGGTACCGATGCCCTGTGGCTGGCATCCCTGGCACACCTGCTCACCCAACACACGCGCCTGGCCGCCGCTGAACCATGGATCGATTCTGCCCAGTGGGATCAGGTCACGTCGGGTCTTGCCGACTTCTCACCGGAAGCCACCGCGGCCTTCACCGGTATCGATGCGGCCACGACGCGGCGTATCGCGCAGGAACTGTTGGATGCTCCCAGCGCTGCCGTGTATGGGCGTATGGGTACCACAACATCGGGCCTTACAAACCACGATGCGGTCACGCCAATGGCCACTCTGGCCTCGTGGCTGATCGACATCATCAACATCGCGATCGGCTCGCTGGATCGACCCGGGGGCGTCATGTTCCCTCTCCCCGTTGCCGGCGGCCCGTCCACGGAGGGGACACCCGGCACTGGGCACGGCGTGCAGATTCCTGGTCGGCGGCGCACTCGGGTACGCGAGCTTCCCAGCGCTCTCGGAGAGTTCCCCGCGTCCGCACTAGCGGAAGAGATCGACACACCGGATCCGGATACGGGTGAGCACATACGTGCGGTCTTCGTCATCGGCGGCAATCCGATCGTGTCGACTCCCAACCAACATCGACTGACCGCCGCATTCGGCCAGCTCGACCTGCTAGTCAGCGTCGACCCCTACATCACCGCTACCAGTCGCCTCGCCGACGTGATCCTTCCCGTGGCTTCACCGCTGACCCGACCCCAGCACGATGTCGTCTTCAATAATCTGGCAGTGCGTAATCAGGCTCGCTACTCGCCCGCACTCCTGCCCATCCCGGATGGAGAGAAGGACGAAACCGAGGTGGTCGCCCAACTGGCCGCCATCGCAGCCGGAATTGTTTCCGGCGAGGAGCCGACCGCGGCGCAGATTGATGACCTCATCGCCTACACCGTGGCCGCCCAGGCAGGTAACGACGTCGCTTCCCGAGCCTACGGGCAATCGCCGGAGGAACTTCTCGAGGCGGTTGCGCACCGCAGCGGTGTGGACCGAATCCTGGACCTGCGGATCCGGTCAGGTCCCTACGGTGATGGGTTCGGTGCGCACCCCGATGGACTGACCCTGCAGCATCTCATCGACACCCCCCACGGAATCGATCTCGGGCCGCTGCAACCTCGCTTGCCCGAGGTCCTGCGGACCCCGTCCGGACGCATTGATGTCGCGCCGCCCGTGCTGCTGGATGCACTTGCCAGCGCATCACGCCTGCTCGCCAGCGACAGTGCTCCACCGCGGTTCACCCTGGTAGGCCGGCGTCAACTGCGCAGCAACAACTCGTGGATGAAGGGTCTGCCCACCCTCACCGGCGGATCCAACATTCCCACCGTCCTCATTCACCCCGATGACGCCTCAGATCTCGGGGTGCTCGACGGAGCGGACGTCACCGTGTCCAGTTCGACGGGTTCCATCACTCTCCCCGCCGCGGTCAGAGATGACATCGCACCGGGATGCCTGTGTATTCCGCACGGATGGGCCGAGGCCAACGTCAACGCACTTGTTGATGTCGAGACCATCGATGCCCTTGCGGGGACGTCTGTGTTGAGTGGAATACCCGTCGAGGCTGTCGCCTCAACGTAGATCCCTTTCCTACGCTTCCAGGGGCGCTCGGTGTCGCCGAGCCACACGCGGAACCCACATCAGCGCTATCGCGATCGTGACAACTCCCGCAACGATCCCGAACTCCCCCATGATCCACGGGCTCGCCGATGCGAACATCAACGGCCACGCACTCTGCACGAGGTAGTTCCAGGAGCCGTGAGCGAATGTCGCACCCCATACGTCTCGGTGCTTCTCCCATAGGGCGCCAACGAAGAAGCTGAAGCCCGAAATCGCGAGTGCGAACAGCACAAGGTTTGCCCACATGGGGATTCCGGTATTCGAGTACACGCCGGGAACGAAGATCACCGGCACGTGATACGCGAACCACATCACCAGCAGAAGAGAGTTCGCGCTGAAAAACGAGCGGGTGCGTCGCAGCTGGGGCAGCAGATACCCGCGCCAGCCGAGCTCCTCACCAAACGCAAGCACGGATGCTTGCAGAAGGCCGATCAACACGGCACCGATCGTCACGTTCCAACCGAGGAAGGTCATCTCCGCCAACGGCAGGAACGTCAGCAGTCCATACGCAAGTGCCATTGCCACGGCCGGGATAAGCGCCAACAGCAGCGTCAGTACCGCAGGACGTCCAAACGTGATGTGCTGCTTGGTAATCACGCGACTGATCAGAGCGGAGATCGCGGGCACCGCCATGAACCCAAGCACGAGTACCTCAGCGACAGACTCATCGACGATGTACATCCCCACGATCAGGGGGGTTCCAAGCACCACGACAGAGAGGATGAACGTGCGAATGGCACGTCGACCGTCCACGTTGACGAAGGTGCTCATTTCAAGCCATCAGGCTGCGTGAGAAGTCGAGGTCACTAAACGTCGTAGCGATTGGGCCCCGGTGTTCCTGGCAGGATGTAGAAGACGAAAAGCACGACACTGCCGATGGGAACGAACACAAGCAAGTACCACCAGCCGGATAGGTCTCGATCGTGAAGGCGCCGCACGGAGACCGCGATGGACGGCAGGATGAACGCGAGCACGATCACCATGAAGATCAAGACTGAGAGCCATTGCAGGAATCCCACGTTCTGGAAGATGATCAACACGATGGTCAAGACGATCGCTGCGACGAATTGCACAACGCCCACGAAAAGCGCCCACCACCAGAACTCCGAACGGGCAGCCCGTCCGTCGAAATCGCCGTACTTCTTCCAACAGGTGCCTACCGCATCACTGAACCCCATGCCGACGGCCTCCTCGCATATTCTTCATTGTGACCTGAGCTCCAACTGCAAGACCCGTGATAGTACACCTTCGTTCCAAAACCTCAGGCCCTGTCACGTCGCAGACCCTTTAGTCCGAGTGCAGAGAGGGTGTGCGTTCGGACTACAGATCTCCGCGTTCGTCTCACGCACTTACACGCCTGCGACTAGCTGAGCCCTAGCTTCTTGGCTGCATCTTCAAAGGCACGGCGATCAGTATCGCTCAGATCGGACCACTCAAGTTGATTGACGTCACGGGGGGCGACACTCCCGCCTGTTGGTCCAGAGACACTCTGGTTCATCTCCGATTCAGGCTCCGGAACGGTCAACGTCTCATCTTGACTTGTTTGCCTACGCAAGGACCAAATAACGCCTGCCACAAGCGCCGCAAGAAGCACCCCACCAACGATCGCCAGGGCCCAGGGCACAACGGAGCTGCTCGCATTCGTTGCCACGGAATCTGTCAGAGGCGTTTCGGCCGACAGGGGGCTGGTGCGGTGGTGGGGTCTGGTGCGGTGGTGGGGTCTGGTGCGGTGGTGGGGTCTGGTGCGGTGGTGGGGTCTGGTGCGGTGGTGGGTGGTTCCGATGGCGCCATGCTCGGCGACGGCTCGCTTGGGAGGGGTCCTCCACCGGCCCAGGCCGTACCAGAACCAAGCGAAAGCATTGGTATCGAAATGAGGATGACAGCTATGCGTGCGAGCCCCTTTGTACGAACCTCGTTCATCTGTGCTGTAGCCGGCTAACTTGATTGCGATGGTGGCCCAAGGCGTCGCTCAAGTTCCGAACGCATCTGTGTCATGGATGCGAGGAAAGAGCGATTGGATGCTTCCACGCGGGCCGATTCTGCTGCTGCCGTATCCATCGCCGTGAGGATTGTCTGAAGTGCTCCGTCAATCGCCTTGCGCATTGTGCTGGTTTCATGCAGGAGGCTTGTCATGTCATTTTCCTGAACACGGATCTCATCGAGTGAGGTTCTGAGTAACCCTCGGGCGTCGGTTCGCGCATCATCCCGCAAGGAATCTGCCATTGACCGAGCCGCCTCAACAATCTGGCGACCTTCATCATTACTAGCACTGACTGCTTCCTCAGCAGATCGAAGCGCCACTTCCAAACGGGTTTGAGCCTCGAGGACTAAGGCGTCTGAAATCCTTCTAGCTTCATCTCGAATGCGTTCTGCCTCCTTCTGAGCGGAAGCCGCCATGGCATCAGCCTCTGTTCGCACACGCTCCAAGATCTCTTCCGCGGCCGCATGCGCTTTAGATGTTGTTTCTGAGCTGGCAGCCTCAGCGTCTGCGACAAGTTCCGTTGCGCGGTCTTGGGCACGGGCGAGAGCGGCCTGAATCTTCTCACTCGAGTGCCTCTGTTGCTTCTCGCCTTCGCGTCGAATCTCCGCTGCCTGCGTTTGTGCGGCCTTGATAATGTCTCCAGCCGCTCCGACAGCAACGAGCGAAAGTTCGTCAGGACTGAGGTCTTGAAGTCGCCTGTTGTCATGACTTGAGGCCTTGGCGTCCGCAAGTTCCCGCTCCAATTCCTGCACGCGGTTTTGCAGCTGCTCAAGAATCTGCGCAGGGGAAATGGAGTCCCCCGTGCTTACAGGCGTATTCGACACAAACCCTCCATTTGAACGGATCCTCATACTAGCGTCGTTCGTCCGCGTGTCTCCACGAGGATGAGGGTTTCACACCCTATACTCAGCGCCCGCCGCTACTCCACAGATCCCATTCGCGGTCAAGAAGACGCGCATACCGTGGGTCGCTGGCGTCTGGATATGCCGAGCGGCCCTCACGACTCGTTAGAGCATCTCTGGCCGCGCGACGACCCTCTTCTGCCTCAGAGCGCCTCCGTGTCTCGTTGACGAGGCGCTCCCGTGCTTCTTCCAACTCAAGGCGTACAGATTGAAGCTCTAACTTCACTGAGGCCAATTCGTCTCGGTCCACCGCGGTTTCCCGATGACTTGCTTCCGTCATCGACCGCGCCTCAACTAATCGGGCACGCTCATTGTCGAGAGAAGATCTGGTTCTCTGCAATAGATCTCGCTCTTTGGCCAACTCATCCTGCAGGATCGCAGCCTCGTGTTTCGCTTGTCGGGCTGCGTCTTCGGCGCTGGAAAGCTCATATTCGCGGCTCTCCTTATCCTCCAGCCACACAACGCGCGTCTGCTCAAATTCAGCCCGCGCAGTATTCAGCTCGGCCGCCTGCGCCTCAACATCGTTCTTCCACTCCTCTAATGATTGTTCGCGCACTTGGAGATCATTCGAAAGCCGGCTCAATTCCTCTTCCCGGTTCTTGGCCGAGAGCCGCTTTTCATTGAGTACGTCCTCCTGCTCCTCCAGTACAGCCTCTCTACGACGCAATTCGTCCGACCGTTGGGCTAGGTCGTCATCCCGAAGCGACAAAGCTGCCTCACGTTCAGAAAGCCTCTCTTCCAATTCACTTACGGCCTCTTGCCTCTCACCCAAGCCCCGGACTACTTGAGTCGCTGACTTCTCACGTCGCTCAATCTCTTGCTCTCGAGATTTCATCTGGTCCTGTTGGGCGAGAAGCGAGGCTTCCCTGCCTTCTAGATCACTAAGCTCTTGCCGGCTATTTTCTACCTGCTGCTCCAGAGCAATTCTGTCCTTTAGCAGTTTTTTCTCCCGAAGATCCATTTCGGCCAAATCGGTCGCCAACTTCTCACGAGCCGTCTCCATTTCGTCTCGCAAATCTTCAAGTTGCTCTCGCAGCGACTCAATATTGGCCTGGTCCCGTACGATCTGGACACGCTCATCCTCCAACGCAGAGCGTGTCCCTTCAAGTTCAGCGCGTAGTTCGCGCAATGCACTGCGCTCCGTATTGAGTTCACGCTGTTCACGTCCCATCACTTCGTGCTGTTCACCCAGTGCATTCAATACGGACGACGAGTCGTCATCCCTTTTGGACGTAAGCAAACGCTCCCTCGCAAATGCCGATTTCGCTCGCTCCAGATCGGCGCGGTCCTCTGCCAGTTGTTCTTCTTTCGCCTTCAATTCCACATAGAAGTTGCGGACCTTTTCCTTGAGTGCTCGAAACTCCGGACTAGCCTCGTTCGTGGCATTCACGCTGGTGTCATAAATCTCATCCTGGACAGAATCGTCTTGACTTCGGTTCTGGACCTCAGCAGATGTCTCTTCGGGCTTAGAGTCGGCTCCGGCTATCACCTGTGCGGCGTCACGTTCGTTCTGGCTTCGACGCTGTTCGACAATTCGAAGAACATGAGCTCGAACTTCCTCGGGTGAAGATTGCTCGACAAGGTCATTCACGGTAATCCGCTTGGGCCGCGGCTCCACTTGAACTTGCTCAGTGCCTGTCTCTGAGCCCACGGACGCAGGCTCGTCGTGCGCTGGGCCCATCGGATTCTGCTCACGCGGTGCCGGATCGTCGGATCCAGCACTGTTATCGCCGCTACTAACTGTCGTGGGAAGAGTCGGCAACACCTGCTCAGACGTTTCCTCAGAATCGTGGTCGGCGTCACCGGCTACATCGGATGTGGCGAGCAGAGTAGCGCTCCCCACCCGCCTCTTTTCTAGAGACACTCGCTTGGCTCGCCGCCTGCGACGGAACATCAGCAGGTCAAAAATAACGAAAAGGAGAGCGCCCAGCAAAATCAGGGACAAGAGGGGGTTACCCGCAACGAAGTCAACGACACCGGACACCAGTCACCACAGCCTTTTCATACATTCTTTTCAGAAAACGATGAGAGTATGCCGTATTCTTCCGGGTTTGGTGCCAGGACCCCGGGCGGCAGGACTCGCTCGCCAATGATCGCTGAGTGTCGGCGCGCCGTCGGACACGCCTAGCGAGCGAACTCGCCCCGGTAGTACTCGAAGAGCCAGCCCACGATGCCCAGCAGTAGCACGGCACCGCCGAGAACGATGACCCATACAGCGAAGACCAAACCCATGGCGATCGTCGCCGCCCCCAGGGCCACCACGAGCGGCCACCACGAATGGGGGCTGAAGAATCCGTACTCCGGATCGGCCTCATCGATTTCCCCATCGGATCGGTCTTCGGGCCGGGGGTACACGCGCTTGGCGGTGTAGAGGACGTAGAAGGCGACGAGGAAGGCGAGTGCCCCGGTCAAGACGAGAAGGGTGGTGCCCACCTCGTCGCGACTCAGGTACCAGTAGGCGCCGCTGATCGCCCAGAAGAACAGGAATCCGAGTGCGAACGTCCAGCCCTCAATCTTCACGAGGGGCCTCCCTCGGATTGGCTGGCACTCGTGCTTATTTGGGGTTGTGACCGTGCACTGGGCGGGGCCAGCTCCGGATGGTGAAGATCGAAAGCGGGGCGCTCAGAGCGAATGCGGGGAAGCGACGTGAAGTTGTGCCGCGGTGGCGGACAACTCGTCGCCCATTCCAACGACCCTCCCCATCCCCACGGATCATCGACGGTGACCTTCGGGGCGTTCTTCATGGTCGTCAAGACATTCCAGATGAAGAACAGGGTCGAGATGCCGAGGATTGCTGCACCGACGGTTGAGACGATGTTCAACGTGGTGAAGCCGTCGACCGGTAGGTAGTCCCCGTATCGGCGTGGCATGCCCTGGACTCCGAGCCAATGCTGGACCAGGAACGTCACCTGGAATCCGATGAACAGCAGCCAGAAGTGGATCTTGCCTAGACGCTCGTTCAGCATCTTGCCGGTCATTTTGGGCCACCAGAAGTACAGGCCCGCAAACATAAGGAAGACCACGGTTCCGAAGACGACGTAGTGGAAGTGCGCGACAACGAAGTAACTGTCAGACACGTGGAAGTCCAGCGGCGGAGCCGACAAGATGATGCCGGTCAGGCCGCCGAACAGGAAGGTGACCATGAAGCCCATCGTCCACAGCATGGGCGTATCGAAGGAAATGGAGCCCCGCCACATGGTGCCGATCCAGTTGAAGAACTTCACGCCCGTCGGGACGGCGATCAGCATCGTCATCAATGCGAAGAACGGCAGATAGACAGAACCCGTGACATACATGTGGTGCGCCCACACAGCGAAGCTGAGGGCTCCGATTGCCATGGTGGCGAAGATCAAGCCCTTGTAGCCGAAGACGGGTTTACGAGAAAAGACCGGGATGATTTCGCTGGCGATGCCGAAGAAGGGCAGCGCGATGATGTACACCTCGGGGTGCCCGAAGAACCAGAACAAGTGTTGCCACAAGATGGCTCCACCGTTTTCGGGTAGGAAGACGACCGAGCCGAAGGTTCTGTCGATGAACATCACCACGAGAGCAGCGGCAAGAACGGGGAACGCCACCAGGACGAGCACCGAGGTGATGAAGATCGTCCACGTAAAGATCGGCATCCGGAACATGGTCATGCCCGGTGCGCGCATGGTCATGATGGTTGTGACGAAGTTGACTCCACCCAAAATGGTGCCGAGGCCGCCGATCGCCAAGCCGATGAACCACAGGTCCGCTCCGGCGCTCGGGGAGAAGACAGCGTTACTCAGCGGCGCGTAAGCGAACCAGCCGAAGGCCGCGGCTCCGCCGGGGGTCAAGAACCCTGCCGCGACAATGAGGCCGCCGAAGAGGAACAGCCAGTAGCCAAACATGTTCAGTCGGGGGAAGGCGACGTCCGGGGAGCCGATCTGCAGCGGCATGATCACGTTGCCGAATCCGATGAACAGCGGCGTTGCGAACAGCAGCAGCATGATGGTGCCGTGCATGGTGAATAGCTGGTTGTACTGCTCCAAGGAGATCATTTGCAGCCCGGGCAAAGCGAGTTCCGCTCGGATGACCAGCGCCATCAGTCCAGCGATGAAAAACCAGATCATCGACGTGAAGATGTACATGTAGCCGATGGTCTTGTGGTCGGTCGATGTCGCCCAGTTGACGATCGCCTTGCCAATACTCGGGCGGCGCGGGGTATAGACCGGCGCTTCGGTCGTCGTGCTCGTGACGGGGGGCTCGTTCAGAAGAGTCATAGCCTGCGCTCCTCGGGGCGTTGTCCATCGCTGTTGATGCGATCGCTGTCGAGCTTCCCTGTCTGACCCTTCGCGCGCAGCTCACCCATCTTGGCGTCGAACTCGTCTCGCTCAACCACCTTCACCTGGAACAGCATCCGGGCGTGGTCGACGCCGCACAGTTCCGCGCACTTGCCGGCGTATGTGCCGACCTTGTCCGGGGTCAACTCGAAGGCATTGGTCTTCCCGGGAACGACGTCCATCTTGAACAGGAAGGAAGGAACCCAGAAGGAGTGAATGACGTCCGGTGAGTTCAACTCGAAGCGGATCTTCTCGTCGACCGGCAGGTACAGGGTCGGTGGCTCACCGGGTGAACCCTCCCCGTAGGGAACACCGACGTCGTAGGTGTCTTGATCGACATAGTTGAAGGCCCATGACCAGCGAAAGCCCACGACGCCGACCGTCTGCTGCTGGTCATTGTCGAGGGTCAAGATCTCACTTTGGTCCCGAGCCGTGAACCAGAAAAGGCCGAGGATCATGATGAGCGGGACGATCGTGTAGAGCGCCTCGAGCGGGAGGTTGTACTTGGTTTGCTCCGGTACCTCGTTGGCATGCCGACGCCGGTACGCGATAGCGGCCCAGATCATCAGCCCCCAGGTGACGATGCCGACGGCCCATGCGGCGATCCACGAACCGTTCCATAAGTTCTGGATGATGGGCGCCTCCACCGAAGCCGGCTCCGGGAGGTCGAAGAAGAACGCTTCGTTGGCGGTGCACCCGGTGAGAGCCAGACCAGTGAGCGCGAGTGCTGCGGTCCCGATGAGAACACGTCTCGACCGGGATCGCTCGGTCCTCGCAGGCAGACGGGCAGCCACGTCGTGATCCACGAATCACCCTTCTTTTCCAGCGCCAACCCGAGTCTTTTTCCAGGGGGGAAACCCCCTGGAAAGACTAGCGCACCGAGCACCCCCGAACCCCCCGGGGAGAGGGAGAAAACAGCGGATGGAGGGTGACATCCACCACTCCCGCTAGCGTGCGGCTATGTCCGATCCGCAGGCACCGGCCTCCGCCGCTGACACACCCGAAATCTGGCCGGACCCTGGACCTGCACCGCTGGCTGGTTACCTCGATGCCGTTGCGGGCCAACCCGTCCTTCCGGTCGCCACCCAGGCCCTGGTCGCAGCCCTCGAGCAAGGCTGGTCCGACCCGGCTCGGCTGCACCACCACGGCCGTCGCGCAGGGCTGGTTCTCGATACCGCGCGGGCGGCGATCGCTGGCTTTCTGGGTGTGCCCGTGGCCTCCTGTTTCGTCGGAAGTTCCGGGGCCGATGTGCTGCGGGCGGCGATCATGGGGCTCTACCAGGCTCGCCTCACCGCCGGAGCCCCCGCGCGCATCCTCGTTGGTGCGACCGAATCCATGGCCGTGACCTTCGCGACCCGCGCCTGCCCCGGCGTCGAAACCGTCACCATCCCGGTGGATGCGTTCGGCCGCATCGACACCGACGCACTCTCCGCCGCCATCGGTGATGGCGCGGCTCTGGTGTGCGTTCAGCAAGCCAATGCCGAAGTCGGGACCGTGCAGCCTGTGCAAGACGTTCACGATCTGTGTCAGCAGGCGGGGATTCCGATGGTCAGCGAAGCCATTCAGGTAGCCGGCCATCGGGCCGTCGGCGACGCCTGGGACGTCCTAGTCGCCGTTCCTCGCGACTGGGGTGGGCCCCCGGGGTGCGCGGTGTTGGTCGTCTCGCCTGACGTTCGATGGCGACCGGACGAGGCTCCCGACCGCGGATGGGTCGGAGGCTTCCCCGACGTTGCGGCCGTGGCAGCAGCCGCGACCGCGGCGGAATTCGTCGAGCCCCACTGGGCAGCACAAGCGGCTCACCACACGGCCATGATCGATCGCATTCGAACTGCCGCGGAAACATGGCCGGGAGTTCAGGCTGTCGGAGATCCCGTGGACCGGCTCCCCCACATCGTCACTCTCGTCGCCGACGCAGTCGTCGGCGAAATTGTCGTCACCGAGTTGGACAAGCAGAGCATCGCGGTCGCAAGTGGATCCGCGTGCACCGCCGACACCCGGATGCCCAGCCACGTTCTCGAAGCGATGGGCGTTTTCGATCCGACCAGCTCGGGAAGCCTGCGCGTGTCCTTGCCCTACGGATGCACCGACGCATCAATCGACGCTTTCCTTCACGAAGCACCCCAGATCATCGCGGCCGCACGCGGCTAGAAGCGATCCGCTGCGGCACCGCCGCCCAGACACGGTTCTTCATTCACCACGGTGGCCAGTGTCGCCAGGTACTCCGCGCGGGTGATCTCGATCGCACCCAGGCTCGCCAGATGATCAGTGCGCCACTGCACATCGATCAACCTTTCGCCCGGGCAGGCACGCAGGATCTCTACTAGTGCGACAAGTGCGACCTTGGACGCGTCGCGTCGTCGGTGAAACATCGACTCCCCCGCGAACAATCCACCCACTTCGACGCCGTAGAGACCGCCGACAAGGTCGCCGTCCTGCCACACTTCGATTGAATGCGCGTAGCCGCGTCGGTGCAGTTCTGCGTAGGCGTCGACGAATTCTTCGGTGATCCAGCCATGTGGTCGGTTCGGGTCCGCGCATAAGCGAACGACGTCTACGAAGGACTGATCCACGGACGTGTCCATGCGGCGCACGGATGACGCCAACGACCGCGACACGATCAGAGATGCCGGGTCGAGCACGCCCCGCGGATCGGGTGACCACCAGCCGAGCGCTTCGCCCCCACCGCCGCCATGACCGGGGACTGCGACGTGCATCGGAAACAAGCCTTGCCGGTAGGCCGACACGAGCGTGCCGGGGTCGATCCCCCCACCGATGGCCACGAGGTCTTCCCCGGGTTCGGCGACGGAGGGGTCGACCAACTCCCACTCGGCGGGTGGCAGGGGCTCGGACATCTCAGCCGACCGCACGCGCAACCAGGGTGCGTTAAGGGCGGGGGCAGGACACGTGCTGGTCGATCTCGGCGGCAGCGTCGTCGCCGTACGCCGTGGCCAGCCGCTCGAGGAAGTGTTGCTGCGCGAGTTGGTATTCCTGGGTGCCGATCGTCTCGATCACGT
>Ga0181594_10002974_pt1 | contig 15416 bp, 9 predicted proteins | sample 071ome_18_FD_145603 | JGI IMG/M metagenome (GOLD analysis project Ga0181594, IMG submission 145603) | Coastal salt marsh microbial communities from the Groves Creek Marsh, Skidaway Island, Georgia - 071413BT metaG (spades assembly) | ecosystem: Environmental > Aquatic > Marine > Intertidal zone... | reverse complement strand
GCTATGACCGCCCACGGCGCGAGCAGGGCGGGGGTGGCTATGACCGCCCACGGCGTGAGCGCTCAGGTGATGACCGCCCACGGCGTGAGCGCTCGGGTGATGACCGCCCACGGCGCGAGCGCTCTAATCGACCAGAGCGAGCGGGTGAGGGTGAACGGCAACGTCGCTCATACGCTGAGCGCGCAGAGGGGCCTCGTCGACGTGGGGTGGTGAGCCCCGCTCGTGCGGTCGCTGACGCTGTCCTACGAGGCCTCTTCGAGGAGGACGCCTTCCTTCAGCCTCTGCTCGCCTCAGAGAGCGCGAAGGCACAGCTTCATGACAGCGACCGTCGGCTCGCGTGGGAGCTTGTGCTGGGTGTGAGTCGACGTTGGGGTACGCTTAAGGCCTATGTCGACGCCCTCCTTCGCGATGATTTTGACAAGCTCCCAGGGGATGTCCAGCGCGCCTTAGTCCTCGGCGCCTACCAGCTGATCTACCTAGATCGGATCCCTCCTCACGCCGCGGTGAATGAGTCGGTTGAGCTCGCCAAGCGAGAGTCAGAGTGGGCGGTTGGTCTCGTGAACCGCGTCCTTAAGCGTATCGTTGAGGAGGGGCCACCCTCGCTCAAGGGAGACAAGAAAAAGAAGCCCTCACCCACCCAAGCCCAGAGCGTTGAGCTCAGCCACCCTGAGTGGTGGATTAAGCTCCAGCTCACCCACCGCTCACAGACAGAGATGAAGGCCCTCGCCGAGGCGAACAATGAGCAGGCCCCCCTCTCGATTCGTGTCCACCCAGATCGCTCAGAGGAGGAGGTCCTCTCCCTGCTTAAAGGAGAGGAGGCGACCGTGACCCCCTCTCGATGGACGCCAGGGACCTACCTGCTCGAGCACCCTCAACCGTTTGGCTCAGAGAGCTTTAAAGGGGGAGGTTGGTACGCGCAAGATGAGGCGAGCCAGCTCGTCGTTGACCTGCTCGACGCCCAGCCTGGCCAGCGGGTGTGGGACGTCTGCGCTGCCCCTGGGGGGAAGACGCTGTCTCTCGCGGGGGCGGTCGGTGAGGAGGGCTGGGTGATGGCGACGGAGCTCCATGAGCGAAAGGCGCACGACCTCAAAGATCGCCTCTCTCGCTATGCGTGGGTCGACACCCTTAACCATGACGCCTCTCTGGGGCTCCCTGAGGCGACTCACGCGCTCGCTGAGGCGAGAGGGCTCACCGTGGAGGGCGGATTTGATCGGGTCTTGCTCGACGCTCCTTGCTCCGCGCTGGGCGTCATTCGTAGACATCCAGAGATCCGCTGGCGTCGAACGCTCGCCGACGTAAAGCGCTCCGCTCGTCGTCAGCTCGACCTCCTCCACTCTATAGCGCTGAGCGTCAAGGTGGGGGGGGTGCTCGTCTACAGCGTCTGCACCGACAGCCCACAAGAGACGACAGAGCTCATCAAGCAGCTCTTATTAGCGTACCCCGAGTTTGACTATGCGCCGCTCCCAGGTGGACGTGAGCGCTGGGCAGGGGTGATGCGTGGCGAACATCTCTCAATTAACCCCGCTGAGCACGGGACGGATGGCTTCTTTGCGGTCCGCCTCCTCCGTAGCCGATAGGAGTGATCGATGTCCTCTCAGCCTATGTTGATCGCGCCCTCGATCCTCTCCGCGGACTTCGCGTCGCTAGGCCATGAGCTGAAGCGCCTAGAGGACGCAGGGGCGGACTGGGTACATGTCGACGTGATGGACGGGCACTTTGTGCCGAACCTCACCTTTGGTCCACCTGTCATTAAAGCGCTTCGATCGCGCTCCGCGCTCCCCTTTGATGTCCACCTGATGATCGAGGCGCCTGAGCGCTGGATCGAGGCCTACCGCGCCGCCGGCGCAGATCGCATCACCGTGCACGCAGAGGCCTGCGTACACCTTCACCGCTGTCTAGGTCAGATCCGCGAGAGTGGCGCCCAAGTGGGTGTAAGCCTCAACCCGCACAGCCCTCTCTCGATGATCGAGGAGGTGCTTGATGAGGTCGACATGGTGCTGTTAATGAGCGTCAACCCTGGGTTTGGCGGGCAGCGCTTTATCCCGAACACCTTGAGTAAGGTGAGGCGCCTCAAACGGCTCTGTGAGGCACGCCAGCGCTCCATTGACATCCAGGTGGATGGTGGCGTGAACCGTCAGAACGCTCACGCGCTCCAAGAGGCAGGCGCGACAGTCCTCGTAGCGGGCTCCGCGGTCTTTGGCTCCCCCAACCTCGCCGAGGCGATCGCCGGGCTGAGGTCTCCAAGCGCCCTACAGCCTTGAGGTCGATCGGCTGACCTCAAGCGCTTGTTGACGCCTTAGCCTTGACAGCCGCTCGCTTGAGCGCAGTCTCCGTCATCACAGTCCGCTTGACCGTCACCGTCGTTGTCAAAGCCATCGGTACAAAAACCAGCCTCTGAGCTCTGGCAGACGCCGACGAGCACGTTACGGCTACAGGCGTTGTCGTTACAGTCGACATAGCCGTTGCCGTCGTTGTCGACCCCATCACTGCAGGCCTCATCGCTCGCCTCATGTGGGCCACACGCGCTGACGAAGGGGTTCTGTCCACAGCTGAAGTCTTGGCAGTCGGTGTAGCCGTTACCGTCATTGTCGATCATGTCTGAACAGCGCTCATCTGTGACCTCTCGCTCCCCTGCACACACGGTGACGTCGGGGTTCCACAGGCAGTGGCGGTCATCACAGTCTACGCGACCATCTCCGTCATTATCGAGGCTGTCTGAGCAGGCCTCATCCCCCGTCTCAAGGACGCTTGGGTCAAAGGCAGGCGCCCGCTCACGTCGCGCGACGCAGTGATATGCGATTGAGCAGTCAGGGTCCTCACAGTCAACCTGTCCATCCTCGTCATTGTCTACGCCATCAAGGCAGTAGCCTCGCTCGCTGTCTTTACAATAGCCAACGAGCAGGTTACGCACGCACCCCGTATCGTCACAGTCGACAAAGTTGTTTTGGTCGTTGTCTAGGCCGTCACTACAGCGCTCATACGTGTTCTCTTGCTCCCCACAGACGGTCACGAATGGGTTCTGGCTACAGTTGAAGTCTTGGCAGTCCGCGAAGCCATTACCATCATTATCGATCTGATCTGAGCAGAGCTCATCGCTCGCCTCTCCCGCGCGCTCACAGCCCACGGCAGGGTTCGCTTGGCAGTGGAGGTCCTCACAGTCAATAAAGCCATCTCCATCATCATCTCGACGGTTTTGACAGAGCTCAGGCGTTGACTCATTTTTAACAGGTCCGTCTGGGATCGTGATGGGGGTCTCTGGGTCTATGACCTGTCCAGCTTGAGGGGCCGCTCCACCTTCAACGCCACCACCCGAGCTCATGACGCCCGCCTGCTCACCTCCAGGCTGTGGCTCGCTGGTCTCACGAACACAGCTCGTCACCAGCAAGAGTGGGCCACTCAGCAAGATCAACCCGCGTGTCGCTCGCTCGCTTGGGATCTTAATAGCTTGATGTAGACTGCGCATGCGGGACTCCAGATGGGGGCTGGTGGGTGAGACGTTAAGAGCTGAGAAAATAAAAAGGCCCAACTCTGAAGAGCTGGGCCTAGTGGCTTCGGTGAGACTTGAACTCACGACCTTCCGGTTATGAGCCGGACGCTGCTAACCAACTGAGCTACAAAGCCGTGTCGCATGCGCAGGTATGTAGCAGGTTGACCTAAGACTGACAAGGAGAAAATCAACAGACCGACAAGGAGAAAATCAACCCTGAGCACCGTTAAAGAGCTAGCGCTCGAGCTACTCGACCTGTAAAGCTCCACACTGATCAAGAGCTCTGAAGCTCTCTGTGTCACCCTACGACCTTAGCGATGAGTCCGCCCATGAAAGCCGCCCCCCTGATCAACAACAAGCTTGTTTTGATCCAGTTCTCGCTCTTATTTTTACTCTTCACCGCGATCAGCGTCCTTGGACCACCGCGGGATGAGGTGGTGGTGATCCCAAGGGCAAAAATGGCCACCCAGTCTCCGCAGGGTCAGGGCGCACAGCGGGGGGCGCTTGACGTTATGGAGGAGGGGGAGGAGCCTCCGCTCACCGAAGATCACTCGGGGCTGTCAGAGATCGCGCCTGGGCGATTAAGCCATAAGCAGATCGTCCGAGATGGAGACCGGTATTGGGGCAACCTTGACAATGGCTGGAGGGCCCGCCTGAGCCTAGACCCTCGCTTTCAAGAGGTCGCGGAGCGTCACTTCTCAAGGAGCCACTCGGCGCTCGGCGCGATTGTGATGATGGAGATCGACACAGGGCGTATTATTGGCCTCAGCGAGTACCATGACCCAGAGCATGTCGTGAGCCGTAAAATTAAGGTTGGAGATGAGCTCCATATGGGCCTGCGGGCCCTCGCGCCGAGCGCGGGCGGGTTTCGCTTGATCACCTATATCGCCCTGCTTGAGAGCGGGCTCAACCCTAAAAAGAACATCTGCTACACCAAGCTCCAAGGTGGTCATGTTCAAGCGAAACATCTAGAGAATCGAAACCCGGGCCCCTGTAAAAACCTCAGCAAGGGCTTCATCGACCAAGACCTCAGCCTCCTCGCCTATGCGACGCACTCAAGGCTTAAGAGCGCAGACCTGAAGCGCGCCGCGCTACGGGCAGGCTTTGATCAACGTATCCCTTACTTCGATCTGCCCTACGAGCTCAGTAAGGCCCACGTCCCAACTACCGAGGTCGCGAGGGTCAAGACGGCGCTCGGGCTACAGAACACGAAGATGAGCGTCTTACAGGCGGCGATGATCTCCGCGATGATCGCGAATGGTGGGCGCCTCGTGCGACCACAGCTTGTCGATCTGATCGAGCGGGAGGATGGGAGCCGGCATGAGGCTCCACGACTCGCCCCGATGAAGCAGACGGGGGTGAAAGCTGAGACCGCACGTAACCTCCGCGCGATGATGCGAGGAGCGATCCAGGGGGGCGACCTGAGCTCGATCTTTGAGGATTGGCCCGCTGAGCTCAGCGGGGTGAAGGTCGCGGGTCAATCTAGCCTCAAGACATACCGCAAGCAGATGTTTAGACGGTACACGTGGTTCATCGGCTTCGCGCCTGCTCATCGCCCAAAGTGGGCCTTTGCGACCATGATCTTGAACAGCGAGCGCTGGTATGTCCGCGCAGACCACCTCACGCATCGAGTGCTTAAGGATTACCTCCCCAGCTTAGTCCGAGGACAGTGAGGGTGCGCTTGAGCCCTCACATGGCCCTCACCTTGAGCTGGGTCATGTGTAGCGCGCTCTCCTGCTCACGGGCGCTCGCGCCCCCTGCTCAGAGCGCTTCCCCCTTTGAGTGGGCTCGCCTCTCACGTTGCGCGAGCCCTGTAGAGCGAGCTGAGCCGGATGTCGTTGAGCCGAGCGCCTCTCTCGACGGTCCACAGCCTCAGGCTCTGTTGAGCAAAGAGGCGCGTGAGGCCCACCTCCGCCGAGGCCCCTTGCTCGAGGCGTGGCGTCCACTCTTATCAGCGCTACAGAGGCCGATACAGCCAGACCCTACCGCCTGGCTCCCCCCTCTCCCCCACGACCTCAACCTCAGAGGGCTCTGGCTCAACGCAGACCTCTTGATCAGCTTGGGGGCGTCGCTCGAGGCGACCCTCCGCCCTCTGCTACGGGTCGACCTTGACTCCTTGAGAGCGCTCAGCTGGCTAAGGGCCGCCCCTGAGCTGAGCCCGCTCGCGAGCTTAACCTTAGACCCTGAGGCGGAGGTACAGGCGTGGCGGAGCTCAAAGTGGAGCCCGCTCCGCAAGGGGAGCGTAGGGCTGATTTTAGAAGAGCAGCGCTTACTCTACTTACAAGAGACGGGGGAGGGCGTCCGCCTCGTGCAAGAGGTGGTGAGGGTGAACAATAAGCGTGGCGTTGAGGAGCTTGGTGAGGTCGCGCTCCCCGTGAACGCCTCTCTGCTCAGCTTATACACGCTCAAGCCTAACGGCGCGCGTCGCGCGCCGATCGTGATCCCTGAAAAAGACAGCTTCTCTTTACAAGACGTCCAGCCCGGTGACGTGATCATCGCGCGCTACCTCGAGCCGCTCGCTCCCCTCAGGCGTGCCGGGGGGGTCCTCACCCCTCGCCTCCCGATCCAGGATACGCAACGCGCGGTGTGGCGTCGTGTCTATCATGTCTGGAGGCTCGGCGCGAGACCGCTTGAGCTCTATTGGCACAACGCTGTCGGCCTCGAGGGTGAGCGCTCCCCTCAGGTTGAGGTGAAGGAGCGCGCTGTTGAAGGGGGGCAGGCTGTGAGCGTCTCGATCTCACGAGCGCTCCCGATCGCGCTTGAGCCCGCGGGGCTCAGCGTGAGTGAGGCGCCTCACCTGCAGGTGAGCGAGCCGATGCGGGCTGAGCGAGAGTGGGGGGAGACGCTCGCTCAGCTGAGGTCCGTCACCTACTTAGGCTCTGAAGAGCTTGAGGCGCTCCGTCACTGGGCGGGTGGGGTGAGCAGGCTTGGAGCGAGGGTCTGGGAGGTGATCGAAGAGGATCGACCGCTCCTTGAGGCGCCCTCCTTAGATATGAGCCTACGGGCTGGGCAAGGGAGCCGAGCGCTCTTGCTTTGGGCTAGTCTGACCGCCCTTGGTAAGCGCTGTTCTCTGTGGATCGCCCGCCCACCAGAGGTCCACGCGGTGAGCCGAGCGCGCAGGTCATCGACCCCAAAAAAGAGCACGGCTCAGGAGCGACAAGCACAAGAGGTGGTTGACCCGAGCCTCTCGCTGGATCACTTCGATCACGTCCTGATTAGCTGTGAAGGGGAGGGTGGCGGGCCTCCTGTGCTCTATGACCCTGCGCTGTACCTGAGCCCAAGAGGGGTCATCAGCACGGAGTTATTGGGAGGAGAGGCTCGTGTGCTGTGGCCTCCACCTCGAGGCGCTCGTTGCGCTCTGCTTGAGGGTCCGGAGCCTGAGGCTTGGTCGCTGACGAGCGTCCCCTTGTCATGGCCAGAGCGCCCACAAGAACGGCACGCGCTAGATGTGGCGCTCTGGCTTGACCCTGAGGGAGGCAGAGGGCTGCTCGGCGCGAGGGTCCTCTTTGGCCACGCTGAGCACGCGCTGAGCGGTGAGGAGGGGGCCCTCCTCTATGAGCGTCTGTCTCGAGCGAGCGCTCAAGAGCGGGCAGGGTGGCTTGAACGACAGTGGGGAGGGTGGCTCGGCGCCACCGCGATCTCAGGGCTCCGCTTCGCCTGGAGCGAAGGTGAGGGGCTCGCGTTAGCGTATGACCTCAAGCTCACCCTCAGGCTACCTGCTCGAGTCTCTATCTCCCCTCAGCGCTGGGGAGAGCGCTTTGCGAGCCTAGAGCGCAGGCGAGAGACGCTCGCCTTACCGCCGATCAGCCAGCAGGTTACGCTGTCACTGTTACCTCACCCCCCTGAGGCTGAAGGGGTGGCAGGGGAGGGAGAGGGAGCTTGGGCGCTCATCTTTCAGGGGCAGGAGAGGGCGCTTCATTGGTCACCTGAGGGCGCGACAGGTATAGAGAGCGGAGGAGCGGTGACCTTTCAACGTCAGCTCAAGGAAGCGAAGGCGACGACGCTCTGGCGGTCACGAGGGGGGCTGATCTCTACGGGTCGTTACGCGTCTTGGGCGCGCTTTGCGCGAGAGGTGAGCGCCCAAGAGCGGGCGCTCCACTTAGCGCTCATCGAGCGGAGATGAGCAGATCTGCTTGAGCGCGTCGGCGTTATTCGATAACGAGGCGTGGTGAAGACGCGTAGGCGCAGACGCCGACGCTCGCCTATGGAGGACATCATGGCTAGAATCTGGAGTGGACCGATCAAGCGCGCCCTCGTCGTTGAGAGCCCCGCGCTTGAGCTTGATGAGCTGCTGAGCGCTCAAGGGATGCACGTGACCCGCCTGGACACGATCCCCACAGAGGAGGGCCTCATAGAGGCGATCCAGACGAATGACATTCAGGTCGTGTTTAAGCGCTCAAAGGTTGTGATCTCGAGAGAGGTGATCGAGCGCTGTCCCTCTCTGCTCGCGGTTCAGCTCTGCTGTATTGGAGATGACTCGGTCGATAAGCAGGCCTGTGCTGATCATGGGCTCCTCGTGTTCAATGACCCTGTGTCGAACGGCCGGAGCGTGGTTGAGCTCGTCATCGGTAACTTGATCGCCCTCGCGCGTCGGCTCTTTGAGACGAACATCGACTGCCGTGGAGGTGGCTGGGATAAGAGCAACCGAGAGCGCTATGAGGTCCAAGGGAAGCGCCTTGGGGTTGTTGGGCTTGGCAATATCGGTCGAGCCACTGCGCGCGCCGCGAGCGCGCTCGGGATGGAGGTACATTTTTATGACACACGTCAAGTCTCAGTAGAGCTCGGTAAGGAGCTCGGGTGGCGTCATCATGATGAGCTGATGAGCCTGTTTCGCGCTTGTGACTGTGTGACGATCCACCTCTCCGCTCGAGACGTAAAGGGGAGCTCAAATGAGGGCTTTATCACCCCTGAGCTCCTGAACGCTCTTGGAGCGGACCGCCCAGAGGGCTTAAGGCTCTTTATCAACTTCGCTCGTGGCTTTGTCCACACCCCAGAGGCGCTCATCGAGGCGATTGAGGCGGGTAAGGTCAAGGGGGCGGCTGTGGACGTGTACCCACATGAGCCACGCACAGGGGAGGAGTGGAGCAACCCCTACATCGCTTGCCCTCAAGTAGCGGTGTACCCTCACATAGGCGCGTCTACCCAAGAGGCTCAGCCTCGCATCGCTCGACGCGTCTCTGACACCTTTGGTCAGTTCTCTCACAGAGGCGCGGTTCGAGACACCCCTTATCAGGTGCGCGCTCAGCTGAAGCTCACGAGCGCAGGGCGACCAGGTCAAGCGTGGCTGATGGTCTGTCACAGCACCGCGCGTGGGACGAAGCGAGCGATTGATGAGGCGATCTATGAGGCAGGCGTGAGCAACCTCTCAAGCGTTCACACTGACTTTGATGAGTATGGGCTCGCCTACGACCTCGCTTTAATCGACGCCCCGCTGTCCCAAGAGCAACTTCAAGGGTTGATCGCTCGCGCAGAGGCGCTCACGAGCGTTGAGCATGCGATCCGCTCGATTCGGCAAGTTGAGATCTTGGGGTGACTTCTCACGCTTCTCGCTTTACCCTCTGATGTGTTCAAGATAAAGATAGAACACGACCATCAAGGCCTGAGCGCGCGCTCACCTTGACCTCTAAGGGTTTTAGTAGAGAGGCTCTCATGAAGACGCTCACGCTCCTCAAACAAGACATACACCGCGCCCGACTCGTCGGGCTCTGCTTCACATCAGCGCTCCTCATCGGTTGCCCTGATCAAGTAAATGTCGTTGACCTCGGGGCGCCAGAGGGGAGCGCTGAGGGGGGGGCAGGCGCTGTCGCGGGCGCAGAGGAGGGCGGAGCACAGGCGGGTCGTTGCTTTGAAGACGCTGAGTGTTCAAGAGGAGCCTACTGCGACTTTGAAGGGGACGCGGTCGAGGGTCGCTGTGAGGAGGGCTGTCGAGCTGAGCCGGACTCCTGCTCGGTCGCGGGGAGCCGTAAGCGCTGTGACCTGTCTACTCGGCGCTGTATACAGCCCTGTGAGGTCGATGAGGACTGCTTCGCGCAAGAGTATTGTGGGGAGGGGGTCTGCTTAGAGGGCTGTCGTGTCGGTGAGGCGGACACCTGCCCCGCTGATGACAATGGCCCACAGCTCTGCGACCCTAGCGCTCGGGTGTGCGTCCCCGCTGGGGTCTGCTGTGACCTCAATGACCAGTGTTCGATCCGTGACGCTGATGCGTGTTATCAGACAGGAGGAGAGGTCCTCGAGGGCCTGCTGAGCTGTCAGCCTGACCCATGTGGCGCGCTCTGTACCCTCGACGCGCTCTGTGAAGAGGGTGAATACTGCTCAGAGTACGGTCGGTGTAGCGTAGGCTGTCGGTTAGATGAGGAGCGAGGCTGTCCTGCAAACCTCACCTGTGACCCCGCGTCACGTCGCTGTGTCTCACTCGAGTGCGTGGGCGATGAGGGTTGCCCTGACTGGCAGTTCTGTGGTGAGGGCCTCTGTCGCGATGGCTGTCGTGAGGGGGGGTGCGCTGAGGGCTTGAGCTGTGACCCAAGCCACGTCTGTCGTGACGCTTGTGCTGGAGATGGAGACTGCCCGAACGGCTATTGTGACGCCCTGAGCGGGGCGTGTCGACCGAGCTGTGACCCAGAGACCCACGCGGGCTGTGGTCTCACAGAGGCCTGCGTCGGTGGGCGCTGTGAGGTCGGTTGCGCCGATGACCGCTACGATGTGCAGGGTGATGATGACGCGATGAGCGCGTGGCCCGTGGAATGGGAGGGAGGGCTGACGAGCGGCTCGCGGGCGTCCGGCCAACAGGGCCGAGTGCTCTGTGTTGGGGACGAAGACTGGCTCTTGGTGCGCCTCGAGCTCGGGGAGCGACTCGAGCTACGCCTGAGCGGTCGCCCGAGCTCAGGGGACCTCCGCGCGACCCTCTACGATCCTAGCGGAGCGAGCGTCGCTGAGGCGGACCAGCCGTGGGCGCCCCAGCATCGCCTCGCGTACCCACCGCTCGGTGAGGGGGTGAGCCTCGCGGGTGACTACCTCCTAAAGATCTCGAGTAGCGCTCCGCTTGAAGACCACCCATACCGCCTGTTAGTGAGGGTCGCGCCTGAGGGTGAGGCGTGCTTCTCTGACGAGAGCGACCCAGAGGATGACGCGCTTCGAGGCGCTCGGGCGCTCGGCTTAACCCCCGCGCTCCGCTTCACCGAGCTCGCTGAGGGGAGCCTCTGCTTTGGCGACACGGACCTCATGTGTTTCCCTATGAACCTCTCTGATGGCTTGGATCTCATCGTAGACGCCCCGCCTGAGTGTGACCCGCTCGAGGTGCGGGTGTCCCCCTCTGGGCGCCTTGACGCTCCCTATGACCCTACCTATGACTATATGCTTACAGGGAGCTTAGGCGCTGGCGACTGGGCGACAGAGGGAGGCTCGCGGTATGAGCTGACGCTCGACCCTGAGACGTCTGCCTTCACGAACGACCTCTGGTGTGCTCGCCTTCGGGCAGAGGGCTCGCTCGGCTGTGAGGGGTACCGGCTCTCCGCGTCCTTTAGCCGTCGACAGCTCGTCTGCTCAGACCTCCGTGAGCCAAACAACGTCCTCACTCAGGCTACAGCGCTCGACGGGGCCGGACCCCTCGCAGATGGCACCGGGCGCGTACCCTATGACCTTGACTTAACCTTGTCTGACCCGCTCTACCTCTGCCAAGGGGAGCGTGACCTCTTCAGGGTTGAGAGCCGATCTGGGGACGCGTGGCGGGCGTGGATCACCGATCAAAGTGACCCCGAAGGGGCGCCAGAGGACCGCGGTCAGCTCAGGGGGAGCCTGACGCTTAGGTTCTTAGATGATGAAGGGAACAGCGTAGGGGACAGCGCGACCATCAACCCCCAAGGGGGAGAGGCGCTCCTCGTCGCGACCACGATCACCCCTACGGATGGAGCGCTCTACCTTCAGGTCGATGGGCTAGAGGACAGCGAGGGGCCTTACCAGCTCACGCTCAGGCGTATCGAGCCCACTGGGCCTTGTTCACAAGACGTCAATGAGCCCCTTGGTCGAGATGACGAGCTTGAGCGCCTGTCTACGCTTCGAGAGGACGGAGCTCAACGCCTCAGCATCAACAACGGTTACCTCTGTGACCCCGACATGGGCTTTGATGAGGACTGGTATCGCTTTGAGCTCACCCAGAATAACACTCGACTCTGTCTAAACAGCACCTTCCGTAGCCTCAACGGGAACGTGGATGTAGAGCTCTATGCGCTTGGAGCCCCAGGCGATGGGGTACCCTGCAGCACACACGCGGACTGTCGTAGCGACCAAGCGGACAGCGCTTGTATCGCGCAACGCTGTCGCGCTCCAGTCGCTCGGAGCGCCTCGTTGAATGACGGTGAGATGATTCACATCCCTCGCGCGGAGTCTCAGGCGGGTGAGTACTACGCGAGGGTCTTTAGCCCAGACACAGACCAGAACGCGTACCAGCTCTCGGTCTCGTACTCGACGCCCAGCTCTACGTGTGGTCCAGACTTCCGCGAGCGTCAAGTCACGAACGACCGACCCCAAGACGCTACGCTCCTAGGCTCTGGTCACGCGAGGGTCTGTGACGCGTGGCTCTGTGACACAGAGCGCGTTGAGGGAGACTGGTATGAGGTCGTGATCCCAGCGAGCGCCCAGCGCACGCTTCACCTCAGCTTCGAGAGCCAGCAAGGGAGCGTCAGCTTCACCGCTGAGGACGCCTCCTCAATTGATGGTCAGATCATCTCTAGCCCACGTAGCCCTAGCCGTAACGTGCACTGTATGAACGTCATCGCGGGTCCACGACCTGCGACCGTTAAAGTTCACGTCGCGGGGGACACCTTCAATGTAGGCCAGAAGCGGATCGACTATGTGTTGAGCGTCGCGCCTGTGAGCGTCGTAAACAACCCTAGAGGCGCGTGTGACGCGCTGAGCGGTGGGCTGTTTACCGAGGTGAGCTGGCCTACCTTAGACCTAAGAGAGTAATGGGGACGGGAGATGGACCTGGAATGAGCCAACCTGAGCGTGTAGCCTGCCGAACCTGTGGAGCCATCAATGAGCGCTCTGCGTACGCCTGTGAGGCCTGTGGGGTCTCTTTGCGTCTATCCCCTCCGATGAGACCCGCGCCCGCCTTAAGGGCGCCGATCGTGGCCCCTAAGTCACCCCTCGCGAGTGACACACTCGACATAGAGACGGAGCTCCCAGATGAGGAGCTCGACCAGCTCTTAGCGAGCCACACACCCATCTCTCACAGCGCTGGGCTTGATGAGCTCACGACCCTAGATGAGGCGACCGATGGGCTCGCGCCGTCGGTGTCTTTTGATGACCTCAAGGTCCTCTCTCCCGGCACGAATGGCCCCCCGCTCTACGCGCGCAAGGAGCCCTCTCTCCAAGACTCGATCCGGATCGACCCGCTCATAGAGCTCCCGCAGAACACGGAGATCCTGAGCGCAGAGGCGCGGGCGTCTCGTGGGGGGGCGCGGTGGGTGATCGCCTTGATCATCGCGATCTCAGTGGGGGCGGTCTTAAGTAAAGCGCTCACCACCGTTGAAGGGCCAGCCCCAGCTCAGCTTGAGTCACCTGTCACCCAGCTCCCTTCACCAGAGCCATCACCTGCGAGCTTAAGGGCCACATCCCCCCGCTATGGAGCGGTGACCATCCGACCAAACTTGCGCGCGCTGATGACGCCTGAGGTCGGTGTAGACCCGGTGGTGCTACGCGCTCAAGCGAAGGCGTGGACGAGGGTGAGCGAGCGCGCTGTACAGAAGGTGAAGGCGATGGTCTCAGGCGCTGATGTGCGCCTCATCCACGCCCAGCTCACCTTGATCGAGGCGAGGCGCTTCGAGGCTGAGCTCTTGCGCTTAAGCTCAGGAGCTGAGGTGGGCCCTACCGAGCGCTCTCGTGAGGAGCAGGGGGCGCTCAACGCGCTCGCTCGTGAGCTAGAGCTCGCCTCTAACTCTGCCGAGGTGAAGGCTCCCATCAAGGTCTGGCTGTATACGCTCTTAGGTCGATACGCTGAGGCTGTCGAGGCGATAAAGCTCGTAGACCCGATCACGTCAGCGAGCGCCTCAGGGCTCGGTTGGGCGCTCGCGCTCCCAGCCTTAAGCACGGGGTGGCTCGACCCTGAACAGCTCGCCTTACTCAAGAGCGGTGAGGGGTGTGAGCGGGGGCTGTACGCCCTCAGAGCTAGCGAGCTGACGGAGGCTCCGATAGGGCTGTTGCCGGTATATCAAACGTTCTCAAACTGCCTCACCCAGCTGATCGCGCAGGAGGACCTGAACCATCAGCGAGCTGAGCCCGCTCAGCCCAAGCGGGCCCCAAAGAAGCGCGCGCGAGGCGCAGGGGGAGGCTATCAAGAGCTGATGAAGCTAGGGTCAAAGGCCTTAGAGCGAGGGCGAGTCGCTCAGGCTGATCGCTACTTTAAGCGAGCGAGCTCGCTTAATCCGAGGAGCCCCGACCCCATCTCACAGCGGGGCTGGTGTGCGCTCGCTAAGGGGAACCCTCGAGGCTCATTGAAGCACTTCAAGACAGCGCTGAGCATGAAGAGCGACCACGCGGACAGCATGTATGGGCTCGGGTATGCGTACGAGCAAATGAGGCGCTGGAGCGACGCTCGGAGCCACTTCGAGCGTTACCTTAAGCGCTACCCTAAAGGGACAAAGGTCCGCATCATTCACAACAAGCTGAGCCGGATGCCTAAGTAAGAGGAGCCTCAGATGTCAGACCTCTCTCACCTCCCTCCCCCTGAGCTGATCTCAGTAGACGGGATGCGCCATGAGCGCTTTGATTGCTTGAGCCCTGTGATCTGGCGAGAGGGCGCCTTGATCGTCCTTGACCAGCTCGCGTTACCCTCCCAGCTGAGGGCGTATGTGGTGACGAGCTGGCGAGAGGCGGCGTGGTCGATCAAGACGATGGCGGTCCGTGGCGCGCCTGCGATTGGGATCACCGCGGCGTATGGGCTCGCGCTCGCCGCCCGATCGTTCGGTGAGGCTCACGCCGGCGCTCAGCTCACAGAGGCGATGGAGGGCGCCGCCTCTGTGATGGGGGCAGCGCGCCCTACCGCGGTGAACCTGATGTGGGCGATCGAGAGGATGAGGCCCTTATGGAGAGAGTCAAGCGCGGGCCCTGAGCTCTTTGAGCGCCTCTTAGAGGAGGCGCTGTGCATCCATCAAGAGGACATTGAGATGTGCCGGGCGATGGGGCGATGGGGGGCTACCTTAATGGGCCCAAAGACGAGGGCTTTGACGCACTGTAATACGGGCGCCTTAGCGACGGGGGGACATGGGACCGCCTTAGGGGTGATGAGAGAGGGCTGGGCTCAAGGGCGCTTAGAGATGGTCTATGCCGACGAGACGAGGCCCTACTTACAGGGCGCTCGGCTCACGATGTGGGAGCTGATGCGAGATGGGGTCCCATGCACACTCCAGAGTGACAGTATGGCGGCGTACATGATGCAACAAGGCTTGATTGACTCTGTGTGGGTGGGCGCAGATCGCATCACAGCGCGAGGGGACACCGCGAACAAGATCGGCACTTACGGGCTCGCGCTGTTGGCTCAGGCCCATAAGCTCCCCTTTTATGTCGTCGCGCCCACCAGCACCGTCGACCTCACCCTGCTTGAGGGGGAGCAGATCCCGATCGAGCAGCGCCCCCCGAGAGAGCTCACATACTGTGGGCCTACTCAGCTCGCGCCAGAGGGGGCGAGCGTGGTGAACCCAGCCTTCGACGTCACCCCACACCAGCTGATCACAGCGATCATCACTGAGGTCGGGGTCGTGGAGCGAGGCGAGGAGGGTAGCTTTCAAGCGGACCTCACCGCGCACGTCACAGGCTCACTCTAGGGTGAGCTTCTCTTGAAGGATCCTCTCGAACTGGCTTCGGGTCTTCAGGAGGGCGGTGAGCTTGGCTTGAAGACGACCAAAGCTCTGGTCATGAACGGTCATCGCGTTGACGC
>Ga0181594_10002971_pt1 | contig 15427 bp, 10 predicted proteins | sample 071ome_18_FD_145603 | JGI IMG/M metagenome (GOLD analysis project Ga0181594, IMG submission 145603) | Coastal salt marsh microbial communities from the Groves Creek Marsh, Skidaway Island, Georgia - 071413BT metaG (spades assembly) | ecosystem: Environmental > Aquatic > Marine > Intertidal zone... | reverse complement strand
GGACATCGTGCTCGCCGACCTCAAGTACGGCGAGCAGACCATCAAAGCGCTCCTGCACGCGCCCAAGAACGGCTTCTTTTATGTCATCAACCGAGCCACGGGTGAGCTTCTCTCGGCCGAAAAGATAGGCAAGGTCACCTGGGCGTCGCACGTCGACCTGAAAAGTGGCCGCCCCATCGAAGTGCCGGGCGCGCGCTATGAAGACGGTGAAGAGCTGGTATGGCCGAGCACAGTCGGCGTGCACAGCTGGCACGCCATGTCCTACAACCCGGATACCGGGCTCGTTTACATCCCGGTTATCGAAATGCCCGGGCTGTTCACTGACAAAACCGTCAAGCTTCCGGAGTGGAAATCGCCGAGCTTCGGCTTTGATCCCGGTATCGACGTGGTGCGCACGGACGTTCCCGCCAACGCCGGCACCGGTGCCCTTCGCGCCTGGGACCCGATCCACCAGACCCTGGCCTGGGAGCGACCGCTACCGGGCGTATGGAACGCGGGTACCCTGACCACCCACGGAAATCTGGTCTTTCAGGGCCGCAGCGATGGGCGGCTGGTCGCCTATCGCGCCAGCGACGGTGAAATCCTGTGGCAGACCGAACTCGGTCTCGGTATCTCGGCGCCGCCCATCAGCTATGAGATGGATGGACGACAGTACATATCGCTCCTCGTCGGCTGGGGCGGCACCGGCGCCTCCATGGTCGGCTCGCTGGCAGCGCAGCATGGTTGGGCCTACCAGGCGCAGGTGAGGCGCCTGTATACCTTTGCGCTGGACGGCTCTCTGCCCATACCAGAGCAGCTCAACCCACCGACATTCCCCACACCGATCGCTGCTCCGGACTTCACTGTCGATGCGGCGCTTGCCGAGGAAGGCAGCTGGCTGTTCAAGGAGTCCTGCCTGATGTGCCACGGTGCCGGTGCGGTCTCTGGCGGCTATGCACCTGATCTGCGCGCTTCACCCATCGTGCTGTCTGAAGAGGCGTTCAAGGAAGTGGTGCTGAACGGAGCCAAGAGGGCAAACGGCATGCCTGATTTCGCCTATCTCAATGACCATCAGATCGCGTCCCTGCGCCACTACATCCGCCATCAGGCCACGCAGCCTCAGGTCCTGCAGGCGGGTACCAACTGAGACGGATATGAGCGCTCGACTTCCCGAACTCGGCTTCTATACCCTGCCGGGCCACGTCGCCGACCCGCGGCAGGTAGCCCAGGAAGTCCGGGATGGCGCGGCTCTCGGGCTGGGCTCAGTGTGGATCTCTGACCGCCTGAATACCAAGAACGTTGAGGTACTGTCCGGCGTTGCCGCCAGCCAGAATACCGACCTCGGCATCGCCTCAGGCCTGATCGCCAATCTGCCCCTCCGCAATCCGCTGGTGGTCGCCGGCTACGCTTCGACCATGAGTCTGCTCACCGGCGGGCGCTTCGCGCTCGGCATCGGGCGGGGTCAGGCGCTGCTGGCGGAAGCCGCAGGCGTTCCGCAGCTCACTTTCCGCATGCTCGAGGACTGGATAACCATCCTGCGCCAGCTCTGGCGCGGCGAGACCGTGAACTACGACGGGCCGGTCGGTACCCTGCGCAACGCTGCGCTGGGTATCTCGCTCGACCAGCCACCGCCGATCATCATGTCTCCGATGGGCGACCGCACCTGCTACTGGTCCGGCAAGCTGTGCGACGCCGTGGTTTACAACTCGCTGTGGAGCGCTGACGCCGTCGCGCACTCAACCCGCCTCGTGCGACAGGGCGCCCTCGACGCGGGGCGCAATCCCGACGATGTGCGGATCTGGACCATCGGCATCGCTGCCTGTGATCTCGATGAGCAGGACACCCTTAACATCATCATCCGGCGCATGAACACCTACCTCGCGCTCGGGCCGCTGTTCGAGAACATCTGCAAGGCGAACCACTGGGATACCGGAATCCTCGATCGGGTCCGCGCGCTGATATTCGACGACAGCGCCACGCGCAAGCGCGCAGGCTCCATGGGCGACGAGCATGTCAGCCGCGACCTTGAGGTCACCCGCCGCTGTGCAGAACTGTATCCCGAGCGGTGGGTTCAGGAGGGCTGCCTGGTCGGTTCCGCAAGTCACTGCGTCGACGGCATGCTCGCCAGAGTGGATGCCGGCGCGGATGGGATCCTGCTGCACGGGAGCACGCCGGCGCAGATGACCGCGCTTATCGAGGCCTGGCGCAGCCAGCGCCCCGCGGAACGTTTTGCCGGGCTGCAGAATAACCCCGGGATCTGAGCTGCACTGGCCCTGCCCGGGGTGCCCGCACATGAAGCCGGGCAGACGGGTCGATTCCGTGAGACGAAAACAGGGATAATCCCTGCGCTCGCTGCGCCACTGTTTCTGGTCGCGGGCAAACCAGGACTCTGAACCGCTTCGACTGAACCATACGCATGACCGTCATCCTGGGCATCATTATCGTTATCGGCTCGGTGGCCGGCGGCTTTGTGCTTTCGCATGGGCACCTCGCCGCGCTGTGGCAGCCCTATGAGCTGCTGGTCATCGGTGGCGCTGCGTTCGGCGCCTTCATCATTTCCAATCCCAGCGTCGTCATTAAAGCCGCGCTGGGTGGTCTCCCCCTGCTGCTCAAAGGAAGTCCCTACACCAAGGACTACCTGATTGACGTGCTCTGCGTCATGTACCAGTTGATGAACAAGGCCCGCAAGCAGGGCATCCTTACGCTGGAATCAGACGCCGAGAACCCGCACGACAGCGAGCTCTTCCAGCGCTACCCGCTGGTCGGCAACGACCATCACGTGATCGAATTCCTCACCGATTACCTGCGCATGCTGTCATCCGGCAGCATCAGCAACGCCTTCGAGCTCGAGGCCTTGCTCGACGTTGAGCTGGAAACCCACCACGAGGAGGCGCACAAACCGGAGGCCGCGATTAACCGCATAGCGGACGGCCTGCCCGGCTTCGGCATTGTTGCTGCCGTCCTCGGCATCGTCATCACCATGGGCTCGCTGGGCGGCTCAACAGCTGAGATCGGAGCGCATGTCGCCGCCGCACTGGTCGGTACCTTCCTCGGCATCCTGCTGGCATACGGCTTCGTGGGTCCAATGGCGACCCTCATGGGGCACCACGCCGCCGCGCAGGGCCAGGTATTCAAGTGCATTAAATGCATCCTGGTCGCCTGGATGCAGGGCTACTCACCCCAGGTCGCGGTCGAATTTGGTCGCAAGTCGCTGGAAAGCCCCGAACGCCCGGGATTTCTCGAGCTCGAAGAACGCCTCAAGGGGCAGTAATCAGCGATGGCCGAAGAGGCAGCCGCGACCACGATTATCGTCAAGCGCCCGCGGAAAGGCGGGCACGGGCACCACAGCTCAGCGTGGAAAGTCGCGCTCGCCGATTTCATGACCGCGATGATGGCGTTTTTCATGCTCATGTGGCTGCTGGTCTCGGCCACTCCGGAGCAGTTGAACGCGGTATCCGCTTATTTCAATGACCCTCTGGCCACCGCCGGAAATCCCGATCGCGGCGGCGGCAATCCGGCCCTGGACGGCGGCGAGGGGATCCTCGATGGCAAAGGCACCAACCCGTTCGATCAGCAGTCTGAAGATGACAGTGCGGTCAGCCACGGCGACGACTCGAGCGCGTCGAGCGAAAGCCAAAACGATGACACCGGGGGCTTCGAAGCCATCGAAGACCAGATGATGCAGAAGATGCTCGAGGAGCTGCGCAGCGTCATCACCGAAAGCGAAACCCTGAAAGAATTCGCTGACCAGCTGCTGCTCGATATGACGCCCGAAGGTCTGCGCATTCAGATCGCCGACGCCGAGTCCCGGCCGATGTTCGATCAGGGTGCGGCAACGCTCAAACCCTATTTCAGCGACATCATCCGGGAGTTGGTCCGAGTCGTCTCCAAATCGGATAACGGGGTCAGCGTTTCCGGTCACACCGATGCGCTGCAGTACTCAAGCGACAGCGCCTACACCAACTGGGAGCTTTCCGCCGACCGCGCCAACGCCGCGCGGCGCGCCCTGGTCAGGTCCGGCCTCGATTTCGCCCGCGTCAAGCGCGTGGTCGGGCTCGGCGATTCCGAGCCGCTGGAGGAAAACAATCCGACAGCGCCGATCAACCGCCGCATCAGCATCGTTGTGCTGCGCAGCGACTTTGACCGCGCGAAGCGGATAGAGCAGTCAGCGCTGGTGCCGGATTCGGATCCTGGACCAGCACCCGCGGCCGAGATATCTCCCGCGCCCACCTCGAGCGCCGCAGCTGCAAGCGCGCCCCTGACAGAAAGCCCGGCCCTCGACGACGCCAGCACGGCATCGTTGGCGCCCGCTGAGGCAGCAGACGCTGCGCCGGCGCCTGATACGCTCAGCATTCCCGCTGTCCCCACGCTACCCGAAGTCCCCACTCTCCCGGCATTCCCCGACCCGACCGCCAGCGAAGCACAGCCAGAGCCGTAACCGGCGGACGGCCTCGGCATGCAACGCGTCGGCCAGGGGGAAAGCTGGTATAACGAACGTCCCACGCCGCAGGTCAAATCCCATGTCTGGTTCCGAGTCCTTCAATTCGCAGATTCTCTACGAAGTAAACGACAAGCCGCCTCACTGGCTTGCCGCTTCGCTGGGCATGCAGACCGTCGCGCTGATCCTCGCGGGGATCACGCTGACCCCTATCATTGCGCTGCAGGCTGTCGGTCTGGTTGAGCAGTACGGGAACTGGGTGGTGTTCGCGGCACTGATGGTGAGCGGCGTATGCACCATCCTGCAGGCGCGTCCGGTATGGGGCTTCGGGGCGGGCTATGTCCTGTTCATGGGCACCTCAGGCGCCTTCCTGGCGGTCTCGATCGCCGCACTCAAAACGGGCGGTATGCCGCTGCTGGCGACGCTGGTTGCCGTCTCCGCCATCGTGCAACTCACCTTTGCGCGCAAGATGTCTATTTTCCGGCGCATCGTCACCCCGACGGTCGGCGGCACCGTTGTGACCCTGATCGCGGTCACGATCATGCCGATTGCATTCAAGAAACTGTCGCACCTGCCCGCGGACTATCCGGGACATGAGCTCGCCGCCGTGTGGACCTCGGTCCTCAGCCTCGCCGCCATGCTGGCGGTCAGCTTTTTCAGCTCTGGGAAAATGCGCCTGTGGGGACCGGTGGTCGGCGTACTCGTGGGCTGGATCGTCGCTCACCTGTTCGGACTGAGCGACCTCAGCCGGGTCAGTGAAGCCGCCTGGCTGGGCCTGCCTGAAGCCGCCTGGCCTGGCCTGGACTTGTCTTTCTCCGCCGAGTTCTGGTGGCTGCTGCCGGGCTTTGTCATCGTCACGATCATTGGCGCGCTCGAAACCTTCGGCGACGGCATTGCGATCCAGGACGTCTCTCAGCGTGAGAAAAAACCCACCGACTACCGGGTCGTGCAGGGCGCAGTTTCAGCCGATGGGCTGGGTAACCTGCTCTCAGGGCTGATGGGGACGCTGCCGAACACGACTTACTCCACCTCGATCTCCGTGGTAGACATGACCGGCGTCGCCGCAAAACGGGTCGGGGTCTACGGCGGTCTTTCCCTGCTCCTGCTGGCCTTCTGTCCGAAACTCTCGGCCTTCCTGCAGTGCATTCCACAGCCGGTGGTCGGCGTTTACATCGTGATGCTGCTGGTGCTGTTGTTCGCACACGGACTCCGACTGGTGTTCTCTGATGGCATGAATTTCGACAACGGGATCGTCTTCGGGCTGGCTTTCTGGGTCGGCATCGGATTTCAGAATCGTCAGATTTTTAACCTGGAAATGAGCACCGGCTGGCATCAGCTCATGGATAACGGGATGACCGCTGGGGGCATCACGGCGGTCGTGCTGTCGTGGATCATTTCTCTCAAAGCCGCGCGCGTGCATAAAGCGAAATTTCCCATGCACACAGACTCGCTCCGGGAGATCCAGCAGTTTGTGGAACGGCGTGCCATGGGTGCGGGATGGTCGGGGCGCGATCGCATGAAACTCGGGCTGGTAACTGAGGAGGCCTTTGTCCTGCTGGCCGAACGCGCCAGTTCTGAGGAAGGGCCATCTCGTGATGTAACCGTTCGTATGCAGCTCAAAGGCGCGCTGATTGATATCGAGTTCGTCAGCGCTCCGCTCGGCACCAATGTCGAGGGCCTGCTGGCCGAGCTACCGGAAGAAAGTCACGAAGAAGCCGATGACTTCGCGTTGCGACTGCTGCAGCACATGACTGAGGATATCCGTCATCAGGAGTACAGCAACGCAGGTTTCCTGGCGGTGACCGTAAAACGCGAGGGAACCGATGAGGTCCGCGGTATCTGATCCAAAAACGCGCTCTGACCCCCGCGGTGTCCGGTCCATAAAAAGCGGCGATGCGGGCGCCGCCCTGAACCCGGGTCCATGCTGATTCCACCCGACGCGGCTTTGTCCTGGAAAAGCGAAGTACCCCATGCACCGTTCAGGTAACAGCTCACTGCGCCTGTCGCCCCTGCCGGGTGGCGACGGTCGCGCGCATTTCCGCCGCGAGTTCATCCGACAGCTGGCCACCTTCGAGGTGCGCGAGCTGACGGTGAAAGAGCAGCGTCTGCTACAGCTTCTCGATGGACGTGGTGCCCCGACGCTGACCCGGGCACTTGACGATCGCACCCTCGAACTGTCCGGCACTGCTGATCGACCGCTCAGCACGATCCTCATACGCAACCTGCAGCTGTCCGAACGCGTGCGCATCGCGGCGGCCATTGCTGAAGCGATAGCACACTGGCACTCCCGCGACGTGCTGCATCTCGGATTGTGCCCCGAAGTCGTGCTGCTGAATGCGGATTACGCGATCGCCGAGCTACACGATCTGAGTACCTCAGAGCTGTTTTCACGCGATTCCGCAGGTGTCGACAGCACGCGAAAACCCTGGGCTCATGCGCATTTTCTCGCGCCGGAGCAGGGCTTCCAGTTCACGCACTCCATCGACAACCGCACCGATCTCTACAGCCTTGGCTGTCTGATCTACGGGCTGCTCACTGGCCAGCCGCCTTTCGCAGAACTGAATCTGGCGCATGAAGTGAGCTACGCACACGTAGCCCGGGAGGTTGACTGGACCCTGGTCACAACCGAACTGGCGCCCCAGGAAACCCTGGACGCCCTGATTGCTGTTGCCTGCAAACTGCTGGAGAAAGACCCCGCAGATCGCTACCAGAGCGCCGTCGCGGTGAGCCGTGACCTGGCCCGAATCAGGCAGGCCGACCTGGTCTCGCTGATGTCTTTCATGCCGGCGCGTCACAACCTGCCCCAACGACTGTTCCTGCCGGACCGGCTGTATGGCCGTGAAGAAGAAGTCAAAACCCTGCTCGCGGCGTTCATGCGGGTGGAAAAAGGGCCGTCCGAAGCGTTGCTGGTGGCCGGCTACTCCGGGGTCGGCAAGTCCGCGCTGGTCTACGAGGTGCAGGCTCCGATCCTGCGCAATAACGGCCTGTTCGTCTGGGGCAAGTTCGACCAGCTACGCAGCGCCTCGCCCTACAGCGCGATTGCCCAGGCTTTCGGTCACTTCCTCCGCACGCTCCTGGCCCTGCCGTCCGCGGAGGTTCAGCAATGGCGTCAGACGCTGCATGACGCGCTCTATCCGAACGCCCAGATACTGATCGACATCATGCCGGAGCTGGGTACGCTGCTCGGTCCCCAGCCTGAGCCCAGCCCGCTGGACGCAGAAAAGCAGCAAAACCGGTTCAATGCCGTTTTTCTGCAGTTCGTGCACACGATCTGTATCGAACGTAAGCCGCTGGTCGTGTTCATTGACGACCTGCAGTGGGCTGACCTCGCCAGCATAAACCTGCTGCGTCTGCTCTTTTCTGATGTGCAGAGTCGCTATTGTCTGCTGCTTGGCGCCTACCGCGATAACGAAGTCGATGCCGGGCACCCGTTCGTTCAGATGCTCGCGGCGGTGAACCAGGACGGACACCGCGTCGCCCAGATCTCACTGGAACCACTTTCTCCTCACTGGCTTGAAGCCCTGCTCAGCGACGCGCTCAAACTGCCGCACGAAGAAGTGACGTCCCTGGCCACACTGGTGCATGAAAAAACCCGGGGTAATCCATTTTTCCTGCGTCAGTTTCTGTTTGAACTGTATCGGGAAGACCTGTTGCGCCTCGACGAGGACGCCGAGCGCTGGGTGTGGTCAGTGCAAGAAATAAGGGCGCGCAGCATTACCGACAACGTTGTTGACCTGATGATTCAAAGGATAGCGCGCCTGCCGCAGGCAGCTCAGGAGCTGCTGCGCTTGAGCGCGTGTATAGGCGCGCGCTTCTCGCGACGCCTGGCGCGCGTTGTACTGCCGATGGCAGCGTTCGACGAGGCGCTCGATGCGGTGCGCGCCGCGGGCCTTTTGCTCTCCGAGCGGGCGCCTGGAACGGACAGCGAGGATAGCGCCAGCTACCGCTTCCTGCACGACCGGGTACAGCAGGCTGCCTACAGCATGGTCGCGGAAGACGAACGGCCCGTCGTGCACCACCGCATCGGCAGCGCGCTGCTCGATGCGCTCCCTGAGGCGGAATGGGACGAGAACGCCTATGCGCTTGCTGCGCATCTAAACCAGGCTGGTGCGGCGCTCCGCCCTGAACAGCGACCCCTCCTCGCCGCTATCAACCTGGCAGCAGCCAGACGCGCTTATGGCGCGACCGCTTATGCGCTTGCGGTGCGCTACCTCGAACAGTTTGAGGGACTGCAGGACGCGGTGACAGACCAGTCGACACACAGCGCGGCTGCACTGTTGCGCCTGGAAAGCCTCTATCTGGCTGGCGAGTATGCAACGGCCGAGCAGTACAAAAAGACGGCGCTCGCTGCCTGTCGCTCACCGGCTCAGCGCACCCGGCTGGTCGATGTCCTGGTCACGCAATACACACGTTACGGCGAGCTGGAGCGTGCCATCGCAGAAGGACTGGCTGGCCTTCAGGAACTGGGGCAGCCGCTGCCCGAGCAGCCGGACATGGAAACGATCGCTGCTAAAATCGGGACCGTCCGGGAATTGCTTGCGCAGACCAGCTTCGCCGACCTGGCGGCGCGGGCGCCTGTGGAGGACGCGCGGCTTAACCTCGTTATCGACGTTCTGATCGCGATGCAGCCGTGCTGCTACAACTCCGGCTCCCTCATCTTTCCGATAACCATCCTGGAACTGCTGGAGCTGATCATCCGTCACGGCAACTGCGCGCATTCGAGCTACGTGTTCATGATGTACGCGCTTCTGTGCACTAAGGTGCTGAAAGATTACGAAACGGCCATAGATGCCGAAAAGCACGCCGGAATCGTCGGCGAACGCTTTCCGCCGACCCCGCTGGTGGAAGGTCGCCTGCGGATGATGCGCTCCAATTTCGTCATGCCCTGGGGGCGCCCGCTGCAGGAGAGCGCCGAAGAGCGCGACCAGGCTTATCACCTGTGCCTTGAACAGGGCGACTACTACTGGGGCGTACATGCCTACATGTTCGGGTTCTATGCTGACCTGTTCGTTGCCGCCCGCCTGGGGCCGCTGCTTGAGCGGACACGCAACGTGGTGTCCACCTGCCGCAAAATCAAACAACCCGCACAGGTCTATCTGAGCCAGCTTCAGGTCAATCTGCTCGAGATCCTCAGCGGCACGCTGGATAACCAGCACAACCTCGACCACGAACCCGGGTTCGAGCAACAGGCACACGAGTTCTATCAGCAGACCAATTACATGTGCGGCAAGTACGACCGCTTACTCGGTCGTCTGCTGCAGGGTTACCTGTTCGGTAACTACCGCCCCGCACTGCAGGTTTCTCTGGCTGCTGAACTCGGCCCGGACGACCTAGACGAAGGGATTTTTCACGAAGCCGCCTACACGATTTTCAACCTGTTATGCCTGACTGCGCTTGAACTGGAGGGCGGAACACCGGAGCCCCACTGGCAGACATGGCGGACCCAGGCTCTCGGGCGACTGGCCCGCTGGCTGGATCTCAACCCGGCAACCTTTCAAAGTCCTGGCAAGCTGCTGGACGCAGAGCAGGCCCTGCTTGAGCAGCGCTGGGGCGATGCCCTGGCCGACTTTGAGCGGGCTATTGACGCCGCTGAACGGAGCGGCTTTGCGCTTTTTCAGGCGCTCGCCAACGAACGCTGCGGCCGAGCTCGTGCACGCAATGGGCAGGTTGAGCATGCGCTGCCCTACCTGAGAGAAAGCATCCGCCTCTACCGCGCCTGGGGCGCCGAAGCCAAGGCGGTCGATATCGAAGCGTGGTGCCAGAAACTCAGCGCATCGGAAGACAGCTATATCCCGGGCGTCAGCATTGACTGGCAACAGGTGGTGATCGCCTCCCAGCAGCTGTCGGGCAAGCTGGACGAAGCGACCTTAAGCGCGCTGATCCAATCCTGGATTGCTGCCGTCACCGGAGCACAGCGAGTCGTGCTGTACGAAAAAGACAGCGACGGCGTCTGGCGCACTGGCAGCTTCACCAGCGACGGACAGTTTGTAGCGGCGCCTGAGGATGCCGAAGTCCCCGAGACGGTGCTTAATTTCTGCGCCAACAGCGGCGAGCGGCTGCTGCTCAAAGACGCCTGCAGAGACGGTGATTTTCAGCTCGATCCCTATGTTCAGGCCTACCGCTGCCGCGCCCTGCTGGCACTCCCCGTGCGTCTGCAGGGAGAGGAGGTACTGGCCGCAGTCCTGCTCGAGCACCGGTTGACGCCCGGGCTGTTCACACCCAGACACACTGGCGTTGTCGAACTGCTACTGGCGCAATACGTGATCAGCCTGAACAACAGCCGGCTTTACCGCAGCCTGGAAACCATCAACCAGGGCCTCGAGGACGAAGTCCGCGCCCGCACACAGGAACTGGCCGACAAGAACGAAGCGCTGACCCAGGCCCAGGCGCGGGTAAACGACGACCTCGAAGCTGCGCGAGCGCTGCAGCACGCCATTCTGCCCTCCGCATTTCCTCCCTACCCCGGCAGCACTGGTGCAGCGCTCATGCTCCCGGCGCTGAGCCTGAGCGGTGACTTCTACGACTTCATCGAACTCGCCGATGGGCGTGTCGGGGTCATCATGGCCGACGTGTCAGGCAAAGGCGTGCAGGCCGCTTTTTTCATGGCGATCGCCCGTACTCATCTACAGACCCTTGCGCGTGAACATGCCGATCCGGGTGCCTGCCTCATGGCCGCAAACCAGTTGCTCTGTGCGCAGAACCCGATGACGCTTTTCGTCACGGTGTTCTACGCCATCTACGACCCGCGCACCGGGGACCTGCAGTTCACCAATGCCGGTCACACTCTGCCGGTGATAGCGCGTCATGATGGTCAGGTCGAACTGCTCAGCGACGGCGACGGGCCGGTGGTCGGCATCATCGAGGGACTGGAGTACTCCACGCAGCGGACTCAGCTGGCGCCGGGCGAAAGCCTGGTGCTGTACACCGATGGCGTGACCGAAGCTTTCAATCCGGCTGGTGAAGAATTCGGCATACAGCGTCTCATGGAAGTGATAACTTGCGCGGGCAGCGCGAACGCTGAAACGCTGGCTGAAAGCCTGCTCAAAGCGACCGAGGAATTTGCCGCCGGGGCGCCACAGTCGGACGACATAACGGTGGCGGTTATCGCCCGCAGCAGAACTACAACAGGTGATTAACGATGTCTGACCAGAACAACAAGGAAGCCCACGTCAGCCTGCTCGAGGAGCTCGTGCTGCTCGTCGTCGAAGACGACGGCAGCATTGCACACACCGCCGGCACTCCCGGCTTCGGCATGGCGGTAATCGGCGCATGCCTGGTTGAACTCAATATGCAGGGCGCACTCGACCCTGACCTGGACGCCATGCACGTGCTCGACGCCAGCGAGGGCCGCGGCCCTGCGTACGATGAGGTGCTCAGAACAGTCGCTGCAGGACCGGTCGCGCGTACCGAGGAATGGGTGCTGAAGCTCTACCCCATGGCGCAGGACCTCATCCGCTACACGCTAGACGCTCTGATCGCTCGCGGCGTCCTGGAGCGGGGAGAAAAGAGGTTTCTCTGGGTGCTGAAGGAACGCAGCTATCCGTTGAAAGACGGCCGCGAGCAGAAAGAAGCTAAACGGCGCATCATCGATACGCTGCTGAGCGACGACATTCCATCTGCGCACGATACCGTGCTGCTCGGACTTGCCCTGGTCGGTGGCCTGCTGGAAGGCTTTCTGACCCGCGGTGAGATTGTGCGCCTTGAAAAACGCATACAGGAAGCAGGCGGGATTGACCTGACCGTCCGGGCGGTGGAAACAGCACTCTCCCAGGAGCAGCTGATCCGAGCCCAGGAAATGATTTACCCATTCTAGAGAGGTGCCCATGGAAACTAATCAAGAAAAAACCGCAAATGCTCTGATTCTGATGCCGGAAGGCAGGCTCGATTTCGGTGCCGCTGCCGAGTTCCAGGCCGCGCTTGAAAACGGTGTGGCGGAAGCAAGCGGCGCAGGGCTCGCGATCATTGTCGACTGCGCCAAGCTCGACTATGTATCCAGCGCCGGATTGAGAAGCTTCCTGGTCGGCGCGCGGACAGCGCGCGAAAAAAACGTCGGCTTTCATGTCTGCAGCCTGGTTCCGGGCGTGGCGGAAGTTTTCAAGGTCAGTGGTTTCGGCCAGATTATCCCGCCGCTCGCCGACCGTGCCGCAGCCGAGGCCGCCGTCGCTTCATGAGGCTCGAAGTCTCCGGGCAGATCGAATGTCTCGCAGAGCTGAATGCCGGCCTGCAGACAGAATGGTCGCGCCTGGAACTGCCCGAAGAGCAACTCTTTCCGTTTGAACTGTCGCTGGAAGAGATCTTCACTAACGTAGTGAAGTACGGGCAGGACGCCGCTGAACCAGCAAGGGTCATTGTGACCCTGACCCGGGACGGCGACAGCGTGGTCATGGAGATCAGCGACAGCGGATTCGCTTTCGATCCCCTCCTCGCGGCCACACCTGACACCAGCCTGGACATCGACGACCGCGCCATTGGCGGTCTCGGGATCCATCTGGTGCGGGAAATGATGACGCGGGTCGACTACGAGCGCCGGGATGGATACAACGTGCTGACGATGCACAAGGACCTCGCCTGATCGCTTGACCGGTGCCCCGCGATGGCTTTAACGCCATGCGCCCAACTGCCGAAGATGTGCCCGGACCGAGAGCCGGTATCACACCGCTTCGGCGATCACCTCAACCGGCGCGATAAGCCCGTTGGCGATATTCGCAACCATGTTCTGGATCTTCGCCCCGGCCGTCGCGCCGAGCAGGATATGCAGCCCGAGGGGCGGCGGGCCGCTGGCAGCGCGGGCCCGCAGCTGCGCAAAAAACGCCAGCGCGAAATCCCGCCTGTTGCGCTGCGCGATGATGCGGAACCCGGCGTCCTCAAGGGCGCCCAGATAATCCTCCACGCCGGCCACCGCGCTTTCAGCCGGCGTGGTTGCCCAGGGGACGGGGAACGCGAGCTCGCCTGCGTTGCAACGCATCACGTCATACACCCCGAACCTGGCGCCGGGAGACAGCACCCGCCGGATCTCGCGGTACAGCGCCGGTTTGTCAGCGATGTTCATGCCCACATGCAGCATGTAGCCGGCATCAAAACTGCCGTCGGCAAAAGAAGTTTCCAGCGCGCTGCCCTGGTGCAGGTCAACGCGCTCGGCAAGCCCCGTCCACGCACAAAGCGTGCGTCCCGTCGCAACATATTCCTCGGTCAGATCAATTCCACTGACACGGCTGCCATAGCGTTGTGCCACCAGTCGCGCCGCACCGCCCAGACCGCAGCCCACATCGATCACTCGATCTTTCGCACTGAGTCCGAGCTGTTCCAGAAACTCCAGGGACGCCTGACGACCACCAATGTGAAATTCATCCACCGCGGCCAGGTCCTCAATCGATACCGCGCCGGTCGCTTTTCCAAGAGCGGTCAGTCCGGCTTCGATCGCGCCAAGCAGGCCGCCGTGCGTGTAATGGTCCGCGACTTTTTCAAGATCGGGCATAAAGGTTTACCTCTGATGAGGAGCTGCGCACTCGGCCCAGGAGGCGGCCCGGCGCAGATCGGGACTCAGTCACCGAAAAACCGGTTCGCGGGCCGCGGCAGGCCGAGATGGTCGCGCAAAGTCAGGCCGGTATACGAGCGCCGGAAAAGACCGCGACGCTGCAGCTCCGGCACCACTTTGGCGACGAAGTCATCCAAGCCCTCGGGAAGAAACGGAAACATGATGTTGAAACCATCACAGCCCCGCGTCTCGAACCACTCCTGCATCAGGTCAACGATGTCGCCCGCAGTCCCGATCATTTCGAGCGATGAAAAACTCCCGCCGACGTACTGGGCGAGCTCGCCCACCGTCATGTTCCGCTCTTCCGCCATCGCCACCAGTTTGTCCCGCGACGACTGGCTGGCGTTGGTCGGGGGCAGCGCCGGCAAGGGCTGCTCAAGATCACAGGAGGAAACATCAAAGCCCAGCAGAACACAAAGCGTCGCCATACCACTGTCCGGATGCACGAGTGCATCCAGCCGCGCTTTCCGTGCCTGCGCTTCCTCGCGACTGTCCGCCACCACCACGAAGGCACCCGGCAGGATCTTCAAATGGTCGGGATCGCGCCCCACAGCCGCCGCACGGCCTTTGACGTCGGCGTAATACCTCTGTCCGTCAGGCAGATTGTTGACCCCTGCAAAGATCATTTCGGCCGTTTCCGCGGCCAGCTGACGCCCGGCGTCAGAGGCGCCAGCCTGTACGATGACCGGCCATCCCTGCACAGGCCGGGCCACATTGAGCGGCCCTCTGACGTTGAGAAATTCTCCGTGATGGTCCAGCAGATGCAGCTTTTGCGGGTCGAAAAAAACGCCGCTGGCCTGGTCCTGCAGGAACGCATCGTCCGCCCATGAATCCCACAGCCCGGTGACCACGTCGTAGAACTCGCGCGCGCGTCGATAGCGCGTGTCGTGCTCCAGATGCTCGTCGTAGCCGAAATTCTGCGCTTCGTGCGGGTTGGAAGAGGTCACCACGTTCCAGCCGGCGCGTCCCGCGCTGATGTGGTCGAGAGAGGCGAATTTCCGGGCAATGTGATACGGATCGTTGTAGGTCGTTGAAGCGGTTGCTACCAGACCGATGCGCTCTGTGAGCACGGCCAGAGCGGGCAGCAGGGTGAGGGGATCAAACGAGGTCACCGTGGCGCTGCGCTTCAGCGCCGGCATCGGCATATTCATCACAGCAAGGTGATCCGCCATGAAAAACGCATCGAAGCAGGCGGCTTCCAGGGTGCGGATGAAGCGGCTGATGTGGGCGAAGTTGAAGTTGGCATCGGTATACGCGCCGGGATAACGCCAGGCTGCGGTATGGATGCTGATTGGGCGCATGAAAGCGCCCAGATGGAGCTGGTCCGACCGGCTCACGACCGAACCGGGAACCGCGGCGGCCAGCGCCACGAATCATCAGAACGCAGCGCCGCGCGGCGATGCCCCGAAAGTGCTGTCCTGTCGCTCACCGCCGGCAGTCTACCCCGAAACTGGCCAGCCTAGACGGTGCCGGGC
>Ga0181594_10002969_pt1 | contig 15437 bp, 7 predicted proteins | sample 071ome_18_FD_145603 | JGI IMG/M metagenome (GOLD analysis project Ga0181594, IMG submission 145603) | Coastal salt marsh microbial communities from the Groves Creek Marsh, Skidaway Island, Georgia - 071413BT metaG (spades assembly) | ecosystem: Environmental > Aquatic > Marine > Intertidal zone... | reverse complement strand
TTCCTTGACGTACTCTTTGCTCTTGAACGATTGCATGAGCTTGATGACTTGCAAGTTCGGCACCGGAATGTCCGGGTGTTGCGGCAAAGAGTAATCTTTCTTCGCGTAGACGACGCCCTCTGTTTATCGATAGATGGTAAAGGTGAGAGAAAGACGCGAGGTGAGCAAACAAGAGAGAGAGAGAGAGTTTTGGATCCTATCGATAAAAAAATTTCTAGGGCCGCAAAATCACAACAAAAATCGGTCGTCATTCATCCGCACCTTTAAAGAGGTACTTGTACACCTCGTTTCTGTTCGCTTTGGAAATTAACATATTATATAAATTCTATGTTTTTGTTCAACAAGACAATGCGTGAAAAGTCTCTATGCCTTTTTGTATACTAGCAACGAAGGCTGGCGTGTGCGTGTTTCTGTGAAGAGTTGGAAGAAGTGTTGTTTTGTGCGATTCAGGGCTTTTCGATTATTTAGGGTTTGATTTCAATAGGAAAATTTAGGGTTTTGGTAAAATTTTCAAAAAACTCCGAAACAGCCAAACAACAACGAACCCGCACAAAAAAAAAAGATGGACGAAGACGACGCGAACAACAAGAAGAGCAACGACGTCGTCGTCGAGCGAACGCTCGCGAAGCTCCGACTTCGACGAGACGAGGCGAGAAACAACAAGCACGGCTTGCGCTCTTCCGCGTTATTTTTCGCGGAGAATTGTCTCGTCATGAGCAGCGCTTTAGCGGTATCGTCGTCGTCGTCGTCGAAAACAGAGCAAGACGAAGACGCGAAGAAGGAAACGTTGGAAGCGATGAAGAAATCGGACGCGTACGCGTTCGCCTCGATCCTCCACGAGGACGGGCAACACGTGCGAGCGATGGAAATCATGAAGAAAGAGAGAGAGTATTTAGAGGCGTTCGGGGAGATGAGCGTGTTAGCGAGCCGGTGCTTGTATAAATCTCGCAAGTTTGACGAGTGTTTGAAGATGTGCGAGTTGGATGGGCTGGTGGATTTCGGGTCCTCCGGGGCGTCGAATCACGCGTTCGTGGGAGACGTGGTCGGCGCGAATCACGTCGGGACGCCGTCGGTGTATAACAACAACAGCGCGGGAGGCGACGACGGGGATACCGTGGCGATGAAACAAAACGACGGATTGGACCAGTTGCGAGCGGTATCGGCGCACATTCGAGGTAGAGTGCACGACCAGTTGGACGCTCGAAACGCGAGCGCGAGATGGTTTCAAATATCTCTCATTTTAGATCCGATGTTGTACGACAGTTACGAGGCTTTGACGAAATCGCACGCGCTGCCGATGAAAAAAGAGAAAGAGGTGGTGCAGAATTTACGGTTCGAAGAGGGCGACGAGTGGATGCGAGCGATGTACGACGCGATGGCGGGACGGTTCGAGGAGGATGATTTTGGCGCCGCGTTGAGAGATTCTACAAACGCTACTTCTGCGAGAGTAAGAGGAGTGAGAGATAGGCAAAAGACTCCGGTGAAAGGAAGTCCCTCAAAAACACTTTCGCCGTCTAGGAGAAGTCCGAGGAAGAAGACGCAGATGCAATCGCAACAATACGATCACTCGACGCCGGTGTCGGGAGTAGCGACGAGGTCGACGACGACGACCTCCTCTTCGTCGTCGCCGGAGCTCGAAATCTTGCGCGACGCGCCGTTTTTGCGCGCGAAACGTGCTGAATGGCTTTACAACAGAGGTGAAACGCGCAAATGTTACGAAGAGATGCAAAGAATAGCCGCTAAATCGTCCGCGCCGTCGAGATACGACGTTGAATCATTGCCTGCATACCTCGCCTCGGCGGTGGACTTGAAAAAATCGAACGATTTGTACAAGATTGCGCACGATTTAACCGCCTTATATCCCAAGCACGCGATTTCTTGGTACGCTGTCGGGTGTTATTATCTCGTTGCGAAACGATTCGACGACGCGAGACGGTATTTCGGGAAATCAACGGTTGCGGATCAAGCGTTCGCACCGGCGTGGATCGCGTTTGGCCACGCTTTCGCCATGCAGGACGAATCCGACCAAGCCGTCGCGGCGTATCGAACCGCCTCGAGACTGTTTCCAGGCATGCACGTGCCTGTTTTGTGTGCCGGGATGGAATACAGCCGAGGTTCGAACAACGCTTCCTTCGCGCGAAGCTTTTTCGAAAAAGCGGCGGAGTTGAATCCGAAGGATGCGTTGGTCCAGAACGAGCTGGGCGTTTCCGCGTACAAACGTAAAGAGTATTTAGAAGCCGAACAGTTCTTGAGAGATGCGTTATGGTTAGCCACGGGAGGAGGTTCTAGTACGAGCATCAGCACGAGTCCGTCGCCTCAACACGCCATGATCAAATCGGAAGAACACGACGTTGTCGCGTTAGCCTCTCGGTTGAGCTCGCAAAAGCTGGAACGATGGGAACCGTGCGTCGTGAATTTAGCGCACTGCTTGCGAAAATTGAAGCGATTCGAAGAGTCCATCGCGTGTTACGAACAAGCCATCGCGTTGCGGCCGAACATTTCGTCCACACACAGCGCGCTAGGTTTCGCATACCAAATGAAGGCGGATTTTATAGACGTGACGAGTTTAGAAAACGCCGTGGCGAGTTACCACAAAGCGTTGGGTTTGAATCCGTCGTGCGAGTTCTCTCAAGAGATGTTAGAGTTGTGTTTGATTGATATTGCTGCGGTAAAGTTACCTCGACACGTGCCAGGGCACGATGAGTACGACGATAACCCGATCGATTTGAGGGATTTAGACAACGAGGACGGAGGATTCGAAATGTACGACCAAGACGACGAGGAGATGGAGGATTGAAAAGAAAGTATCGAGACGTACAAAGGCGGCAAGAGAGCAGGAGCAGAAGCAGTAGTAGCACAACGCAGTATTTAGAATTAGCAGTTAATCAGTGAATAACGTATAGGTTTTATATTAGTACCAGTAGTATTAATTTTCTCTCTCCTTTTTTCTCTGAGTGTTCCCGAAACCCCCAACACACACTACTATCTCACCTCACCAGTCGTTCTTGTCGTCCTCGCAAATCGCGTGAGAAAATTATTAGATCATTTCAATCCACATTCTCTTCAACAACGGCGCCATGACTAAAGCGATGACGCTCATCAACTTAATCAAGATGTTCAAACTTGGTCCACTGGTGTCTTTGAACGGATCACCAACCGTATCACCAACTACCGCCGCTTTGTGGCACTCCGAGCCTTTCCCGCCGTGCGCGCCAGCCTCGACGTACTTTTTGCAGTTATCCCACGCGCCACCGGCGTTGGCCATCATGATCGCCATCGTCGATCCAGAGACGATACTGCCCGTCAAAACGCCCGCGAGTGCTTCCGGGCCCATAAAAATACCAACCACGATTGGCACAATCACCGCCATCACGCCCGGGGCGACCATTTCTTTCAAACTCGCTCTCGTCGCGATGTCGACGCACGCCGCGTAATCCGGTTTCACTAAACCTTCCAAGATACCGTTGCGGAACTGTCTTCGAACTTCTTCGATGATTGACCCCGCGGATCGACCGACCGCTAACATGGTAAACCCAGAAAATATAAACGGCAAGACCCCGCCGATTAACAAACCCGGCATGACTTTCGAGTTGGCGATGATATCGACCGACAAATCCGTGCCTTTCACCGAAACGGCTTTTTGAAACGCCGTCAACAACGCCAAAGAAGTCAACACCGCGGATCCAATGGCAAAACCTTTGCCAGTTGCCGCGGTGGTGTTTCCTAAACCATCTAAAGCGTCCGTTCGGTCTCTGATTTCAGGCGGCATCTCCGCCATTTCAGCGATGCCGCCGGCGTTATCCGCCACCGGTCCGTACGCGTCGGTGGCTAACGTGACGCCCAACGTGGACAACATCCCAACCGCAGCAATCGCGACACCAAACACGCCCGTCAAAGTCATCGAAATAACAATCGCAATCACAATAATCACAATAGGCGGCGCCGTGGAAAACATACCGACGGCCAAACCTTGAATCATAACCGTAGCCGGTCCGGTTTCCGCAGCCGCGGCGATACTTCTCGTCGGCCAAAACGCGTGCGACGTGGAATATTCCGTCGCCGCTCCAATCATGACACCAGCCAACAACCCAGTCAAAACCGTGAAGTACACCTTCAACGGCGCTGCGATCCCAATCGCCGGAATCACAAACCCGCAGAACATCAACACGCACAAACTCGCAGAAATTGTCCCGTTGCGCATAGCCGTCAACAACTGCTCTTGGCTCGCGCCTTCTTGCGTTCTCACGAACAACGTTCCAATAATCGCGCAGAAAATACCTCCGCCGGCGATATAAAACGGTAACGCCACCCCTCGTTGCCCGTGGACTTCTAATCCTAACGTTGCCGCGGCGATAATCGACCCGACGTACGATTCAAACAGATCCGCGCCCATACCGGCGACGTCCCCGACGTTATCCCCGACGTTATCCGCAATCGTGGCCGGGTTTCTGGGATCATCCTCCGGAATCCCCGCTTCCACTTTACCAACTAAATCCGCCCCAACATCCGCGGCTTTCGTATAAATTCCCCCGCCAACTCTCGCAAACAACGCGATTGAACTCGCGCCGAACCCAAACCCGGCCAAAGTCGTCAACGCCTCTTCCGCGCTATTCTGCGTGTATTCGAAGAAAATAAACGCCACGGCTAAACCCAAAATACCAAACGAAACCACCAACATCCCCATGACTGTCCCGGTGTTAAACGCTACGCGCAACGCCGGGTCCAATCCGTGCACCGCCGCAGCCGCCGTCCTCACGTTGCCTCGCACCGCGATGCTCATCCCCATCCACCCGGTCGCCGCGCTCAGACCGGCTCCAATCACGAAGCAAATCCCCGTGCTAAACGAAATACCAGCGCAGACGAACAAAAACGTCACGCCGCAAAACACCGACAACCATTTGTACTCCGTCGCGAGAAACGCTCTCGAGCCTTCTTGAATAGCCGAAGCGATCTCTTGCATCTTGCTGTTCCCAGCCGGTTGCGCGAGCACAGATTTCGCCAGCTGAATCGCGTACACCAACGCCGCCACCCCACTCACCGCGGCAAACGTGCACGCCCACGCCGCCACGTTTTCTTGCGGCATCAAAGACGACGAATATTCAATGTCTTGTTTCGAGCGCATCGATGCGATTTGGACGCACGACACTATCCCCCACGCGACGAAGAGGAGCGTCAAACCTTTCCCGGACTGCGTGACTTCTTTCGAGATGGTCTCCAACGCGTTCCCTTTCCCGATGACGCCGGAGTTCGAGGCGACCATCACCATGATGATGTGATTTCTTCTTCTTCTTCCTTTTTTATGCCGCGTTTATGCGTTTGTGTGTGTGTGTCAGAGGAAAGATTATCTCTCGCGCGTCTCTGCGGTCTTCCGGTGGTGGCGATAAATTTTTGGATTTCTCGAAGAAGAAAAAGTCGAACAACACACACACGCATAACATTTTTTGGTTTAGGGTTTAGGGTTTAAGAAAGAGTCGGAAAAAAAAAGTTCACAACACGAACGACAGACGAACACACGCACCACCTCTTCGTTCGAGTTTAGAAAAATGCCAACACCGAAAAGAGGGAAGAAAGGAGCGACGACGGCGGTTAAAGACGACGACGAAGAAGAAGAAAAAGAAGAAACGAACGCGTCGCTGTCTCTGAAACAACCACCGCCGCCGCCGGCGCGCGTGGTGACGACGATCACGGAGAAAAACGCGACGCACACAAAGTTCATCTCTCCGAATTCAACGCCGAAGAAGAAGACGACGAGAACGACAACGACGACGACGACGGGAGAAGAAGGAGGAAGAAGCGAGACGCCGGAACCGGTGCCGTTTGTGAACGAGGACGATGAAATCGAAGAGGAGAAGATGGAAGAGGAGGAGCCGGTGACGACGACGTCAAACGATGGAGGTCAAACACCGGCAGAAAACGTTCAAATCCACGCGAAGTTAGTTGAAATGTTGAAACATCAGATGAAAGTGGGGCAAGCGTCGGGCGTTCCCGGGAAGGACGTGCCGGTGGATTTAATCGCGAAAGCGTTCGTGGCGTTAGGGAAAGCGATCGGAAGCGAGGAGAATGAAGATGTCGTGCTCGCGCATCGGAAAAACTTGGAAAGAGAGATTGCAAAGTACGAGCAAGACGTGGTGAGGAAGTTGAAACACGCGGAACGGGCGCGCGAGAGAGAAGACGCGTCGTACGAGAAAGAGTTGGTTCGTTTGGAGAAGAAATTCAAAGACGCGGAAGAAGAGGTGAAAAAGTTGAAACTAGAGGTGAAAGCGCTGAGAGAAGACGGGAAATCAGAAGAGCGACGAGAAAAAGTGAGAGCTGAGATTATCCAATTGCCGGAGAAGAAAGTCTCCGAGCGGACGCTTCGAGCGCTCGAGGAGGAAATAGCGAGGCTCGAAAAAGAGAGCGAAGAGGAGGAAAAAGAAACGAACGACGCGTTAGAAGGTTTACAAAACGCGCTCGCGAGCATCACGAAACTCCCGGGCGAAGAGTATGTCACAGAGCACCAACAACAACAGCAACAACAGCAGCAGCAACAACAACAGCAAAAGGAAGAAGACGACCCGCCGACCGACGCCAAAAACGCGCCGCAACCGATGCTCATCCAAGACGCCGCCGAGGACGGCGAAATAGTCTAGCGAAATAGTAGTCTAGCGATACATATACACGTAGTAGTAGTGAGAACGCGGCGTTGACGTTTTGCGTCTTTTTGTTGTAAAAATGTCGCAGCGGGCAAAAAAAGCGTTTTAAAATCCATGTAGCGACACACACCACCACTGTTTTGAAAGCGAGCCGGCTGCTTTTTTGCGACCTTGAGGGAATAACACATTTACCCTCTGCCAGAGCTCGCCTTTTTGGGGACAAAAATCTGCATATTTTATTATTCTTTATTTAGTGAAGATGAAGGTTCGGAAATGGATGGTCGTGAAGCTCTCAATTTTGAGAGCTCGAGTGAGCAGCCACCCCAAAAAAAACAAAAGGAAAAATCCAATCGGCGCGTCGTCGTCGTTCGATATAATCTTTACGCACTCTATATATATATAAAAGAAGCACATCTGTTATATATATAAGTGAGAGAAACGCGCGAGCGAGAGAGAGAGAGAGAGAGTAGTAGTGCTAGCGCTTTCTTTTTTCCCCTTTTTACTCGAGAGAAGAGGAGAAGAAGGAACGCACTACTCTTTTGCTTTTTGCGAGCGAGAGAGAGATAAAAAGTTTTCCTTCTCTGGGTGATGCCATTGCAAGGAGGCACGGCTACAAACTCTTTAGTCTTGGAAGAAATCATGGGGTCTTTACTCGTCATCACGCCGGCGATTTTCGGCTTAATCTTTGCGTTTTTCATGTACAAGAAGATCAACAGAATTCAGTTGTACAGAGCGACGAGAGGGCAAGACGACGACGACTTGTTGATGCGACGAATGGAATCGGTCGATGAACTCGAATCTGGCGCGAATGGTGGAGATCAATATCGCAAGTTGAGGCAGATTTACCGGGATATTCAAGAAGGGGCGAAAGCGTTCTTAGCCGCTGAATATCGCATGTGCGTGTATTTCTTAGCTGCCATGGGCGTGTTCATTTCCATTTTTGTCTCCAGAACGGACGATGGATGGGACTTCAAAGTTGGCTCCCTCACCGCGTTCGCGTTTGTGGTCGGCGGCATCACGAGTATGGTTTCTGGCTACATCGGCATGATGATCGCGGTCTTCTCCAACGCCCGATGCACGATGAGTGCGGCGAAGGAAAGCAACAGCGAAGCTTGGAAAGAATCGTTCAACTGCGCCTTTAGAGGTGGCGCAGTCATGGGTTTTGCATTATCCGGTTTGGGCTTGTTGGTGATGTACTTCATCATGATTTGCTACTCCGGCGCGTTTAGCATCTCAGGCGGCGAAGCGGTTAAACTCTTCGAGTGCATCGCCGGCTTTGGTTTGGGTGGATCATCTATTGCCATGTTCGGAAGAGTTGGTGGTGGTATTTACACCAAAGCTGCGGATGTTGGCGCGGATTTAGCCGGGAAAGTTGTCGCGGGTATCCCCGAGGACGATCCCAGAAACCCAGCGACGATTGCCGATAACGTCGGCGATAACGTCGGTGATGTTGCCGGTATGGGTTCTGATTTGTTCGGATCTTTCGCGGAAGCGACTTGCGCTGCTTTAGTCATCGGCGCAGAATCTGTGGATTTAGTTTCCGCTGGTTGGGACACGTTGATGTTTCCGTTGTACATCTCGTCCATCGGCATCTTGGCGTGCGCGGCGGTTTCTTTCATCGCTACGGATTTAGACCCGGTTAAAAACGAAGCGAGCGTGGAACAAGTGTTGAAGAAACAGTTGACATTTTCCACGTTTGCGATGACGATGTGCGTGTACCCGTTATGCCGCATTTTCATGCCGCAAGAGTTTTACTTGGGTGGCAGAACCTTTGCCGTGGCGTGCGTGGATGGCGTCGTCTCCTCCAAGTGCGTCACGAACGGCCCGCACGCCGCGTTTGCGTGCATTGTCGCCGGTCTTTGGGGTGGTTTGATCATTGGCTTTGTCACTGAATACTACACCTCGCACTCGTACGCTCCTGTGAGAGAAGTCGCGAGATCGACGGAAACCGGTGCCGCGACGAACATCATCTACGGCTTGGCGTTGGGCTACAAATCGTGCGTGATTCCAATCTCCATGCTCGCGTTTTGCGTGTTCATCGCCTTTTCCATGGCGGACATGTTTGGCGTTGCGTTGTGTGCGTTGGGTATGTTGGGTACGTTGCCAACCTGCTTGGCTATTGACGTGTACGGTCCGATTTGCGACAACGCCGGCGGCATTGCCGAAATGGCGGAACTTCCGGAATCTGTCCGAGACAAGACGGACGCGTTAGATGCGGCCGGTAACACGACCGCGGCGATCGGTAAGGGTTTTGCCATCGGCTCCGCGTCGTTAGTGTCGTTGGCGTTGACGGCGGCATTTGTCACGCGATCGAAAGTTCTCGAAAACGGCGTCAACATGCTCAACCCGGTTGTCTTTGCGTTCTTGCTCATCGGAAGTATGCTTCCGTATTGGTTCTCTGCGATGACCATGAAGTCGGTCGGTATTGCCGCCATGGAGATGGTGAAGGAAGTGAAGAGACAATTTGACACCATCCCGGGATTACTCGAAGGTACTCCAGGTCACGCGCCGCCGGATCACGCCAGGTGCATCAAAATCTCCACGGACGCGAGTTTGAGAGAAATGGTCCCGCCGGCGTGCCTCGTCATGGCTGCGCCCATCATCACGGGTACCTTGTTCGGCGTCGAAGCCGTCGTCGGTTTGCTCGCCGGTGGGTTAGCCTCCGGTGTGCAACTCGCCATCTCCGCTTCAAACACGGGCGGTGCCTGGGATAACGCCAAGAAGTACGTCGAAAAAGGTGGCTTGTACATTGACGTGCCGAAGCGCTCACGCGCGAGAGACGATCCAGAGGACGGACCGTATACGGGGGAGATTTTGAGGAACATGGATGGATCTATGATTATGATTTCGGAGAGACAAAAGAAAGGCTCGGAGTGCCACAAAGCCGCGGTTGTTGGCGATACCGTCGGCGATCCGTTGAAGGATACCAGTGGACCAGCGTTGAACATTTTGATGAAGTTGATGGCAATTTTGAGTCTCGTGTTTTGCGACTTTTTCATGTCCGTCAACAACGGTACCGGATGGTTTGCGATTCCGAGAGCGACGATTGGAGCCGCTTCGGGATTCTAATTGAAGTGGAAAGTGAATAATAAGGATAACAGTAAGAGAGGGAGAGAGAGAGAGAATATTAATATAATTAAATTTAACTACAGAATGTCTATTCAAAACGCTCTATTTCAATTCGATGTCTTCTCCAGAAATTTTGAACTCATCCGGACGCATTTTCACGAAGTCCTTGAACTTCATCCCTATTGACTGAGGCTTCTTGACTTTCCCGGCCAACGCGGCCATCTTCGTTTTCCCGTGCGCCTTCAAGTACTTGATTAAATCAATGGTATATTGCTCGGCGTTTTTCTTTGACGCCGTTTGCGGCGTTTTTTCCTCTTTCTCCTCTTCCGAAGATGAAGAAGACGAGCTGCTACCACTGTCGCTGCCGCTGCTGCTGCTACTACTACTACTGCTAGAAGACTCATCTCCTTCCTCCTCTTCGTCTTCTGACGACGATGAAGATTCATCAGATGACGCTTCTTTCTTTGGTTTTTCCAAGAGTTCTTTTCGCGTAGAAGCCGGCGATTTTACTTTTTTCTGTCCGGTGCCTTTGATCGGTTCTTCTGATTCCGACTCGGACGATTCGTCGTCCGAGTCGTCAGACTCAGATTCAGATTCGCTTTTCTCCTCTGCTTTTCTCTTTTTCGATGCGGCGCTCCCTGGAGTCGCCGCTGGTTTCTTTGCCGTGCCTTGAATGTCCTCTTCTTCTGAATCTGATTCTTCTTCCGATTCGGATGAAACCGGATCTGCAAACTCTTTCTTGAGTTGCGTCTCGATTTTCTTCTTGAGTTCTTCGTCTCCTTCCTCGTCGTCGTCGGATTCGGATTCGGATTCAGATTCTGAAGAGGAGGAGGAAGAAGAAGATGCATCATCATCGTCGTCATCATCATCATCATCATCGTCATCATCATCATCATCATCGTCGTCATCGCTACCTTCAGATTCCGAAGAGGATTCACCAAGCATCTCTTCATCGGTAATTTTTGCCAACGCTTCGTCAAACATTCTTTCCTCTTCCGAATCGCTTTGAAAAAGCTCGGCATCTTTCGGTAAATTCTTTGGATCGAATCGCTCGTCGTATTCGTAATCCCCGTCTGAATCCGAGGATTCATTGTCATCATCATCTTCTTCTTCTTCTTCTTCTTCTTCTTCTTCTTCGCTATCATCCTCTTCGCTATCATCCTCTTCGTCTTCGTGCTCCGCCGCTTCTTCGGCTAACTTTTCAATCTCGTCGTCGCTCATCTCCACGAAGTCTTCGTCTCCATCGCTCAAATCCTCGTCGTCCGTCTCTTCGTCTTCGCTCGCGAAATCCGCGTCGTCTTCCTCGCTATCGCTCGACGACGTGTCCATCATCGCTCTCTCCGCCGCCATATCTTCAAACATCTCGTCCTCCATCTCCTCGTCTTCGTACTCCTCCATCTCTCTCTCGATGTTCCCTCTCACGCGTCCGTCCATTCGCCAACCAGTCACGTGCGCATCCACGTTCCCGCTGTTCTTCATGATGAACGTATCCGAAAGCACCACATCCAACGAAAACTGTTCCGTTTTGCCTCTTCGCAACGTCGCCAGGAAAATCTCCTTCGCGCCGTTCACGCCGACGTCTTCGACGACCGAAAGAATCGCGTGCGGATTTTTTTTCGCATCGTTTTTCTTCTCGTCGTCCTCGACGTCTCCTAACGCCACCAGGGATAAACTCACGTGTTCCTCGTCTTCTTCGTCGATGTCCACGCGGACGGATTGGCCGGCTTTGATGATCGTGCCCCAAAATTCGAGTTGTTCCGACGTCGCCATGTTGTCTGATATCCGTGCTTTCTTATGCGCTTCTTTCTTTGTCGGCGATTACGAACGACACCAGCCGCCGGCTTCTTTTTTTTTCTTTTGAAAAGTATTTGTTTAGGGTTACAAAATAAAACCCTAAACAAAAAAGGAACCGAGCAAAACCGCGGCCTCTTTTGCTCGAATGCGACACAAAAAGAAGAGAGAGAGAAAGAACACCCGCGCGGACCGCGCGCGAGACGACACAAGCAAGTATCATGGGTTTATTGTTCGGTAAAAACAAGAACGCGTCGTCGTCGTCGTCGATGAATAAGAACGTAAAACCGGAGAACATCGTCAACGAACACTCCGGTTTACTCTTAAACCGAGACCAGAGACCAACCGGAGGGAGAATGGAGTACGTGGACTTTCAACAGAAGAAAAAAGTCGACGCGGGTCCCACGCGGTTTACGAGAGTTGGGAACTTTGTCCTGCATCATAAAGGGGACAGTTCTCCTTCTCATCCTGGTGGTGGTTTCGCGGAGCACGCGAACGAGGAAGAGCGGAGAGCGGCAGCTCGGAGACAGCAGGATGGGTATCGCTTTTCGACGATTGGGAGTTCGATGAGTTCGGCGATGCGAGCGACCGCGGTGGTGATGCTGAGTTTGTGCTTCTTCGTGGCGGTAGCCGCCGGCGGGACGAAATACGTGCTGCACAGTGCTTCTCATCGCGACGACGCGGTGGGTAAACAAAACGCGATGACAACATTTACGAATAGTGATGATAGTTCGAGCGGCAGAGTTGGTCGCTCGGAGAGTAGCAGTAACGCGTACGCCGCTTCTTCGCCTTTTCGATACTCCTCTTCGAAATCGTCGAGCGTTTTGAACGACGCGTTGATTGGTTTGCGAGAAGAGCCTTTCATAGACGCCAACGAGAAGTCGATCGCGAGCGAAGGAGTGTCGCTGGACGGATGGTTTCACATTTCGGCGTCTTTATTTGTACCTTCTTCTCCTCCTTCGACGGAGAGTAGCGGCGGTAGTAGTAGTAGTGGTAGTGGTAGCAGTAGCAGTAGCAGTAGCGGTAACGCATACGATAGAAAAGCGTACGTGTTCCCACCGGCGTTGTCGAAACCAGATAAGAACTTTGGGTGGATCTCTGAGGGTGACTTGGGCGCCAAACTCGTCTCGCAAAAAGGCGAGAACGTCGCCAGAGCAGCCTTCACCGCGCACAGACGAACGTTTATCACAGACAGTGACTTGACGGCGATAAAACGCTCCGGTTTAACGCACGTTCGCGTCCCGATAACGTGGGCGATGTTTGCCGAGGACGAGGAGTTTGAGCGAGGCGAAGAACTCGTTGTCGTCGATCCGATATATCGAGATCGAATGTTCATTCAAGCTTCGAGAGAAGATTTGCGGGAAATGGTGAAGAAAGTGAAGAAGAACGATTTACGAGTCGTGTTAGCGCTGAAAGGGATGCCGGGTGGCGCGAGCAATGACGAAGGCGACGGCACGTGGCCACACGAAGCGTCGTTCTTTAGAGAATTTTCAAAAGTTTTAAGCGCCGAGGAAATGGAGGAGAGTGGTAATAATAGCGGAGAGGAAATCAACAAAAACGCCAACAGAAAGTTGTTGTTCGGTGGCGCGTCTTCGTCTACGAAATCGAGTGGCGGCGACGGCGGGAATAAGAAACTCAACAAGGCGAGAACAGTCGCGAAGGCTGGCGAGATGGCGACGGCGAATTTCCTGAACTGGCTCGCCAATCTCGACGACGATTTGAAATCCACCGTCGTTGGCGTGTCTTTAATCGATGCACCAACCGCGAAAGATCCAAAACAAAGAGCGGCGGCGTTGACGTGGCTGGAACGAACATCGCAAATGTACCGCGATATTATCGTTGATCCAATCGTACAAGCGCGCGCGATCAATAACGGCGGCACGAAGAACAGCAACAAAAAGGAACAGAAAGGTGGTGAAGAAACCTCTTTGCCGTTCTTACACGTAACCATGTCGCCGACGATGGGTATCGACGTCGACGAAATGGCAAAATGGATGCGAAAAACGTTCACGACGGACGAACGCTCGATGTGGGCGGCTTTGGATGTGCAACACGCGTTTCCTAGAGGCGTCGGCGCGTGCGTTGGCGGCGCATCTCGAGGATGCGCGTTTAGTTGCAGCGATTCCGTGGAACAAGTCGCCCGATCCATAGGCGACGCGAGCGACAGTTTCGCGAGAGAGTTGAGATCTGCGGCGAGCGAGCACGGCGTCCCGCACGTCGCCGTGAGTGAATGGTCCTTGAGCGCGGACGAGGAAGGTCAATGTCCAAACGCCGGTCAGTTTTTGGACGCGGCATTTGCGCAGCAAGTGCGAGCGCACAGAGCGTCGAACGTTCGTGGGTACTTTTGGCGATGGAAAAGCGCATACGACAACATCGCAAACGAAAACGAGTCCATGTCCAGTCAAATGGGTCGAAAGAAACAAGCGAGCTCGAACTCTTTGAGAGAATATTTATCTAATCGAGGAGGTAAGTCTGGCATCGTCGGCGATACCGTCAACGACAGTAATAGTGGCGGAAAAGTGTCCACTGCAGGTTGGATGGACGAAGGCGGCATCGCGCGCGACGATAAGTTCGATCGGTTCAAACCGAAAGATAAATCGATTCCTTACGATTACAAAACGCCGGATGAATTTGACGAAGAGATGCAAATGAATACCGTCGCGGAAGATTGGTCCACTCGAATGACCAATGCCATCGCCGAAGCGAAAGGCACCGGGAGCTCGAACATCATGGATTTACTCGCCGAGGAAGACGAAGGATTAGGCACGAGCGAAAAAGACATCGAGAAGGCGCTGCTGAACCCAGATGCAGACGCTTCTGTGAAAACTCTCAAAGGTTTTGAGTCTGAATCCGAGAAACGGAAGCAGCTCATCGACTCTATGAAAGCGTTTGGAGAATCTGCATCCCGATTCGAAAGTTTAACGAATAAAAAAGACGGAGAGTCTGTGGTGGACGAAAACGATGAGATTTTCAACGAAAACGGCGACGCGTTGAAACGCTCCATGAATCCGTTCGCGAAACCGTCGAAGCTCATCGAAAATGAATTTGCCTCGGATAGCTATTCCGGCGATGAGGATTTGATTAACCCAGACTTCCGCGCGAAGAAAGACTTGGGTTTGAACGAACTCATCGACGGCGATGGTGGATTACAAAAACTGGACGAAGAACTTCAAGAGTCCATCGTCGACGGGTTAGCGCAAGATGCCAACTACCAACTCCGCAACGCAGCTGCAAAACTCATCAATACCGATTCGACGACTTTAGCGACCGACGACGATGAGTTTAATCGTTTGTTGACTGAATCCGAAACGCCGGTCATGTCCATGCCGAAGTCTCAGGAAGAACGCGAGGCGGAGTTACTGTCCAAGAAGTGGGACTCGTTTCCCGAGAAGGACGGCAAAACGCCTGCGTTGACGATTGTAGAGGACGGGTTTGATCCGTTATCTATGAGTAACGATAAGAAACTGGATCAAGTCATCGGAGACGAGGCGAAAGATCGAGACGTCGCAGAGGTGACGAAGAAAGTTGAAGAGCGCGCCACCGCCGCCGCCAAAGGCGCGGAATTGGAAAAGACCATCGAGAAGAATTTGGCCAACATGAGCAAAGAAGATTTATTGAAACTCGCGGAACAAGCAAAGCTTGGAAAAATTACACTCGCAAACTTAGCGCGACGGTAAAGAAATATCACATGTATAGATTGTAAAAACAGATTGTATACCTTACTGTGCTTAATGATGATAAATACTTTGCTTTGCTTTTTTTCTTCTACGTACATACAATTCATCGCGTGCGCAAGCGAACTAAAAATCTACGAACAGACTAAACTTCTCTCTTTCTCTCTCTCTCTCTCTCTCTCTCTCTCTCTCTACGGTACATCTACATGCATACTAATATCTCGCCCCACTCAAGACCTCTACGTTCGCGTTTACCCTTTCCATAACGCTC
>Ga0181594_10002967_pt1 | contig 15443 bp, 17 predicted proteins | sample 071ome_18_FD_145603 | JGI IMG/M metagenome (GOLD analysis project Ga0181594, IMG submission 145603) | Coastal salt marsh microbial communities from the Groves Creek Marsh, Skidaway Island, Georgia - 071413BT metaG (spades assembly) | ecosystem: Environmental > Aquatic > Marine > Intertidal zone... | reverse complement strand
GAGCACGACCTGATCGAACGACGTCACGACGACCCGGTCGGGGCCCTGTTCGACCACATGGTGCTCGATCTCGACCGCGACCAGCTCGACGTAGTCGTTCGACGCGAGGCCGACGCGGTCGGTCTTCAGCTCGATGTCGAGACCGAGCGACCCAGAGGCCTCCACGAACGCAGCGAATGTCGGAGCATCCTCGCCGAGCTCGGACGCCGGCGTCTCCGAGACGACAGCGCCGCGGCGCGTGACCGGGTCGTGATGCACGACGAGACACCGGTCGCCCGAGGGGCGAACGTCGAACTCGATCCAGTCGGCGCCATCCTCGACGGCTGCCAGCGCTGCGGCGACGGTGTTCTCCCGCTCGCGCGCCGACGCCCCACGGTGGGCACACACGAGTGGGCGCTCACGTCCGTTCGTCAACACCCGAGCACCCCTGCAAACCGGTCGTCACCCTCCGGCACCCTAGCCCGGAAAAAAACGCACTTGTTTGGCCCGAACAACCCCTTGAACGCGAACGTACCGCGCGATAGCTTCTCCTCTGGCAGCCACGAAGCGGGCTGACCAGATGGGGAAATTGACGGCGCACGCCGGGCGTGACGCCGCACGATGTTCAAGGGGGAACATTGGCGCTCACGATGCCGAAGTACGACCCGAGCGACCATGATTGGCGTCTCAGGGCTGCGTGCAAGGACACCGACCCATCGCTCTTCTTCCCCATCGGCACCACCGGCCTCGCGATCGATCAGATCGAGGCCGCGAAGCAGGTCTGCACGACCTGCCCGTGCCGTGAGGACTGCCTGCAGTTCGCACTCGACACCAACCAGGACGCAGGTGTCTGGGGTGGTCTCGGCGAAGAAGAACGACGGGTGATCCGCCGCCAGCGGGCCGCAGCACGAAGGGCCGCCCGCCAGGCGGCCCAAGCCGGTCTCTGACCCGGGCAGCAGCCGGCCCGGGTCACCCCCCGGGCGCCTCCCGACCGATCGGGTCGGTCAGCTGAATCCGATGCGGTTGTCGTCGCCGGCGGTGCCGATCTCCACGTAGGCGATGTGGGCTCCGGGGAACCCCGTCTCGCGCCCCTTCTTGTCGGCGAGCCAGACCATGCTGGACGCTGCCACCCCGGCCTCGACCGCGGCCTTGAGCTCGTCGGCCGACGTGTCGTCGGCCATGTCGATGGTGACTTCGCGGGGTGCGTTGAGAATGCCGATGCGGACTTCCATGATGCGGGACTGCTCCTGGTCGAGGGTCGTCAGATGATCTTGAGATCGGGATGCGTGCGTTTGGTCGGCTTGAGGGTCTCGTCGATGGTCTCGGCCAGTTGGGCGAAGACGGCGCCGGCTTCGGACTCGGGATCGGTCGCCACCAGTGGCCGCCCGGTGTCGGCTCCCTCACGCAGCTCGGGGGTCAGCGGCACCTGGGCGAGCAGCGGCACACCGATCTTGTCGGCCAGTTCGGCGCCCCCACCGCTCCCGAACAGCTCATAGCGCTTGCCGTCGTCGCCCGTGAACCAGGCCATGTTCTCGATGACACCCCTTACCTCGAGCTGGACCTTCTCGGCCATCGAGGCTGCGCGCTGGGCGACCTTCTGGGCCACCGGCTGGGGGGTCGTGACGACGTAGACCTCGGCGCGAGGCAGGAACTGCGACATCGAGATCGAGATGTCGCCGGTCCCGGGCGGGAGGTCGATGACCAGATAGTCCGGATCGTTCCAGAACACGTCGGTGAGGAATTGCTCCAGCGCCTTGTGCAGCATCGGCCCGCGCCAGATCACCGCCTGGTCCTCCTCAGCGAAGAAACCCATCGAGATGACCCGCACGCCGTGCTGTTCGGGCGGGACCAGCATCGAGTCGATCACGACCGGCGGACGGTCGATGCCGAGCATGCGAGGAATCGAGAAGCCCCAGACGTCGGCGTCGATCACTGCAACGCTCTTGTCGCGACGAGCAAGTGCCACTGCGAGGTTGGTGGTGACCGACGACTTGCCGACGCCGCCCTTGCCCGAGGCGATCAACAGCACGCGGGTGCGAGACCCGGGCTGGGCGAAGGGAATGGCCCGGCCCTCGGCATGACCGTGGGCAGCCTGGGACCCGGCGGTCGAGGCTGGGTCTCCCTGCATGATCTCGCGGACCTTGGCCCGCTCCTCGTCGGTCATGACGGTGAACTCGGGCGCGGCGTCGTCGACCCCGTCGAGCGCGACAACCGCGTCACGTACCCGACGGTCGATCTCGGCTCGAAGCGGGCAACCGGCGATCGTCAGCGCCACGACGACCGTGACCGATCCCCCATCGATGACGACGTCGCGCACCATGCCGAGGTCGACGATGCTGCGATGCAGTTCGGGATCCTCGACCGGTCGCAGGGCGTCGATGACCTGCGCTTCGGTGACGGCCATGGGTACCTCATTCCGGAAACGGCTCGTGGGGAGGCTACCGAGAAGCCTGCGGGCCCGACGCAGCGCAATGGGGACTTCCCTGCCGGTCATCTGACGCACCGGAGACTTCTTCGTCCGTGGTGGTGGTTCGAGGTTGGCCGGTCCCGGGCAGTTCGCTAGCTTCGCCGCGGTGACCCTGTTCCTCATCCGTCACGCCACCGCCGGCGTCCGCGACGTGCGAGACCCCAACGACGCCGAGCGGCCCCTCGACGACACCGGACGGGCCCAGGCGGCTGCGATCGCCAGTCTGCTCGGTGGGGAACCAATCGAGCTCGTGCAGTCCAGTGCGGCACTGCGGTGTCGTCAGACCGTCGAACCGCTGGCGTCACGCCTCGGGCTTCCCGTCGACCCGGCCCCCGAACTCTTCGAGGGAACAGCCACCTCGCGTTCGATCGCCTTCGTTCGCTCGTTCACCGGCCGCAACGCCGTTCTCTGCAGCCACGGCGACATCATCCCCGACGTCTTGCGTTCGCTCGAGATCGGTGGAAGTCGCCTCGACGGCCGGGGCTGCGCAAAGGGATCGATCTGGCGGCTCGACAACACGACCGAGCGCATCGAGACGGCGACCTACCTCGGGCCCGTCGACCTGATCGTCTGAGTCACCTTGCCGGGACCAGCAGCGGGCAGCCAGAGCGCCTCAGCCCGCAGGGACCAGCTGGCGATCGGACTCCACGAGGAACAACGTGACCTGGAAGATGCCGAGCTCGGTCCGCCAGATCCCGCCTCCGGTGGAGACGTCGAAGGCCCGAATGGTGCGATCGTAGAAGCCGGCCGCCAACCTGCGACCGACAAGGATGGGATCGACAGCCCAACCGATCGTCGACGACGACCCGCCGGGTCAGGACGACGGGCGGCCACGAACGTCTGGCGCCGGAGCGTCCCGTATCGTTACGGCCCACGCCGAACCCGAGTGGTTCGGCCCGCAGCCGGGTCGTGTCGACGAAGGGTCGACTGAGCCCGACGGGTTCTGACCACGGGCGTAGACTGAGGCATGCACGACGGCAGCACCGATGCCCCCGTCACCCTGGATGCATTGCGCACGGCACCCAAGGTCCTGCTCCACGACCACCTCGACGGAGGGCTACGACCGTCGACGGTCGTCGAGCTGGCCGAGACGATCGGCTATGAGCTGCCGACCTACGATGCCGATGAGCTGGCCACCTGGATGGTACGCGGCGCCAGCCGGCTCGACCTCGAGCTGTACCTCGAGACCTTCGCCCACACCGTGGGCGTCATGCAGACCGCCGACGCACTCCATCGGGTCGCCGCCGAGTGCGCCGAGGACCTTGCCGCCGATGGCATCGTGTACGCGGAGGTGCGTTTCGCCCCCGAGCTCCACGTCGGCCGTGGCCTCTCCCTCGACGAGGTCGTCGAGGCCGTCGTCACCGGTTTCGAGGACGGCGGTCACGGACGCAACATCCGCATCGGCACCCTCGTCACCGCCATGCGCCATGCGGCCCGTTCCCTGGAGATCGCCCAGCTCGCCGTACGCCACCGCGACAACGGGGTCGTCGGCTTCGACATCGCCGGCGCCGAGGCCGGCAACCCACCGACCCGCCACCTCGACGCGTTCCACTACGTCCAGCGAGAGAACTTCCACTTCACCATCCACGCCGGCGAGGCCTACGGCCCACCGTCGATCTGGGAGGCCATTCAGTACTGCGGCGCCGAGCGTCTCGGTCATGGTGTGCGGATCGTCGACGACATCACCACCCACGACGACGGCACCGTCGAGCTGGGCCGGCTCGCCTCCTATGTCCGGGATCGGCGGATTCCCCTCGAGGTCTGTCCGACCTCGAACGTGCACACCGGGGCCGCTCCCTCGATCGAGAAGCACCCGATCGGCACGCTCACCGATCTCACGTTCCGGGTCACGATGAACACCGACAATCGTCTGATGAGTGCGACGACACTGTCCCAGGAGTTCGCCGCCACCGCCAGGGCTTTCGGCTGGGGATGGAAGACCGTCCGCTGGATGACCACCAACGCGATGAAGAGCGCGTTCATCCCCTTCGACGAGCGGCTCGAGCTGATCGAGGGGACGATCAAGCCCTGGTACGCCGAACACCACGGCGTCTGACGCGGCGAGCGACGACGGGCTAGCCGAACTCGGCGATCAGCGCGTCGTAGACGCCGGTGAGCTCCGGCGGAAGCGCAGTGACGTCGACGAGGGCCAGGTCGGAGGCCGCACCGTCGACATCGCCGAGCGAGGCCCGAGCCGACGCTCGGGAGAGCCGTACCTGGTTCGCCTCGGGTTGGAGCTCGAGTGCGCGGTCGAGCTTCTCGAGACCGAGGGCGGCGACCTCGGGATCGGCGGCCACGATCGCCGGGTTCGTCTGCAGGTTGCCGCTCGCCACGAGCGACGTGAAGTTGTCGGGATCGACCTCGAGGACGGCGGTGAAGACCCGCAGCGACAGCTCGGGATCGAGATCGAGCAGGACGACGGCGGCGGCGACGACGTCATCGACCGGCGCGTCGATCTCGCCGAGGTCGATGACGGTCCCCTGTGCACCGAACCGCTCGACGATCTGGCCGCCGACGACCGAGGCCCGGAGCCCGAATCCGTCGACCAGGTCCAGGATCTCATCGGGTGCGTCGAGCCCGTCGAGCACTGCGAGCTCTTCGGCGGCCTCGTCGAATCGTTGTCGACCGTCGAGCAGGATGGCGCGGAAGACCCGGGCATCGGGGTAGGCCGGGTCGATCGCGATCGCCTCGTCGATGTCCTCGAGTCCGGCATCGGGATCGCCGAGCTGGGCGGTCAGCCATCCTCGGTACGTGAGCGCCTCGGTATTGGCCGGTGAGACCTCGAGCACTTCGTCGTAGATCACGACCGCCTCGGGCCAGCGGCCCTCGCGGGTGAGGGTGTCGGCTTCGGCGAGAAGGCCGGTCGACGACTGACGGATGTCACCGGTGACCGAATCGGTCGGGCTGCGGAATCCCGAGGCACGGGCGAGCAGGACTCCGGCGACGACTGCGAGGATCAGGACCCCGACGATGGTCAGGAACCGCTGGCGACCGTTCAATCGAGTATCGGCGTCGGCAAACGCCTGCCGCCGTTCCTCGATCGCCCGCGCGACCTCGGCGAGTCGGCGGGTGTAGTCGTCGTCGAGTTGGGCGTGGTCTTCATGATCGAGGTCGCCCGCCGCCAGCTCGGCATCGAGGTCCTCGAGCGAGGTGAGCAGGAATGCCTGTTCCTGCTCGAGCTCGGCCAGCGCGTCGGGATCCAGGTCACCGCTCATGCCGAACCCCGCTCGCGTCGGAGACGCTCGACGAGGTCGCGGTCTTCGTCGGTCGCGGCGACGAGCTCGGCGGCCTCGGCGCGCCAGCGTTGGAACGCGAACCCGACTGCGGCCAACCCGAGCGCGGCAGCGACCACGGGCACCACCCAGACCAACCCGGTGAACCCACCGGCGTCAGGGGTGAGGACGACCGAACGGCCGAACCGGTCGATGTAGACCTGGCGGATCTCGTCGTCGCTCTCCCCCGCAGCAACCCGCTCGCGGATGTCGGCCCGGATCTCACGGGCGATGGTAACGTTCGATTCCGCGACCGACTGGCCGCGGCACTGCGGGCACCGGATCGTCGCCGCGAGCTCGGAGACCCGCTCACCGTCGGTCTGAGGGCCGGTGTCGCCGGTGGCACCGATCACGAGCGCAGCGCCGGCGATGATCGCCATGAGCACCCAGGACAGCCATCGCCACTGTCGCCGGAACGACGCCGTCGATGCGTCCGTCGCCCGTTCAGTCACCGGCCGGTCCTCCGGCCTGAACGATCGTCGTGGCCAGCTCCTCGGCGGTCACCCCGTTGGCACCGATCCACTTCTGGATGACCCTCCCACTCGGTGCGATCAGGAGCGTCTCGGGCACCGCCGTGACGCCGTAGTCGATGGCGATCCCTCCGGTGTCCTCGACCAGTGCAGGCCAGTCCCCTCCGAGCTCGTCGAAGAACGCGCGGGCCGCACGCTCGGTGTCGCCGAACATGACCGCGACCAGCTGCACGTTGGTCTCGCGATGACGCTCGTTGAACTCGACGAGCTCGGGATGCTCGACGCGGCACCCAACACACCACGAGGCGAAGAAGTTCAGGACGACCCAGTCGCCGCGCTGCTCGGCCAGGTCGTAATGGCTCCCGTCGAGGGTGTTGCCCGCGAAAGCGGGGGCGACGTCGCCGACGACCTCGAAGCTGACCGAGCCGGTTCGTTGGGAGTCGCTGACTGCGAGCAGCACGACGAACGCGCCGGTCACGACGGCGATGGCGAGGGCTGCGATCAGCGCGCCACGGCGCGCCATCAGCGGGCCCTGGCCTCGACCTCGGCGGTGGCCCCCGGTGTGGCACTCACCGGCTCGACCGGTCGCCGGTGCAGCCGGTGCGGGAAGGCCGAGAAGGCGGTGCCGACAGCGATGAGGATGCCCCCGACCCACAGCCAGGCGATCAGTGGCTGACTCGTGACCCGCAGGACGACCGAGTCACCATCATCGGTCGGCAGAGCAATCAGAGCGAGCTGCACGTCGCGGGTGAATCCCCCGAGCGTGTCCGGGGTGCCGATCGTCATACCGCTGACGATGAACTGGTTGATCGCCGGCCGCAGGAGCTCGCCGTCGACATCGATCAGCGCAGCGGTGACGATCTTCTCGTCGACCGACTCGACCTCGAGGCCGTCGTAGCGATACGTGGCGTCGGCGAACTCGACCGACTCACCCCGATCGAGGGTGAACTCACTCTGGCGCAGGTAGCTGTTGCTGGCGGCGAAGGCGACCGCGACCAGTATCACGCCGAGGTGCACGATCATGCCGCCGTTGGTGCGACCGACCAGGCCACGCCATCCGTTGCGGCGGGTCGCCAGCGCGAGCTGGCGCAAGGCTGCGCCGGCCGCGAATCCGGCCAGCGCAAAGGCGATCAGTGGCGTGAGACCGCGGGCGCCGAACATCACGGCCAGCACCAGGCAACCAACGCCGAACCAGGCCGGCCACTCCAGCCGGTGGCGCAGCAACTCTCCGCTCGCCTTTCGCCACGGCAGGACGGGTGCAACCGCCATGAGGAACAACAGCACCATGCCGACCGGCATCGACATCCGCTCGAAGTAGGGAACACCGACGCTGATGCGTTCATCACGTACGGCCTCGACGATGAGCGGGAACACCGTGCCGAGCAAGACCACGAATGCGAACACTGCGAAGACGACGTTGTTGGCGAGGAAGGAGCCCTCACGACTCAGCGGTGAATCGATCCGTCCCGGCGCCCGGAGCCGGTCGCCGCGCCAACCGATGAGTCCGATGGAGACGGCAGCGATCAGGGCGAAGAACCCGAGGAAGAGCGGCCCGATCGAGCCCTCGCTGAACGCGTGCACCGACTCGAGCACACCGGATCGGGTGATGAAGGTACCGAGGATGGTGAGGGCGAACGTCGCACACAGCAGCGAGATGTTCCACACCCGCAACATTCCGCGACGTTCCTGGATCATCACCGAGTGCAGATAGGCGGTGCCGGTCAGCCATGGCAGGAAGCTCACGTTCTCGACCGGGTCCCAGCCCCAGTAGCCGCCCCAGCCGAGCACGTCGTAGCTCCACCAGGCGCCGAAGACGATGCCCAATGTCAGGAAGCCCCAGGCGAAGAGGGTCCAGCGCCGGGTCTCGACCAGCCAACCCTCACCGACACGACCGGTGATCAGGGCGGCGAGGGCGAAGGCGAAGGGCACCGTGAAGCCGACGTAGCCCAGGTAGAGCATCGGCGGGTGCACCGCCATCAGCGGGTTGTTCTGCAGGAGCGGGTTCGGACCCGGACCGTCGACGAACCCCGGCGGAAGCGTCACCCGCTGGAACGGATCGGCCGGGCCGAGCATGAGCCCGAAGAAGAAGGTGCAGACGACGAGCATCACGATGATGGCCCACGAGACGAGCGGGTCGCCGACCCGGTGGCGGAACTTGGTGAGCACGACGGCCAGATAGCCGGCGAGCACCAGGCCCCAGAGGACGATCGAGCCCTCGAGCGCGGCCCAGGCGGTGGCGAAGTTGTAGAGCGCCGGCGTGCGGTGGCTGCCGTTCTCGAAGACGAACAGCACCTCGAAGTCACGGGTGATCAGTGCCCGTTCGAGCGCAACGAAGGAGAGCACGGCGCCGACGACCACCACCCAGGCGATGCGGACGCCGGTGCGGTGCAGCTGCTCGTCGGCCTTGCGCTGCGCGACGACGAGCGTGGCCGCCGCTACCAGCGAAGCAGCCAGCGCAAGCACGATCCCTGCGTCGCCGAGAGCGACGTTCATCGGAGGCCCATACTCATGTCTCGGGCGAAGTCGTGCCCTGTTCCGCCTCGAGGATGCGCTCGCGATTGTCGTTGCGGTACTCGTTGTCGTGCTTGACGACCATGTCGGTGCTTGCGAAATGCCAGCCGTCGTCGGCCCCACCCTCGATCGGCTCGACACCGGCCGGCAGGCCCGACGTCCACGCGCCCTCGAGCACGACCGGCACGCCTGGCTGGAACAACTCGGCCGGCGAGCCGATGTGCACCACGTCGACGACGACTCCGTTGAACTCGATGGCGAACGCGACGGCGATCTCCGAACGACCCTGGCGCTGGATCTCGGTGGTCACGGTGTCGCCGAACGGCGTGCCTTGGACCCGGAAGCGCTGATCGACCAACTCGTCACGGCGCTCGACGGCCTGGTCGGCGTTGTAGAAGAACAGGGCTGCGTCGCCGAGGGTACGGAACAGCACGAAGCCGACCGATGCGATGACGGCGACCAGGACCAACATCGGCAACCAACGCCGGCGGGTCCGGGACGGGGCGACCTCGAGGTCACGCGGTGTCAGGTCGAGGTCGTCGACGGGGGTGTCGGTCATGCTTCGGTTGCGTCGGTGGTCATCCAACGCCGACGATCGGCGGGTACCCGGGCGGCGAGGGCTCGGCCCCGCCGTATCAGCGACCACGCGTAGAGCCCGAAGGTGCCGAGCACTATGCCCCAGCCGGCGACGAGGTAGCCGACGTGGGTCATCGGTCCGACCCACTCGAGACGCCCGGATGGGCGAGGGCCTCGTCGATCTCGGCATCGCGCTGCGCGCGCCGTTCGGCCATTGCGGCGACCAAGCCGACCGTCTCCGCCTGGTGCTCGAGCCAACCGACACGGAAGCGGTGGATCATCAACCAGGCGAAGACCAGTGCGAACACGACCATGCCGAGCATCAGGGTGAACAGCGTCAGGTCCTCGATCTTGAGCTCGCCGAGGGTCGACTTCTGGTGCAGTGTGCGACTCTCCCACCACTCGACCGACCGGTTCACGATCGGGATGTTGAGCACGCCCACGAGCCCGATGATGGCACTGCGCCGGGCTCGAACGTCCGCGGCGGGTACCACCCGGCGGTAGGCCAGGTAGCCGACGTACACCAGGAACATCATGAGCGTGGTCATGAGCCGGACGTCGCCCCACTCCCACCACGTGTTCCAGATCGGGCGGCCCCAGATCGCGCCGGTGACCAGCGTCAATCCGGCGAAGAGCACACCGAGCTCCGCACCGGCTGCCGCAGTGATGTCCCACCAGGTGGAACGCTTCCACAACACCATGGCGCTGCCGAACGCACACACGCTGAAGCCGACGTAGCTCAAGATGGCGACGGGCACGTGCACGTAGAGCAGACGCACCGCATCGAGCTGCACGAGGTCGGCTTCGGTGAAGACGAACGCGAACAAGCCCAGCACGACGAGTCCGACGGTCAGCGCCGCGCCGAGCAGCCGGGTCGCTCGCGACGAGGTGGACGGCCTCATCAGGCGTCCTCCAGAACGACCGAGTAGGCGGCGCCGCCCACCACGAGGTACACGCCGGCGAAGAAGGCCAGCAGGCCACACCACGACCAGCCGTTGACCGCGGCAGTACCAAGACCGTCGTCGAAGGCCCGGGTCGCGGCAACGAGCACCGGCGCCAGGATCGGGAGAAGCAACATCGGGAGGATGGTGTCCCGAACGCCCATTCCGACGGCCAACACGCCGTAGAGACTACCGGCAGCCGAGATGGCGACGGTTGCTCCAACGGCTGCTGTGACGACCAACACGGGGTCGTCGAAACTCGAGCGATAGAGCACGACGACCCCGAGGGCCATGACCGCCTCGACGGCCAGCAACTGGGCGGCGACGGCGAGCGCCTTGCCGCCGAATACCTGCCAGCCAGCTGCGCCCGACAGTCGCAGTGCCTCGAACGCCGACGACGCCGTTTCGACCGAAACCGAGCGCTGGATGGCCAGGATTGCCGCGAAAAGCACCGCCACCCAGTAGAGCCCGGGCGTGAACGACCGCAAGGTGGCTCGGTCGGCATCGAGCGCCAGACCGAACAGCACCAGCACGATCATGGCGAAGGGCAGCACCTGGCTCGCCACGACCTTCGACCGCACCTCGATGCGCAGATCCTTCTCCGCAATGGCCCAGAGCACGCGCATGTCAGCGGCCCGCCTCGGCACTGCGTCCGGAGGAGGTCGATGGCAGCACTTCGACTCGTCGCGCCGTACCACCGGCGATGGTGACGACATGGGTCGCGAGTGGCCGCACCCGATCGAGCTCGTGGGAGGCGACCAGCACCGTCGCTCCCGCAGCGATTGCGTCGCCGACCAACTCGTCGACGACGGTACGACCTGCCTGGTCGAGCCCGGCATGGGGTTCGTCGAGGAGCCAAAGGCGGGGCCGCCGCAGCGCAACCGCAGCGAGGGCGGCCCGGCGCCGCTGGCCGGTCGACAGGCTGGCGACCGACTGATCGCCGAGGTCGCTCAAGCCGACCCGTTCGAGCGCGGCATCGATCGATCCCGAGCGATCGCCGGCCAGGCGGGTCCAGAACTCGAGGTTCTCACCGACGGTGAGGTCGCCGTAGAGCATGGCCGTCGGCGCCAGTAGACCGACCGCGGCCCGGATCCTGCGCCGTTCGGTGGCAACGTCGAGGCCCAGGACCGTCGCACGTCCCGACTCGAGCGTCACGAGACCGGCCAGCAGGCGCAGCAGGGTCGTCTTGCCCGCACCGTTCGGTCCCTGGATGAGGCTCACCGACCCTTCGGGCAGGGTCAGGTCGAGCTCGGCGAGCGCAGGAAACCGGTCGAGGAGCACGACGGCCTTGCTGACTTCGATTGCTGTGTCCATCGGCTTCCCTCGGCCTCGCCGGGAACAGCGTACGGAACCGCGACCATCCTGGGGTGCGAGCCGTCCATACTGTCGACCATGAGATTGGCTCGGGTGCTCGGTGCAATAGGTCGCGCCCTGATCAGTTCCGGTGTGATCGTGCTCCTCTTCGTCGCCTATCAGCTCTGGGGCACCGGGCTCCAGCACGCCCAGGCCCAGGGCGACCTCGAGGACGACTTCCTCGAGCTGCTGGATTCCGGCCTTGCCGACGAGGCGCAGCAGCTGAACCTGGCCTCGGCGGCATCCGAGACGGATCCGACGAATGACGCCGACGCCACCGACGACGACGGCGACGTCGAGTCCGGACAGGACGACCTCGACCCGGACGCCAACGACGGCACGCCCCCAGCCGGCGACGAGGATGCCGAGGAGGCCGACGAGCCCGATGAGGCGCCGGCATTGATCGAGTACTCACCGGAGTTCCTCGACGCGGTGTATCCGCCCGAGGGCGACAGCCTCGCCCGCATCGTCATCCCAGCCATCAATGTCGACCAGATCACGGTCGAGGGCGTGTCGGTCGAAGACCTCCGCAAAGGGCCCGGCCACTACCCGAGCACGCCGAATCCGGGCCACGCGGGCAACTCGGCGATCGCCGGTCACCGCACCACCTATGGCGCCCCGTTCCATCGCATCGACGAGCTGCAACCGGGCGACGAGATCATCGTCACGACGATCCAGGGGACCTTCACCTATCTGGTTCGGGGCAACGAGGCGCCCGACGGAACGACCAAGGGCTACTTCATCGTGAGCCCCAGCGACACCTGGGTGCTCGGTCAGGACAGCGGGGAGAACCTCCTGACACTCACGGCCTGCCACCCCAAGTACAGCGCCCGACAGCGCATCATCGTCCAGGCCGAGCTGGTCGGCGAGCCGGCCCTGACGCCGCCGCGCCAGGACACGCCCGTCTTCGATCCGGTGCAACTGGACGCCGGAGCCGAGGACGAAGCACCCTCCGAAGCGACACCCGGCAGCGACGAACGGGCAAGCGGCCTCGACGGCCCGGCCGAGGACGACTCCGACGCGGACACCGGTGACGACGAGCAGGCCGGTGACGATGTCGCCCAGGTCATCGGCGACGACGTCGCCGCCGATGACGATCCGGGCGTCGATGCCGACGGAACCCCGATCGAAGACGCCGTGCCCGGCGACGCAGACGATGCGACGAGCCTCGACAACGAGCCGTCCGACGAGCCCGAACCGTCCGACGAGCCCGAACCGTCCGACGAGCCCGAACCGTCCGACGACGAGATGGCAGTGGCAGTGGACGAAGGGCCGGCGGCGGGTGCCGATGAGATCGAACTCACCGCAGCCCAGACGCCCTTCTCGGGCGAGGACGACTTCGGTGAGGGTCTCAACGGCGATCGCACGAAGATCCGTCCCGCGATCATGTGGGGCGTTGCCGGCGGCGCGATCTGGCTTGCGGCGTGGTTCATCGGCAAGCGCCTCGACCGCAAGTGGACCCTCTACCTGGTCGGGCTGATCGCCTTTGCCCCGGTGCTGTGGTCGTGCTTCGTGAACATCGACCAGGCGCTGCCCAGCTACTGAGGCGGCCGCTCCGATGACGCTCCGTGCCGGTCTCGCCCTCGCCGTGGCTCTCGGCTTGTCGATCGGAGCGGTGGGCGCGTGTTCGGTCGACGATGCCGACGACGGTGCCGCCTTGGTCGACGAGCTGATCGACTCGGTCGAGCCGACTGCGAGCTTCGTGGATCCGAGCGATTCCTCGCAGCTGGCCGGCACGTCGACGAGCCCCTCGAGGATCGAGGCCGGTCAGTGTTTCAACGAATACCTGTTCCGCGACCGCTCCGACTTCGTTCAGCAGGTCACGACGATCGTCGGCTGCGACGGCCCCCACGACCGCGAGGCGTACCACCGCACCGAATTCCCCGGTGGTGAGACGGCCTCGTACCCACTCGGTGATGACCTCGAACGCTGGGCCGACACGACCTGCCTCGACGAGTTCGAGGACTTCGTCGGACTCGAGTACGTCCTGTCGCGGCTCGAGATCGGCGCGATCGTGCCGACCTTCGAGGCCTGGACCGCTGAGGGCGACCGTGCGGTGGTCTGCTACGTGTTCCCCGATGAGGGCGGCCGGCTCCTTGCATCGGTCCGCGGCTCCGGGATCTGACTGCGGTGGCACTGCCGTAACCTTCGGACATGGGAGACGAGCACGCTTTCCGCCTGACGCAGTTCAGTCACGGCGCCGGTTGAGGCTGCAAGCTCGCTCCGAACGAGCTGGCGCACGTGTTGCGCCAATTGCCTCAACCCGAAGCCGACGAGCTCCTGGTCGGAGCGAACACCGGCGACGACGCCGCCGTCTGGCGCCTCGACGACGACCGTGCCCTGGTGTCGACCGCGGACTTCATCACCCCGGTCGTCGACGACGCTCGGGCCTGGGGTCGGATCGCGGCGGCCAACGCAGTGAGCGATGTCTACGCAATGGGCGGAAGCCCGCTCTTCGCACTGAACCTGGTCGGCTGGAACAAGGACGAACTGCCGACCGACCTCCTGGCCGAGGTCCTGCTCGGCGGCAGCGACGTTGCGGCGGCGGGCGGTTTTGCGATCGTCGGCGGCCACACGATCGACGACCCCGAACCGAAGTACGGCATGGCGGTCACGGGCATCGTGCACCCCGATGAGATCATGACCAACGCGGGTCTGATCGCAGGCCAGGACCTGGTGCTCTCCAAGCCCCTCGGCATCGGCATCATCACCACGGCGATCAAGGGTGGCGTGGCTACGGAAGAGATCGCGACCGCCGCGGTGTCGTCGATGGAGACGTTGAATGCCGATGCCGCCCGTGTCGCTCGCTCTGCCGGGGCGACGGGTTGCACCGATGTGACCGGCTTCGGTCTGCTGGGCCATCTCGGGCGCATGACCGTCGAGTCCGGAGTCCACGCCGAGGTCGAGTTCGATGCACTCCCGCTGATCGAGGGCACGTTGGCCCTGGCCGAGGCCGGGATGGTGCCCGGTGGGACCCGACGCAACCTCGACGGCAACCGACACCTGCTCGACGCCGGCTCCCACGGCGACATCGCGCAGCTGGTGGCAGCGGATGCACAGACCTCCGGCGGCCTGGTGTTCGGGGTCGACCCGACCCGAACCGCAGGTGTCCTCGCCGAGCTCTCGGGTGCCGCGCACATCGGTCGTGTCGTTGCCGGCGATCCGGGCATCACCCTTCACTGACCGCGGTGGTCGCCGACCGACCGACGCCCGAGATCGACGTCACGGTCTCGCTGGCCCGCAAGCTCGTCGAGGAGCAGTTCCCCGATTGGAGCGACCTCGCGCTCACCGAACTCGACCGCGGGTGGGACAACACGAGCTTCCACCTCGGCGACGATCTCGTCGTACGGCTCCCTCATCGCGCATTGGCCGCTCCCCTGATCGAGCACGAACAACGATGGTTGCCGGAGATCGCCGAGCGCGTCGACCTGGCGATTCCCGCACCGGTGGGCGCCGGGCGCCCGTCCGAACGCCTGGGCTACCCATGGTGCTGGTCGGTCGTCCCGTGGTTCGCAGGGGCCGATGCCGCCGTCGCGCCGCTGCGAGATCCTGCCGTGGCTGCGCACCGGCTCGGCACGTTCTTCCGGCAACTCCACGTGCCTGCACCCGAGCATGCTCCATCCAACCCGTTCCGGGGCGGCCGCATCGCTGACTTCTCGCATCGGCTCGACCATCACCTGTCGGTACTCGGGGACGCCGTCGACGGCCGTCGCTGCCGGGAGCTCTTCGAGTGGGCCGCAGCCGCCCCGCCGGCATCCGAACCGGTGTGGCTCCACGGCGACCTGCACGCCCGGAACGTCGTCGTGCACGAGGGCTCCTTGGCTGCCGTGATCGACTGGGGCGATCTCTGCTCCGGTGACCGGGCGACCGACCT
>Ga0181594_10002966_pt1 | contig 15446 bp, 10 predicted proteins | sample 071ome_18_FD_145603 | JGI IMG/M metagenome (GOLD analysis project Ga0181594, IMG submission 145603) | Coastal salt marsh microbial communities from the Groves Creek Marsh, Skidaway Island, Georgia - 071413BT metaG (spades assembly) | ecosystem: Environmental > Aquatic > Marine > Intertidal zone... | reverse complement strand
AAGGACGACCCGCGACATTTCCAGACCAGCGTCCAGATCCAACCCGGGAATTCCGGCGGCGCCCTGGTGAATGAGCAGGGCGAGGTTGTCGGCGTCGTCACCCGGCGCTTGAACGACGTCAACACCCTGGAGCGCACGGGGTTGCTGCCGCAGAATGTGAATTACGCGTTGAAGAGTTCCTTTGTCTCGGCCTTCCTGGAGATCATGCCGTCCCTGCTGGAACGCCTGCCCGGTGTGGGCGCCGCTGGCGAACGCGAGTTCAAGAACGTCGCCAGGCAGGTGCAGGAAGCGACTGTCCTGGTCCTGGGCTATTGAGCGCGGGAGACCATGAGGCTTTCCTTGATCCATCGGGGCGCGCTCGTTGTCTTGGTTTGTTTGGCGGGGCAAGCGGCAGCCCAGGACGCGTCCTTCATTGTCGAGGCGGCGCGAGCGGCTCACGCCGGGTTGGAATCCTTTTCCGCCGAGGGGGTTGTCACCACGCGCATCGATCTGACCGAGACGCCCACGGGCAAGGCGGCGCGGGCGAAGGGGTTTCAAGGAGGGCAACTGGGCGACGACAGCGCCTTCATCAAGGCGCAGACCCGCGTGTCCCGGGTGACGCTCAAACTTCGGCGCGATGGGCGTTATCGGATTGCTTGGAAGCAACAGGTGGGCGGGGCGTTCACGAATCGGGGCGCCGCCTGGAACATTGGCGAGGGCGACCGGATCGAGATCCCCGAGAAAGGGGTCGGTCGCGCGCCGGACAGGGAAACGGCGCTCAACGCGGCCAGCGGGTTCTCCGGCGGCGCGAGCCTGATCGTTCCCTCGCTGTTCTATGACTTCAAAGTTAACTCGCTGTCGGCGGTGGAAGGTTGGGTCCGGCTTCCGGATGAGAAGGTGAAGGGCGTCGCCTGTCAGGTGATTGGAGGCAAGCTTGCCGGGCAGAATGTGATCTTCTGGTTTCGGGAAAGCGACCACCTGCTGGCGCAGCGGAAACAAATACTCGGCGGCGGCGGGCCGCCCCCGCTCACCAAGGAAGAAGCAACCCAACGTCTTCGGGAAGCGGGTTTGGAGGCTTCGCCGCAGGCGATCGAGAGGTTGCAGGCGGAACGGGAGGAGCAGCGCGATACGGTGCGGGCAACCCAAGGGCACATCACCCTGACCCTGACAAGGATCGTCGTGAATGAGGGGATCCCGGACGAAGCATTGGAGCCGACGGAAGGCCCGCGGTAGGCGCTGCCTCCAGGTCGCGCGCCCTCGACCCGTCAGGTCGCCGGGATGAAGCGTTGGAACAGCAGGGCCAATCCGAACAGCGCGACGAACACGCCGGACAGCCAGGGCGCGCCGTCCGCGAGGCCGCCGACGACGGCCAGCGCATCCACCCATACGATGCCCGCCAACAACCCCGAGACCGTGCGGCCGATCTGCGGTTTCTTGCCGCCGCCCAGGGTGTGACTCACCTTCCAGATCGTCCAACCGCCCATCACCAGGGAAAACGCCGCGCCGATGAAGCGGTGTTCACCGGCGTTGATGATCGTGGCCAACACGATGGGCGCGGCCAGCAGGATACAGGGCCAGTAGCGCAGGACGCCGGGGATGCTCTCATGCTTGGCGACATAGGTGAGCCCGACGATGTAGAGGCCCAGCACGATCGCGGTCCAGACCACCAGCCCCCAGCTTTCCGGATCCCCCGTGCCGTCCGCGGACGCGCCGGCGGCGAGGAACAGGAAGAAGCGGCACAGGGCCATCAGAATCGGCGACCAGGAGATCTGCTTGTGAAAGGTGTTGTAGAGGACCACCGCGAGGAGCAGCGCCACCGCATAGATCGACGCCATGCGACCGAAGGCGAAAAAGGAAAACGTGCCGGCGGAGAGCAGCCCCATGGTCCAGATCCAAACCTCCCTCTCCTGCACGGCTCCCGTGGGAATCGGACGTTCGTTCCGGTGTGCGCGGTCCCATTCCACGTCGCGGGCGTCATTGAGATACATGCCGCCCAGGTAGACCAGGGTCGCGCCGATGCAGAGGAGAACGAATCGATCCCATGCGCCGCCGCCGGCCAGCCACCAGGCAGCGAGGCAATTGGACCAGACGGTCGGCAGGTTCGACACCCGCCCGAGAATCAGCAGCGCCCGAAGCTTGCCGGGCGGCGTTGGTGGCGAATCGGTTTCCATAAGGCGCGCCTGCCCCGGGGGATCAGTTCCGCGGCTTGAAGGCGCCGGCGTCGAAGGCCTGCCAGAAATCGGTGGGCCACATCTTTTGCTCCAGGGTCACCCCGAGCTCGGTGATGGAGGCCATCTTCTTGATGTCCTCAAGCCCCTTCTTGATATTGTTCGGCGGGAAGATCAGGCGGGTGAGGACGAGATCCTTGAGCGGGCTGAGGTCCGTCACCGGGGTTTCCCCGCAGTGGATGCGTTGCAGCGTCGGGCACTTGGCCAACGGGCTGAGGTCGTTCACCTGCGTGCGGTGCAGGGTAATGGTGACCAAGGGCGCGCCGGCCAGGGCGGAGATGTCGGCGACCGGAGTCTCGTTGAGCCACAGCGATTCCAAGGGCGCGCCGCGCAGGGGACCCAGGTCGTGCACCCCGGTTTGAAACAGGTTCAACAACTTCAAAGGCTGGCCCTTCAGCGCCTCGATGCTGCTCACGCCGCGGCAGCCGTTGAGATACAGCTCCTCCAATTCGGCGTCGGCGAGCGGGGAGAGGTCGTCGACGGTCGTCCCGTCGAGATACAACGCAATCAGCGGCGCGCCTTTCAGTGGGCTCAGGTCGCGGAGGGCGTTGTTCTGCAGGTCGAGCCGCAGCAGCGGCATGCCCGCCAGCGGGGAGATGTCCGAGACATTGCTGCCCGCCAACACCGCCGCCAGCACGAGACCGCCCTCGATGTGGAACTGCGCCTGCCCGTTGTAGGCCGGGTTCTTCTCCTGCAGCGCCTTGTGCAGTTCCTCCTCGGTCCAACGACGTCCGACCGGACGGGCCTCCTCCGGCTCCTTGGCTGCTTCGGCCATATCTTCGGAAGCGCTGTCCTCGGGTTCCGCGGCGGTCGCGTCGTCCGTTGCCGCGGCAACCGGGGGGGTGGCGGCCGCGTTCGGCGCTTCCGGCTTGTCCCCGCAGGAGATTAACAGTCCGGAAAGCGCGAGCAAAAGGGCGAGGGGAAGTGAGCGTAGAAAAAATGTGGGCTTCATCATATGGAATTCCGCGGCGAATCAGGCGCCGGCGGAGCCGTTTGTATAGTGGAAGCGCCCGACCATGGCAATCGAGGATGGAAAGTGGCTCTCGTTGACGGGAATCCGGCAAGCTGGGAAATTGGCTCAATAGAACGGATACGACTCATCCTGATAGCGACGCAGGAGTTCGGGCAGTTGTTCGCGGGGAAAGCGCTCGGGATGCGGTTTGTCATCAGATCCCTCGGCGTTTCGAGAATCCAAGAAGCCTATGTAATCGCCGTGAGGGCTGGGGACGTTGGGGTAGAACACGATGACGCCCTGAAGGTTGTCGTCTGAATCGATCAACAGAAAGGAGCGGGGGATATCATCATCAGGGTCCCAGATGCCGATATCGCGGTAGACCTTGAGCGCCTGCTCAGCGCTGACCCCAGATGCGTCTCTGTCCTTAAAAGCATCTCGGATGGAGGACGCGATTCATCCCCGCAAGGCCCGAAACTGCGGCTGCGACATTCCGGAAGTCCTGGAAATCCCCGCTTGATTTCCGGGAATCCTGTGGCTTCTTCCAGCCTGTTTCCGGGGTTGGTGCGGGTTCGGCTGTTTCGAAGGGGCTTGAATTACGACTTGCAGGGAACGGATTCATGGCGTCAAATCCGGCTCCACGAGGTCCGCAAGGATCTTCAAGGCGGCCTGCGGCGGTCCATTCGGTCCGGCGCGGAGCCACCCGGCCAAAAGGGCGTCCAATCTCGCGACGGCGTTTTCTGAAGCGTTGTTGCCGGGCGTGGGCGTCGGGTTTGAGCGGGTTTCTGGATACCCACTCTAGTTTGAGAAAGCAGTTGGTCGACTCCCATCGCGGGGGCCGGGCGCGTTCTTGCGACCTTGGATTTCGCGGTTGAGGCGGCTGAAAAAGTGTTGATTTGGGGCGGATTTGCCGTTTCAGTCTCGTGCCTTTTTTCGAAGGGGCCAAACAGAATTATGAGTATGGAAAAGCAACAAGAGCTTGGTTTGCCGGTGGAGCAGGGTCTCTACAATCCGGATCAAGAGCGTGACTCCTGCGGCGTTGGCTTCGTGGTCGACATCAAAGGGCGCAAATCGCATGACATCGTGCAGGGCGCCTTGGAGATCTGTGTCCGGTTGGATCACCGGGGCGGCTGCGGCTGTGACCTGAGCACAGGCGACGGCGCCGGGATCTTCATGCAGATTTCGCACAATTTCTTTAGCGCGGCCTGCGAGAAGGAAGGCATTCAGTTGCCCGAGGAAGGCCAATATGGCATCGGGTTCGTTTTCCTGCCCAAGGATGACGAGCAGCGCGCAGTGATTGAGAAGAAGTTCGAGGCGGTGGTCGAGGAGGAGGGGCAGACCTTCCTTGGCTGGCGGACGGTCCCGGTGGACAACAGCATGCTGGGCAAGGCTTCGGCGGCGGTGGAGCCGATGATGCGGCAGGCGTTCATCGGGCGCAGCGCGGACATGACCGATGTGATGAAGTTCGAGCGCAAGCTCTACGTGATCAATCGCGTCGCGACGCACCGCATTCATAACAGCGACCTCAAGGGCCGCGATTACTTTTACATCAGCTCGATGTCGAGCCGCACGATGATCTACAAGGGCATGCTCACCACCGAGCAGTTGGGGCCCTATTTTCTCGATCTGGCCGATCCGAAGATGGATTCCGCGATGGCGTTGACGCACTCGCGCTTCAGCACCAACACCTTCCCCAGTTGGCCCCGGGCGCAACCCTTTCGCCACCTGAGCCACAACGGCGAAATCAACACGCTGCGCGGCAATGTCAATTGGATGCACGCCCGGCAGGCCTTGTGTGAAAGCAACCTGTTCGGCGACGATCTCAAGAAGTTGCTGCCGATCATTGATGAGAGCGGCAGCGACTCGGCGATGTTCGACAACTGCCTGGAATTCCTCGTGTTGAGCGGCCGCTCCCTGCAGGAGGCGGTCATGATGATGATTCCCGAGCCTTGGGAGAACCACAAACACATGTCCGAGGAGAAGCGGGCCTTTTACCAGTTTGCGGCCACCCAGATCGAACCGTGGGACGGTCCTGCTTCCATCGCGTTCTCCGACGGCGTCCGCATCGGCGCGGTGCTCGACCGGAACGGCCTGCGCCCCTCGCGCTACTACGTGACCAAGGACGATCGTGTGATCATGGGCTCCGAGGTCGGCGTGCTGGACGTGGATCCCGCCAATGTAGCTTACAAGGGTCGCTTGGAGCCGGGCCGTATGTTCCTGATCGACACCGAGCAGGGGCGGATCATCGACGACGCCGAGATCAAGAGCACGGTTGCGAGCCAGAATCCCTACGGCGATTGGCTGGACGGCAATCTTCAGGAAATCAGCGAATTGCCTGAGCCGGAGGACGTTCAGGGCGTCGACGTCGACACCCTGCACCAGCGGATGCTGGCCTTCGGATACACCTTTGAGGACATGCGTTTCATCCTCGGGCCGATGGGCACGACGGGCGTGGAACCGGTCGGCTCCATGGGCAATGACGCGCCGCTGGCCGTCCTGTCCGACCGTCCGCAGCTGCTCTACAACTACTTCAAGCAGTTGTTCGCCCAGGTGACCAACCCGCCGATCGACTCCATTCGCGAGGCCATCATCACGGCCAGCGTCACCTTCCTTGGTTCGGAGGGCAACCTCCTGAATTCCGAGCCCCGGACGTGCCGGATGATCAAGCTCGATGTCCCGATCGTGAGCAACAGCGACCTGGAGAAGATTCGGCAGGTCAAGGTGGACGGATTCAAGGCGGCGACACTGCCGATCCTCTTCCAGCCGAAGGAGTCCAACAAGGGGCTGGCCTTCGAGATGTCCGACCGGGTCGAATCCCACGCCCAGGCGCACGACATCGAGTCGGCCATGGAGGCGTTGTTCGAGGGCGCGACCGAGCTGATCAACGACGGGGTCAACATCCTGATTCTCTCCGACCGCGGCATGGACGCCGAGAACGCCGGCATTCCCGCGCTGTTGGCGGTGGCCGGCCTGCATCATCATCTGATCCGCGAGGGCTTGCGCACCAAGGTCTCCATTGTCCTGGAATCCGGCGAGCCGCGCGAGGTGCACCACCACGCCGTTTTGATCGGCTACGGCTGCGACGTCATCAACCCCTACCTCGCCTTTGAGTCCATGCAGCACATGCTGGAGACGGGCGACCTTGACGCCGACAAGCTCGATTATGAGAAGGCTTGCCAGAACTACATCAAGGCCTGCGTGAAGGGCGTGATCAAGACCATGTCCAAGATGGGCATCTCGACAATTGCCAGCTACCGCGGCGCACAGATTTTCGAGGCGGTCGGCATCGACAAGCCCGTTATCGATCGCTATTTCACGCGCACCGCTTCCCGGGTGGGCGGCATCGATCTCCAGGTGATTGCCAAGGAAGTGGCGGCGCGGCACACCAAGGCCTTCCCACGGCGCGGCAAACCTGCCGAGGAATTGGATTCCGGCGGCAACCTGCAGTGGCGGCGCGACGGCGAGAAACACCTGTTCAGCCCGACGGTCATCCATACGCTGCAGAAGTCGACCAAACTCGGCGACTACGACCTGTTCAAGAAATACACCGCCGAGGTCAACACCCAGACCAAGGAGCACTACACGCTGCGCGGGCTGATGGAGTTCAAGCTTCCGTCCAATCCGATTCCCATCGAGGAGGTCGAGCCGGTCGAGGCGATCGTCAAGCGCTTCAAGACGGGCGCCATGTCCTTTGGCTCCATCAGCGCCGAGGCGCACGAGACGCTGGCCATTGCGATGAACCGTCTCGGCGGCAAGAGCAACACCGGCGAAGGCGGCGAGGATCCCCGCCGTTTCACCCCGGACGAGAATGGCGACCTTCGCCGCAGCGCGATCAAGCAGGTCGCTTCCGGCCGCTTCGGCGTGACCAGCCATTACCTCGTCAATTCCGATGAGTTGCAGATCAAGATGGCGCAGGGCGCAAAGCCCGGCGAGGGCGGGCAGTTGCCCGGCCACAAAGTCTTGCCGGTGATTGCGAAGGTTCGCGGCACCACGCCCGGCGTGGGGCTGATCTCGCCGCCGCCTCACCATGACATCTACTCGATCGAGGACTTGGCCGAGTTGATCCATGATCTGAAGAACTCGAACGTCAAGGCGCGGGTGAATGTGAAGCTGGTCTCCGAGATCGGCGTGGGCACGGTCGCCGCGGGCGTCGCCAAGGCGCGGGCCGATGTGATCCTGATCTCGGGCTACGACGGCGGCACCGGGGCCTCGCCTCGCTCCAGCATCCAGCATGCGGGCGCGCCGTGGGAACTCGGCCTCGCCGAGACGAACCAGACCCTGTTGCTCAATGACCTGCGCAGCCGCGTGGTGGTGGAGACCGACGGCCAGTTGAAGACGGGCCGTGACGTCGTGATCGCGACCTTGCTCGGCGCAGAGGAATATGGCTTCGCCACGGCGCCCCTGGTGACCATGGGCTGCCTCATGATGCGCGTCTGCCACAAGAACACCTGCCCCGTGGGCGTGGCCACCCAGGACGAACGGCTGCGCAAGAAATTCCGCGGCGACGCCGATTACGTGGTGAACTTCATGAAGTTCATCGCGCAGGAAGTTCGTGAAATCATGGCGGAACTCGGTTTTCGCACCATCAACGAGATGGTCGGCCGCTCCGATGCGCTGGAAATGCGCAAAGCCATCGAGCACTGGAAGGCCAAGGGAATGGACTACTCCAAGATCCTTTACCGTCCCGAGGTGGGCCCGGAAGTCGGAACCTACTGCCAGATGGAGCAGAACCACCTGTTGGACCGCTCCCTGGATGTCACCAAGTTGCTCGACCTGTGCAAGCCGGCGATTGAGAAGGGCGAGAAGGTCGAGGAAGAGCTCGATATCGTGAATACGAACCGCGTGGTCGGCACGATCGTCGGCGCGGAGATCAGTCGCCGCTACGGCGCCGAAGGGCTCCCGGACGGCACGATCAAGATCAAGTTCAACGGCTCGGCCGGACAGAGCTTCGGCGCGTTCACCCCCAAAGGCATGGACTTCGAGCTGGAAGGCGACGCCAACGACTACTTTGGCAAGGGGCTCTCGGGCGCCAAGCTCTGTGTCTACCCTCCCAAGGAATCCACCTTCGTGGCGCATGAGAACATTCTCATCGGCAACGTCGCCTTCTACGGCGCGACCGATGGCGAGGCCTTCGTCGCAGGCAAGGCTGGCGAACGCTTCTGTGTCCGCAACAGCGGCGCGCACACCGTGGTCGAGGGCGTCGGCGATCATGGTTGCGAGTACATGACCGGAGGGTCGGTGATCTGCCTGGCTGGAACCGGGCGCAACTTCGCGGCCGGCATGTCCGGCGGCACGGCCTACGTCGTGGACGAAGATGGCGATTTCGCCTCCAAGCTCAACGGCGAGATGGTGAATCTCTATGATCTCAAGGACTCGGATGCCGATGAGATCGAAGAGGTCAAGGGCCGGATCGAGCGTCACGTGGAGTTGACCGGCAGCAAGCGCGGCAGGGAGATTCTCGACAACTGGGCGGACTGGCTCGGCAAGTTCCGGAAGGTTCTGCCGCGCGATTACGAGCGTGTGATCAAGGCGCAGAAAGAAGCCGAGGCCAAGGGCCTCATGGGCGACGAGGCCATTCTTGCCGCCTTCAACGCCAACATCAATGACGTGTCACGCGTCGGCGGAAACTGATTCCAACCCCGCCGGAGCAGCAACCCGAAAACCTGACTTACTTTTTCTATGGGCAAGCCAACTGGATTTCTCGATTACGAACGGAAGACGATCCCGGAGCGGGATCCGAAGGAACGCATCAAGGACTGGCGCGAGACGCACGCCGACCGCGACGATGAAGCGGTGAAGGAGCAGGGCGCGCGTTGCATGGATTGCGGCGTCCCCTACTGCCACACCGGCATGATGCTCAGCGGCATGGCTTCGGGCTGTCCGATCAACAACCTGATCCCGGAGTTCAATGACCTGGTCTACCGGGGTCATTGGAAAGAGGCCTACGAGCGTCTGAATCATACCAACAACTTCCCGGAGTTCACCGGCCGCGTCTGCCCCGCGCCATGCGAGGGCTCCTGCGTCCTGGGCTCCATTGAGCCGCCGGTCACCATCAAGAACATCGAGTGCTCCATCATCGACCGCGCCTTTGAAGAGGGCTGGGTTGAGCCCGGCGCGCCCTTGGCCGAGACGGGCAAGAAGGTCGCCGTGGTCGGCTCCGGACCGGCCGGACTGGCTTGCGCATCGCAGCTTCGCAAGGCCGGACACGATGTGACCGTCTTCGAGCGCGCCGATCGCGTGGGCGGCCTTCTGATGTATGGCATTCCGAACATGAAGCTGGACAAGGAGAAGGTCGTCCAGCGCCGCGTCGATCTCATGGAAAAGGCCGGCATCAAGTTCAAGACGAACACCGCGGTCGGCAAGGATTTCCCGGCCGAGAAGTTGCAGCAGGACTTCGACGCCACGGTCTTGGCCTGCGGCGCCACGCAGGCCCGCGACCTGCCCATCGAAAACCGCGACGCCAATGGCATCCATTTCGCCATGGAGTTCCTCACCGCGAACACCAAGAACCTCCTGGATTCCGATTTCAATGGAAACAAGGCGCCCATCGACGCCGAGGGCAAGGATGTCGTCGTCATCGGCGGCGGCGACACCGGAACCGACTGCGTGGGCACCTCGATCCGTCACGGCTGCAAGAGCATCAAGCAGCTGGAGATCATGCCCAAGCCGCCGACGGAGCGCGCGGAGAACAATCCCTGGCCGGAATGGCCGAAGACCCTGAAGGTCGACTACGGGCAGGAGGAATCAATCGCGGTCTTCGGCGACGACCCGCGCGAGTATCTCGTCACCGCCCGCAAGTTCCTGACCCACGACGACGGCAATGTCAGCGGCATCGAGATTGTGGACGTTGAGTGGGAGAACAAGGATGGCCGTTTCATCCCGAACCAGAAGGAAGACACGGTGCGGGTCATTCCCGCGCAGTTGGTTTTGTTGGCCATGGGCTTCCTGGGGCCCGAGCAACCGCTGGTTGATCAACTCGGTCTGGAGAAGGATCAGCGCAGCAACGTGAAGGCGGAACACGAGAAGTATGTCACCAGCATCGAGGGCGTTTTCGCCGCCGGCGACATGCGTCGCGGACAAAGCCTGGTCGTGTGGGCGATCAACGAAGGCCGGGGCGCCGCCCGCGAATGCGATCGGTGGCTGATGGGCGAGACGCAACTGCCCTGAAGGGCGCAAAGTCCGAGATTTGCGGGCAGGGTTGCCCGCTGGGAACCGGAGCGCGGACATCCGTGTCCGCGAGTTGCAAACAAGGAAATCGGCGGGCGCGGCTCGACTGGCCGTGAAGCGGGCATGGCCGGACCGGCCGATCGAGACTGCGCGTTGTCGAGACTTGCGGACAGGGATGTCCGCGCTCCTTACTTGGAGCGCGAAAAAATCCGTGTTCATTCGTGGCCATCCGTGGTTTAAACGTTGCAGCGCGCCGGTCGCTTCAGCCGGCTGAATTCACTTGGGCCATCAATTGTTCTGCATCATGGAAATCGTCAAACAAATCGCCGTCTTTCTCGACAACCGTCCCGGCGCGCTCTCCCGCGTCTGCAATGCCCTGGCCGACGAGAAGATCAACATGTTCGCGATGAGCACGAGCGACACGATCGACCACACGGTCCTGCGCATGGTGGTCAGCGAGCCCAAGCGCGCCGTGGACATCATCGAGGAGCGTGGAGCCTTGGTGGTCGAGGATGATGTCCTGATGCTCGACATGAGCAACAAGCCCGGGGGACTCGGCGAGATCGCCGCCCGGCTTTCCGAGGCGAAGCTGAACATCGAGTATTGCTACGCCACCGCCGCGCCGCGCTCCAAGAAGGGCGTCCTGATCATGCGCGTTTCGGATCCCAAGAAAGCGATAAAAGTTCTCGCCTGACGCGGCGGGTCACTTCTTTCCGTTTCGATTCTTCCTGCTTTGGGCGAGCAGTTGCCCCTTGCGGCGGTTCCAGCGTTCGCGTTCCTGCTGCGCCGCTTTGGCGCTTCGTGGGCGGCTTACGGTGCCGGGGTGGCAATGATAGTAGTGAACAATTTCGCCGGGAAACGGCTTGATTCGGATTCCTTGAAGGCGCCAGCGCAACCAGAGATCGTTGTCGCCGTAAGAGATCTGCTTTCGGGATTCACGAAAAAGTCGGCCGTCTTCCGGGACCAGGGACGAGTGAAAGATCGTGGCCCAGGGGCCGAACCCCTCCAACTGATCGTGATTGACCGCGGAATGACGTGAAAGGTGCTCGTAGGGGCGGTTGATGGTGTGACGTTCATGGTCTCCCATGACGGCCGCATGCTTGCCGTCGCGAGCCCGCCAAAGGAGGTGGCGCACGCGTGCGGGGGCCATCTCATCATCGGCGTCCATCAAGCACATGGCGGAATACTGTTCCCGAAAGGGAAGGCCCAGACGGAGGACGCGGTTCTTTGCCAGATCGACGTTGACCGCCTTGTCCGCGAAACGCTCGACGATGCAATGATCCGCCTTGGAAAGCCTCATGCCGTGGTAGCGGGCGATGTCGAAGGTCTTGTCCCTGCTGGCGTCGTCGCCGATCACGAGTATCCAACGGAATCCGGCCAGCGCGCGCTCGACGGAATCCAGGCAGCGCTGAAACCATTGTTCTGCGTTCCGCGCGGCGATGGAAACCTGAACGCCGGGCAGCGGCCACCAGTGATTGGAACGGCCCCAGCTGTGGACCTCTGTTCCGAACTTGGTTTGAAAGTGCTCCATGTTCCTTTGATGCGCCGGGCCGTCGTAGGCGGTATGAGCGGCCCCGAAGGTCGCGTGTCCCAGGTGGCCCACCTCGACGCTGTCGAGGCGTCCATAGCGGGCGCCGAGACGGAGGGCGCGGAGGCAGAGGTCCGCATCGTCCATGCCCCAGCCGAGACCGTAGGCCTCATCCAGATGGCCAACGCGATCCAACCATTTCAAATTCCACAGGGCGCAGGTCCCGACCACCGGCTCGTTCGTTCGCACGGCGCCCAACTGCCGCTTGGCGCCCAGGGTGACCGGGTGAAACTCCGGGATCCACGGGCCGATGCAGGCCCAGCGCTGATCGCCAATGGCCGTCCGCATTCGATCGAGATCCCCGGCTGAGCGGAAGAAAGCGTCGTCGTTCAGAAACAGCGCGAACACATCCCCCTGCCCGCGATGGGCCAGGCCAACGTTGATGCTGCGGCAGTAGTTGAAGGGGCCTTCCAGATCGACGACCTCAGCGTGATCACGACAGATAGCGCGGATCTTCTTTCGCGTGGCCGGGGTTGCAGGACAAAGCACGACGACCGTGTGCAGGGGGCAATCGCCGGCCGCCATCTCCAAGGCTTGGAGGCAGCGTTGGAGTCGTCGGGGAGCCCGGCCGGCTGTGGGGATGATTGCGAGCGCCCCGCCGCGCGCTTCGAGGTGTTTGGGCGGCAGTGTTTCCCGCCATGGCAGCCAAGGATTGTTGTTCCTCATATCAAAGGCCCGATGAACCTGTACATGAAAACGCCTTGGCCCCCGGAGCATCGTTCGATTACCCGGAATCCACCAAGGATTCAACGGATTTTTCTATGGCATGGGGCGGCGGACGCGGTTGCAACCGGGTGGAGCGCGATTGTGTCCCGTCGTCGAGACCAGCCGCAGCAACTTGGAACTCGGAACTGCTCTCGGGCAGACCAGGACGCCGGAGCTTTGTTGTGCTGCTGCGGTTGGTCTCCGACACAGCCGCGCTCCGTTCTCGGCGCCTTATCCCAGGGGCAATCACGCCCTGGGGCGGCAGGCAAGGTCAGGCAGCGCCCGAGCGCAGGACGTGGCGCACGAAGTCGGACTTTGCCCTGGTATAGCCCGCGACATCGTCACGGAACTCCGCGGCGAGTCGCTCCTTGAGGTTCGCGTAATCTCGAACATGGTCGGGGTTCTCGCGCAGCGCGTTGCGGAATCGGAGGTAGTCGTTCCAGAAGCGGCTGGCCCTCGGGACAAGATGCAGTTGAAACAATCGGTCGGTTCCCTCCGAACGATGGAAGAAGCGTCGATCCGGCCAGTCCTTGTCGACGTCCGGCACGTAGGCGTAGCCGGCCGCTTCGAGAGAGGGGACGCAGGCCTCGGCGACGGCGACACATGGCGAGTCCCCCATCATGTCGATCGTCGGCTTCGCGGGCAGGCCGGGCACGGCAGTGCTGCCGACGTGTTCGATCGAGCGAACACTTCCGGAAAGCAGCTTCAACAGGCGTTCGGCTTCGATCCGGAATCGATCCGGCCAATCGGATTGGGGGTCGACCAGGATAACTTCAGGCATGAGGCGCCCCCTTGAAGCTCGCTATTCCCTCGTTGCAACGGGTTCCCCGGATTCGACGAGGACGATGCGGAAGCCAATGGTCGTATTGCGCATATCGTTGGGCAGGGAAACGCGGTTCTCGACCAGGAAATACTCGTCGGTATTTGTGTCCCAACTGCCCCCGCGCAAGTGGGTTTGAAGGACCGGAGACGCCTCGAGGCACCACTCCCAGACATTGCCGCCGAGATCGAACAAGCCCTTCGCGCTGGGCTGGAACAATCCGACAGGCGCGGTGCGGGGGTGGCCGTCATTGAGCTCGCGCAGCACGGTTCGATCCGCCTGCCATCCCGGCATTGCGGCGGCCTCCGCGCCGGCAAAATTGCCCTGGGGTTTCAGTTCCGGTTCCCAGGGCCAATCGTGCGGACCGGCGCAATCGGCCCATTCGTCACCGAAGGGCAGGCGGTAATACTGGTTCTCCTTGAGCAGACCTGCGGTTTGTTCCTTCTCGGTCAGCCAATCACAGAACTTCAGGGCGTCGATCGCGCTCACGCAGCAGACGGGGTGGTCGGGAGCCTGCTCGAAACCGGGATTGTTCCAGCCCCGCACCGGGTCCAGACTCCAGCCATCTTCTGTCATGATGCGGGTCTTGCCGGGATGAGGCTCGTAGTCGCTGTCCTCCATGAACGACTGATAATCCCGGGCGCGTGTTTCCCAGAGCGAGCAGTAGAGATTCCTCAGCGGCAGGAGCGTCATTCCGATGCTGTTCGTGTAATGGGCTGCAGGCGCTTGGCCGGGGAGCGCTGGCAGCGTCATTCGATCTCGATCCGCAAGGAACTCCACGGGGCCGCGCCCCGTCTCTTGCTCAAGCGTGGGTGTGGCTTCCTGTGCTGTGCTTGAGTCTGCAGTCTGCTGTGTCGGATCCGAGCTGGGAATGATCAGTCGATCCACAAGAAAGGCGATCAAGATCAAGCAAAGGAAAGCGGTCAGCAGCCTTTGGCGGTAGTTCATCGGGCCGCCGCTGCCGGCGGTTGTCGAGCCGGGGATAAAGGCGACAGAACTGGTTGGGAGCTTCAGTCGTGCCGCCAAGTCGGACACGGTTTGAGGGCGTTTGGCTGGATCCTTGTCGAGGCAGGCGGAGATGGTGGTTTCCCACTCTGGCGGAACGGGCGCATTGGGGGTGTCAAACTCGCGTCGACGCTCCGTCACGGTGGGCGGCCTCTTGGACTCGATCTGCGCGGTGATGTCGCCGGAGTAGAAGGGCGGCTTGCCGGTGAGCAGGTCGAAGAGCGTCGCCCCAATGGAATAGATGTCGTCGCGCGGGTCCGGCTTCTCGCCGTAAAGCTGTTGCGGCCCCATGTAGGCGAGGGTGCCGGCGACCACGTTCTCCTTGGTGACGCGATTGATGGTGTCGCTCAGGCTGCGGGAAATGCCGAAGTCGGCCACCTTGAGCCGGCCGTCCTTGGCGACCATCAGGTTGCCCGGTTTCAGATCGCGGTGGACGAGCTTGGCGTCGTGGTGCGCGTAGTTGAGGGAATCGCACAACTGAACCAGCCAACCGGCCAGATCCGCCGTTTCGAAGACCTTGTCCTTCTGCTCGACGCGCAGTTGGGCGAGGGTGGCGCCATCGACGAACTCCATCGAAATGCCCGCGGCCTCGGGGGCTTCAATGAAGTCGTGGATCCGGACAATGTTGGGGTGGGCCAGGCGTATGCTCTTGCGGGCCTCGGACTTGAGATCGTCCAGCGCCGCGGGATCGCTGCGAACGGCCTCGGGTAGGAACTTGAGCGCCACCTCCAGGCTCAGCGTCTGATCCTGGGCAAGCCAGACAATGCCCATGCCTCCCCTGCCGATGCGCCTGACCAATTTGAACCGGTCCAGGACGACTTGGCCGGGGACCATGTTTTTGACTGTCTCGTCCGGATCCATACGGTCTCGGGGCGGATAGTATTCATCCGCATGCCGGTCCCGTTGCCTCATGGGAAAATGACACCGAAGGAATCTGAGGGGGACCGTGTTGCGGACTCCTGATCGGTTGGTTTGTTTGGAGGGTATATTCCATGTCAATCC
>Ga0181594_10002962_pt1 | contig 15464 bp, 28 predicted proteins | sample 071ome_18_FD_145603 | JGI IMG/M metagenome (GOLD analysis project Ga0181594, IMG submission 145603) | Coastal salt marsh microbial communities from the Groves Creek Marsh, Skidaway Island, Georgia - 071413BT metaG (spades assembly) | ecosystem: Environmental > Aquatic > Marine > Intertidal zone... | reverse complement strand
ATGGGGGAGTGCAATACTCCCCTTTTTCTTAGTAAAAATGTCACGAAATTGTCACGAAAAAGGGGTTTACAAACCCCCCTCTTTTTGGTATAATACTTTAGTAAATTAATTAAAAAGGAGTGAAAAATGTCAAACTGTATAAATGATCAAATCCTCGAAAGGATATTTGACGATGTATCAGAAATGAATACTAGTTCAATTCTACAAGAACTAGAAGGCGGAATGTTTGCAGGTATGTGCGAATCATTCGATATGAGAGTGGCTTTAACCGATAGAGATAAAGTTATTGAATTACTTTGTAACAAAAGATTTGAAGAATTACCAGAGGGACCACAATAATGGATAAGTTTACAGTTAAATTCGAACACATTGCTACTTCAATTCCAGAAGTAGTAGAGATCAATCAAAATGAATTCAATCTACTGACTAAAAAGCCAGTTGATGATTCTAACACTGACCAAGCTTGGTTAAGCATGTGGTTAAGAAATACTGTACTGAATTCTAATTCTGGGAAATCAGCACAAGAAGATATAGAAGAATGGTTCAATCAATTCTTCTTCGAAGGTGTATTTAAAAACAATCAACTAAGGAGTCACTAATGAGAACAGATAGTTATGTAATGACAGTATATCCAGAATCAGCTGGAGATATGCTTGAACTTGAAAATATCAGAAAGGCTGTTAAGATTATGAATAAATCTTCTGATAAAAAATTCTACGTGAAATGCCAAGGTCGATTTGGAAAGAACAATAAGAATCTTTACAAATATAGAAACTTTAGTTCTTATCGCGGATTCTTCCATGATTGGAGAATCTGTAAATTAGCAGATGCCCAGAGATGGGACGTTTACATTTATGAGAGGTATACATATGAATAAAGCAGAGCAAAGAAAGAAAATCAAAAAAGATATTGATCAATTTCTTTCAAAGGGTGGAAAAATTGAAAAATGGGAAGACAAAGAATACCATCCTAAACCAAAACAATATTCCCGATAGGTGCAATTATGATATTTAAAGTAGAATTTTTTAAGACAAAAGAAAAGATATATGAATATCTCTTTTCGTCACTAAAAGAAGCCATGATCTTTAATATGGCTATGTTAAAAAAAGGATTTAAATCAGATATCACTAGATTAAACATGAACGGTGATGAGATTCAATAATGGATATCATTACCTTAATAATCTTTGTTATTTGTTTAGCTGGAGCTTCTTGGCAAGCTTATAGACAAGGGATTCGCGAAGGATGCAGTAAAACCATTGATAAATTACATGATGCTAAGATTATCTCATATGATAATAAGGGTAATATCGTTCCTAATTCTTTTTTTAACTCTTAAATCTTTATAAATAGTATCACTATGCATAAATTTTCAGGATTCAAATCTTTAAAAGAAGCTGTAAAGCTTACACCTGCTGAGCTTGATAAACCAAATTCTATTACAAAAGAACCTCGAATCGATATTCTCATAAGAATTATCCAGCAGGGTAAACCTCTAGAGCTTTCAAAGGGTGGAACTGTTACTGTTGAAAATACCCCCGAGCTAATAGATCTTTTAAAAGATTTTGCAAAAAGTACTGAAAATAAAAAAGCAGCAATTCCTTTTATGGGATTGGATGGTAAAAACTATACAACTTCAGATCTATCTAAATCATCCGTCTTTGGTGGAGGAGGAGGATCTGGTGGAGGTTCACTTAATACTAAAATTACAGAATCTCATCAATGTGTTATGTGCCAAGCAATGCTTGATCATGGATTACAAGATGAAGAATTCTTTACTCCTGAAATACTTACAGCAGCATATAAAAAAGTTTTTGTTGACGCTAAATTGGATGAAGTATTAGGTGTTGAGGGAGATTGGTTCACCTCTTCTCATTTATCAGCATATGAACTTATAAAACAAAAATACATTCATAAGAATATGACATTCCACAGGAATGATGACAAAATGAAAAAAATATATGCTATTAAAGATTTTGCATATAAAAATTCAGACATCAAACCAATGAAGGATGATAAATGGAATCCAGGTGATATATGGGCTATAGATAAATCTTTTAAATTTGAGGATCTTAAAGTAGATAGTATTAGATCTTTAAACGAATCCCTTCTTGAGCATTTTGTTAATCGTAGCCTTGTTGCTATATCGCTCAAACTTGTAAGAAAATCAGCAAAAATTAAAGAACTTAATGTCAAGCTACCACCAGATACAGATGATCATAAACTTACAAGAATAGCACTCCAAGGAGATGTTAGAGGGGATTTCTGGTCTAATAAAGGTGCTACAGTATTTTATGATGACGGTAAAATGGCATTAAAAGACGGATCTCCAGGAGGATCAATAAAAGGAGAAATAGTACTTAAGACAGCAAGAGGTGGTGGTGCTGGTTGGGGTATTATGCAAGATGCTACACGACAGGTCTTTGGTAAGAAGTTACCAGATCATAAATCAGGAATTTATGCAATTGCTAAGAAAATAGCAACCAAACAAGATAAGAAAGGAATATCAATATTCTGGAAGATGTATAATAATTTTTACAAGAACGAAACATTTGAGGAATTCCAAGAAAAACTTTTATCAAAAGACACGAATTGGATTTCTTCTAAACTTGGTTGTTTATATGTTTGCTATTACCTAGACCTAAACACTGGAACAAAATCAAATAGATGGATAACAAAAATAATTAACTATGCTGGAAGTAAAGCTGAAGACTCCAGTTCATATGTAAAGGTTTATACATGATAAATTTTAATAACTACCTAACAGAAGCCGCAGGTAAGAATACTCATATGACACATATTGAGGATTTGATTCTTGACGGCGGAGTTAAGGGGGCTCGCCAGGCTATCCTAGCACTCAGATCTCTGCGGGATATGTTGAGCGGTAATGCGAAAGCACCTGTAGACATTACTGTCAAATGGGACGGAGCCCCCGCCTTGTTTGCTGGAGAGGATCCATCAGATGGAAAATTCTTTGTAGCAAAAAAGGGCATCTTCAATAAAGATGCAAAAGTCTACAAAAATCATGCAGATATAGACGCTGATACAAGTGGTGATTTGAATAAGAAACTTAAACTAGCATTCGATCATTTAAAAGATTTAGGTATTAAGGGAGTCATTCAAGGTGACTTTATGTTTGACGCATCGGATCTCAAAAAGGAGAATATCAATGGAGTTGAACATATTAGTTTTCACCCTAATACTATCGTGTATGCTGTTCCTACTTCCATGGCGTTAGCCAAAGAAATAATGGCATCTAAAATAGGAATTGTTTGGCATACTACATATAGCGGATCAAGTTTCGAAAACATGACAGCTACATTTGGAAAAGAAATCGTTTCTAAACTAAAACCTTCCAAAAACGTTTGGATGGTAGATGCTACATTAAAAGATTTATCAGGAAAAGCTACACTTACATCTAAACAAACTGAAATATTAAATGCAAACTTATCTGCTGCTGGAAAAACATTCCAAAAAATACAATCGAGTATCCTAAAAGAAATAGAATCAAATAAAGAATTAAATCTTGTAATAAATGTTTATAATAATTTGGCCGTAAGAAAAGGTGAAAGGATCAAAGATACCAACAACCACGCTAAGGGATTAATAAAGTTCGTAGAAGAAAGATACACAAAGCAAATGGATAAATTAAAATCCCCAGCTGGAAAGGACAAAAAGGCTGCAGAAAGGGATAAACTATTAGCATTTTTTAGTAAATCTAACCTAAAAGGTCTAAAAAGTATGTTCGATTTACAGAATTTTGTCGTGAATGCGAAGTTAATTATTATAAATAAACTAAACGAGTTATCAAATATTGGTACATTCGTTAAAACAAAATCCGGATTTAAGGTGACCGGCGTTGAAGGCTTTGTCGCTATAGATCGATTACAAGGTGGTGCTGTTAAGTTAGTTGATAGACTGGAATTTTCTACCAACAACTTTAGCAAAGATATTATAAAGGGCTGGGATAATCCTGGCTAAAATGGGATACCGAGGATATAAATGTCAATTAAATCATTTAGTGAATATGTAGTAGAAAGCTCGAAAGAGGTTTCTTTTGTGTTTGGTAGATTCAATCCGCCCACGATAGGGCATGAAAAACTATTCGATTACTTAAAAAATCAATCAAGAGGCGGGGTATATCGAATATATGCTTCCAGATCAGTAGATCCTAAACAAAATCCTCTAGAATTCAAAGAGAAAATCAAATTTATCCGTAAGATGTTTCCAAAGCATGCACGTAGTGTTATGGCAGATAAAGATGTTCGTAATGTACTAGATGTTGTAGTAAAACTTTACGATCAAGGATTCACCAAAGTAACTATGGTTGCTGGATCAGATAGAGTAAAAGAATTCAATATACTGTTAAACAAATATAACGGTATTAAAGCTAGGCACGGCTTTTATAATTTCGAAGGTGCAATAAATGTAGTAAGTGCAGGGGAGAGAGATCCAGATGCAGAAGGAGCAACTGGTATGTCAGCTTCCAAGATGCGAGCCGCCGCTCAACAAAATGATTTGAATTTATTTTCAAAAGGGCTCCCATCGAGTTATAATCCCACCGAATTATTCAATGCAGTAAGAAAGGGTATGGGATTAAAAGAGTCTAGATCATTCAGAAAACATGTAGAACTACCTCCAGTATCAGAAACAAGAGAAGATTATATAGAAGGAAGTCTTTTCAGTGTTGGAAACCAGGTTAGAATAAAAGAATCAGGAGAAATAGGAGAGATAATAATTTGCGGAAGCAACTATCTCATGGTAGAATGTGACGGGATAAAATCAAGACAATGGCTAGATTCTGTCGAACTAGTAGAAGAAGGTGGAGCAGGAGACTTTGGAACAAAAAAAGGTCTAGATAGATATCTAAAAGATACTCCATTTGCAAAAATAGTAGAGGAAGAAAAACTTTCAAAAGCAGAAAAAGAAAAAAGAGCTAAAGAAAGAGAAGATCTTGCCGAACCAGGTAAACTGAGAAAAGATTTTGGTAAAGGATTAGGTAAATCCACAAAAGCTAAAAGACAAGCGCAGTTCAATAAGCAGGCTAAGAAACACTGGGATGATCCAAGTGCATATAAGCCTGCTCCTGGTGATAAGAGCACTGAGACTAAACCATCTCAATATACAAAAAAGTATAAGCAAATGTATGGTGATAAAGAACCAAAAAATGAAATGGTTGGTGTTCTTAAATTAGAAGATAAATTAGTCAAAGAGGATAAAGGACAAATTAGAAAGGCTATCCAGAAGAAATCTGATGCATCTGGTATAGCATATAGTATATTAAAACAAGTTTTTGACAGAGGAGTTGCTGCTTGGAGGGTTGGGCATAAACCGGGAACTACTCCAGCACAATGGGGTTTAGCCAGAGTTAACTCTTTTATTGTAAAAGGAAAAACCTGGCAGGTACATGATTCAGATCTAGCAAAAAAGGCAAGAGGTGGATAATGGCAGATTTTAAATTAACTCCAGCGAGAGAAAAAGAGTTAGAGAAAATTGCAAAGGATTTACCTGATGCAGATTTCAAAAAACGATATGGGGATCGTTGGATGGAAGTAAAAATGGCTACGGCTATGAATATCCTGAAGAAAAAGCATGGATTTAAAACAGAGGAAAAAATGAAATTTAAAGACTTAAGAGAAAAATACAGAAGTAAATTTAAAGCTTCTGAAGTAGCAAAGGCTGTTGAGATTGCACTTTCAATGGGTGGTAATATGACTGGTGCTTATAAAAAAATTGAAAAGATCAAAAGAGGACTAGGTGATGACCCAGTAGTTAAAGATGCTTTAAGAACAGCAAATGAGGAAAAAAATGTATAGATCTTGGAAACAAGCTTATACTGACGTAGTTGAAGGTAATGTAAATGAGAATTACCAGACCTTTATGTTTAAAACTAAAGGTGATGCAGCTTCATTCGTAAAAAAAATAGGAAGCAAGAAAACAGAAACATGGTCAGAAAAAGGAATACATTTTGTTGATGTCTATAATGTAAAGAAAGGAGAAATCGCTAAACTTGCTAAAGCTCAAATGCCATTTTGGGAAGATAACCTGAAAGAAGATGGACATGAGCAATCTGCAAATGTTATGAATCAATTATCTCACATTAAAAGAAATGTAGAGCAGTTAATGGGTCAGGTTAAGCCAGATTCAGAATATCCACAATGGTGGGTAAACAAATTAGTCAAAGCAGCTGACTACCTAGATTCAGCTACTGACTTTTTACAGAATAAAGTTGATCAAGGAAAAGAGCAATGATAGGATTCAAAGATTTTTTAGTAACAAATCCTGGTATGGAAAAAGATGATCATCTTGCATATATGCGTGCAAAAAGAAGAAAATCACAGGACTATGGAAATAATACTGAAGGTGCCAGAGAGAGAATCATAAAAAGATTTGAAAAGATTTCTGGTGTGAGTATGGACACCAGAGCATTTATGGCTAAAAAAGATGCTGAATGGGGAGAAAAAAGAATCAAAGCGATTCGATCTGCAGATGGTGTTGATGCTTTAGCTAAAGTAGATTTAGAAATAGAAAAAGAGAAAAAGAAATTGATCTCACAAGGTAAATACGTGGAGTATTGGAAGAAATGAAAAATTTTAAACAATTAAGAGAAGGCCTTTCAACAAAAAGTCTTTTAAGAAGGGAAAAGGAACTCAACTTAAAGTTGAAAGAGCTTAAGATACGTGCAGCTTTAAAAGCAGAAAGGGACAGTGTTCAAGAGGGAACATGGGCAATTCCAGATTCATATGATAAGCTAGTAAAGCTACAAGGGATATTGAAACAAAAAAATATTGCTAACACTGTTAAGCAAGTGGAAAAATTTCAGAGTCAAATATACAATCTATTTGGTGACGATAGTTTCTTTGATATGTTAGACATCACTAAGGATATGATTAAAGGTGGACCAAATGCTGAAAAATTTAAAACAATTGCCTTAAAGCATAAGCTTGGTAAAGGTATGGATTTAGGTTTATTACTTCAAAGAGAACTTACAAGATGGACAAATGGAGCCATGACTTTCAAAGGAAATAATATTAATACTGTTCCAGGTGACTGGATGGATAAAGAAAGTCAAGATGAAGCCATGAAAAGAGGAAGAGGCAATATTAAATTTAAGAAATCTCAACCAGTTAGATTTGAAGAGACTGAAGAAGAGTAATGAAAAACTTTAGGGAGCTCAGAGAAGCTTGTTGGCCTGGTTATAAACAGGTTGGAACAAAGAAAAAAAATGGTAAGGAAGTACCAAACTGTGTTCCAGAAGAAACAGTAGACGAAGCTCCATATGTAGCTAATGATATGGAAATTGTACGTTCCATATTATCAAAAATTGAGGGTGATTTTAATAAGTTATCCTTAAAGAAACAGTTTGAAAAGGGTTGGCCAAAATTGCAAATGATTGCAAAAGCGGCGGGATATGGGATATCCAAAACAAAACAACCTGAAGGAAAAACGTACAGATACGATTTAAAGAAATGAAATTTTCAGAGTATAATGAAAGATTTGGTAAATTTGAGGGTAAAAGAGTTCCTCTTGAACAACCTATGATTGAACAAGAAGGACCAGAGTTAAACAAACCAAAAAGAAATCCAGATCCAGGAAAAAAATATGTTGTATATGTGAAAGATCCTCAGTCCGGAAATGTTAGAAAGATAACATTTGGGGCACAGAAGGATGAGAAAATAACAGCTAAGATCAATGATCCAGAAGCTGTTAAAAGCTTTAATGCACGACATAAGTGCGATTTAAAGAAGGATAAAATGTCACCTGGATATTGGGCCTGCAGATTGCCAAGATATGCAAAAGAGTTGGGGCTAAAAGGTGGCGGAAATTATTTCTGGTAAAATCGATTTTCCCTTTATGTCAGAGTACACAATAGGGGGAGAAATTAGGGAATTCTTCACTAATAGAGAAGATGAAGAATATGTTTGGCATCGAGATAATGAAGATCGCGAAGTTGAGGTACTTGAAGGAGAGGGTTGGCAAATTCAATTTGATAATTGTTTGCCATATCTACTAACAGAAGGAATGATATTCGATATACCAAAAGGAGAATATCATAGACTAATAAAAGGCTATAATACCTTAAAGTGTAGGATCATAAAAAGAAATGTCAAAGGATAAAGAAGATATGCAAGTTTATACTATTCAATCACAAAGGCTAGATAGAATAGAAGAAAAAATAGACCAGATGAGTGAAGCGATTGTTATGTTAGCAAGAGCAGAAGAGAAAATACATACACTTACTGCTTTTAGTAAACAACAGTCTGAACAAATTCAAAATATTATAAATAGAATAGATCGTTTAGAAGGTATAGTAAATACAAACGCTAATACGATTGGAATTATAAACAAAGTATTTTGGGTTATATTGGTTGGCTTAATTTCAGCCATCACATGGGAAATGGTAATACATTTAGGAAACTAGGAGAAAAAATGAAATTTAATGACGAAATTACCCTTGACATCGCAAAGGTCGTCCAGGATGTGATGGAAGGTAAAGTAAAAAAAGAGGAAGTAAAATATCCTCATAAAATGTATCATCCTGAAAATGGTAAAGAAGTGGAAGTCAAAGATAAGGCTGAACACGAAAAATATGCCGAAAAAGGATATGTACATGAAAAACCAACAAATGAGGGTCCAGAAGAACCAAGAGCTAAAGGCGAAAAGGACTTCAAAGACAAGCATATTGTTAAAAAATCTGGCGAAAAAGAAGATGGTTCAGTAGTTAAAGAAACTACTATTACTATTGACGAAGCTAAAAAACCTGGTAGAGGTAAAAGCAAGGCTGATATTGACTGGGTTGGAAACTCTAGTGATGTTAAAAATGCAGAGAAAAAACATAAGGTCAAAATTAAATCTAAAGGTAGAGGAATGGCTGATGTTTCTGGAGAAAAGAAAAACATTATAGCAATGCTTTCAGATCCAGAAATTTATGGAATGGATGATGATGACATCGAAGAATTATTCCCAGAGCTATACGAATCTAAGCAGGTAGAATTACCTGAAGAGGATAAAGAAAACGGCTATATAAATCTTCCAGAAGAAGAACTATCTGATAAGCAAAAAGAATATCAAGCTTTCTTTCAAAAAGCTTTGAAGAAGTTTGATGCAGAATCACCAGCTGATATGGATGATGAAAAGAAAAAAGAATTCTTTAACTACATTGATAAAAACTGGAAAGGATCAAACGAGGAAGACTAATGAAAGACTTTTTTAGATTTAGACAAGAACTTACAGAAGGTAGAGTTACCATGGCTAAATTAAAGCCTGGTATGAAAGTAAGTGTTATCCATAAAGGCCGTTCAGCAAAAAATTACGGTGTTGATGGAGAAGACGTTTACGGTGGAAAGGTTCAGATACTTGGTGTAGGAATTGTCCCATTCGGTAAGAAAGCGGAGAAAAGACACGTAGTTGCAAAAGACTATAAAGATGCTCAAAACAAATACAAAGATATTTGGAAATCAGAAGATTTCATGTATGGTCAATACTGGAATGCTTTAGACAAAATGAGAACATTCTTTGGACTAATTGCAGATAACGACCGAAAATTTAAACCTGGATGGACATGCTGGCTTTGGCAAGTAATCGAAGGGGAAAATAAGGGTCATATAGGCTATTGCTTTATTAGTGGCGATGAAAGATGGGAAGTTACGTTCCTTAACAAATCAACCGAGTTTACATTAGAAACATAAAATTCATCATATATAATATATGATGAAAATATTTGATGAATTGAATGCGAGGAACTTTAAGCTTTTCGCCTCTAATAATTACAATAATCCAGAATGTGAGGATGTTGAAGAGTTTAAGCAAGACTTAAACAGATTTAAATATCTCAAAAGGCTTTTAAGAAGATATGAAACCACAGGTGATCTTCAGGAAAGACTTATACTAAATCATATTATAGTAATATATAATGTTTTTGGTATAGAAGCTGCAAATAGGATGATGTGGTTCAAAATAGAACCAGAGCATTGGTCTTATTTAAAAACATTCTTGGTTTACTTACATTATATCCCAGAGGAAGAAAAGGTTGAAATTCCACTAGATGAAAAAATTGTAGAGGTATTAAGAGAACTTTAATGGGATTATTATCAAGAGCAGCTGATTTTGCATATGCAATCAGATTCCTAAAATTATTAGTTACCCCTTGGAATAAAACCGAGGCATTTAAACTTGGAATAGTAGATGAAAAGGGTAAAACAATCAAAAAGGGTAAAGATCTAAAAACGCCCCAAGAAAAAGCTGCCTATACAATTTTTCACAGATTAGTATTTAATCTTAAAAGAGTTATCCAAAAACTTCCATTCGGTAAAACCCTAGTAGCTTCCTATGCATCAGCATTATTCCTAATTAGAGAAGAAACAGGAATGAGTGATGAACAGATCAAAAAGACCTTAGAGAAATTTCTAGAGCAACCTATTGAAGAAGAAATTACCGAAAATACATGGTTCCAAAGTACGGAAGATAAATTAATGCCTGGAACATATATTTTAATAAACAATATAGTAAGTCCAGAAACAGGAGAAGAAGTTGCATTTGCCAATGAAAAAATCATAGCAGAAGACTTTGTTTATCCTTCTGGGAGTGTTTTTAATATAAATATATACAAGGTGAAACATCCAAAAACAAAACAGGAAATATACATAAGCACAAGAGATATAACAAGATGATCAAAAGAATGTCATTTGAAGATTATAATAGAATGTGGGAAGACGCTGCAGCCAATTCTATAGCTCATGGTGGTGTATCAATGCCAGCAGATGCTATGCCTTTAGATAAAATTAAGAAACATAAGAAAAGAGTACAAAAATCAAGTTATGATGGTAGAACCAAAGAGGGTAAAAAGTTTATAGAACGTATCCTCGCTAGGAGAAACGCACGTGAAGCATCTAAAAAGATTTCTTAGTTGGAAAATATCTATCTTAAAAAGATTCTATTATTGGATTAAATCTTTTTTCACAACAACCTATACCATACATGTATCTTACGATAATCAGTGGGGAAACGCTGATGATAAAGTCTTTGAGCATGTAAGATCAATTCAAAAACAAACATTTAAAGAACTAAAATTCATCACTGAAGATAAAAGACCTATACATATAAAGGCAAACAGTGGATTGAACTATAAAATCGAGGTGGAATAATGCAACAATTTTTTCTAGCAATCATTTTAGTACTAGGTTTAAGTACTTGGTGGTTATATGGTGAAAATCAAACACTCAAGGAAAATAACTTAAAACTTGAGACAGCAGTAGAAGAACAAAAAGAAGCCATAGAGGCAATTAAAGAATCATACGAAAAGCAGGGTGCTGCTTTAAATAATTTATCACAAAAGAATGCTCAGATAGAAGCTGAAATGGCTGGATATCTGGACATCTTTCGTAGACACAATTTAAACATGTTAGCTGAGGCAAAACCTGGATTGATTGAAAAAAGAATCAACGAGGGAACAGTGGCAGTATTTAAGGATATAGAAAATGATAGCAAAGAAATTAGCGATCTTAATAAGTAGTGTTTTATTAATTCAAGGGTGTAGTACTCTTGGACTTTTAAGTGGTACAAAGAAAATCGAAACGGTAAGCAAACCCGTGAAAATCGATATTATACAACCAACACTACCAAGAGAAATTAACTTAACAGAACCAAAATGGTATGTTGTATCAGAAAAAGCAATTGCAAATCCATGCTTAAAAAATGAAGAAGGTAAAAGAGATTGTTCACTCGGTAAAGAGAACGATTGGCCTGAAGGATATACATATCTTGACAGATTTTTAGACGAAATGAAAAAACAGAATGGCGGTAAGGTAGTCTTTGTAGCTACAACCATAGGTGATTATGAAGCCATGTCTGTTAATATGCAAGAGCTTAGAAGATATATACGTGAACTTGGTGAAGTCGTGGTTTATTATCGCGATGTGACCATTGGTGATGAAAAAGGTGTTGGTGCAGCTATAAAGAAAAATGATTAGTATTCTTGTAGCAGTATTCAAAGCAATTATTACAAAGCTGTTAACTACATCAGCTTTATCTTTCCTACATCCTCATCTACTCAAACTTGACAAGTGGTGCGAGGATAAACTTGGAATTGATCTTATTAAACAGGATAAGAAGTTCCATGAAAAATACCCACTTGTATCTGCTCGCCTAGAAGAAGTCGAAAGACGATTAAAAATTAAAAAATAAGGGTTTACAAACCATTTGGTTTGTGATATAATATACATATTATTATGAATGGAATTAATGGAATTAATGTAACAAAAAGGGATGGATCTTCCCAAAATTTTGATTTGGAAAAAGTACATAGAGTACTAGAATGGGCAGTAGAAGATATTAGTGGTGTCTCTATGTCAGAGATAGAGCTCAAAGCTAATATCCAATTATATGATAAGATTAAAGCATATGATATCCATGAGCTTTTAATTAAATCAGCAGCAGAATTAATAACCGATCACACACCTAACTATCAATTTGTAGCCGCAAGGTTAATATCCTATAAACTCAGAAAAGAAGCCTATGGTGAATATGAACCACCACATCTTGCTGAGATTATATCAAAAAATGTGGATTTAGGTGTATATGATTCTGAAATATTATTAAAATATACTAAAGAAGAATTGGATGAACTAAATGATTATATTAAGCACGATAGAGATGATACATTCACATATGCTGGTATGGAACAATTCCGCGGTAAGTATTTAGTTCAAGATCGAAGAACAAAACAAATATATGAGACACCACAAGTTTTGTATATGTTAATTTCAATGACTCTATTCTCAAACTATAAAGAAAATAGAATTAGATATGTAAAGGATTACTATGATGCGACGTCACAATTTTATATCTCGCTTCCAACGCCGATTATGGCGGGAGTCAGAACCCCAACAAGACAATTTTCTAGTTGTGTACTTATTGAGTCTGGGGATAGCTTGGACTCTATCAATGCTACTTCTACTTCTATTGTAAAATACATTTCAAAGAAAGCAGGTATTGGAATAGGAGCAGGATCTATAAGAGCTCTAGGTGCTAAGATTGGAGACGGTTCAGTTGTTCATACAGGATTAATACCATTCCTAAAGTATTTTCAATCTGCTGTGAAGTCGTGCTCGCAAGGAGGTGTTCGCGGAGGAGCGGCCACAGTCTATCTTCCAATCTGGCACTATGAGTTTGAAGACTTAGTAGTTCTTAAGAATAACAAAGGCACAGAGGAGACGAGAGTGCGTCATATGGACTATGCTTTCCAGTTTAATAAGTTGATGTATGAAAGACTTTTAACAGGAGGAAACATTACTTTATTTGATCCAAATGATACACCAGGACTATATGAAGCTTTCTTTGCTGATCAAGACAAGTTTAAAGAACTTTATGAGAAGTATGAAAGAGCCCACAGTATTAGAAAGAAAACATTACCAGCAATAGAAGTTTTTTCACAGTTTCTTACAGAAAGAAAAGATACAGGTAGAATATACCTAATGAATGTCGATCACGCAAATGACCATGGTGCATTTGATCCAAAGGTTGCTCCAATACGTATGAGTAATCTTTGTTGTGAAATCGACTTACCAACTAAACCACTGAATAGTTATGATGATGAAGAAGGTGAAATATCATTGTGTACTCTATCAGCAATCAATTGGGGACTTATAAATGAACCATCTGAATTTGAAAAATATTGTGATCTGTCTGTGCGTGCTCTTGATGAGCTACTTGACTATCAAGGGTATCCAATCGAGGCAGCTAGAATCGGAACTTTATCTCGACGACCTCTTGGGGTGGGAATCATCAACCTCGCATATTTCCTAGCAAAAAGAGGACTTAAATATGACGAATCTGCGTATAAAATAGTAGATGAATATGCTGAAGCTTGGTCATATTTTTTAATAAAAAGCTCTGCAGATCTTGCTGTTGAAAAGGGAAAAGCGATAGATAATAATGATACGAAATATTCTAAAGGAATACTTCCTATCGATACTTATAAAGAGGCTATAGATACATTAGTAGCTAGAAGAGAAAGGTTACCGTGGAAAGCTTTGCGTAAGCAACTCAGAGAAACTGGAATCAGAAACTCTACGCTCATGGCATTAATGCCTGCTGAAACAAGCGCTCAAATAAGTAATAGTACGAATGGTATTGAACCGCCAAGAGCATTGGTATCGTACAAACAGAGTAAAGATGGTGTAATGGCACAGGTTGTACCTGGATATCATCATCTAAAAAATAAATACGACTTACTTTGGGATCAAAAATCACCAGAAGGATATCTAGCGATATGTGGAATATTACAGAAATATATCGATCAGGGGATATCAGTAAACACATCTTATAACCCAGAACATTTTGAAGACCATAAGGTCCCAATGTCTGTAATGATTAAAGATTTGGTGACAGCTTATAAGTATGGACTAAAACAATTATATTATTTTAATACCTTTGACGGTGCAGGAGAAATGAAAGAAGAAGATCATCATCCTTATTATACTGGAACTGAACAAGTTCCTCAAGACGATGAAGATTGCGAGTCATGCAAGATATAAAAAAGAATAATCTACGAGAAAAAATAGAACTGCGAATGCAGATATTAGAAATTATGATGCAAAAACAAATGCATCTAATTGATCCTATTACAGTAGATGACTTTTTAGATCGTGTTTGTTATTGTTGGGGGGTTTTAAGTGAAGAAGATAGAGACTATATACAAGGGTGTCAATTTGCACTAAAAGAAAAGGTTGAATGGAAAGTAGATGGGAATACTGAAGAAGAATAAAAAATCACACTTAGAGCGTAATATGTTCTTTGATGAGAGTGTAGACATCGCAAGGTACGATCAAGTCAAATACCCTCAGATAGAAAAGATTACAGACAAACAATTAGGTTTCTTTTGGAGACCAGAAGAAGTTGATGTATCAAAAGATAAAAAGGACTTTCATGAGCTCACATCGCACGAACAACACATCTTTACATCGAACCTCAAACGCCAAATTTTATTGGACTCTGTTCAAGGAAGGGCCCCGAACATTGCTTTCCTTCCTATATGTTCGTTACCTGAAATAGAGAACTGGATAGAAACATGGTCCTTCTTTGAAACAATTCACAGTAGATCATATACACATATTATTAGAAACATTTATGCTGATCCAAGTAAAGTCTTTGATGAACTCTTAGATGTAAAAGAAATACTAGAATGTGGTAATGATATTGCATATTATTACGATGATCTTATTGCAAATAATAACTCAGCAACAAACAAACGTGAACATAAAAGATCGTTATGGATGTGTTTGCTTTCGGCAAATGCTCTAGAGGGAATACGATTTTATGTTTCCTTCGCCTGCAGTTGGGCATTTGCCGAGCTTAAGAAGATGGAAGGTAATGCAAAGATTATTAAATTTATTGCAAGAGATGAAAATACGCACCTTGCTGGTACAACAGTCATGATTAAAAATCTTCTCAAAGAAGACCCAGACT
>Ga0181594_10002960_pt1 | contig 15476 bp, 18 predicted proteins | sample 071ome_18_FD_145603 | JGI IMG/M metagenome (GOLD analysis project Ga0181594, IMG submission 145603) | Coastal salt marsh microbial communities from the Groves Creek Marsh, Skidaway Island, Georgia - 071413BT metaG (spades assembly) | ecosystem: Environmental > Aquatic > Marine > Intertidal zone... | reverse complement strand
CCTGCGCCGAACCCGACTTGCGCCATTCAGCGATGCCAGCCTGCGCGACGACCGCCGAGGGCACGTTGCCCTTGCCGCGCGCCTTGCAGAATTCCTCGACATTGGACGCCTCCCAGAAATCCTGTTCGAAGTCCGTGCATCGCCGGCTGACCCTGCCCATCCGCAACGAGAAGGCGAATATGATCATCCACACCCAGACGCTTGCCAGCAGCAGGCCCGCCATCACCACCTGGACGACGATATCGGCATCGAGGAACAGCTTGACCGGGTTGAGCCGGTCGGGAGCGCCGGCAGCGGCAGCCAAAAGTGAAATCATGAGGTTTTCCGTCCTTCCGGATTGACTATTAGCGCAGCCAGCCTGTCCCGCCAGGCCTGCGGCTGGCGTTTCGGCTTGCCGTCAGGGCCGATGAATCCCGCCCTGACTCGTGCTTCGCTCAATTGAACATCATCGCGGCTGACAATTTGCTGAAGCACGCAGCTCGACCCACGAACCTCTTCCACCCGCGTTTCGACATGCACCGCATCGCCAAGTCGCGCCGGTGCGAGGTAACGGATCGCGAGATCGGCAATCGCGAACAAGCCCTCGCCCGCGTCGAGCGACGCGCGCTGGTCGATCCCGAGCAAGCGCAGCATGTCCGAGCGAGCGCGCTCGAACCAGCGCAGGTAATTGGCGTGATAGACCATACCTCCGGCGTCGGTATCCTCGTAATAGACCCGCACCGCGTAGCGATGGACCGTGCCGTCCATCACGCCGGAGGTGGGTTCGGGAAATCCTGTCATGCCGGTGCGCTGTCTAGCGGCTGGTAGTGGCGGTGCAAAGCCAGCCTGTCCCGGCCAGGCGTGCACTTGCCGCCTTTTTCACATGTATTTCAGGCCTTGCGGAGCCGCTCAGTCGGGGATCATCTGGAAAAACTGCCGCCCGCCGAAGATATGGACGTGGAGATGGGGCACTTCCTGGTGGCCGTGGCCGCCCATGTTGACCATCAGCCGGTAACCCGGCCCGTCCAGTTCGAGCTGCCTTGTGACGTCGCCCACCGCCCGCATGAATCCGCCGATCTCGGCATCGCTCGCCTTTGCGGTGAAATCGTCCCAGCTCACGTATGGCCCCTTGGGGATCACCAGCACATGCACCGGCGCCTGCGGACGGATATCGTGGAACGCCAGCGCGTGATAGTCTTCGTAGACCTTGTTGCACGGCAGCTCGCCGCGCAGGATCCGGGCGAAGATATTGCTGTCGTCGTACGGTTCGCGGGGGTCGATCGGCATGACGCCTGCTCCTGCTAATTCTTCCGGGATGCCTTTTCGGCGATGCCCGATGTGCCTTCGCGCCGGTCCAGCTCGGACAGCACCTCGGCAAGGGCGATATCCTTGCGGTCAAGCAGCACCAGCAGGTGGAACACCAGGTCCGCCGCCTCGCAGACCAGCGCATCGCGATCCTCGCCCAGCGCCGCGATCACCGCCTCGACCGCTTCCTCGCCAAGCTTCTGCGCGATCTTTTCCACGCCCCTGTCATTCAGCCGGGCGACATAGCTCGCTTCCGGATCGCCGCCACGGCGCGAGGCGATCACGGCTTCGAGGCGCTGGAGAGTGTCGTTGCTGCTCATTGAGCCGGGCAATGCGTCGCGCGAGGCGCGCGGTCAAGCCTGTGCGGCAACATGGCTCAATCCCGGGGCGGTTTCCTGCTCGCGAGACGTCGCCCGATCAGCACGCCGGCGATGGCCAGCGCCAGAACGGAGACCATGTTCGGCTCGGGTACCGGTGCGTTTCCGGCGGCTAGGGCAGGGCTCACGGCCATCGTGCTTGCTGCAAGTGCCAGAACGATCCGGACAGCAGATCGCAAGGAGAGTGCGTTTCTCAACATTTCAATCGGTTAACGCAAATTTCATGCCAGTAGCCGTCAACCGCATCACTCTGCGAGTCTACGTGGTTAACGCTGACAGTAACTGCTCCAGAAACGTCAATAATTCCGACAGTGCGCGCGGTTCATGCGCGCGCGGGCAATCCCGCGGCTCGCAACGCGGCATGCGCATCGGCGATGGAGTAGGTGCCGAAATGGAAGATCGAGGCGGCCAGCACCGCGCTGGCATGGCCTTTGGTCACCCCTTCGACGAGATGGTCGAGCGTGCCGACGCCGCCGCTGGCGATCACCGGCACCGACACCGCATCGGCGATGGTGCGGGTGAGTTCGAGGTCGTATCCTGCCTGCGTGCCATCACCGTCCATCGAAGTGACGAGCAGTTCTCCCGCCCCAAGCTCCGCCAGCCGGATCGCATGGTCCACCGCGTCGATCCCGGTCGGGCGGCGGCCGCCGTGAGTGAAGATTTCCCAGCGATCGCCCTGCCGTCTCGCATCGACCGAAGCGACGATGCACTGGCTGCCCATCTTGGCGGCGATATCCGCGACCACCTCGGGCCGTGAAACCGCCGCCGAGTTGACCGCGACCTTGTCCGCGCCCGCCAAGAGCAGCTCGCGCGCATCCTCGACCGTGCGAACCCCTCCGCCGACGGTGAGCGGCATGAAGCATACCTCGGCGGTGCGCTGCACCACGTCGAGCAGCGTGCCGCGCGCCTCGTGGCTGGCGGTGATGTCGAGGAAACACAGCTCGTCAGCGCCCGCCGCGTCATAGGCGCGCGCCTGTTCGACTGGATCACCCGCATCCTTGAGATCGACGAAATTGACGCCCTTGACCACGCGGCCATTGGCGACGTCGAGGCAGGGGATGACGCGGATGCGGACTGTCATCGCAATTCTCGCTCCGCCATCTGGATCGCCGCAGCCAGGTCCAGTCGCCCTTCGTAGAGCGCGCGGCCGGTAATCACGCCTTCGATACCTTCGTCGGCATGGACCGCCAGCATACGGATGTCGTCAAGACCCTTGACGCCGCCGCTGGCGATCACCGGCAGGCCGGTCTGGCGTGCGAGTTCGACGGTGGCGTCGATATTGCAGCCCTTGAGGAGGCCATCACGGCCGATGTCGGTGAACAGCAGGCTGGCGACACCCGCATCCTCGAAGCGGCGCGCCATGTCCACCACCGGGACATCGGAGACCTTGGCCCAGCCCTCGGTCGCGACCATGCCGCCCTTCGCATCGACGGCGACGACGATGCCGCCGGGAAACTCCTTCGCCATGTCCTTGACGAATTCCGGGTCCTTGAGCGCGGCGGAGCCCATCACCACGCGGCTGACGCCAAGGTCGAACCAGCCCGTCACCGCCTCGCGGTTGCGAATGCCGCCGCCAAGCTGGACGTGGCCCGGAAACACCTCGACGATCGCTTCCACCGCCTCGCGGTTCTCGGCCCGTCCCGCAAACGAGCCGTCGAGATCGACGACGTGGAGGTACTGCGCACCCGCCTCGGCAAAGATCAGCGACTGCGCCGCCGGATCGTCGCCATAGATGGTGGCGCGCGCCATGTCGCCCTCGGCCAAGCGCGCGACCTGGCCGGCCTTGAGGTCGATGGCGGGGAAGACGATCAAGGACTCCACTCCAGAAAGCGCGACAACAGGGAAAGACCGTAGGCCTGGCTCTTTTCCGGGTGGAACTGCACGCCCACGATATTATCGCGGGCGACCGCCGCCACCAGGCCGCCGCCGTGGTCGGTCATTGCCGCCACGTCATGGCCCTCATCCGGCACGATATGGTAGGAGTGCAGGAAATAGGCCTCGCCTGGCTCGATCAGGCAATCCACCCCGACATGCGGCGCCAGCGCGACGTCGTTCCAGCCCATGTGCGGCACCTTGATCGCCGGATCGGTGCGCTCGATCAGATGGACCTCGCCGGGAATCCAGTCGAGCCCGGGTGTCTCGCCATGCTCCAGCCCGCGCGTTGCCAAGAGCTGCATGCCGACGCAGATGCCCAGAAACGGCGCGCCGCCGACATGGACGCGCTCGCTCATCGCCTCGACGAGATGAGGGATCGACGTCAGCCCTTCCGCACATGCCTTGAAGCTGCCGACGCCCGGCAGGACGATGCGGTCCGCCGCGCGCACGACATCGGGCTCGGCGGTCACCGTAACATTGGGCGCACCGGCGGCTTTGAGCGCATTGGCAACCGAATGGAGGTTGCCCGCGCCGTAATCGATCAATGCCAGCACTTCCGCCATAGTCCGGCTCAGCCGCCAAGCTGCCCCTTGGTCGAGGGAACCGCACCGGCCTTGCGGGGATCGAGGTCGACCGCCTGACGCATCGCCCGGGCAAACCCCTTGAATACCCCTTCGCAGATGTGGTGGTTGTTGAGACCGTACAGCAGCTCGACATGCAGCGTCAGCCCGCAGGCCTGTGCGATCGAATGGAACCAGTGCTCGAACAGCTCGGTGTCCATTTCGCCCAGGCGTTCCTGGGTGAACTCGGCCTTCCAGACAAGGTAAGGCCTGCCCGAGATGTCGAGCGCGACCCGCACCAGCGTCTCGTCCATCGGCGAATAGGCCGAGCCGTAGCGGCCGATCCCGCCCTTGTCGCCAAGCGCCTGGACGATCGCCTGACCGATGGCGATGGCGCTGTCCTCGGTCGTGTGGTGCTGGTCGACATGCAGGTCGCCCTCGATCCGGCAAGTAATGTCGATCAGCGAGTGGCGCGAGAACTGCTCGATCATGTGATCGAGAAAACCGATCCCGGTCGAAACGTCATAGGCACCGGTGCCATCGAGATTGACCTCGACGGCGATGTCGGTTTCCTGGGTCTTGCGAGTGATCCGGGCTGTACGCATGGGCTGGCCTATAGACCTGCCGGCGCGGGAATCAATCGTTCCCGGCACCGCCGGTCTTGCCGGAACAGCGGTCAAATCGAAAAAAAGACTTATGGAAAAACCGTCAAATGGACCCGATTCCGTATAGGAAACAGTTGACCGGCCCTCTTGCGATGCGCACCTAGGCAGCGATGGAAGATACGCCCGCAGACAGTCTGATCCCCTACGACGAGATCGTGCAGGAAGCCCTGCGCGCCGTTGTCGGCCGGGTGCTGGGCCAGGTCGTCGACTCCGGCGGAACGCTTCCGGGCGAACATCACTTCTACATCACCTTCAAGACCGAAGCGCCCGGCGTCGTCATCCCGGACCACCTGAAAGAACGGTTTCCCGATGAAATGACCATCGTCCTGCAGAACAAGTTCTGGGACCTTTCGGTCAGCGAAGGCGGGTTTTCGGTGGGTCTGAGCTTCAACCAGCGGGCCGCCAGCCTCGAAATTCCGTTCGCCGCCATCACCGCATTCGTCGATCCGGCGGTCGACTTCGGGCTGCAATTCCAGGCCATGAACGGCAGCGATAGTCTCGAAGCGCATGACGAAGCGGAAAACGACGGCCCGGAAGGCCCGGCGGACGATAATGGCGAACCGGTTGATGACGGCTCGAATGTCGTGACCGTGGACTTCGGCAAGAAGAAGTAACGGGCATCCGCCCGAAAGGCCGGTTGGCGATGCGTTTCAAACGCCCGAAAGCGGAGATTGCCAGGCCGGACAAGGCGAAAGCTGTCCCTGACATCGAGGACATCGCGGCGCCGGCCGATCCCGGTCTGGGGAGCAGGCTGCTGCTGGCCGACCTGGCCCTGCAAGGCGGCACTTACCTGTTGCGGCAAGGCATCGAGCGCGGGCTGCTCGGCCGCAAGCTGCCGACTGGCAAGGCGCTGAAGAAGGCGAAAGGGTTGGGCCTTGGCGGTTCGCTGGCCCAGGCGGCGATCGTCCGCCTTGCGACTCGCTCGGTTCCCGGCGCCATTCTCGTCGGCGGCGGGCTGCTTGCAAAGACGCTTCATGACCGCCGCAAATCCGCAAAACTCGCACAACCGCAAGCCGGGCAGGAACCGGACGGGGAAGACGGCGGCGAAGAGGCTTGATTTGGCGAGTCTCGCCCGCCATCAGCGGGCATGGCTTCAGATGCTCCGCATACATCCGGCTCGTTGCAACGGCGTGGACTGATGTTCGTCCTTTCCTCGCCCTCGGGTGCGGGAAAGACGACGATTTCTCGGATGCTGCTGGAAGCCGACCGCCAGATCCGCATGTCGGTCTCGGTGACCACGCGGCCGATGCGGCCCGGCGAGATCGACGGCACCGACTACCGTTTCACCGATGCCGAAACATTCGCCGAGATGGCGGATGCCGGCGAATTCCTCGAATGGGCGGAAGTGTTCGGCAATCACTACGGGACACCGCAGGCCGAGATCAGCGAAGGACTCAGCCAAGGCCAGGACTTTCTGTTCGACATCGACTGGCAGGGTGCGCAGCAGCTCTCGCAACGCATGCGCGACGATGTCGTGCGCGTGTTCCTGCTGCCGCCAAGCCTCGCCGAACTGCGTCGCCGGCTGACCGGCAGGGGCACCGATAGCGCGGACGTGATCGATGCCCGCATGGCCCGCGCCCAGTCCGAGATAAGCCATTGGGACGGCTATGATTATGTCGTCGTCAATGACGATATCGAGGCCTGCTTCGGCAAGGTTCGCCAAATCCTGGAAGCCGAACGCCAGCGCCGCACCCGGCAGACCGGGCTGATCAGTTTCGTCAACGAGCTGATGAAGCCGGAAGGCTAGCCCCTGGAAGCACGCGGCGCTGGGCTCTTGTCCTTGGGACCGGCAGGCGATAGGCGCGAGCGCAGATACGGTCACACTAAGAACTTCATGGAGACGCCCGCAATGTCCGACCTAGAAACCGCGATCGAAGCCGCCTGGGAGGCGCGCGACGGCGTCACGCCGGCCAGCAGCGATGTCCGCGCCGTTGTCGAACAGGCGCTGGAACTGCTCGATTCGGGCAAGGGCCGCGTCGCCGAACCTGACGGGAATGGCGGCTGGACAGTCAACCAGTGGCTCAAGAAGGCAGTGCTGCTTTCCTTTCGCCTCAACGACAACGGCGTGATGGATTACGGCGCGGCGGGTGCTCCCGCCTTTGACAAGGTGCCACTGAAATTCGCGGGCTGGGACGACGCGCGATTCCGCGACGCCGGCATCCGCGCTGTGCCAGGCGCGGTGGTGCGCCACAGCGCCTTCATCGCCAAGGGCGTGGTGCTTATGCCGAGCTTCGTCAATCTGGGCGCTTACGTCGGCGAAGGCACCATGGTCGACACCTGGGCGACGGTCGGTTCCTGCGCACAGATCGGCAGGAACTGCCACATCTCCGGCGGCGCCGGTATCGGCGGCGTGCTCGAACCGCTGCAGGCGAACCCGGTGGTGATCGAGGACAACTGCTTCATCGGCGCGCGCTCCGAAGTCGCCGAGGGCGTGATCGTCGGCGAGGGTTCGGTGCTGTCGATGGGCGTGTTCATCGGCGCTTCGACCAAGATCGTAGACCGCGCGACGGGTGAAGTGCATATGGGCCGGGTCCCGCCCTATTCGGTGGTGGTGCCCGGTTCGCTGCCTGGCAAGCCGCTGCCCGACGGATCGCAGGGCCCCTCGCTCTACTGTGCGGTGATCGTCAAGACGGTGGACGCCCAGACGCGCTCCAAGACCGGCATCAACGAGCTGCTGCGGGATTGAACCGGCGCGCGGCTCAGTCCTTCGGCACCGGCGATTCGATCGGCGGATCGCCGGCATGCGCCGCCGCATAGGCTTCCGCCGCGCGCAGCACCCGCATCATGTTGCGGCTGGCGATCTTTTCGAGATCGGCCTGACCGTAGCCGCGCCGGGCGAGTTCCTCGAACAGCCGGGGATAGCCTGAGACATCCTCCATGCCCTCCGGCCCCGACGGCATCCCGTCGTAGTCGCCGCCGATGCCGATATGGTCGATGCCGGCCACATTGCGGATGTGATCGACATGGTCGGCCATTTCGGACACCGTCGCGAGCGGCTCGGGATTGGCCGCCTTCCACGTCTCTGCCGCCTGCTTCGCGGCATCGGGATCACCGGGGTACAGCGCGTTCGCCCGCGCCACTTCGGCGTCCATCGCCGCGCCCCATAGCCGACGCGCCTCGCTGACATAGCTTGGGAATCCGACAACCATGACCAAGCCACCGTTTTCAGGCAGCTTCGCGAGCACGCTGTCAGGCACGTTGCGGGCATGCCCATTAACGGCACGTGCGCCCGAATGGCTTAAGATCACCGGCGCCTTCGCCACCGCAAGCGCATCGAGCATGGTCGCCTCGCTGACGTGGCTCAGGTCCACCAGCATGCCGATCCGGTTCATCTCGCGCACGACCTGCTCGCCGAACCCGGTCAACCCGTCATGCTCCGGCTTGTCGGTGGCGCTGTCTGCCCAGGGTGTGTTCTTCGAATGGGTCAGCGTCATGTAGCGCGCGCCGATGGCGTACATCTGGCGCAGCACCGCAAGGCTCGATCCGATCGAATGGCCCCCTTCCATGCCCATCAGCGAAGCGATCCTGCCGCGCTTCATCGCCCTGGCGACATCGTCGGCGCTGAGCGCCAGCGCGAGATCGCCGGGGTAGCGGGCGATCAGCCGCTTGGTCACGTCGATCTGTTCGATCGTCGCCTGCACCGCCTCGGGCTCCGGCAGGGCGGCGGTGACATAGACCGACCAGAATTGCGCACCGACCCGGCCCTGCCGCAGCCGCGCGAGATCGGTGTGCATGGTCCGCCCACGCCAGCTGACGTCCTCGTCCTCGCCGCCGGTGCCGGTCGTATCCGCGAAGTCGAAATCGCCAATGACGTTGAGATAGCGCCAGCGCAGCTGGATCGGTACATCATTGTGCCCATCCCACACCGGTGCCGCGCGCAACGCGGCCTCAGCCACCTGTTCGGGCGTGCGCTCGGCCGCGTACGCCGGAGCCGTTGCCAGCGTCAGAGCCAGCGCGGCGGCGAACGCCCTCGAAGCAATCAACTTCACAGCAGCGCGTCGGCCAGTTCGCGGTAGCGCGCGCGTTCCTCGTCAAGGCTGCCGCTGCCCATGCCGCCGGCGATCACCTGCAGGCAGACGTGGTCCGCACCCGCATCGTGGTGCGCCTTGACCCGCGCCGCCATGACGTCGGTGCCGCCGTGAGCGAAAATCGCATCGATGAAGCGGTCGCTCACCGGATCGAGATCCTCTTCCTGAGAAAAGCCCAGCCGCTTCCAGTTGTTGCAGTAGTTGGGGAGCTGCAAATAGTTCGAAAGTGCGGCCTTGGCGATCTCGCGCACTTTCGCGCGGTCGCTTTCGAAGATCACCCCCTGCTCGGGCGCGAGCAGCTTACCCGGCCCAAGGATACGACGCGCCTCGACATTGTGTTCGGGCGTCGCGAGATAGGGGTGGGCACCCGCCGTGCGTTCGCCGGACAGCGCCAGCATCTTGGGCCCCAATGCGGCAAGGCAAGCCTTGTCCATGTCCATTCCGGCGGCTTCGAGCTTGTCGAGATAGTCCCGTGTCCGCGCGATCGGTTTGTTCCAGTTCTCGCCAATCAGCGGGCCGTGGCTGATACCGATGCCGAGCATGACGCGTTCCTTGTGATCGTCGGGAAGGGCCTTGTACCAGCCAGCGACGTCTTGCGGTTCCTGCTTCCACAGGTTGATGATGCCGGTCGCCAGAACCGTGCGCTTGGTCGCCTTCAGCATGCGGCCGATATCGTTCAGCACCTGATCGTCGATGCCGCCCGGGACCCAGATTGCCCCGAAACCCATTTCGTCGACTTCGGCAGCCGCCTTGTCGATTGCCGCGGCCTCGCCGAAGCGCAAAGCCGTCGACCAGATGCCGACCTTGCCCAGATCCCGAATGCCCATGCCAATACTCTCCCTTGTTCGAATCCCGTTGATGATGTGGCCGCCACTCTAGGAGCGGCGGCTCTCCGGCATCAAGCGGATTCGCGTGCGCTGCTGGCGGCTTGATCGGAAAACGCCGCGCGCCTAGCGAGGCAGGCGATGGAGGAATTCGATTTTATCGTCGCGGGCGGCGGCAGCGCGGGCTGCGTGCTCGCCAACCGGCTGTCGGCGGACCCGGCCAACCGGGTGCTGCTGCTGGAGGCCGGCGGCAAGGATAATTACATCTGGATCAAGGTCCCGGTCGGCTACCTCTATTGCATCGGCAATCCGCGCACCGACTGGTGCTGGTCGACCGAGGCTGAGCCGGGGCTCAACGGTCGCGCGCTCAAATATCCGCGCGGCAAGGTGCTGGGCGGCTGCTCCTCGATCAACGGCATGATCTACATGCGCGGTCAGGCCGCCGATTACGAGGGCTGGCGACAGGCCGGAAATCCCGGCTGGGGCTGGGACGATGTGCTGCCCTATTTCAAGCGCGCCGAGGACCACTTCGAAGGCGCGGGTGAATTCCACGGGAGCGGCGGCGAGGTGCGCGTCGAAACCCAGCGGTTGCGCTGGGATATCCTGGAAGCGTTCCGCAACGCCGCAGTGGAATACGGCGTGCCCGCCGTCGACGATTTCAACACCGGCGACAATCTCGGCGTCAGCTACTTCCAGGTCACCCAGCGCAAGGGATGGCGCTGGAGTGCGGCCGACGGCTTTCTGAGGCCGGTCAGGAGCCGCGCGAACCTCAAGGTCGTGACCGGCGCGCTGGTGGACCGCGTGATCGTGGAGAGCGGCCGTGCGACCGGCATCGCCTACCGGATCGGCGGCGAGGAACGGATCGCCCGCGCACGCGGCGAAGTGCTGCTGGCCGCCGGCGCGATCGGCTCGCCTGCGATCCTCGAACGGTCGGGGATCGGCGATGCGGCGCGGCTTTCGGGTCTCGGCATCGATTCGCTGCTGCACCGGCCCGAAGTCGGCGCCAATCTCCAGGACCATCTCCAGCTGCGCTGCGCCTGGCGGGTCTCGAAAGTCTCCACGCTCAACCAGCGCGCGTCTAGCCTGTTCGGCAAGGCGCTGATCGGGCTGGAGTATCTCCTGCGACGCAGCGGGCCGATGGCGATGGCGCCAAGCCAGCTCGGCATGTTCATCAAGAGCGATGCGCGCTTCGATAGCGCCAATCTCGAGTATCATGTCCAGCCGCTCAGCCTCGAAGCCTTCGGTGGCGATCTCGATCCCTTTCCGGCGTTCACCGCCAGCGTCTGCAACCTGCGGCCGGAAAGCCGGGGCACCACGCTTATCCGCAACCGTGATCCCGCTGGCGAACCCGCCATCAGCCCCGGCTATCTCGCCGCCGGGGAAGACCGGCGCGTCGCCGCCGAAGCGATCCGCATCACCCGCGAAATCGTCGCCCAGCCGGCGCTCGCGCCCTATGGCCCCGAGGAAGTGCGGCCCGGGCCAGAACATGCAAGCGACGAGGAACTGGCACGCGCCGCCGGAGAAATCGGCACAACCATCTTCCATCCGGTCGGAACCGCGGCGATGGGCACGGTCATCGACAGCACCTTGCGGGTCAAGGGAATCGGCGGGCTGCGGGTGATCGACGCCTCGGTCATGCCGCGCATTACCTCAGGAAACACCAATGCTCCGGTGATGATGATAGCGGAAAAGGGAGCAGAGATGGTCCTGCGCCCATAGGAGTTTGGCAATCGTGGCGATAAGGCTTGCTTAGAACTTTTATGTCAGGGAGCAGGTTGGAAAGAGAGCGACATGGCATTCATCAAGGGACTCATACCGGGACTCATCCTGACGTTCGTCGTTGCCGGAATTCTCGGTTCGAACGGGCAATCGGGGGACTGGCTAAACGTTCATTCGATCCGTTTTGAGCAATTCACGCTCTACTGGTCATGGCCGCTATTCATCATTGGCACGGGACTCAGCACCGGCCTTTTCGCAATGATGGATTGACGAAAAGCCCTGAACGGGTTGCACTCAGGCTCCGACTTCCCGTGCACCAGCGACGCTTCGCGCCGCATGTTCGCGCGCGCCGATCGTGCGCAGGGCGGCCAGGTTCGGCACTTCAACGCTGATCGTCACATCCTTGGGCAAGGCCGCGACGACATCCTTTAGCGGCAGTTCGCCTTCGCCCGGCACCCGGCGTTCGAACATCGCGACATTCATGTATTCGGCTTCGGGTACGCCAGCGCGGCTGTCGGCTAGCTGGACATAACCGATGGTGCCGGGCTTCAGCGCCTCAAGCTCGCCAACCGTGCCGCCAGTCTGGCAGAAATGCATGGTATCGAGCAGCACGCGGCAATTGCCTTCCCCGATGTGGTCGATCAGGTCGAGCACGTCCGCCAGCTTGCCCACGGCAAAGCCGGGACAGAATTCGACGGTGAAGACCATGCCGCGCTCGGCGACGAGACCGGACAGCTTCGCCAGCTGGTCGAAGCAGCGCGACCGGTCTGGATCGAGCCCGATGGCGTTGATCCGGATCGCGCCGAGTTCCGCCATCAGGTCGAGCTCCGGAACCTGCTCGGAAACATCCCCGCCGGCATGGGCGCGAAAGCCCTCGCCAAGGCCGATGGCGACGCCGGTATCGCGCATCAGCGCGATGGTCTCGTGCCGCAACGCCGGGTCGTTCGCCAGCGACCATTCCGGGTAGAACACGTCATCGAGCCCGAACATCGTCAGCGGCAGGCCGGACAACCCGCTCGACACCTCGGAGCAGCCCAGGTCCGCCGCCAACTGGATATAGTCCAGCGGTGGCATGCCGAGCGTGGTCAGCATTTCGATACCGAGTTTTCTCATGAGCGTTCCCTCATCAGCTTGAGCATTTCTTCGGGCACATGCGGCGTCCCGGTATCGCCGGATGCGAATTCCGCAATCTTGGCGCGCACGAAGGCGTCGGGGTCTGCAGCATGGCGCCGTACGATTTCGAACGCCTCGTCTCCCGCAGGAACAAGGATACGTCCGTCGCGCATCCCATCCGCCAGCGTGGCGGCAAGCTGCTCGGGCGTGATCAGCACCGTTTCCTTGCCGGGCCCGTACATCGGCAGGTCGGGCGTCCAGTTCTTCATTCCATCGGCGATGCCCGTCACCGTCGGACCCGGGATCAGGCAGCTGACGCGGACACCCTTGGGTTCCGTCATGATGGCAAGGTTCTCGCACAGCGAGACGATCGCCGCCTTCGACGATGCATAGGGCATGCGTCCGGCGGCGTAGGGGTAGAGCCCCGCATAGCTTGCGGTGCAGACGATGTGGCCGGATCCGCGTTCAAGGAATTTCGGCAGGAACACCGCATTGGAGCGGATGATCGAGAAATAGTTGAGATCGAAAACGCGCTGCCATTCCTCCATCGGAATATCGAGCGGATGGCCGTTCAGGACCACGCCGACATTGTTCATGACGATGCCGATTTCGCCTAGGTCCGCCTCGGTGCGGGCAGCGGCTGCGGCGATAGACTCCTCGCTCGACACGTCGGTCTTCATGGCAATGGCCCTGCCGCCTGCGGCAGTGATCGCCTTGGCGGTTTCGCTCGCCGCCGCCTCATCGATATCGGCCACCGCGAGGCTGGCGCCACGCCGCGCCCATTCCATCGCCACCGCCCTGCCGATACCCTTGGCGCCACCGAAAATCAGCGCATTGGCGCCCGTGAAAGGCGCGTTGTCCGCCTCACTCATCCGAATCTCCTATGTGTCTTGGACCATGCATAGCTTGACATGGCGCCGCTTCTATAGGGAATTCGCGAGGTCAACGGAGACCACCCATGAAGACCTCGCTCTACATACCGCTCGAATTCCTGTTCGAAGACATGGCTACGGCAGGCGAAGGCCTGTTCCGTATCGGCCAGGCCGCCGAAGCCGCCGGTTTCGACGCCTGCAACCTCACTGACCATCCCGCGCCGACCGCAGCATGGCGGCGGTCCGGCGGCCACGACGCGCTCGATCCCTTCGCCGCGCTGAGCTTCATCGCAGCGGCGACGAAGCGGATCCGGCTGCATACCCACATCGTCGTGCTGCCTTACCGCAATCCCTTCATCACTGCGAAGAGCATTACCACACTCGATGTCGTTTCCGGCGGGCGCGCGATCATCGGCATCGGTGCGGGCTACATGAAGGGCGAGTATTTCGCTGTGGGCCAGGATTTCGACACCCGCGGTCCGGCGATGGACGAGGCGCTCTCGGTGATGAAGCTGGCCTGGAGCGGCGAGCCGGTCAATTTCGACGGCGCCACGTTCAACGCGCGGGACATCCTTCCGACGCCGGTTCCAGTGCGCAAACCGCATCCGACGCTGTGGGGCGGCGGCAACAGCCGCAGCGCGATCCGCCGCGCCGCCGAACATTGCGATGGCTTCTCGCCCTTCTTCGCCGGCGCCGAACAGGCGGTGCGCAACAAGACCGTGCCGCTCGAAACCCATGCCGACCTCGCCGACAAGATCGCAATCTACCGCGAGGAGCTTGACCGGCTCGGGCGCGAGGGTGACTTCGATATCTGCTCCGGCCCAGCCCAGCGCCCGCAAGGCTGCAATGCCGAGGCCAGGCAGCTCTACATCGACCAAGCGGAAGAACTCGCCGGAATGGGGGTCAACTGGATGCTTGCCAGCGTGCCGGGAGCGTCGCTCGGCGAATTCCTCGATTCCATCGCCTGGTTCGGCTCTGAAGTGCGGCCGGGCCTGCCTGCCTAGAGCAGTTCCTCAGCCTTTCCTCGTCCAGGCGATTGGCAAGCTGTCGACGCTGAACGTGGAACCCGCATGCCACTTGCATTCCGATCCTTCGGGCAGGTGGATATCGTCGAAGCGCGTGAGGAAACTCTCCAGCGCGATCCGGATTTCGCGGCGCGCCAGGTGCAGACCCAGGCACAAGTGCGGGCCACTGGCGAAGGCGAGCATGGTTTCCTTGCGGTCAAGATCGGCCACATGCGGATTGGGATAGGCTTCTGGATCGCGTGCGGCGATCATGATCGGCATGTTGACCGGATCGCCCTTCTTCATTTTGACGCCATGCCAAGTCATGTCCTTCGTGACCATGCGATCAGTCATCACCACGCTGAACATGCGCAACAGTTCGTCGACAGCCTTCGGCAGCTTGTCGGGATTGTCGCGGAGCTGTTGCTGGAATTCGGGATGGCTGGCGATATAGCGCATCGACCAGCCCAGCGTTCCGTACACCGTGTCGAGCCCGCCGGTGTAGAATGTATAGAACATCCCCAGCATTTCGCCATCGTTGAGCGGTCGGCCATCGAGGATGCGGGCATTGATGATGCTGTCCATCAGCGGCGTGGTCGGCTGCTTCTTCTGCTCCTCGAGGTGGAATTTCAGATATTCGAGGATTTCGCGTCCCGCACCTACCATCTCTTCGGCACTGCCGCTGCGCAGGAGACTTTGTTCCCATTCAAAGAATTGCTGGAGCATCGACTCGGGCATGCCCATCAGCCGCAGGAAAATATGGCTGGGAAAGGGAATCGCGAAATCCTTGACGAAATCGCAGCCGTCCTTGTCGGCGAAGGGCGCAATCAGCATGTCGCAGGTTTCGCGCACGCCGGCTTCCATGTGACTCACAGCCTTGGGCGTGAAGAAATGGATCAGGAGCTTGCGGTATTCGGTGTGCATCGGCGGATCGACCCGCACCGGGTTTAGGTTCCAGTCGACCCCGAGCGCAAACCGGAGCATGGCCGCCGACTGATTGTCGCTGGAAAAGCTCTCCCAGTCGATGAAGGCTTCCTTGAGCAGCGCGTGGCGGGCGATCACCCAACCTGGCGCGTTCTGCCCACCGGCCCGCGCCCAGAACAGCGGCGGCCCGTCGAGCAGGCGGCTGGCGGCCATGAAGGGATCATCGAGCTC
>Ga0181594_10002958_pt1 | contig 15495 bp, 13 predicted proteins | sample 071ome_18_FD_145603 | JGI IMG/M metagenome (GOLD analysis project Ga0181594, IMG submission 145603) | Coastal salt marsh microbial communities from the Groves Creek Marsh, Skidaway Island, Georgia - 071413BT metaG (spades assembly) | ecosystem: Environmental > Aquatic > Marine > Intertidal zone... | reverse complement strand
CCCGCCTATGAGATCATTCAGGGGGCACAGGCCCACGTTCACTGGGACCGCAGCGCCGATGGAGTGAGGCTCCCGACTGAGGCAGAGTGGGAGTACGCTGCGCGCGCAGGTCAAGATGAGCCCTTCTCGGGTGGCGCGAAGCTTGAGGACTGTGGCTGGTTCTCCGAGAACTCAGGCGGGCATACCCAAGCGGTGAAGCGCAAAGCCCCTAACGCTTGGGGCCTCTATGATCTGTCAGGTAATGTCTGGGAGTGGTGCCATGACGAGTGGGCCCACGACGCTTATCAAGGCAGGGCCCCCGAGGGCGAAGGCGACCCTACGAGCGCGCTCGCAGAGGCGCCACGAGACGGCTCGCCTGACCTCACGAGGGTGGCTTGGGACCCCGTCAATTATCGCGCCGACCTCCGCTACCGCGTCGCGCGCGGGGGCAGCTTCAGCGACCTCGCCGAGAACTGCCGCGTCTCTTGTCGGGGGCGCCTCGAGGTCTTTGGCCGCCGCTACGTCTCAGGCTTTAGGGTCATCCTGCCTAGCTGAGGGCCGCTTTGAGAGCCGTTTTGAGAGCCGTTTTGAGGGCCGTTTTGAGGGCCGCTTATGTGAGACTCAGAGCTCGACCGCGGCGCTCGACCTTAGTTAGACCTCGATGAGGGTCGCGACCCCCTGACCGACCCCCACACAGAGGCTCGCGAGCCCACGACCGCCGCCGCGCGCGCGGAGCGCGTGGATCAGCGTCGTGAGGATACGCGCGCCGCTACAACCGAGCGGGTGACCGAGGGCGATCGCGCCCCCATGAACATTAACGATCGACTCATCAATCCCAAGCTCTCGCACGACCGCGAGGGACTGTGAGGCGAAGGCCTCATTGAGCTCGACGAGCTTGAGGTCGGCGATCGACCAGCTCGCCCGCTCGAGGGCCCGCTGCGTCGCAGGGACAGGGCCAATCCCCATATAACGAGGGTTGACACCCGCCGCCGCTGAGGCCCGATAGGTAGCGAGGATCTCTCGACCCTCTGACTCCGCGCGATCACGACGCATCATCACGAGCGCGCAGGCCCCATCATTGAGGGTCGAGCTGTTCCCAGCGGTTACGCTCCCTCCCTGCCTAAAGACTGCCCTCAGCTTAGCGAGCGCCTCGAGGGAGGAGCCCGCGCGTGGTCCCTCATCGCGATCGATGATAAGCGGCTCCGCCTTACGCCTCGGCACGCTCACGCTCATCAGCTCCGCCTCAAAGGCACCAGAGGCTTGGGCAGCGAGCGCTTTCTCATGGCTCCTGAGCGCGAAGCGGTCTTGATCCTCACGGCTGATCTGATAGCGCTCAACGAGGTTCTCTGCCGTCTCCCCCATCCCCTCAAGCGGGAAGATCTTCTCCATCGCGGGGTTTGGGAAGCGCCAGCCGAGGGAGCTGTCATAGGCGGTGAGGTTACCGCTCGCGAGGCCCACAGCGCCTTTGGCCATCACGAGCGGGGCGCGGCTCATCGACTCCACCCCCCCTGCGATCATCACCTCAGCGTCACCACAGATGATCTGACGCGCGGCGTTATTGACCGCGGTGAGACCACTCGCGCAGAGCCGATTCACCGTGTAGGCGGGCACCTCTTCCGGGAGCCCCGCGAGGACGGTGGCCATGCGCGCGACGTTACGGTTGTCTTCACCGGCCTGGTTCGCGCAGCCGAGGATCACCTCGCTGACCGCGCTCCCCTCGAGCTGCGCGCGCTCAAGCGCCTCACGGATCGTGAGCGCCGCGAGGTCATCGGGGCGCACCGTGGAGAGGCCCCCACGGATCTTGGCGATTGGGGTCCTCACGGCGGAGACGATCACGACGTCATTGGGCTTCTTCATAGGCTATGAGCTCCTCTCAAAAAAAATGAAAAGGTGACAGAGGTACAGAGATGACAGAGGTACAGAGATGACAGAGGTACAGAGATGACAGAGGTACAGAGATGACAGAGGTACAGAGATGACAGAGGTACAGAGATGACAAGCTGAGGTCTGTTTAGAGGGGTCGAGCATAGACCCCGTCGAGCAGCTCATCTGCGCTCGGAGCGTGGCTCAACTTGCGCGCTTGAGCGGCGCGCGCCGCCTCATCTACCTCAGCAGAGCAGCTCGCCTCAAGCTCGGCGAGGCGCTCAGCGCTGAGCCCGCGCTCCTCGATCATCCAAGCCTCGTAGCAGCCGATCGGGTCACGAGCGCCCCAATAGGCGTAGCGCTCCTCAGGGATTAAGGCGCGAGCCTCACGCTCATCGTGGGTGGCGTGCCCGCCCATCCTAAAGGTCTTAGCGACGATTAAGGCGGGGCCCTCACCCGCGCGGCAGCGGGCCGCGGCGAGCTCCGCGGCGGCGTAACAGTCGAGGACGTGGTTACCGTCAACGGTCCAGGTCTCGGCCCCATAGACCTCACCCATCGCCTCAAAGCTGCCGCGATGGTGGGCCCCTTGAGGGGTGCCTAAGGCGACCCCATTGTCTTGGATCACGCTGATAAGCGGCGCCTTGAGCGCGCCTGCGCAGCGCATCCCCTCATGAAAAGCCCCTGTCGCGGTCGAGCCGTCGCCCGTCCAGGTCATCGCGACCTGTGGGGCGCCCTTGAGCTTAAAGTCGAGGGCGACGCCGGTCATCACAGGCACGAGGTCACCAACATGGCTGATCGGGGGGATCACGCCTCGGCTCGGGTCACCGATGTGTAGGTCCCGACCTCGCGCGATCGTGTCGGTGGTCCCAAGATAAGCCGCGAAGCAGACCTCAAGCGGCACGCCGCGCGCGATGAGCGCGCCCGCGTTGCGGATCATCGGCCCTACATAATCGCCCTCATTGAGCGCCGCGCACATCCCGATGGTCACCGCCTCCTCTCCGGTCCCGAGCCAGGCCTTAGTGATCACCCCTTGCTTCACCCAGCGCTTAAGCTGAACGTCATGGAGCCGCGTTAAGAGCAGCTCACGATAGAGCTTAAGCAGGCGCTCCTCGCTGAGCGCGCTGATGAGGGCGCCGCGCTCCCCCTCTGTGGCGCGCTCGCGATAGCTCGAGAGCACCTCAGGGTCGATCGACCAATCGAGGTACTCCGGTGGGTCATAAGCTGGATAACGCTTCATAGCTGAGCTCCTCCTTAGCTGGGTCAGGCGCAGGGGCCTTGAGCCTACACTGCGCAGACAGAGCAGTGTATCCATATTTTTTAGATCTGCTTGAGCTCGCGCTGCGTTGGGCCTCAGCTCGCCCACATCAACCCACGCCCTTCAGCTTACAGGAGTAGGCCATGAGAAGCCTCAACACCAACGCCACAGCCCAGCACCCATCGCGAGCTCGGAGGGTCGCGACCCTCAAGCTCATCGGCGCTCTCTTGACGCTCAGCGCCTGCTCAAGCGGCGCCTCAGCTCGTTCGCTCGCCCGCTCAGGGCTCAAGGTAGAGCTCACCGACGCTTATGGAGCTCAGCTCCCGACCTATGAGCACCGCGGCCAGACCTTTGTGCAGGGTGACTCCGGAGAGCGCTACCAGATCCGGCTCTTCAATGACAGCGATCGCCGACGTGAGCTAGTCGTGACCGTCGATGGACGGGATGTCATTAATGGTCAAGAGGGTCGATACAGCCACCGTGGCTATGTCGTCGACCCCTATGAGAGCGTCACCATTCAAGGCTTCCGCAAGAGCGACACTCAGGTCGCGACCTTCCGCTTTACGAGCCCCTCCGACAGCTACTCAGGCCGCCTCGGCAGTCAGCGCAACCTCGGCTTAATCGGCGTGGCGGTCTTTGAGGAGCGCCCCCGTCCTAGGCCACGTCGCTACGCCAAGGCGAGCCCTCCCCCGATCGCTCCGAGCTATGAGCTTGAGCAAGCGCCGAGCGCGGCTCACCAAGACAGCATGACAGGCTCAGGCGGGCTGAGCGCAGCTGAGTCGAGCGCAGCTGAGCCGAGCTACGCGCGCAGCTCAAGCGCGCGGCGCCGCCCTTCGCCTCGTAAGAGTGAGCTCGGCACCCGCTATGGTGAGGGGCGTCACAGTGAGGTTGAGGAGGTCTCTTTTAGACGCAGCTCCTCACGCCCTGCTCTGGTCTATACACTTCATTACGACAGCGAGCGTGGCCTGAGGAGGCGTGGGGTGATCCGCAGCGCTCCGCCCACCCCGAGCGCCTTCCCTGCTGAGCCTCGCTACGCTCCGCCTCCCCCTTAAGCGCTCAGAGCTCCCTCAGCCCCCCAGTGTGGAGCCAGATGACCCTCCGACCGCTCAGCGCGGCGCGGCGCGCGATGAGCTCCCATAAGAGCTTCGCTTGATACACCGCGTCAATCCACAGCCCCGTCTCAGCGATAAAGCGTTCACGGAGGGCGCTCAGCTCTGGGCTCAGCCTCCCAAAGCCCCCAAAGCGTCGCTCATCGAGCCAGTCGAGCTCGATCGAGCGCGTCGCGGCGAGCGCCCTCGTCTGCGCCTCCTCACGGCGCGCGCCTCTCACCGCGCTGATCACCTGCAGCTTGAGCCTTGATCCTGCGGGTATGCCCGAGAGCAGGCCACGCGCGGTCGCCCCTGTCCCCGCGCAGAGCCACAGCTCATCGAGCTGAGCGCCCCCTAGCTGCTGAGCGCTGAGCGCTGCCCACTGCGCCGCGAGCTCACGCCAGAGCTCAGCGCAGCCGGCGCGCGCGCTCTCGGCGTCGCCGCCCTCCGCTAAGACAAAAGCGCCTCGGGTCGCCCCCCAGCGGGCGAGCTCCTCAGGCTCGGGTCGCCAAGCCCGCTCACGGAGCGCTTGGTAGCGCTCACGGCGCTCGAAGTACAGCTCTACTCCGAGCCGCGCGCAATAGCTGAGCGTGGGGTTCGACTCAGCGTTGAGCTCCTCTCCTCGCACCACAAAGAGCCCCTTGAGGCCCGCCTTGTGGAGCGCGAGCGCGAGCGCGGGGAGGAGGTGTGAGCGGGCCCCACCAAAGCTCAGCACCTGCTCGGCGGCGCCGAGCGCGCTCGCCCCCTCAGCGAAGAGGCCCTTGAGCTTACGCCACTTGTTCCCTGAGATCACGGGGTGGATGAGGTCATCTCGCTTAAGCCAGAGCTCTACACCTCGCAATGGGGCCCAATCTAAGCGCGTCAAGGGGCTCGGGAGGGCCGCCTCGAGCTCAGCGAAGCGGCTCAAGGGAGCTGAGCTCAAGCCTGACCCGCGCCGCCTTCAGCCTCGGCCTCTGGCTCCTCGAAGGTGAAGAGCTCGTGAGGGAGGTTCAGATAGTCCCGCATGTGCTCGTCGTAGGCCCGCTGGCCCGCAGGGTCACCGAGGTCGAGCCTGAGCTCATTGATCACCTTAATGCTCATCTCCATCCAGCCCTCCCAGCTCTCTTGGGAGACGTTGGCGATGATAAAGTCCCCCACCTCGCTCTCAAAGGGCTTAAAGCTCATGACCTTACCGACGCGCCCGCTCCGTACACAGCGCAGCTCTCCCTCACCAGGCTCGCGATCATCCTCTGGCGTCGGCTCATCAATCCCGAGCAGCTCCGAGAGCTCTGAGCTCAAGGGTGCCCCGAGGCGGTTGAGGTGGGAGCGCGCCTCATTCGAGCTCATCAGCTCTCCTCGTCGTGAGGCGGCCTGATAGCAGATCTGCCAAGCCTCGATCGCGCCCTCCTCGTCACCGTTCTCCTCTAGGGCCCGCCCGAGCAACAGGAAGGCCCTCGTATAGTTGGGGTTGAGCCTCGTGACGTACCTCAAGACCGGCGCCGCCTCAGCGGGCCGGCCCGCGTCGGCGAGCGCTTGGCCCAAGGCGAAGTGCGCGAGGTCATCATCGGGGTTGGCCTTGGCCATCTTGCGGTATTGCTCAATCATCTCATCAGTCATCTCTGGTCCTCCTTTAGTCTGCTCTCTTATCTTGCTCTCTAATTTCTGACGCTGCCTACTCAGCTACCCGTGACCCACTTGGTGAGGGCCGCTTGATCAAAGCCGCTCATAAGCCGCCCCCCCACATCGATGACTGGGACACCTCCGAGCTGCATCTGAGCACGCCGCGCCTTTTGCTCGAGCTCACGCTTGGCCCCCTGGTCCGCCTCGATGTCCTTCTCGATGAAGGCCCAGCCTTGGCTCTTCATAAAGCGCCTCGCCTTCTTACAGACCCCACACCACGAGGTGGTATAGAGCACGATGGGGGGCTGATCCGGCAGCGCCTGCTCGCTCGCGAGGGCCTGCTCACGCGCCTCGCGCGGGACGAGGCGACCCTTAAAGCGCCCCGCCTCATCAGCGCTCCTCAGATCAAAGATCTGTAAATAAGCGCTCGCGGCGCGCTCTTGAGGTGAGCGCGCGAGGTCGACGACCTGCACTTGAGCTCGACGCTCCTCCGGGACCTCGGCGACGCTCATCGCTCGCTGCTCTACGCCCTCTTTGTCTTGGTAGAGAAACAAGAGGTCGCTGCGCGCTGCGCTCACCACGCTGAGCTCGGGCTTCGCTCGCTCTTGGCTCGGCGCCTCGCGCTGAGCCGAGCGAGGCGCCTCGTCTCCCTTGGCTCGACAAGCGCTCAAGCAGCAGCAGGACAAGCAGATCAAGAGCGTCATCACTCGGGACTTCATGGGCTCACCCCCTTTTCTTAGCGTACATACCACATCAAGGTCGGTTCGACGACCAGACCAGCGTCTATGAGATAGAGCAGCGCGAGCGCGATGAAGAAGATCGCCGTCGAGGCTCCTAAGCCCGCGAGCCCCGCGAGCCAGCCTGAGGTCCCCTCAGCGCGAATAGAGCGCGTGATCATGAGCCCAAAGAATAGGTGCGCTAACAGCACAGGGCCCGCCATGGCTGGGTCGATGAGGCCCGCTACTAAAAAATAACCCTTCACAGGCCCGCCTCTCTCGTGAGCGCCCTCGCTTTGAGCGCGTGTAGATTAAAGTGATTCACCGTAAAGTGTGCGATGAGCGCGACCGTGATGCTCCCCGTGAGCAGCGCGCTCCACCCAAAGATAAAGCCCATCACTAAGGCCGAGAGGCTCCAAGGCCAGTGAGCGCGCTCGATCGGGACGTGCAAGCCCCCAAAGATAACCGAGCTCCAGACTAAGCCGATCGCGTCGAGCAAGAGGCCCCTAAAGAGCAGCTCCTCCGCTAAGGCGCTCATCACCGCGAGCCCCGTGAGGTGGGTGGGGCTGTGTCCGCTGAAGAGCTCTCCAAAGTCTCGGTCGATCCGCTGCGCCCACGCGAAGCGCGCCGAGGCGAAGCGGCTGAGGCCCACGACGCTCAGGCCGATCGTCACCCCCACCGCGATCTCAAGCTCAAGGCCCATCGTGAGGGGCTCAGCCGCCTCGACCCGATAGAGCTCGATGAGCGGCCGCCCTAAGTAGAGGCTGTGGATCCCCACGACGAGCGCGAGTAAGAGGAGATAGATGATCACCGCTGCCCCCTCAAGCTCGCGACGCTGCTCACTCGTCAGCGAGCCACTCTAGGTAGCTGACGAGCTCGTCGTCTTGCCAAGGTTGCACGTTGATAAAGCGCAGGCGGAGCCGGCCCTCTTTGTCGATCACGTAGGTCTCTGGGAGTTTCTCGGTCCCCCAGCGCAGGTGTTGCTTGTCTTTGAGGCTCGGGTCCCTAAAGACCTTCATGCTCACCTCAGCGCCACCAAAGACCCTGTCAACGGGCTCCCAAGAGTCATCACCGCTCAAGGCGATGAGGCTGAAGGGGCGACCCCTCATCCCCTTGGAGAGCGCCTCGAGGTCGGGCATCTCTTTGAGACAGGGTGGGCACCAGCTCGCCCAAAAATTAAGCAAGACCACCTGGCCACGGAAGTCCGCCAAGGTCTTCCGCGTCCCATCACGGCTCTCGAGCGTGACGTTGATCGCCTCACCCGCTGAGACTTGGGCGTTAAAGCGCCGAGCGACCCGCGCCTCTGGGCTCTCACCGATCGTGGGCCGGTGTGCGTGAGCGAGCGCGATGAGCGCCAGCGCGCTCACCATAATGACGAGGCGTTGGGTGAGCTGTGAGGGCATCACCGCCCGTGGGGCCTCGCCGCGCTCTGGGCGCTGAGCGCTCACTTGTGGCTCAACAGGGCTCGTCTCGGTCATCTCATCCTCCGCTACACCGCTCAGCTCGTGTCTGGGAGCGGCTGTCTTAACTAGGCCTTGGGGCTCTTAGGCTTGGGGCTCTTGGGCTTGGCCTTGGGCTTGGCCTTAGGCTTGGCCTTGGCCTTGGCTTTTGGCTTTGTCTTGGGCTTCGCCTTGGCCTTCGTGGCCTGTTTTTGAGCGCGCTGCAGTCGCGCGAGCTCTTGAATTTGCTTCACCCTACCCACCTCGGCCTCTTGGAGCAAGCCGAGGTAGAGCAGCCTCGCCTCTTCAAAGGCCTCGAGCTCCTCAGCGCTCAAGCCCTCGGGGGTCTTTAAGAGCAGCGGCCCCAGCTCATCGAGCTGCTTATAGCCCGTGATGAAGTCCTCTGAGGCGACTGAGATCTGGGCTAAGAACAAGCGCGCTTGGATGTGCTCAGGGCAGTGCTTAAGCAGCTCCTCAAGCAGCATCGTGACCCCTGAGAGGTCATCTTGCTGAAGGCGGAGCTCTACCCACTGCAGGTAGGCCTCTGGCCAGGCAGGCGCGAGGTGAGTGGCGCGCTCAAGGACCTGCTCTGCCTTGGAGCCCTCCTCCCGCTCAAGGTGCTTAACGCTGAGATACAAGAGGAGCTCATACTCCATTCGCAGCTCATCCTCTGACAGCTCCTCTGAGACCTCGCGGTCGAGCTGCGACGCCCCCACCTCCACTGAGCGCTCCTTTTGCGCCGTCACCCAGACAGGCTTTAAGTTCAGCACGGGGTCGAGGTAGTCAATCTCTTGACGGTCGATCACCTTGAAGCCCGCCTCCGCGTGGAGCTGCTGGAAGTGAGCCTCGTCATAGACGTGGATGTTCAGCGAGTTGTCGTCGCTCGGGTGGATCGCTCCCTCTGGCTCAGCGCAGACCCAAAACTGATAACGGAAGTAGCCGCCCTCCTCGAGCACCCGATTCACCTCAACGAAGTAGGCGGCCACCACGTCGGTCGGCAGGTGGGCGAGGACCGAATACGAGCAGACGAGCTCAAAGCTCGCGGGCGCAAAGGCGCTGAGGTCTGTCCCAGAGTTCAGCTCAAAGCTCAGCGCCCCCTCCTCAGCTGAGCCAGCTGCGCTGTGCAGCTCGCGAGCGCGCTCAATCATAAGCTCCGACACGTCAACCCCGACCACGCGCTCAAAGTGCGGCGTCAACAGCGAGGTCATGCGCCCGATCCCACAGCCAAGGTCGAGCGCTGAGCGCCCTCGCCCACCCGAGGCGAGCGCCTCGATGTGGGGCTTGAGCCCCTCGATCAAGGCCTCGGTGTCCACCTGCGCTGAGCGCTCGTAGCTCTCAAGGTCTGCCTCTTGCGTCGCGGCGACCCAGTAATGAGCGTCTACGCTCGCCCGCCGGTCCCAGTCCCGCTTCATCTTGTCTTGGATCTTCATCTTATCCTTATCGGCCAGCGCTCAGGTCAGCATAAACGAGGTCTGCGCCTCGCGCTCTCACGAGCGGCGCTCAGAAGGCGAGCTGGGCGCTGAGGTTATACGAGGTGCGTGAGAGGTTATCGGTCTCAAAGTCAAAGAGGGGGAAGGTCACGCGCTTGTTATCCATTGAGTAGAGGCGCTGCCCTGTGCTCATCCCGAGGCGGACGCTGAGGCGCTTGAGGAACTCACTCGTCTCCTCCTCCTTGCTCTGGCCTTGGAGGCTCTCGTTAAGCGCTTGCTGAGCCGCTGAGCCCGTGTTGTTAAAGCCGTAGGTCAGCGAGAAGCCCATGCGGTGGAAGGGGACGCCCCACTGAGTCCCTGACTGAGCGTACTGCGAGGCGAAGGGGTCCGCCGTTGTGTCTCCGTAAGAGACCGCCCCAAAGCCGCCAAAGATGCTGTAGCCAGCGCCGACGCGGAGGCCGTTAATGAAGGGGAGCGGGTACTGCATCCCAAAGCCTGTCGCCCAGCTAAAGAGAGAGTTCGCCGCGCCGAGATCCGCGCCGCTCACCGCACAGTAGCGAGGCATAAGCTCACAGTCGATCTGGATCGTGCTGTCTTCTAGTAGGTTCACGCCTGTAGAGCCGAAGAGCTGCATAACGAGCTTAATAGGGGTCGCATAAATGACCGATAGGTTCGCGCTCGTCGATGAGATCAGCCCCGCTGAGCGGCTCATCCGAGAGGTAGGTAAAGAGCCATTAACGCTGATGTTCGTCATGAGGCCCTTGACCAGCTTGCCCACGCCAGGCAGCCCCCAGCCAGCGCTGAATCCGATGTCCCCCACCGTGACCTCACCGGGCTGAGTCGTTGGGGTCCCAGCGCGCGACACGCTCTCGACGAGCGCGCGATTAAAGGAGAGGCCGCCGGAGAAGAAAATCGGGCTATAATCTTTGCTAAAGGCCCATGAGTAGCTCATCCCAAAGTTAAGGGACATGCTCGCCCAGCCAAAGCCGCTCGCCTCGGGGAGCCCATAGGTCTCAGCGACGCCGCCCTGCTCCTCACCCACAAAGTTGCTGTGGTTAAACGCGACGCTTGAGCTCACAGAGCCGATCACAGGGAAGGACTCCTCCTCAGGCTTTGCTTGGGCGGAGTGGGCGCTTGAGCAGAGGAGCGCGGCGGTCGTGAGGAGCGCCGCGGCGCGGAGCGCTCGTCGGGTGGCGCGCGTAAGGGAGAGTGGTGAGCTTCTCATAATCGATTCGGTCCGATCTAGCTTAAGACAACAGGCCTTATTAGGGCGCTCAAAGGAGCTGATCGATCGGTGCTCCGCTCGCCCTCGTGCTTGTCGTGATCTTCATATCAGGTTGAAAGTCGCGTATTTAGGAGCGCTAGGCCCCATCGCCTTGTGCGCTCAGCGCTCAACGAGCGCCACACACAGCGTATGGCGTTATAGTCCACAAACTCTCTGCTTAAAAGGGAAAGTTATCGCCCGCTCCGCAAGAGGGCCTTGTCGCCCTTCATCACCGCGTGAACCCCACTCCCGACGAGGCGATCCTCGCTCACCTCGGCCTCGATAAAGCGCCCCCTCACCTTGATCACCTTCAGCTCTCCCACCTTGAGCCTCCGCTCGGGTGCAGGGAGCGGCGGCATAAAGCAGCGCCCCGCCCCATCAGCGCCGCTGCAGGCGAGCCCCTCAAAGAGGCAGGCGAGCTCAGCCTCCGCGCAGCAAGCCTGCCCATAGCCTCCACAGGGCTCGGGAGGGGGGAGGCAACGCCACTGCTCACGGGCGCTCCCCTCACGCATCACCCGCTCCGCTTGACAGCTCAAAAGGCCCTCACAAGGTGACTCAAAACCCTGCTCACAACAAGGCTGCCCCTCGGCGCCACAGAGCTGACCATCGGCGGGCGCTCGAGCGCCTCGCTCCTCTAGACGGGGCTCTGCTTCGGGGGTCTCAACAGGCGCTACGCTGAGTTCATCATCATCCTCTCCAAGCTCAGTTGAGCTCGGGAGCGTGGCGGCGCTGCCCGCGGCTCGCTCAGCCGCTTGGGCGGCCTCAAGCCTCGGGGAGCGGCTGGGGGCGATCGGGCGGAGACGCTCGCTCACGAAGCGAGCGGCCTCGTCGCGTAAGGACTGCTCGTGTCGCTCGACGTGGAGCGCTGTGAGGGCGCGAAAGCGCTCGATGAACCGATCCTCTTGGGCGCTGAGCTCCGCGCGGCTCACCTTGATGGGCTTCGCTCTAAAGACGTCCATGGTCGAGCCCTCCCAGCGCTGCCCACCCTGGCTGCGACCGAGCTCCGCGCTGAGCGGGGGGCGCGAGGCGAAGAGCACCACCCTCCTCGGGGTCGTGAGGCGCTTGCCGCGGCGCAAGAGCGGGCGCTCGATGCTGATGAGCGTAAAGTCGACGGGCGCCCTCAAGCTTGGCCTCGCGAGGGCTTCAGCTCCAGAGCTACAGAGCGTGATCAGAGAAATAAGGCCGCTCAGCGACCAGCGGATCAGAGGCGAGCGCTCCGCTCCTAAGCCGTGAACTTGAGCTGTGACATGGGAGTGATCGCCTCGCCTGAGGCCGAGGGCCTGTGTATTCACGTGACTCTCCTCTTGTCCATATCGAGGTTTTGATTTATTGGATAAAGGGGCGCTCAGGCACCTCAAAGCCTGTCAGAGGCCGCGAGCGACGTGCTCACTATTGAGGGATCACATGACGAGCGTCAACCCTCAGATGACCTGAGGCCTACACGCCCTTGGCCTCGACCCGATCAGCGCCCCGCTCTCTTAGCACCTCTTAGACTCTCTCTCACTCGCTCTCAACCACGCTCTCTACTCGCTTAAGAGCCCCCTTATCCCACAGCCTCATGTGGCCGAGCGCTCAGCGAGCTCAGTGACGAAAGGCATACACAGTGCCCCTTGATACACAACGCGACAGAGCCTCACACAAGCCTCCCCGCCTCGCCACCACCTCCGTCGCCGCGCTGCTCACGTATATCTTGAGCGTGACCCTCACGTCTCTCGGGACGCTCAGCGCGCTCACAGCCGAGGCCGCCGAGCCGCTCTGGGGCGCGAGCGTTGGCCCTAAGCTTGAGACCGCGCTCCCCCCTCACGCGCTGTCCGGGGTCTTAGACAGCGCAGCCTATGAGGCGCTCAGCGTGACAGCCCCTGACGCCGACAACGCCCTCGTCCGCGTGGGAGTGGCGCCCGTTTTAACAGGGGAGCGAGAGCAGCGGCTCGGAGAGGCGCTCACGCTCGCCTTACGAGCGGTCGTTGGCGCTCAGCCTCACACCGTCGCCCTCCCCCAAGGCGATGTCGCCTCCCTCTGGAGGACCTGGAGCGCTCAATCGCAGCGGCACCAGCTGCCGCTCACCTTAACCCGAGCCGTGTCGCTCGGTCGCACCATGGGCGCGCGCTATCTCATCCTGTCACGGCTCAGCGCTGAAGGGGGCAGTTACCTGCTCGAGACTAAGACCGTGAGCATGAAGCAGCTGCGCGTCATTCATGAGGGCTCCCAGCCGATCTCGCGCGCCGCGCTCAAGGCCTTTGAGTCTCAGGTCTTTGAGCGTGAGACGCGCCTCGACGCGCTGTGGCGCTCAGCCGTCCTCCCTGGCTGGGGCCAGCTCTATCAGGGACGTAAAGCTGCCGCGGTCGCTTATGCAGCGACCGCGTCCATCCTCGCCGTTGGCGCGATCGCCTCAAGCCTTGAGGGGCTCTCGGCCCGCGCGACCTATCAAGATAACAACGCCGCGGGGGTCCCGTACCGAGATGAGGCGAACAGCGCCTTTAAGCGCGCTAATTACCTCTGGGCGGGGCTCGGGGCGGTCTGGCTGACCTCCATGGTCGACAGCTTCATTTTGGGCCGAGAGCAGCGCTCCATTCAGTTTAGCTTTGACCCCAACGGCAGCGTTGGGCTCTCAGGGGAGTTTTGATTATGCAGACGCGCAGCACAGCCAGCGCTCTTTCTCAGGCCCTCTCACGCGCAGCCTCGGCGGCGCTCAGCGTGGCGCTCCTCGTGATCACCACCATCGCCTGCGACCCGGTCGCGCCCTCAAACCCCTACGACCCAGAAACGGCGCGTGGGGACCAGCGGCTCGGCGCGATCTCGGGGCGCTTGGTCTTGCCGAGCGCCTACCCCTCCTCAACGCTGAGCGGCGTCCAGCTCGAGCTGAGGCTCATGAGCGACCTGAGCGAGCCAGCGCTCCTCGCTCCCGTGGATGAGTCTGGTCGCTTTGAGTTCAATGAGCTCCCGAGTGAGCGCTACCAGCTCCGCGCTGACGTGCCAGGCTTTACGCCTCTCCGCGACAGCATCGACCTCGGGGTAGGCCAGCTCGTCGCGCTCGGAGATGTCCCTCTTGAGCCCCGCGTTAACCCTGAGACCGGAGACCTCTCGATCGGCGTCGAGGGGGTCGCCATGCGAGGCCTCGTCTCGGCAGAAGACCAGCACGGCGGGATCTTGGTCGAGGCGCTCGGGACACCCTACACCACCATCACGAACGCCCGTGGCCGCTTTTACTTAGCCCTCCCTCCTCGCGCTCATGTGCTCCAGTTCAGCGCCTCAGCTTATGAGCCCGCGCAGCGCTTTGATGTGGAGGTGAACGCTGAGGGGATCACGCAGCTCGGCGAGCCGGTGACCTTGAGCCCGCTCCCGACCTCAGTCTCGGCGACCGTGAGCCTCGATGGCGCGCTCCCGAGCGAGGTGAGCAGCGTCGTCGCTCGCCTCAGCGAGAGCCCCACCTCTGACTCAAGCGACCCGAGCCAGAGCCTCGTCACCGCGACGCCCGACTCGACGGGGCGCCTGCTCTTTACGGGTGAGCAGGTGCTCGCCGAGGGCCTCGAGGCCGATCGCTGGGTTCACGTCTCGCTCGAGGGCTACGCCGCTCAGGTCCGACCGGTCCGCGTGAGGCGCGGCGTCGAGACCTCGGCGGGGCACTTTGACCTCCGCGCTCCTCGCGTGAGCTTGCCGGAGGCCGAGGTGAGCCTGCGCGGTGAGCTGCGGCTTCGCGCGCTTGGGGGGCCCGCGGTGACCAACCACGCGGGGGTCCTCGTCGAGCTCAGCGCTAACGGGCGCGTCATCGAGACCACCCAGAGCTCCGAGAGCGGCGCCTATGTCTTTCAGGTCTTGCCGCGTGATTATCGCCTGAGCTTCTCGGCGACCGGTTACGCGAGCCAGAGCGTCGAGGTGAGCTGGCGAGCCGACAGCCGCCGCTTTGAGGTCGCGGGCGTCCCCATTGAGGGCGCTGAGCCGGTGGTGCTCGATCGCGACCTCTCCGGCGCGCTCTCAGGCTGCCTCACGAGCCCGATGTCATCGACTGAGCGAGGGCCTTGGCCTGAGCTCGCGACCCTCACCCTCTCAGGGCCCCTCAGCTCACGGCGCCTGAGCCCTGACGCTCAGGGCTGCTTCGCCTTCTCCTCTCTCCCGCCAGGCCCCTACGCGCTCGAGGTAGAGGCTCGCGGCCACCTCACCCTCACTCGGCTCTTTGACCTCACGGGTGAGGAGGTGTCCCGCAGCGAACTTGAGCTCGCGCTCACCCCTGTCCCCCCCTCTCCACCCGCGACCCTCGTGGGCGTCGTGAGGCTCGGTACTGAGGGCGTCGTGACCGACCACAGCGGCGTCTTGGTCGTCGCCCGAGAGATCTCCGCCGAGGGCGTCGTGAGCTCTGTGCTCGCGAGCTCTACGATCAGCGACCCGAGCGGGGGCTTCACCCTTGGCCTAGAGCGCCGCGCTCATCAGCTCAGCTTCGTGAGCGCCGGCTATGTCCCTAGAGCGATCCGTGTCCTCTGGAGCGAGGCTGAGCTGCGCTTTGAGGTCCAAGAGGCTGACCAGCGGACCCCTGTCTCGAGCTATCTCGTGACCTTGACCCAAGACCTTGGCCCTGAGGGTGATGTTGACCTCGATGGGGTGCCCAATGACGTCGACACCTGCCCTAACCTCTTTAACCCCCCCCGTGAGTTTAACCAACCTCAAGAGGACCTCGACGGAGACGGGGTCGGTGACGCCTGCGACAGCGACCAAGACGGTGATGGCCTCAGCGACATTGAGGAGCTCGCCGCTCGCCTCGACCCACGCTCACAAGACACCGACAACGACCAGCTCTCCGATGGCCTTGAGGCGCGCTTAATCGGCACCTCTGGCGCCCTCGTCGACTCCGACCGTGACGGCCGCCCCGA